>ENA-OUOG01000190-OUOG01000190.1-marine-metagenome-genome-assembly--contig:-NODE-190-length-78730-cov-5.751147_pt1 | contig 78730 bp, 51 predicted proteins | sample MGYA00248635_ERZ508505 | MGnify/ENA primary metagenome ERZ508505 (study PRJEB26176, sample SAMN06267871) | marine metagenome | isolation source: Saanich Inlet, British Columbia, Canada | place: Pacific... | reverse complement strand
GATAGAGGCTGGATGACCCAGGGGTCCATCGCGACCGACACAAATCCGCTCCCGTATTGGGCTGAGGGAGCTCTCGGTTTATTGACCGTGGGACGCGGGTACACTACTGTTGACGACGATGTTGAGTTCACAGCCGACGGGCCGGTGGTTGTGCGGCTGTACAATACGAGGGACAACAGGTACTGGGATCCTCGCCCCGATATGTCGTCATGGCGAATGCGTGTGGACCTCGAGTGGTGCAACGCTTGGTTGGATTGCAGGTATTTTAACGTGTGGGAGCGTTACTTTCCCGCGGGCACGCACACCTTGGACCCCACTGAATCTGCGTACCAGTTTTTCACGCCGGCGCCCAACACTCTGCCGGGAAGCGACCAGCCCGCCGAGCTCGAGTCCGCGGCTGCGTCGTGAGCTCGTGCGCGTGAGCACCACCGAGGGTCTCGAAGGGCCCACGGGAACGCTTGTTATAGACAGTTGTCAAGAGTTCGTTTTTTTTATTGTGCGAGAGCCAGACTGCGGCTCCGCCAAACTTGGATCTCGCCCGGCCGCCGGCGTGTCGATTCCATTTCGGGGGGTTGCCGGGCGTTTTTCGGTCTCGTCTCGTCGTGTCACGAAAAGCTCGACAACACCCTGTCACTCGGCGAGGCGCACCGCGATGAGCGGCAAGGAGCGCGATCAGGGTGTCCCGTCGAGCTCAGGGCGACGGGAGAGGCGTTCTCGAGGCGAGAGCACGCCTTCGCGCCCGGATGCGCGGTCAACGCGGTCTGGCCGGTCGGGTCGTTCGGGGGCCTCTCGCGATTTCGTTCGCGGGGGCGGTGCTGAAATTCAGTCGCTTTCTTCGCCGCTACGCACGCCCGCGCCGGTACGGGTTCCACTAGATAAGAGCTGGGTGCGGCCTCCAAGTGCTTCGAGCGTAGGGTCCGCGAAGTCCGCGGCGTCGAGGAAGTTCAAGCGAGACGATACGCTGAATGGGTACCTGGAGCGTTTGAGGGATGTCGAGGCGCTCTGTGACCTCGCTGTGAGCCGAACGAAACAGAGTGGGCACGAGTTGCCGAAGCCGCTCGCGGAGTTTGAGAAGAGAAAGACGGAAGTGTTACGCTGCGTGAACGAGATGAAAGACCTTCCGGGATCAGAGCAAATCCTGAACGGCAAGGTATCGGATGAGATGTTCCGAGAGCTTCGATACACGGCCAAGCGCCTGGACGAGTACAACCAGATCCCGATCGATCCCTTGGCGAGCTTACTCTCCGGACTCGGTCTCTTGTCGCCGACAAGTCAGAAGGAGAAGATCCCACAAGTGACGAGGCTCAGTCAGCTCAACGAAACCTCCGAGAGTTTACTGACGATCGAAGAGATTCTGACGAGCCAGATGTCTGTGCTGAATTGGACTCTTGATGACGCCGTGATACCGCCGGCGGAGCAGACCATCACCACTCCGAAGGGTGTCAAGGTCTCGGTGAACGACGACGGCAAGTCACCTTTCCAGGAAGAGGCCACGTGCTGCTGGTGTTGCAGCAGCGCACCGATTCCGGAACAGAAGGATCAGAAGGAGAAAAAGGGAAGGAACAAACAGGACGCGAAAACAGCGTCACGATAGAACATGTAGGACCTCACCTTGTAAGTCGTTAGATACGCGGCGGAAGAAGTCATGTGCACTAGAGATTTTCGCGCGAGTTTGCCAGACGCACTTCGAAAATATTCTTTTGACACGTCGCGTCGTCGTGTCGAACGACCGCGACTCCTGCACTTCCTCTAGCGCGGGGACGCTAGGGGATCACCGAAATCTTAGTGACTATGCGGGCGACGGTGTTCGTGCGGGTTCTTGCCCTCGCGATGCTGTCTCTGGGTGGTGCTGCGGGGGAGTTCGTGACGTTTGCCGAGTGCGACTCATCTGTCATCCTCTTCGACGCGGATGTCTGGGACGTTCCAGTCCTCAAGGCGACGCTGTCGATGACGGCACCCATCGATACTTACGCGGACCACTACAATTACGTCGCGGCTGGAACGGGGTCGATGGTGAATCTTACCTCGGGTCAGTCTAGGCTAGAGGTGACCCTCGCGGTTGAGAAAGAGTCGGATGCTTCTGGTGCCTTTTCGACGAAATCACATCTGCACGCCTCGAGGTGCGAGATCGACTCGGGTGGCTCTCACTTCCTACACGATGTCACCGGAACAGACAGCGGCGACAACATCGTGTTGGTCGAGCACGACTTTCCCGGTGGAGTACCTTCGCCTACAGATGCCAATGTCACGCGTGATTTCCTCCTAGACTACGAACGCGCGGCGTCCGTCGTCGTGCACGCCCCCGACGGCACTCGCATCGGGTGCTGCAACCTCGTCCCGCACATGCCGACGCTTCCCGACACTTGGAGCGCTGTCATCGAGGCGAACATCAACCACGAAGGTGAAGGTTTGGATTCTGTGTCGTATAGCATGCTGCGTTACGAATGGTACGATGCCTCGACGAACAACCTACGCATTGATGAACACTCGTCGTTCTCGAAACAGACGCGCATCGTGAACGCGGAGCAGGATACCGTCATGTTCATGCACCAAAACGGCACGCACCCTTCGGGATTCTGCGAGCACCACAAGGTATCAGACGGACACTTTCCCATGTTCGGTCGTGGCAGGGGTAACGGGTTATCGTCTACCGCAGAGTTTCTTCAAATGACTGGTGGTGATACGCCGATTGAGTATCATGGGGTCACTGAAGCCGGTGTCGTGCGCGGTATCCCGTGCGAGAAATGGACTCGAAACGTCTCCATGCCGAGCTTCAGCGACCCGTCGACGACCATCTCGTACGTCTATGAGTTTTATTTCCCCGTCTCGTCGTGGATGGTCAGGCGCGAATCCTTTCACCGCATGATTACTCGCATCGTCGTGAGATCAGACAGCGGCATGCGGGGTCTTCCTGTGCTGCACTACTACGATTTCATCGACTTCAAACCCGAGGTGGACGACTTGTCGATATTCAACCCGTGCGAGGTTTACAACACCGGAGCTCCGCTGTCGGGAAACTGCACGTGTGGCTCGCCGGGGATCGTCGCGCCCACTCCGAGTGCTTGGGCATCCGGTGAAGGCGGGGACGTCGACGCGCTGAGAGCACAGCTGTCGTCGATGACCGCGGTGGTCGTCGTGTTGGCGCTCGTCCTCATCGGCGGTTTCGCGGCTTCGGCGTACTTTCGATGGCGCGAGGAAAAGAACGCGAGGTCGCTCGTCAACGACAACGAGTTGTCCAGCTTTTGATGCGAGCGCGGGGTCAGAACGTTCGGAGATGCGAATTTTTTCGGTGCCGAGTCTATTAGATTTGTAGTAGCAAGATACCCGCGCTAAGCTATGCGACCTAGATGCCCAACCCGAAGAGCGTCGTCACCCAGTTCACCATCGCCGCCGGGTTGACGATGAGCTCGACAAACGCAAACGCGTTCCACAAGCTGTGCAAGATGATTGGCGCCAGGATGTTTTTCGATCGAACGTACACCACGCACATGAGCATACCCAAGAACGTCAGCGGGATCAGTCGTTCCATGCTGAAGTGCGCGAGCGCGAAGATCAGCGAGCTGAGCAGCACGGAGACGTCCATTCGGAAGTATCGCGTGAAGGATGGAAGAAGAAATCCGCGAAAGATCATCTCTTCCCAAACCGGAGCCACCAGAGACACCACCGCGACGTAGAAGCAAATCGAGACCAGGTCGTTGGACAACAGGGACTGCTCCCATGGCGACACCGGGAGCGACGTGCTGGGAATCGGCATCAAACTGCTGTTGAGGTTGTTCAGAGTGCTCACGATGGGAAACACCGTGCACCCGAGCAACACTTCTTTCCACCAGCGCCCCTTCAAACTGACCGGGAACCATCGCTTGGGGAGCGGGAAATACGGTCGCAGACACTGGAAGAGCACTCCTAGCCCCACGAACATCTCCACGACATCCGCGCTCAGGCTATACATCGCCAGACCACGCGCCGAGAGTTCTCTGCAGTTGAACCCGAGCCAGCGGACGACCGACGGCAAACCGATGTGCCCGACCAACATGAAGGATGCAAACCACAGAAACATGACGCTAAACACAGTCCCTCCGTTCCAAGGCACCTCGCAGAACCCTTTCTCCGGAACCTTCAACCATTTATCCGCCCAACAAGGACTACCACGGGGCGGAACCTCCGCGATGACCTCCCCGTCTGCGCTTTCGCGCGCAAACGCGCCGTCGTCGCCGCCGTCTTCTGGCAAAGGCGCCGTCGCCTCGCCGGTGCTCTCACGCCGCTGAAGCGACCGTCGCGACCGGGCGACGCGACGACCGAAGTCATGATCGAAGGACCTGTTCCCTCTACCGACGCCACTCCACCGATCGGGCTCTGAACGACGCGGGATGCACCCCATCGAGCGACACCGCACGGCATCGCGCCCGGACGAAGACGCCGTCCTATCGCTTGCACCTCTGCAAGATCTGGTCTCGAGCCGAGCGTGCGCCGCCGCGGGCGGCGCTACGCAGAAGGACGCCATCTTTCGCCAGCTCGCCAGCTCGGCTGGAGCGGGCTGCGATGCGTTTGACCCGACGGTCGATCGAAATCACTCGCCGCGCGACGGGTTGTTGTCGCGCGGCGCTACGCTTGAAAGATGAGATGTCGTTTGGTGGTGTAGACGCTTCGTTCGCACTTGTGCCACCGTGGCAAGTCGAGCGACACGGCGTCTCTCGATTTCCGTTTTTCGCAAAGGCGTTCGCTCTCGCGCCTTCGAGAATGTCGACGGCATCGCTGCGGGTTGAACGAAAAATATACGTTTACATTGCCAGACTAAAGTGTTTGAACACCCGTCGACGCGCCGCGCGAAGACGAGGGCGTCTCGCGACCTCACGAACTTCGTTCGGAGCCGCGGGTCGCTCGAAAGGAAAAAACAGACGTCCCGACCGCTCGCCCATCACCGGTACAGCGCTTCGTTCGCCAAGTTCTTCGCAATCTCCTTTTCCCACTTGTCCCCGTTGTTCAGGAGCTTCTCCTTGTCGTACAGCAGCTCCTCGTGCGAGTACGTGGCGTACTCGAAGTTGGGCCCCTCCACGATGGCGTCCACCGGGCACGCCTCCTGGCAGAAACCGCAATAGATGCACTTGGTCATGTCAATGTCGTAGCGCGTCGTGCGGCGGCTGCCGTCCTCTCGCTCCTCCGCCTCGATGGTGATCGCCTGCGCGGGGCAGATCGCCTCGCATAGCTTGCAGGCGATGCACCGCTCCTCGCCCGTGGGGTACCTCCGAAGCACGTGCTCTCCGCGGAAGCGGGGAGACAGCGGTCCCTTCTCGAAGGGGTAGTTGATCGTCACCTTCGGCTCCCAGAAGTACTTCATCGTCAGAGACATGCCGCGGAACATCTCCGTCAGGAACAGCGTCTGCGCGGACGCATCGAGGACTGCGTGACAGTGGAGAGAGATTGAGAGAGGAGGTCAGGATCTCGGTTCGGCGCGAGCTTGAGTTCGTTTTCGTTTTCGTCCTCCATGCGCGCTGGGTTTGGTTTGGGGCACAAGTTTCGCGGGGTGCTTCGCTCACCTCCGCTGAGATCCGTGGGCGCGGAAGACGATGAGAGAGCCTTGGGGCCTTCGCCGACTTGCGTCGTGCCTGTTGTGAGGATGTACGCGAGGATCCGTGGGTCAGTACGTCGCGCCCTCGGGTTCGGCGCGGGGAGAGGTGCAGAGGCGGCGAAAGGGTTAGCCTACCGTTCTTGCGAGGCAGACTGGACTCCACCACGGGGCTCGTGTGGAAGAATTGCACCGCCGCGGCCCGCGCCGGGGTCAGCCTGGCGCCCAGGGTCTTAGTCGCGTGTCGCAGCATGATCGCTCCGACGCGGTCGACGCTCCGGTGCAGGCCCAGCGTTCCGCCTGGGGTGCGCACGACGCTGTGGCGCGCGCGACCTCGCGATCGTCTTTGGGTGAAACCCTCGGTCTCTGACTGGAAGCCATACGAACGCTGGAACGGAAACTGAGAAAATCTTTGGATCGCCATTTGCACGCAGGTCGCCGCGGAAAGCACGACGTGACATTCTGCGAGGCGCCTTCGTTTCCATGTCGCCCCGACGATGAGCGAGCGACCCCCCCTGTCGCGCCTGGACGACTCCGGGGAGTCGCGCGCGCGTGCGAACACCGCGGACGGCGTCCCCGAGCACCTCCGCGACCACCTGCACGTCCCGGACAAGGAGGTGTTCTCGCTGAAGGCCCAGCTCAAGGCGTTGCAAACGGTTCTGGAGGGTGCCGAAAAGCAACGAGATGAGGCGCTTCGAGTCGCAGCCTCCGCCACCGCGCGATGCGACAGCTTCGAGGAACGCGCGGCTGGGCGACTGGAGAAAGCGCGCACGCGCGCGGAGACGGCGGAGCGCAGAGCAGACGCGAGCGAGCGACGCGCGGACCTCGGCGAGAAAGCCTCGGCCATGCTCGAGAAGAGAGCCGAGGAAGCCGAGGCGAAGCTCGACGAAACGCGTCGCGTCGCCGAGGACTTGCGCCGGCGTCTGGACGAACAGGTCGCCACGAACGCGTCACTGCAAGAAGAGGTGACGGTCTTCCGCGCGCGCGTGCGCGACCTCGAGCGCGGGGTCTCGACGCGCGAGTCGGCGACGCAGACCACCGCGGAGGATGCCGCCGCCGCGGCGCGCGCCGGCGACCGTGACAGAGTCGACCCCGACGAAGTCGGCATACGTGCAAACGCCGCGCGGTGGCTACGCGAACTCGAGGCCGTCGGGGCGCCGCCTACTTTAGACACAGCGTCCGGTGCCGTATCTCGCGCCACGGCGCGGACGCACCTCACTCCACCAGGCTTGGGGATTGACCTCGCGCCGCCGGCTGCGCCAAAGCTCGTCGCCGCTGGGTACACGCGCGCCCGCGCGGTGCGCGCCGCGTCGTCGGTCGTCGAGCGCGACATCCTCCCCGCCGTGGAGAAGATGTTCTCGACGCGCTTGCCTCTGCGCTTCGAGATCCGCGCGCTTCTTGAGGAGGATGTTGAGCCGTTCGTGGAGTGGGGCATCGAGAGGCGAACTCTGCGAGCGGACGTAGACGTCCGCTCGAACGCGTCGGGCTCGAAGAGCGACTCGGAAACGGAGGCGGCGGACTACGAGCGAGGCGACGGGCGGTTCGCCGGGGACGGCGCGTCCTCGGCGCGCTCGTACGACGAGTACGGGTCTTCTCAGTACGACGGGGACGGTATCGACGTTCCTCTGTCCCGCAGGAGCAGTCTCGATGGCACGCCCCGGTCGCGCGGTCGGGACGACGGCGCGACGTACGGCTGGGCCGGCGACGATCCTGACTGGACCGTCGACAAAGAAGACGTAGAGGATATCTATTAGGCGGGGTAGCCGGCGACGTAGACGAAAACGATTCATGGACACTTTGTGCGTTTCAAGACGGCGTCGCGCGCTCGTTCGGTGCTCCGTCGAAAGTTTCGCGCCCGTGCGGTCACGCGGCGGGCGTGTCTTTGCTGGACTCGGGCCCCGCGCTTTCGCGCGCCACGTCCGACGGCACGACGAGCACCGGGCAGTTGGCGAAGGAGAGGCAGTAGCTCGAGACCGAGCCCATGACCGCGCGCTTCAGGTTCCCTTTGATGCCGCGCGTGCCCATGACGAGCAGATCGACGGCACCGCCGAGGTCGGCGACGTAGTCCACGATGAGGTCGCGGAGGTCGCCGCCTTTGATGTCGAGAAGCACGGACGTCGCGGTGCCCGTCTCGTCGTCTTTCTGGAACTCCGCCAACGCGTTCATGCACTTCTCGACCTGTTTGGTGGCGTCCGCGGTCTGGATGGGGGTCTCGCTCACGGCGCTGTGAAGCACGTGCACCTGGTCGTTGGTCTTGAGCGCGTTCAGGCACGCCCATTTGACGAGCGCCAGGCTCGCGGCTGTGCCGTCGACGGCGACGGCCACGGTGCGGCTCTTGCCGGGCTGCGTCATGCCGAGGTACGCGGCGCCGACGGTGTCGGAGATGAGGTCGGGGATGTCTCGGTACTTCCTCGAGCGCACGACCAGCAACGGTATCGGGGCGTACTGCACGACATACGAAGAGACGCTGCCGAGCAGAAACTTGCGCCAGCCCTGGCGTCCCCGACTGCCCATGACCAGGATAGCGTCGCGGGGCGTCTCGAGAGAAATAAACTTCAAGAGAGCCTCTCCCGTGTCGTGCGCGGTGTCGATGACGATCAGCTTGTGCTGCATGCCGTGGATGGAGTGCGCGATCTCGGAAGGCAGCCAATCCTTGGCCAGAGACACGTCGCTCAGGGTCTTGACGCTGTCCAGGGGGACCCAGCCGCTGTCCTTGCGGCGGGCGTGCACGAGCCAGAGGTTGTCCGAGGGAAGCAGCATATTGTCGCGGCACCAGCGCCAAGACAACTTGGTCTCGACGCTGTCCTTGTCGCCGACCGCGAACAACACGGTCCTGGGCTCGGTGAAGGTCATCTCCTCGAACGAGGGTTCGCGTCTGGCGTGCGTGGACATGCGCGGGGAGGGGAGGTCGGGGAAGAGTGAGGGCGAGCGACGTCGTCGTGGCTTTTCGGAAGAGCGTTTCCTCGTTTTCCTCGGACGAGGCGACGGGCGAAAAAAAGGAGAAGACTCAACTCGCAACTCGCAACGTGAACTATACGCGCGCTATTCTCGAGTCTCAGTTGCGTCCGCGTCCGCCGCGACCCCCGCGTCCGCCGCGGCCGGCCTGCTGGAACCCACGGTTGTCGCCACGACCGCCGCGGCCGCCATCGCCACGCCCGCCGCGGCCGCCGCGGCCGCCGTCGCCGCGGCCGCCTCTGCCGCCGCCGCTGTGGTCGACGACGCGGCGCGCCCCGCCGGCGGCACCGAAGGTGTCCATGTCGAGCTTTCTTTGTTCGTGGAATCGCGAGCGTCCCTGCGACTGCGCCGCCATCGCCTGCCTCTCGAGCGCCTCGCAGCTCATGCTGTCGAAGAAATCGTCCTTGACGTACGTCGCCACGGGCTGCGCCATCGCTTGCTGCGCCATAGCTTCCTTGCTGAACTTCTGGAACGCCGCTTCGAAGTTGAAGTCCTCGGTGGGCACCGCCATGCGCGTGGGCAGGAGGCCGTCGCCGCCCGCGGGAGCGGGGCGGCCGCCGGCACGGGGAGCGGGCATCGCTCCGCCGCGGCCGCCGCCGCCGCGGCCGCCCGCGCGAGGCGCGGGGGGAGCACCGCCGCGCCCGCCCGTGGGCTGCCCCGCCACGCGCGCGGGCACACCCTTCGGCACGGCGCCGCCGCCGCCGCCCCCCACCGCCGCGAGGAAGCTCGTGGGCTTGGGCTTGGGCGCCGCGGGCGCGGGCGCGGGCGCGGGCTTGGCCGCCTTCGGCGCGGGCTGGCGCTGCTGCTTGGGGGGCGCGGCCGGCGCCGCCGCCGGCGCGCGGTTCCAGGGGTTCACGGGCGCCGCGGGCGCCGCGGGCTGCGGCGGCGGCTGCTGGTACTGGGGGGGCTGCTGGTACTGCAGCTGCTGGTACTGCGGGGGAGGCGCCTGCTGCTGGGGGGGAGGCTGCATGTACTGCTGCTGGGGAGGCGCCTGGACGTTTCGTGGACGTCGGGGTGGGTGAACGGAGGGTCAGCGGTGATTCGATTCGCGCGTGTCGACGTCGCGATTTCGATTTCGCGACGGAGAAAACGCCGCTTCGCCGCTTCGGGACGCGTTCCCGAGCGATCGGTCGTTTAGTAGGGATTCCGGACGGGTGGCGCGCGCGATCGGACGCCGCCTGGCCGAACGTCGAGACGGCACGGCGTTCGTGCGCGCCCGCGCCGTGTCCTGAACGCACGTCCCGACAAAGCCTCTTCGATCGTACCTGCTGCACGGGCGGCTGCTGCTGAACCGGTGCCTGAGGCGCGGCCGCGGCCGGGAAAGCCCCTCCTCCGTCAATCACCTCCAGGCCCTTGATGTCCCCGCCCTTGAAGATGATCGAGGGGTAGACCTCCTGGCTGGCGGGGATCTGCGGGCCGCCGGCTCTGCGTCCCTCCGTGCCGAACGATCGCACTGCGGGTCGGTGAGGCGAGACAGGCGGAGGTCAGCGATCGGGAAGGGAAGGGGCGAAGACGGGGCGCGGGTGTCGACCCGCGAAAAAGGGAACGCGCGATCGTGGAAAAGGCGGCATTCCCGCGATTGGTCAGCCTGTGGACGCACCTTGCTGCAGGGTCAGCGCGCTGCTCGCGGGGTCGATGCTGTGCACGATGCCCTCATACCTGATATCCGACTTGGAAATCAGGCTGAGCTTCTTGCCGATGTAGTTGTTCATCGTGCGCGGACGTAGGTGCTACCCACGAATGATGGATGATCTGCCAGCGATCTGGCCTTGACGTACGAATGTCGAGCGACGACTGGGAGCGAGAATTTTCAACTCGTGAGAGTAGAGTTGAAGTCACGAGTCAGCCGGCTGTCACTTTGCGCGCGTCCGCGGCGAGGCGTGGGGGTCGCGAGGCGCGCGCGGTGGCTTCGTCGCGAGGCATGGAGCGCGTGCACGCGGACGTGCGGGTCACGGCTCCGGTCACCGCGGAGCTCGTGGCGCACGCGCTTCGCGAGGCTGTGAAGTTTCTTCTGTTCGTCAGGCAGCAGATCCCGGCGAGCTACGACGAGCTCCGCGCGGCGCTGCTTCAGACGGTGGGCCCCGAGGCGATGGGCCTGCCGAGCGCGCGAGAGGCGGACGGCACACTCGCGAGCCCGGTGTCGTCCCCGGTGGGCGCCAAGCGCAAGCGCGTGACGTCCGTCGAGCGCGCCGCCTTGAAGCTGTTCCGAGAGATGGACGCCGCGCTGGGGTGCCTAACTCCGGAGATGCTGCGCGCCTTCGAACCGAGCCGGGTCGCGCTGTTCCTGGGGTCGACCCCCGCGCGCCCGAAGGAGATGTTCGTGTTTTCGCTGGCCGAGCTCTACGCGCGAGGGGGCTACGCGAGTCAGGACCGAGAGGAGAGCCCCGAGGCGAGACGCGCGTTGGGCAACGCCGGCCGCCGGGTCGTGCGCGAGTGCCTACCGGCTGTTTCGCGGTGCTCGCCCGCCTCCGCGGTGGGCAAGGCGTTCGTGATGGTCCGCGCGCGCGGCGAGGCCGAGGACGGGAGTTCGGCGGCGGCGCCGGTCGGCTTCTTACCGAAGCGGGGCCTCGAGTGCGGCGGGCCGGAAGGGAAGAACACCAAGGTCAGGGTCGATTTGACCGTGACCCCGCGGCCGAAGGGCGAAGACGGCGAGCGCGACGAGTCGGACGGGTCCTCCGAGATCTGGTACCAGTGCGGCGTCGCCGTGAAAGGCCTCAAAAGCCTGCGTGGAGTCGTGGGGCTGTAGCTTGGATATTCGTTTCACGCGTGACGCGTCACGCGTGACACGCGCGTATCGCGTTACAAGACTGACTAATAAAAGAATGCGTTATGTGTGATCCGACGGCGTCGACGACTGCGCTACGCGCCGTCATTCGGACTTCTTCCGCATGGTCCGCGAGAATGGCCCCATGTTGGGGTCGAAGATGTAGTCCTTGATCACCTTGGTCCAGGAAGTGTGGTACTTCAGGGTGTTATAGTACTCGGGCGCGATCTCGCGGATCTTGTGCAGCCGCGAGCCCGGGACTTTCGGGAAGTCATGGTGCTCGTTGTGGTACCCCACGTTGTACACGAACGCGTTCAGCGGCCCGTAGTACGAATACGTCTCCTGGCCCGGCTCGAAGACGTAGTGCTCGCTGATGAAGTGCCCCGCGATGGGGTGCAGACCGCCGCCCAGGAACACGGACGCGAGCAGGTACGTGAACGCGCGCGGCCCCGCGAGCTTGATGAACGCCAGGTCGAAGGCGAGCTGCGTCACGAGGTTCAGCGCGTCCCACTTGCCCATCGGCTTCGGCCGCACGAACAGCGGCCGAATGGCGTAGAAGAAGAGCTGCCCGATGACCCAGACGATCTTCAGAAAGACGCCTCCCAGGGTGAAAAACTTCGCCTCGCCGCGCGTGGGGATGTCCGTGTCGATGGCGTCGTGGCCCTGGAACATGTGGTGCTCGAGGTGGTACTTCTTGAACGCCACCGAGAAGGGAATGCCGATGGGCAGGTTGGCCACCAAGCCCAGGACGCGGTTCGCCGCGGGGCTGGCAAACGCGAGGTTGTGCGACAGCTCGTGGTTCGCCAGGAACAGGTTGGCGGTGGCGAACCCGCCGAAGAGGTACGCGCAGAGCAGCAGCACGGGCGTGCTCGCGTGGTTCCCGAGGTAGGTCGCCAGGCTCAGCTGCGCGGCGACCACGGCGAAGATCTGCGGCGCGGTGGTCCAGTCGGGGCCGTACAGATCTTTGATTTCGGGATGCTTCGCGAGGATCTCGCGGCGGCGCTTCGCGTGGGGCTCCTGTGCGTCGCGCGGTAGGGAAGAACCGAGTGGAACACGATACGCGTTCGGGTGGTCGCGTGCGCGGTCAGAAAATGTCGTAGACGAGAAGGCTTCCTTTTCGTTTTTGCGCCGGAAGGGAGCGGATGATGACGGAGTGATGTGGATGACGATGACTCGTGATTCGTCCGTTCGGAACGGTCGAGCGCCGAACGCGCGACGTGGCAGTGTGCGCGCCTGCGCGCGCGAGGGCGACGCCGCGCGGCACGCGCGGGGGCGCGGGACGCCCGCGCGACCTACTTCGGGGCGACGCGGGCACGACACGACCTCGTGTGGTGCCCTCGTGCCCCACGGCGCCCCGCGCGGTCGCCTCGCACGCGCGCGTGACGGTCAAACCGGCCACCGACTCTGCCACGCCGTCAGAGCCACACGCCGACGTCGGCGAACCGAGGCGGGGAAGCGAGACGCACCTCATCTTTGCTCCAGTAGAAGTCGCCGGATTTCTTCGGCTCAAGGGCTCCGCTCGACATGGCGTGGCGCGGGGTCGCGAAACCGCGGCGCGCGCGCTTCTGCCCGGGCGCGCGGGGGCGCGGACGATCACCCGCGCCTTCGAGATATTCATTCGACGCATCGACGGCCAGCGGCCTCAAAAACCGCGGTAACCGTCGTATGGCGCGCAGTCACAGCAGTCTAAATACGTGTATCTTTCAAGGCTATGGGCAGCTCCCCGCGAAATTCTCACGACGAGCCCACTCGAACTACTTGGCCCCCGGCTCCTTGCCCCCCTTCTTCTTCTTCTTCTTCTTCTTCTGCCCCTTCCTCCCGCGCTTGTTCTCCTCCTCGAGCGGGTCCTTCACCCCGCGCATGTCGTCGAACTCGTCCTGGAAGTCCCACATCTCCAGCCCCGCGGACGGGTCCCGCGACGACGCCGCGTGCGGTCGGCAGTACTTCCACAGCTTGAGCAGCGGAGGCGTCCCGAACAGGATCGACCCGAACAACACCATGAACAGGTACACCTGGTTCTCCTCCGCGGTCAGGTCGAGCCCCCCCCCGAGCAGGCGTCTCGCCGGCATCGTACCTCCCGCTGGCCCAAGCGCCCCGAGGCGCCCGGGAGAATGGGAAAAAAAAAGAGTGCCGAGTGCAGCTGCCTGTTTTCGTCAGCGTCGTTTTCGCGCAAAACCACAGTCCGAAGTTCGGCTCGGCCACAGCGGCCGGCGCTCGCGGAGGCGGCCGAGGCTGTCCGGATGATGTTCTCGCGCCCCGCAGGCGGGCGCGCGTACCCCGCGCAGGTCCGTTCATAGTCCCCCCTCTCGAACGACACGGCGGCGACCGTCGAGGCGGTCCGCCCTCGAGCACATAAACGTGATGACCACCCCGCTGACGCCTCGATCCGCCACCCTGCTTCCTCGCAGCCTCCCCGCGGCCAGCGAGGGTTCGACATCGAGGGCGCCGCGCTCCTGGACGACAACTCGAAGAAGCGACGCGGCGGCGGCGTTCGCGGCTTCGTCGGGAGACTGCTGCTCCGCGCGAACTGGGCGGTGGTATCCTGGGTGCTGCGGGCCGCGCGGGCGCGCTGGTTCACCACGCTCCTGATTTTCTGGGCGGCGTACCGCGAGTTCGTGCCGTCGGCGAGGTCGGCGCGTTCCTCCGAGAGCGACTCCGGAAGAGGCGTCGTCTCCGCGCCTTCCGTTCACTCCGCACTCCGAGCCGCGCCCGCGCCGTTCCCAAACGCGAGAGACCTCGTGGTCGTCTGCGGCCACGCCGTGTTCGTCGGCGGCGACTTCACCGCCGCCGCCGCCGCTCTTGAGTCGAGCTGGTTCCTAGAGCCGTACCAGCGGACGCCGGGCCAGGCGGCGGCGCTTGTGGAGCACATGAGAACGGGGGTTTTGATCGCGTCTAAGAACGAACATTCGATTCTGCTCTTCTCCGGCGGCACCACACGCGCGGCCGCGGGGTCGCTGAGCGAGGCGACGAGTTATTACCTGGTGAGCCGCGCGAGCGGGTGGTTCGGAGCAACGAACGCGCACGTCGCGAAACGCGCGTTCACGGAGGAACGCGCGAGGGACTCGTACGAGAACGTGCTGTTTTCCATAGCGCGGTTCCACGAGTTGACCGGTCACACACCTCGACATTTAACGGTGGTGGGGTACGAGTTCAAACGAGCCCGTTTCCAGAACGAGCACTTGACCGCGCTGCGGTGGCCCGCGGACCGCTTCGCGTACGAAGGGACGCCGTTCGCGAACGCGGAGCGAGAAGCGCTAAGCGCGGAGCGAGAAAAGACGGTTCGATCGCAATTCGCGGCCGATCCGTACGGGTGCGGAAACGAGCTGGGTGGCAAACGCGTCGCGCGAGACCCGTTCGCGGTCGTGGGGGAGAGCCATCCGTATTTGGCGACCAACCCGGAATTGGCCGGTCTGTTCGCGCACTGCGGAGGGGAAACGTTCGCCGGGAAGCTTCCGTGGTGAGCCGTTTAACGCGCGTTTCCTTTTATTTTAATCAACAGCTTAGGGGTTCGACAATCGTCGACGCTTCGCGTATTCGGACGACCCGCGCGCGACTCATTGCCCATAGCTACCGAAGACATCTCGCTACCGGCCTACCGTCGTCAAGTCAGTCGTCGCTTCCGTTCGCCCGGAACCTCGGGAACCACGTTGTTTTCTTCCGCGGCGCTCGCTCTCGCAGCTCGGCTTCGAACGACGCGATGGCGGCGCCGGCCAAATCGCGCGGCGCGGCGGAGTTCCGCGAGCGATGTCCGCCGCCGCGAGACGTCGACGTTCTGTCGCTCATCGCCGACGTTCGCGTCGCGAACGACTCGCTTCCGTCCGTCTCTCCCGGGCTCTCGTCGCGCGGTATCAACCTGTCCAGCTCCTGCGTGACGTACCCCAGCGGGAGGCACAGACCGCCCCCCACCAGCACGCCGAGTCCCAATCCTTTCATCCGAACGCCCACCCCGCCGGGGATCGCCAAGCCCGTCGCGCCCGCGGTCACCGCGCCCGCCGCGACCGTGTCCCACATGTCGCGCGCGCCGTCCGCCCTGTGGCTCGCGGACGCCAGCTGCACCGCGCTGAACACCGCGACGAAGCTCCCCAGCCGCAGACCGCCCAGCGTCGCCTCCGACGTGGCGCGCATCCATCGGTGTCTCTTCGCGACGATCGCGGCCACCTCCGCGTACCGCGGGTCGTGCGCCCTGTACCCGCGCACCGCGCCGTACACCATACCCCCGAGCGTGCCGCCCGCGGTGTTCCCCGCCCACTCCGCCAGCTCCTTCGGGGGAGGCGGGACCTCCTCCCCCGGGCCGACGCGCTTGAACGCGACGTCCATGCGCCCCGTGGACTGCTCGACGACGGACGATCGATGGGTCGACGGGTCTGAAGAAGCGCGGATCTGATAACAACGACGACGTGCCGAAAACACTCTTCACTCCACCTGTCCACTCACGGGTGGAACTTGAACCTGCGCAGCGAAAAGCCGCCGGCGCGCGTAAAGGCGCGCCTTCGTTGGCCCTCGTTCGCGTTCGCCCCGGAGCTCGGGGCGTCGTCCCTCAATCCCTTCGCCTTGATGAAGTCGAACCGCCGGAGCTTGAACACGCCCGGGCTCCGGACGAACGCGCCCACCGGCATGGCCTGTGACCCCTCCACCGCCAAACCCGTCGGCCGCGACGTCGCGGCGTCGAAAAACGTCAGCCGGCGCTTGACGTACGAATTCGCGTCGCCGCGCGAAAACGGCGGCTTCGTCTTCGTCGCGTCTAAACTCGTCGCCCTCGCGCGAACCGCGGGGAAGTCGAACTTGCGCAGGATGAAGGATTCGGGAGAAGCGCGCTCGAAGGACTTCTTCTTCGCGAAGGACGTCGTCTTCGTCTTGGCGTCGAGATCGTCGTCGTCGTCGCCGAAGGAAAACGTCACCGCGTCGCCGGCGACGCGTCCGGCGGGTTTCGCGCGAGTCGCCGTCGCCGCCGCCGCCGTCCGCGTCGACGGCGGGAACGTCCTGCGCCGCAGCGCGAACGTCTCCGGCGCGGCGCGCTCGAACGGCCTCGAAGACGCGTCCGCGCGCGTGGACGTCTTGGACGCGTGACCCTTCGCCGCAAACTTCAACGCGCGCTTGGAAAACGTACCACTCGGGTCGCGCACGAACGGCGTCTTGCGACCCGACGCCGAAGGCGTCGCCGGCGGCGCCGTCGCCGGCGGCGCCGCGGTCGCCGGCGACGCCTCGTCGTCGTACGACATGGACGCCATCTCCGTCTCCAGCGACCGCACCTTGGCTTTCCAGGAGCCCTCCCGGGCCGCAGCCGAAGCCTCGTCCTCGGCGTCTGACATGGACGCCATCTCGATCTCGAGCGCGCGCACGCGCGCGCGCAGCGCGTCCGACTCGGCGCGAAGCGCGTCGGCGCGCGCCTCCGCGGCGACGAGCTCCTCGGCGTCCACCATGTCCGCCATCTCGATCTCGAGCGCGCGCGCGTGCGCCAGGAGCGCGTCCATCTCCTCGGCATCCACCATCTCCGCCATCGCGAGCTCCAGCTCCCTGACGCGCGCGGCGGCTTCCTCCTCGGTGAGCATCGCGGCCATCTCCGTCTCGAGCGCGCGAATCGTCGCCAGCAGAGGCGCCGTCGCCGCCGCCGCCGCCGCCGACGCGTCGTCGAGCCGCTTCTTGAGCGAGGCAACCTCCGCGGCGGCCGCGGCGGCCGCCGCCTCCGCCTGGAGAAGCGCGTCGCCCCTCCGCGCGGCGAGCGCGGAGAGACCCTCGATTTTTTCGCGCGCCGAAGCCAACGCGTCGGCGCCGAGCTCGGTCTCCTCGCCGTCCTCGCCGCCGACGGGTTCCGCCTCCGCCTCGGCGAGCTCCGTCTCGAGCGCGCGCACGCGAGAGAGCAGCGCGTCGCGCTCCAGCTTCGCGCGGTGCTCCGCGGTGGCCAGCGCGGCTCTCGCGGTGTCCGCCTCTGAACGCAGCTTCTCCAGGTGCGTCTCCACGCTCAAGCTGGAGGCGTCGTCGGCCACCACCATCGCCGCCACCTCCTCCGCCGCATCCGCCAGGCGCGCGTTCAACACACGGAGCGCCTCCGCCTCCTCCTCGAGGTCCTCGGCTTTGGCCAGCGCCGCCGCGAGCTCGGCGGCATCCTCCAGCAGCTCGGCGGCGGCGTCGTCGTTCAGAGCGGTCAACTCGGCGACTCGCTCGCGTAACGCCTCGTTCTCGCGCTCAGCCTCCTCGAGGCGCACGGCGAGCGCCGAGGCGTCGGCGAACAAAGAGGTTTCGTCGTCATCCGCGTCGCGGCGCGCCGAGAGCGCCTTCGCCTCGCCGATCGCCGCGAGGAGCGCGGCGAGGCGCGCGTCGCCTCCTCCGGCGGCGCCCGACGCGGCGCGCGCCGCGACCGCGCCGCGGGGAGCCTGTTCGGTTCGAGCGGGGTTTTTGTTCGGCGGGGATCGAGGCGGCGTCAGGGTCGAGAACTTTAAAAAAAAAGGTTCCGTTCGAATCGGAACGGGTCGAATTTCAAACGTCGAGCCTCTCGGCGCGCGCCCCGACGCGCGCGGCGCGGGCCTCGGTGGCGGGCGCGCGGAACGCGCGGCGAGTGGTGCGCGTGCGGAGTCGGAGGGCGCGTCGAAGGGCGGGCTTCCCCTCGAGGGAAGGGGGCCGGGGGCTGGGCCGCGCGTCGTCGAGTGCGTACCTTGCGGAAAAGGGCCGATTCCGCCCGTCCCGAGGCGGCGCCTCTGGGCGCGACCGTCGCGACGCCGCGCGCCTTCGGCGCCGAGGCGTCACCGGCGCGTCGCGAGGACGCGAGCGTCGCGGGCGCGACCGCGCGGAGCGACGCCATCCGTACCGAGAGTGTTCCTGCGCCGCCTCTGCGCGCGCCGATGTGGACGAGGGGGGACGGCGCTCGAACAAAGCAAGCGAACGACGATGATTAGGAGCGCACAATCGGTCGAGAAGACAGTCTCGAAAAGAGGAAAAAGGAGGCTACCGAGTGGTACGAGCAAACAGTGGTGAGGAAGATGCACACGTGACGACGAGTTCAAAAAGCTCGACAGTTCGAAAAACGAGAAACGCCGAGCGATCGCGTTCGCTCCGTCCCAGAACAACGGCGCGACCCCGCCGTTCCACGACCTCTCCCCTCGCGAGAAGTCAGCACTCTTCGTCGCGTCCTCGACCCCCGACGCTCGACGATGGCGGCCCCCGAGTGGAACTTCGGCCACGTCGCGGGCGTGTGCGACGTCGCCTACATCGGCTCCGGCGACGACGCGCGCCTGGTGACCTGCGGCGCGGACAACGCGGTGTACGTGCGCCACCCCTCCTCCGGCGAGGTGGAGGAGAGCTTCACGGAGGAGCACGAGGACATGGTGAACGTCGTCGCGGTCGCGCCCGACGGCAAGACCTTCGCCACCGGCTCGGACGACGCCTGCGTCAAGCTCTTCGCTAAGCGCGAAGACGGCAAGTGGGCGTTTGAATCCAACGTCACACGGTTCAGTCTGCCCGTGCGCGCGCTGGCGTTCAGCGCGGACGGCGCATTCCTCGCCGCGGGCGGCGAGGACGCGTGCGTCAAGGTGATCAAGATGGAGGACCGGAGCGTCGCGCTCACGCTTCAGACGAGAAGCAAGTGCGTCAAGTCCGTCTCTTTCGATCCGAAGGGCCAGTTTCTGTCGGCGACGGATGACAACGGGCAGCTCGCCGTCTGGGCGCTCGCCGCTAGCGCCGCCGACGCGGAAGGCGAGGAGGACGCCGACGAGAACGATAAGGCGGCGGTGGAGCCGGGCGACTGCGTGATGTCCGCCACGGTCGCGCCCGTGACCGCGCCGGACGCGCCGAGCACCAACGGCGCGCGGTGGCGACCGGACGGCGAGGTGCTCGCCGCGCCCGGCCGCGAGAACGACGTCACGTTTTTCGAGCGTCGCGGCTGGACCGAGCTCGACGACAGCCGGCTGAACGTGAGACCGTCGGATGATTCGAGCGACGACGCGACGCGCGCCGTCGCGCACGCGGACGCCGTCGCGTTCGTGGCGTGGTCCCCGAACGGGAAGTACCTGCTGAGCAGCGGGAAGGACTGCCTGGTGGCGATCTGGGACGTCGCCGCGAGAGCCGTCGTTCGCACCGTCAAACACGACGCCGTCGTCTGCGCCGCCGCGTGGCGCGCGGACCGAAACGCCGTCGCGCTGGTCGACGCCAACGGCCAGTGGTGCGAGTGCCAGGACGTCGTGCCCGAGAGCATGACCTCGCCGTTCGCGCCGGTCGCCGCGGAGGAGCTGGAGATGACACCCGGAGACGGTCCCTCCGCCGCCGCCGCGGCCGCCGACGACGACGCCGACGCCGACGCCGACGCCGACGACCTCGCCGACATGGACGAGGAGGCGTACTACGCGGAGATGGACCGCCGCCGCGCGGAGAAGCGCCGCGCGGCGGAGACCGCGCGCAAGGCGGCGGTCGTCGCCAATCAGATGGCCGGTTCGCCCGGCGTTCCCACGCCGCAGCCCCCTTTCCAGGTAAGCGCGGTGAAGGCGAAGAAGACGGTTTCTTCCGAGAAGTCGGCGTCGCGCCGGTTTCTGTGCTACAACGCGCTCGGGTCGGTGACGACGACGCGCGAGTCCGGGAGCGACTTCAACGTGGTGGACATGGCGTTCCACGACACCGGCCGACGAGGCCGCGTGCCCACCATCACGGACTACCACGGCTACGACATCGCCGTTTTAGGAGAGCGCGGCTGCGCGCTCGCCTCGCCCGGCTCCAAGGAGGGCGGCGCGGCGACGGTTTTTTACCGCCCCTACGAGTCGTGGGCGCACGCGCCCGAGTGGCGCGTCGCGCTTCCCAAGGGCGAGCGCGCGGTGAGCGTCGCCGCGGGGGACGCGTTCGTCGCCGTCGTCACCTCCGAGCGCCTGCTGCGCGTCTTCACGCACGCCGGCGCGCAGAAACACATCGTGCAGCTCGAGGGCGCGCCGGTGACGTGCGCCGCGAAGGGCGACTCGTTGGTGGTCGTCTGGCACGCCGGCGCGCCGCAGACGGAACAGCGACTCGCGTACGCCGAATACGACGTCGGCGACGACGGCGCCGTCGTCTCCCGCGGCGCGTTGCCCCTCGCCCCGGGCTCGACCCTGACGTGGCTCGGTTTTTGCGAAACCGGCGCGGGCGCCGCCGGCGCGATCGCCTACGCCTCCTCGGACGGCGTCGTGCGCGTGCGGACGCCGGCGTTCGGCGGGTCGTTCGCGCCCGTGTTCCGTTCCGCCGACGCGCGCGCGCAGGAGGGCGAGCACCACTGGCCGGTGGCCGTCTCCGTCGCGGACGACGTCAACGGCGCGTGCGCCGGTTTCTACGCCGTGGTCTGCCGCGACGCCGACGGGCCGGCGGTGCACCCCAAGCCCGTTCTCACGCCCATGCCGCTCTCGCACCCGGTGGCGCTCCCCGAGGGATCCGCCGGCGAGCTCGAGGACGTCGCGTCGCGCGCGCGCCTGGCGGCGGCGCTCGCCGCCGCCGCCGCCGAGAAGGAACGCGCGCGATGCGGCGACGTCTCCGGCGCGAGCGCCGACGCGCTCCGCGAGGCGCACGCCGCGAGCGACAAGGCGTCTCTGCGTTTGTTCCACGCCGCGTGCAAGGCGGAGCGGCCGGCGCGCGCCGCGGACGTCGCGGCGATGCTGCACCTGTCCTCCTCCATGCACGGCGCGCTGAAGCTGGCAAACGCGCTGCAGCAGGGCGCGCTCGCGCAGCGGGTCACGTCGCTCATCGAGGCGTCCATGGCGGCGGCGGCGGCGGAGGCGGCGGCGGCGCGCGAGCCCGCGTACTACGAGCACCCCTCGCAGCTGGAGACGCCCGGTCAGGATCGCGGCGCGTACGACGCCGCGCCGGCGCCCGCCGCGCGCGTCGGTGCCGCCGACGACGACGCCAACCCGTTCTCGCGCCGAAAGTCCTCCTCCGCGGAGAAGCGCGCGCCCGCCAAGGAGAACGACGTCTCCGCGTCTGCGGGCGACTTTGACTCGGCGGCGGCGCCCGGCGTCCTGAAGAGCAAGGCGGGGTTCGAGCGCGACGTCTCCGCGGCGCCGCCGTCGAAGAAGAGCCGCGCCGCGAACCCGTTCGCCAGGAAGTGAGTTTTTTTTCGTGACAAGGTGGATGTTTACGGTGGCGTGTTACGAGACTGTTGTGATGATGATATGAAACGAGAGGTTTGTTACCCTCGACGGGCGCGTTCCCGAGCGCGCGCGGCGACGCGTCGGTTTCGGTGGTGGTATAAAACGTATTCTACAGCAAAAGAGTGTCGTTGTCGCCTATTCGTCCGGCGTTCACTTTCGTTCACTTTTGTTCACTCGGAGGGTTTCTCCCCCGCCTCCGCCTTGGCGTTGGCCTCCGCGAACGCGTTCTTCTTCGCCGAGGACACCTTGGGCATCACCGAGCCCGGGTTCTTCTTGCCATCCGGCTCGTCGTACTTCTTGTCCAGGTAGTACTCGATGCCCCACCAGTACCCCGCGGTGAGCACGATGAACTGCCACACCTCGATGTCGCCGAACACGGGGTCGCGCAGCGACACCGCGAGCGCGGGCTCGGGCGCCACCGCGGACGCCAGCCCGGCGGCCACCACGCCGCTCAGCACCGTCTTGCCGACGCGCGCAATCTCGCGCGCGCGCATCGTCACGCCCGCCTCGTTCGACGGAGACGCCTTCTCCACCGCGGAGGCCTTGGCGGCGACCGCGCGCTGGCGCCTCGCGGCGACGGGGCGCGCGGAGGCGCGAGCGAGCATCGCGTTCGTGGCGAGCATGGCGGCCATCTTCTGTGTGTTCGAGCACCGGCGCGGTGACGAGTGCGCGATCGCGCGTCGGACCACGGTCCGACGCCCAAAGCCAATATTGCGAAACCGTCGCGTCGAGCCGTCTCGACGAATCACAGCGCCGGATCTCGGATCTCGTATGAGCCCAGTCACCGGGAAATCCCGATTCGCACAAACAGCCGTTTGTTTGTCGGAGGCGCCGAACGTTTCGGGCCAAAAAACGTCGACGCGCGTCGCCCTCGCGCACTCTCTCGGACTCAGCGTTCGCACCGTCCGCCGCGATGTTCGAGCCGGCGACGACGCGCGCGTCCCCCGACCTCGCCGCGAAGGCGGAGAGGCGCAGGCAGAAGTTCGCGCTCAAGGAGTGGGAGGGCTCGGCGACGCGCGCGGCGCACGACGCGCGCGTCCGCTCCGCGAAATCGCAGTACGCCGACCTCTTCCATGCCAACGGCAACACCCAGGGCGCGCGGCGCGGCGCCTCGCCCGCGGGAGCGCCCGCGACCCCCGCAGCCGGATCCTACGCGGACACGGAAATGGCGCGCCGCGCCCGGCGCACGCCACCCTCGAACGCGCGCCTCGCGCGGACCCCCAAGACCCCGGAGAGCGCGCGCGTCGCGTCCCGGGCGGACGCGAGCGGCGGGCGAAACCTCGACGCGGCGCTCTCCGCGTCCCCGCCGCGGGAGGCGCCCGGGTCCCGCATCCGTGCCGCCGCGGCGGTCGCGCTGAGCCCCGACTCCAAGTATCGCGCCGAAGTCTTCGGCGAACGAGCCGGGGAGACGGAGGCGAGCCCGGGGGCGCGTCGCGGTGTCGACCGAGGAGGCGGCGAATCCGAGGGCGGGTCGCCTCTCGGACCGGAGAGCTCGCTGGGGGGGTCGCGACTGGCTCGGCGCGGCTCGTCGCGCTCGCCGGCGTCGCGGCTCCCCTCTCCCCCCGTCACGCGCGGGGCCCTCGGCGACGTGTCCGACGTACCGAAGGGCGGGCTCGTCGCGTCCGAGCTCGCGACGCCGCCCCTCGCGGCGCGCGAAGAATCGGCGCCGCGCCCGGGCTCGTCGGCGAGGCCGAGCACGGGTCGCAACCTGGCGCGCTTCCTGAAGCGGAGGCAGGCTCTGCGGCGCGCGGAGGCGGACCGCGCGGCGGAGAAAGATGACGACGACGCGCGTCTCGAGACTCGAGACGCGAACAAAGAGAACGTCGACCCGGCGTGGGCGGAGTACGAGGCGTGTCCCGCGGCGGACGCGAAAGCCGAAAGCCGAACAAAGTCCTTCGACGCTCCGACGAATCCGTCGGCGCCGAGGAGAGCGCCTTTAGCGCCTCTCGCGTACGACGCGACGGACGACGGGAAAGAAAACCTTGCTCGTTTTTTTTCGCGAAGGTCTCCGGAAGCGGAAACCCGAAGTGGGCCGGAGGCGTCCTCTCCCCAAACGAGGGCGGGCGAGGGACGCGACGCGTCTTTGTTTTACGACGCGTTCGCGCCCGGTTTCGCGCCGGAGCCGTTTTTCGTTCGCGACGACGACGAGGACGCGTACCCGCCGACGCCGTCTCTGACGCCGTCGCCGCTCCGCTCGGCGACCGCGAACACGCACGCGGCTTGGCTCGAGCGGGGCTACGGCGCGATCCGCGCGTCCGCCGCGGCGGCGGCGCCGCGCTACGCGGAGGATGAGCCGGAGAGCGACGCCGGAGAGACTTTGGACGACGCGTGGAACGAGTACGCGCTTCCGGATTCGAAACACGAAGCGACTCACGGCGGTTTCGACGAGTCAAACGTCGAGCCGTTCAAGATGGTCTCGCCGGGTGCGCTTCGCCGCGCCGCCGCGGAGACGGCGCGCTCGGCGTCGCTCGCGCGGTACGCGTGAGATTTAAGAGGGTGTTTTTATTTTTATCGCGAACCGTTTTTTTTCGCAGCGCAGTGTGCGCGTTTTGCCGCGAAAACCGCCTCTGTCGACGGCCGTTGCCGCGTCATCGCGGATCCGATCGCGCGCGGGCGCGTCTCCGCCGCAGTGCGTGGCGCGAAAGCGTCGGCGTGCCGTCGCGACCGCGAAAACCCAACGCGTTCGTTGGACTCGCGAGCGCGACGTTCGTGGATCCCTCGCTCCCCGCGCACACCAGCCTCGCGCGTCGTCCCCGACGCCCGACAGACTCACAGCGCGTCTCCGCACGCGCGCACCCGCGCCGGGCGCCCCCGCGTCGCCTTCCGCGTCCAGCGCGTGTGATCGCGCGCCCGCTCTCCCGAGGTTTTCGCTTCGGGTGCCTCTTTGAATGTTCGCCTCGTGCGCCGTCCTCGGTGCGACGCCTCGCGCGCTCGTGGGCGGAGCGTCCGAGCGCGCGAACGCCGCCGCCGGACGCGCCAGCGGCGTCTCTTCCCGCCGCGCGGTCGTCGCGACCGCCGGAGCGCGCGAGCGCGCCGCGTGCCGTCTCCCCACCGCCGCCGGGTCCGCCTGCTCCGCCGACGAGATGAAGATGTTCGCTCGGCTCCGCGGCCCCGCGCGCGCGCGCGCGTCCGGTCGCCATCGCGGCGTCCCGCGCGGTCGCATCATGAGCGTCACGACGCGCGCGATGGAGGGCGACGGCGCGCTCGACGGCGTGGACGGCGCGGACACGACGGACACGCGGTTACCCGCGAAGCGGTCGGTGTGGTACGGCCGAGGCTTGCTCATCTTCGTCGCCGCCGCGTACGGCTCGCTCTCCGTCGCGTTCAAGTACGTCTACGGCATGCCCGGCCCGCCGAGCGCGGGCGTCATCGGCGCGGTCAGAGGCGTCTTCGCGGCGCTGTGCTTCGTGCCCATGATCATGCGCGAGAACAGAGACGCGCAGGAGCGAGCCAAAACAGACCCTGAAAACGCGCTGGCCAAGAGCCGCGACGGCTCGAGCGGCGCGTTTTGGCGCGCCGCCGGCGAGTTGGCGCTGTGGAACCTGGTGGCGCAGGGCGCGTGCAACGTGGCTTTGCTCTTCACGGACGCCACGAGAGTTTCGTTCCTGACGCAAGCCTCGATCGCGTTCACGCCCGTGTTAGTGAGCCTCTCGGGCGACCGGGTCGGCGCGGTGACGTGGGCGGGGTGCGCTTTAGCCATCGCGGGGGTCGTGCTGCTCGGGTTGGACGGCGGCGACGTCGTCGCCGGCGCCGCCGCCTCCGCCGGGCTCAACCTCGGCGACGTCATCGCGCTCGTCGGCGCCGCGAGCTACTCGCTGTACATCTTCCGCATCGGCGCTTTCGCCAAGAAAGGCTTGCCCGGGAACTTAACTCAGGCGTGGAAAACCGTGATTCTTTCCCTCCTGTACCTCGGATGGGCGGCGGCGGACGTGTTCGCGTACGTTGCCAACCCGGCAAGCGTCGCCGCGCCGTGGGCGGGGTGGCGAAACCCCGTCGTTTGGTTGATTCTGATCTTCACCGCGGTCGTTCCGGGGTACTTGGCGGACGTGTGCCAGGCGAAAGGACAGGAATCGGTCGACGCGTCGGAGTCGCAAGTGTTGTTGGCGGGCGAACCGCTCTTCGCGGCGGTGATGGGAGCCGTGTTGTTGGGCGAGAGCCTCGGGACGTACGGGTACGTCGGCGGCGCGGGGCTCGTCGCGGGTGCGATCCTCGCGGGGCTGGACGAGGGGGGGGAGGAGGAGGAAAAGGCCACCTAGAGGTTCGAGGAAGACTTCGGAAGAGACGAAACCTTTGAAACGCCCGTATTATTGTGAAAACGAACGCACAGTGCGCAGACGTCCCGCGTGTTCTTCATCCCGTCGTCGTCATCAGTCGACCGCGCGCGAGGCGGCGGGTGCGGGTGGGCGTCGCCATGATGTGGGCACCCGCCAACCTCGTGCGGCTCGCGGCGTGGTTCCTGGCGCTGGTGGACAGCACGTGTCGCGCGTTCGTCTGGCGACGCGCGCGACGCCTCCCCGGCGAGGCGCGCGCGCCCGACACGCTCCCGGCGTGGTGGCTCGGGGAGGACGAGACTGCGCCCGTGGCCATCGTCACCGGCGCCGGGAGCGGCATCGGCCGCGCCACCGCGAAGCGCCTGCACGCGCTCGGCGCGCGCGTGGCGGTCGTCTGCGCGACGCTGGAGGAGGCGGAGGTGACCAGCGCGCGCATAGCCGAGGAGGCGGAGGCGGAGGATCGCGCCGGAAATGTCGAAAAAAAAAAAAAAACCAAACCCGTCGCGTTCGGCGTCGACCTGCGCGACGGCGCCGCCGTCGACGCTTTCGTCGCCGCTCTGGACAGTCCAGACAACGACATAGACGCGGATGAAGTGCGTTGCGTGGTACACTGCGCGGGTGTCATGCGGTGCGCGTTTTCCAAAACCAAAACATCGGGGCTGGAGGAGACGGCGGCGGTGAACGCGGCGGCGCCCGCGCGGCTCACTGAGCTCCTCGCGGCGCGGCTTTCGCGCCGCCTTTTTCGCGACGAAGTAAGTAGAAGTCCTCCGCGCCTGAGAGTCGTGACCGTGGGCTCGTTCGTGCACCGCGCCGTGAGCAAACGCGAGATGCACCGCTGGGTGAAGTGGGTGGACGAGAGCCATGACGCGGATCTTGCTCACGACGAGACGGAGACGGAGACGAAGACGAGACGAAGACAAAAAAAAATAAGCGCGTCGTACGTTCCGGCGACGGCGTACGCGTGTTCGAAAACCGCCGCGACTATGCTTTCGTTTAGCTACGCGTCACGCGCCTTGGAAGACGCTGGGAGATGTGTCGTGTGTCCTGTCCTCGCGGACCCGGGCTTGGTGGACACCGCGATCAACCGCGAGTGGCCGGCGGCGCTACGTTTTTTTTACGTACGCTTCGCGCGGCGGCTAAAACTGTTGGCGTCGCCGGAAGACGCCGCGACGCTCGTGTGCCGCGCGTGCTTTCTGGATCCCGACGAGAAGAAGATGGCAAACGCATCGCCCCATCCGCCCTATCTCTTCGGCGCGGAGGGCGCGCGTCTCGCGCCGTCGCGCGTCGTCGCGGACGCGGAGACGCGAGGGTCGTGCGTCCGCGCGGTTGAGCGGTGGGCGCGGCTGTAGAATTTCTCGCGCCGCCGCGGCGGCGAGGAGACGGCTAAGCGACGTCCATAGACGAGCAGAAGCTCGGCTCGTAAACCGACTCCAAACGCGTTAAATAGATAGAATAGCTTGTTTTCGTAGAAAGCATTAATACGAGCTAGCTAGCTCTAGACTCCTCTCGACGAACGACGTAGTCGCTCGTCGGGAAGCTCGCGACGCGGGTCGGCGTCGGGCGCGCGAACGTTTGGTCTCGCCCCCCCAGTTGCCCCGCGTCGTTCGCGCCCCACGTGTACGCGTGGCAAACCCGTCGGGCGGTCTTCCCGGTTTTCTCTTCGCCTTCGCCGTTTTCTTTTTTCTCTTCGACGAGCACCGCGGAGTGTCTGGCGCCGGCGGCGACGGCGACGGCGAGACGATGGACGCCAAAAAAGCGCGCGCGCTCCGGCGGACGCCGCGAGTGGCCCTCTCTCGGGTCGTACATGGTCTCGTCGTACCCGTCCGCCGGGTCGCCGGGCGCCAGACCGTGGCCGGTGCCGAAACTCCATACGCGGCCTTTGTCGTCGAGCGCCAACGTGTGCGTCGCGCCCGCGGCGGCGTCCGTCGCGAAAGCGCGACGTCGACGTTCCGTTCGTTTCGTCGTTCCCGGATGTCGTCTCGCGTCGCCGTTCCCGCGCCGGAAAGCGCGATCGGAGTCGTCGTCGTCGTCGTCGTCGTCGTCGTCGTCGTCGTCGTCGCTCGAGCCCAGCGGGAGCTCGGTGCGCGTCGGCCACAGCACCGCGTCGGGCCCGCGCGACCCGCCCGCGCGCCCGCACTGCCCCTGCCGGTTGTCTCCCCAGCAGAACAACTCGCCGCGCGACGTCACCGCCGCGGCGTGCCGCGCGCCGTACGAAAACGCAGTCACGACGGCGTCGCGTCTCGTTTTGTTTTTCTCTTTTTCTCGCCGGTTTTTTCTCGCGCCGTCCCGAGCCCGCGCGCCCGAAAGCGACGCGGGCGCTTTCCCTTTCGCTTCGCCTCTTCCTCGCGAGACTTCGCGCCCGGTAACGCCCGCGATCGCCTCGTCCGAGTCCGTGGAGTCCGTGTCGCTCAGCGCGCCCGGGAACTTCCGCGCGGCGAGTTCCGAAGAGGCGAAAGGCGAAGAGGCGAAGCCGGGCGAGCCTCGCCCGGACGCGCCGCCGTCTCGCTCGTCGAAATCGTCGTCGAAATCGGAACCGGAGGCGCTCGTCTCGTCGTCGAAATCGTCGTCGTCCGAATCGTCCTCCCCGGACGACGCGCACACCCGCACGCGCGTGGGCACGTCCCTGTCCAGGTCGTCCCCGAGCCCGAGCGCGCCTCTTCTGTTGCTCCCCCAGCAGAAGAGCGCGCCGTCGGCGGTGACGCACGCGCTGCCGTGCCGAGACGCCGCCACCTTCACGACGAAAAAAACGCTCTTCTTCTCAGAGACTTTGCGCCGACCGAAATCCGAGAAGCGCTCGACGCGTCGCATCAGGGACGCGTCGGATCCGGCGTCGCGGTGACCGCCTTCTCTTCCGGGAGAAAGAAACGACGAGGACGCCGAAAAGGCGTCGTCGTTCTGCGTGGGATGATGACCACCGGGAGAAGACAGACTCGCGCCGGGGAAAAATTTCCGCGCGTCGGCGAAATTTCCGTCGAGCCCGGGCGACGCCGCGCGCGGCGAACCCCCCGCCCCGTCGCGGTCGCGGCGCATCCGCCGCGCTCGATCCCGGGACTTCGGGGAGGAAGAGAAGATGTCTAACGACCCGAGAGAGAACTGCGCGAGCGTCGCAGGAGAGGCGCGCGCGTTGCCCAAACCGAGCTGACCCGCGGCGTCGTTTCCCCAACTCCACAGCGACCCGTCCGCGGCAGCCGCCAACGCGTGCATCCTGCCGACGGCGATGGAGACGATTCGACCCAAACCTCTTCCGGGTCCCCCGACGGCGAGGCGCGGCGCGCGCGGCGCGCCGGGGCCGGGGGGGGGGCGACCCGCGAGGTTCCCGGGACCGCTTCCGGGACTCGCCTCGACACCGGCGACGTTCCGGAACGCGCGGAGACCACCCCGCTCGCCCCCCGCGCCGAACGAGCACGCGTGTCCGGCGGCGACGACGACGCATCGCGTCGAGTTCGTTTCTAAAAATCCGGATCCTCGTTCGGCGCTCGTCTCGGCGCGATTCGTCTCGCGATTCATCTCGCGCGCGTCGCCGTCGCCGCGACGCATCTCCCGATGCGTCTCATCCCGCTCGTGCCCCTGCGCGTCCACGACCGGGCCCCAGACGTGCACGCGCCCCTCGCGGTCGACCACCGCGGTGACATCCTCGGCGGCGACCACGCGCGGAAGACGCGCGGCGGCGGCGAGCTCGGAGAAGCGAAGCACGTCCAGCCACGATTCGTCTTCGCCTTTCGCGCTCGCCGATGCGCGACGCTCAGAAGGTGGTCCCTCGTCGGGGTCGAGGTGGCGCGGCGCGGCGAGCCACGGCGCGCGCGCGCGCGTCGCCTCGAACGCGGCGGTCTCCACGAGCGCCGCGTCGAAGGCGCGGCACGTCGCGCGGAGCGCGCAGAGGTCGCGCGCGTCCAGGCGACGCAAAATCGTCAGCGCGACGTGCGCGGGGAGGTCCACGAAAGACATCTCTCGAGCGCGCCAGACGGGGCGGGGACAAATCAGGCTCGCGTGGACATGGCTGTTCCGCCGCGTGGCCGAGATCGCGGTCGCCGCGTGGAAACCGCCGGACTGGACGGGGGTCCCGCCGCGCTCCCGCGGCGCGCGCCGAGGTGTGGCGCCGCGAGGGAAAAAACGCCTCGACTTGACGAGGGTTTGTGAAAAAGTATCGGTCGAGGACGCAAGTTTCGGGGTTCCGTGCGCGCGCTTCCGGCGAGGACCGGGGGCGAGGGGTTCGGATCTCGACGCGTCGGACGCGTCCAAGACACGCGCGTCGCGGTCGATACCCGAACCACGACGGGTGACGAGAAACCACGACTTCTTTTCTGTCGCGCGTCTCGCCTCGGGAAGCCACAACGTTCCGCGCAGACACGCGTGCACGCGACCGAAACCGACGCCTCCACTCACCACCATGGCCCTCACCCTCCCCACCGACCATTTCTTCCGCGACGCCTTCCGCGAGGCGGACGACGTGCGTCCCTCGCGCCTCTCTCGTCACCGCTCGCCTCTCGACACTCCAAGCCGCGCGCCGCCGCTTCCGTCGCCACCGAGAAGAAGGAAGCCTCTCTGACCTTCCGCTCCCCTCACCCGACACGCAGTGGTTCTCCAACTTCCTCGCCCCCTCCGGCGTGATGATCCCCATGAGCGGCGCGCCCCACGAGAGGGCGCGCTCCTCCCTGCGCATCATCCCCGTGGACGTCACGGTGCGCCCTCCCCGCCTTCCACGCCCTTCCTCGGCGCGTCGTTGCTTTTTCGAAGCGTTCTTCCGCGGTCGTCTCTCGACCGGTCCGAGAAATAAAAAACCCTCCGCGTCTCACGTCAAGAACGTCTCGTCTTTCACGCAAAACGAACGAAACGAAAACAGGAGACCAACGATGCGTACCAGCTCAAGGCTGACATCCCCGGCGTGAAGAAAGAGGACGTCACGCTTGACGTGGACGAGAACATCATCCGCATCGGCGCGCGGCGCAGCGAGACGAGCGCGAAGGAAGAGGAGAGCCCGGACAAGAGGTGGCACCGCAGCGAGCGCCGGAGCTACAGCGACTTCCAGCAGCGCGCGCTGCGCATGCCCGAGAACACGGACTTCTCCAAGCTGCGCGCGGCGTTCGACAACGGCACGCTGACCATCGACGTCGCGAAGTTCCCAGAGACGGACAAGAAGCTCCCGGAAACCAAGAAGATCGCCATCCAGTGAGGGGTCGAGCGCACGTCGCGGCTGTGAGAGACTCTAGAGACGAAGGTTCGAAGAGACACGATCGCGCGCGCGTTCGGAATCGATTCCGTGATCGATTCGCAATCACAAAACACCGCGCTCCCCTACACCCCCGCTCCGTACCCCGCGTCTCCCGTTTTGGGCTTGGTTTTGAACCCGAGCCACGACCGCGGCAGGCACGGGCAGATCTCCTCGCGCACGTACCCCTGTCCCTTCACCCGCAGCGGCGCCTGCTCGTAGAAGACGCCGCAGACCATGATCACGAGCACGGCGCCGAGCCCGTCGCTGGTGGTGTGCTTGTTCCAGATGACCCAGTTCACGAGCTCGCTGATGAACTTGTTGCAGGTGGCCACCACGGAGACGGAGGTGGCTGAGATGGCCTCGCGAATCCACATCGTCGCGACGGACATGCCGAGGCCCATCACGCACGACGCCACTAAGAGCGTCACCGTCTTAGCGCTCCACTCGTTGTCCTCGCGGAAAAAGTGTAAGTGTTCCTCGGCGGCGAGCATCTGCGCGGCGGCGAGCGGAATAGACAACACGTTGATGTTGTACGACCTGGACCAGTTGTTCAACTTGACCTTCTCGATCGTCGTTTTCGCGACCAAACCCTCCGAGACGGCGGCTATTAAGAAGAGCACACAAAAAGCGTACGCGTGGTACGACGCGTACGCGTCCACCTTGACGTACGTCGCCGCGCCGAGCACGATGCCTAAAAGCGCGGCGGTGGATTTGAGGTTGGGCAACGCTCGGCCTAAGAACAGGTACTCGCACGCGGAGAACAACACCGGGGTCATGCTTTTGACGGTGATGAACGTCTCTAAAGGTGCGTACTTCATCACTTCCATGCCCGCGTATAAAAGCGCGAAGAAGGTCAGGACGAGCGGCGAGAAGATGCCCGCGATCTGCCATGTCAGGGGCTCGATCTCGACGCTCCCGGTGTAGTGCGCGGCGAGCAGCATGACGGTCGTCGCGGTGAACTGCGCGAGGAGGATGAAGTTGGGCAGGGGGATGAATGTCACCACCACCTTGTTCACCACGCTGAGCTGCGAGCCGATGGCGCAGTACACCAGGATGATGCCGAGCACGCGCGTGTTTCGCCACAGCTCGGTCGCGGCGCCGTTCGAGTCCTCGTTCGCAGCCGCGGTCTCCGCCTTGGTCATCGGCGCCATCGTGACGTGCGGCGCGGGCGCTGGCCTCAGAGGCACGCGCGCGGGCTCGCGGAAGACGGGGGGACGGTCGTTGGAGCGCACGCGTCTGCGTCGCGTCCGAACGAGTGCGCGCTCGCGCGTCTCGGCGCTGTTTTCGACGATGCCGCGGGTGTTACGGGACCCAAACACGCAGAGACCCGTCCCAGTGCGCAATTAGTCTGACACGAGAAAGCGCTGTATCCAAGAAAATGGTAGGGAAAAACCACGAGAAAATAAACTGTCCAGCGGCTTCCCGCTTGGGCCCATTTCGGTGCCTTTTTTTCTCGGAGGCGTTCGACGGTTCGAGAGTGCCGATACCAACCAGTCTTTTTCGCTGCGCTCTCGGCAAACGGACGCGATGATTGTTTTTCAGGCGAGTCGGACGAGCCGGGCGTCCCTCTCAGATACGCGCAGCAGCCGCGGCGTTTGGTTAGACCGAGCAAGATGGTGCGTCTCGCTTCTTCACGTCACGGATCGCGCGTCGCGCGCCCGCGCGCGGCGCTCGCGACGTCGCGGACCGCCCGGCACGCGTCTCGGCGGTCCGAACGCGCGTTTCGCTCTCCTAGGGCTTTGCCTCATGCCGCGATGCCGCGACCTGCCGCTGACGCGCCTCCCCTCCCTCCTCGACGCAGGTGAACATCCCCAAGGCCAAGAAGAACTTCTGCAAGAAGTGCAAGAAGCACGCGCCCCACAAGGTGACGCAGTACAAGACGGGCAAGGCCTCTCTTTACGCGCAGGGTGAGTACCGCGACCGCGACGTTCCCGGATGCCGAAGCGCTTTTCACCGCGATGTTTTGGCGAGCGCCACGCGCGGAAGCGGACGGACGACACGCGACGCGACCGGTGGAACGACGCGAGACGCGCGCTGTGAATGCGGACGATACCGACGCGCGCGATCGCGCGGCGCCGCGTCGCGAACGCGCGTCGCCGCGTCGCGCGTCCGCGCTGCGCGTCACCCATCGCGTTTAGGGTTGAAGCTGGCGTTCGCAGCGCGTGAGGAGGCGAAGCACTGCGCGCGCAGTCACCCTTTTCTGTCACCGGCGGCTTTTTTTTTTTCGCATTCGACGCCCCCTCTCCTCGCGCGCCTTTCGCTGACCGCCTCTTCCCGCCGCGTCGTCTCCGCGCGTATCCCTCCGAACGAACAGGCAAGCGTCGCTACGACCGCAAGCAGAGTGGTTTCGGCGGTCAGACCAAGCCCGTGTTCCACAAGAAGGCGAAGACGACGAAGAAGATCGTGCTGCGCCTGCAGTGCAACACCTGCAAGGCGGTGTGCATGCACCCCATCAAGCGGTGCAAGACGTTCGAGATCGGCGGCGACAAGAAGAGCAAGGGCGGCCTCTTCCAGTAAACGGACGCCTTCTTGTGAGCGCGTTTGGGGGTGGGTGTCGGGGCGAGTAGAGAGTGCTTGGCGATGATGTCGAATACCACGCAAAATCGCTTCCGAAGAAAAAATACGCGCGCGTCTCCGCGCGACGCTTGAATCACTGCCTCGTCGTCGCTCTCGTTACAAAAACTCCGGCACGGGCACGCGCACGACGGCGGAGACCACCGGGTTAGCACTTAGAGGGTCGCACACGTACACGCGCACGAGCCCCGCGGCTCCCGCGAGGCTCTGATCTAAACACGTCACGCCCGTCTCGCACGTCCTCAACACGCCCGGTAAAAGCGACGCGAAATGTTTCTGTCCCCGCTGCAACGCGTACGCGTCGCGCGGTTCCGCGACGAACAAAACAGAGACGTCGTTCAGCGCTTTTGTGCCGACGTTGACCAAACTCACGACGATCTTGAACCCGGGCCCGAGGCCGCGCACGGACGCGTCCAGGCGGACGCTCACGCCGCCGCCGCCGCCTCCGCCTCGCGCGCCGCCGCCTCCGCCGTCGCGCATCGCCGCGACGCGCGCGCGCGCGGTGTTGAGTCGCAATCGACACAGGTCCTTCTGGAACGCGACGTGCATCTCGCGGCCGAATTCGCGTTCGCGCGCCGTCTGCTCGACGTAGAGCTTGGTTTTCTTCGGCACCGCGAGCGGTGTGGCGGCGAGTCGAGACGTCTCGTCTGATGGAGCGTCGCGATCGTTTTCGTTCGAACCCGTCAGGTCGGCGCGCCGCGGCATGATGCGCGTGGACACGCCACCGCTCGCGGCGACGGCGACGAGCGCGTTCTCTTCCCTCCCGAACCGCCCGAACCGCATCCCCACGCACGGATCGTTCTCGTCCGTTTTTAGAGAAACGACGAGCTTCGAGCCGTGGTACGCGCGGACGTAACCGTCGCGCGTCGCGAACGCGACGCGCTCCAACCGCCGTTGCCGGTTGACGTCCAACGTCGTGACAGACGCGACGGACGCGGGCAAATACAGAGAGTACAGCTTTTGCCCCGCCAGAATCTCCTTCCCGTCCACCGCGTGGTCTCGCAGAGCGTACGCGTGCACGACGTCGTCCGCGCAGGGGATCACCACGACGTTCCCACCCACGGTGGCCAGACCGCACGCCGGCGCCTCGAGGTCGAAGGTTAGTCCGGCGTCGACGGCGCCGTCCACGATATTGTAAACGCGATTGTCGCGGCACGCGCACGCGATGACGTGCTTGCCCTCCGCGCGGCTGCCGGTGGCCACCGCCACGAACGCCACAGCGCTCGGCAACTGGTACGTCGCGCTCACCTCCTTCGCGTCCGCGCTCAGCACGTGCACCTGCCCGTCCTCGGTGCAGAAGATCAAGCGCGAAACGGCGTCGGCGTCGTCGGCGACGTGCTTGATGACGCCGAGCGCCGTCGCCGACGTCGGACGCGTCGGCGGACCCGCGACGGTTTGGCTCCGCACGAACGCCGCGACGCGTTTGTTTCGTGCGTTCACGTGAACGCCGTTTTTGGTGTTGTCGTCATTCAACTCCTCCTCCCCGAGCGCGAGGAACTCGAGCGTGCGTTCGGTGAGCGGCGCGCCGGCGTCCCGCGCCTCCGCCAGCTCGTTAAACGCGTCGTCGATCGTCATGGAGTCGTTCCCGAGCCGCCGCCACACCTCCGTCTCGCGCGGCTCCACGGGCAGGGAAGGCAACGTGAACTTGTAGTACGGCCGTAGGGTACTGTTCGTGCCGTACGCGGAGACCCCGCCCCCGCGGAAGATGAACACGCAGTTCCCGGCGGCGACGGCGACGTTCGGCTTGCGTTTACCCCCCTCGTTGGTTTGGGCGTAGAAACATCGCATCGCCACGGGCGCATCGGGCAAGCCCTGCTCGCTGACCAGCCGCGCGTTCGCCCAGACCTTGATTTTCCTCTCCCTCGCGCTGCACATCACCAGGCGCCACTCGCCGTCGCCGGCGAGGTCCGCCACGTCCATGAGCTCGGACGTCGCGTCCACGTTGGCCATCGGGTCGGACCACGCGTCGAGCCACTTGGGAGGCGTCTTGGGCTTGGGCCGGCGCGGCGCGTCCGGGTTGGGGGTCATGCCGGAAGGGTCCGCGTCGTGCGAGTACGACTGCGTCATCAACTTGCCCGCGTGCGCCATCGCGCCGGCGAGTCCGCCGACTCGGCGCGCGCGAGGGAGTGGCGAGCGAGCGAACGAACAACGACTTTGACCGTCGACCGTTTGTGCGCCGCGCGGTCTTTTCTCGGCGTCCGAGCGCTCGATCGGGGCGTTCGGCGCGACCGGGGTCGACCTCGCGCCTTTCAGGGGCCGCTCGAAGTTTTTCCGCTCGAAAGCAAAACTCGTTTTCGACGCCTTTCAAGTCGCTCGCTCGTTCCGACGAATGCCTCATCGACAGGGTTTCGGTCTCCGTGCGAGCGCTCTGCGGCGCGCGCCACAACCGACCGCGGCCTCGCGCTCTCGCACGGCGGGGACGCGACTCACGCGTCGGACGTCGCGATGCTCCGCGCGCTCGCCGCGCGCGCGCGCCGCGCCTCCGCGGCGGCGCCGAGGCAGGCGCTGACGTCCACGTCGGCGTCGTCGGAGAGCGGTGGGTTGGCGAGCGCCGGGTCGTGTCGGGGACGGGGGGGTTTCGAGTGGGGTTTCGAATGCGGCGGGAGTCTCGCGGGAGTCTGGTTTCGCGACGCGGGACCGCGCGGTGCGTCCTTCGTCAGGCGCTACCGCGGCAACGCGCGGGGCACGCGGCCGAGGGACGTGCGTGTCGCGGACCGACCCCTGATCGCGAACATGATCGTCGAGAGACTTCCGGTGGTGACCCCCGCGCCGGAGGCGTGGGAAGTCGAGTACCAGTCGTGGTCCGCGGAGCGCCGAGCGAAGTTCCTCAGGGAGCTGCCGGAAGACCTGGTGGACCCCAAAGGCGAGTTCGAGGAACTCCAAGATCCGGAGGAGTCAAAGTTCCAACCCGCGAGCCGCACGACGGAGGCGGATGTGTCGGGCGACACGAAGACGCTCCACCGAAAGTTGGATCAGTTTCTGTTCTTGGTCGTCCAAGACACAAAAACGAAACAGTGGGGCTTCCCGAAAGAAGCTAACCCCGAGGACGGCGTTCAGACGATGCGCGCCACCGCGAAAGCCGCGATGGACGCGTGCGTGGGGGATTCCATCGAGACCTTCCTGGTGGGGAACGCGCCCGCGGGCCACTGGCCGGAGCCAAATGCCGGAGGCGGGACCAACTTTTACCACCGCGCGCAGTGGCTGGAGGGCGATCTGCGCCTCACGGAGAAGTACAGCGACTTCAAGTGGCTCACGAAGGTACGACGCGCGCGAGGAGGGATGGGCTCGTCGTAGGGTCTCGCCCCAACACGAAAACCGAGCGACGCGCGCGGATCGCGAACGCCGACGTCGACGAGAAACGAAAACGATCGCCGACTTTTTTGCGCGCGTCGCTCGGTTTTTTTTTTTTTTTTTGTCTCGCCGCAAAAACGCGTCGGCGTCTCGGCTCGACTCGGAGATGACGAACATCACACTCAGTATCACTGGTCTTCTTTCCACCGACGCCCACCAAACGGCGCTGAGTGACGCTTAAAAAGCCTAAGGCCGCGATCCGAGCGAACGAGCGGAGACGACGGATCGACGCGCGGAGGACGAATTACATTTTATGGTTTTTTTTTCCCGCTCCGGAGACGTCGACAGACGAGGTCTCGTTCGCCCGGTCGTTTTCGTTCCCGACTCGCACGCCGCGCGGGTTCGCTTTTCTGACCGACTCCACCCCTCCCCTCCTCCGCGCGCGCAGGACGAGCTCGGCGAGCACTTCGACGAAGCGCACCACAAGTTTCTCAAGGATATCTGTTGAGCGGCGGGTGGATACGTTTTTGAGCGACGCGAGTCGAGAGTGTAATGTCTGAAAATCGCGTTCGCCCTAATCGCGTCTCGCGGCTTCTCACGCCGTCGGCGGCGTCCACGAGGTCTGCCCCGTCGTGGGGTTGTGGTAGTACGGCCGGCCCATCGGGTCGTAGTACACCCTCCACGCCGACGATGGAGGGCCTCCCGGCGCGCCTCCCGCCGCCGCCGCGGGGTTCCCGGCAGATTCGTTTTTCGCGGACTCGCCCCCACCCGAAGTCCCCGCCTCCCCCTTCGCGCGGCTCTCCGCGTACGCGCGCGCCCTCGCCGCGAGCGCGTCGTAGTCCGGCTCCTTGTGCCTCAGCGCGTCCAGATCGACGGTCCACGCCGGGCCAAACTTTTCGGCCCAGTTCGTGCCCGAGCCGTTAGGGCAGTGCGCCGCCTGGTGCCCTTCGATGCCGCAGATGTTGCAGCCGTGGATGGAAGACCCGGCGGGTCGCCGGAGCTTGTGGTGCTTTTCCATGCTCGGCGTTCACGCGACGACGCACGCGGCGACACGACCACCCTTCGCGAACGCGAGCTCGACGCGAGCTCTCCGATGCCGCTTCACCAACGCGCGGCGAACAAGTGACCGAGGGCTCGATTCGTCCCCGGATTTCGCTCCCGCCGGCCTCGACTTTTTCCGTCACTCACTCGAACCGAGAAACGTCGTTGTTTACCATTCCGAGCCGCGCCGGGTCCACTCCACCCCGCGACCCGCATGTCCCGCCTCGCGTGATGGGCGCATCGCTCGCGCGCCCCGTCCCGCGCGCCGTCGAGGGCGTCCCGCGCGTCGTCGCGGGCGCCGTCGGCGCCGTCGCCGGCGCCGCGCGACGCGTGCGGACGTTTTCGTTCCGAGCCCTCTCGTCGGTCGCCTCCCCCTCGTCCCTCTCGGACGACTACGTCTGGACGGAGGCTGACCCCTCGTTGCAGTGCGCGTGTCGCCTCACCGACAACTTCTTCGTCAGGCGGCTGCGCATGCACGTGTCCTTCGACGGCACCAGAGAGGCGTTCGAGTCGGCGTACGCGGACGCGCTCGAGGGGCTCTCGGAGGAGGACATCGCCGAGATTCTGGCGGAGCTGCGCGCGGAGCGGCGGCGCCGCGAGACGCACTTCGCCGAGGCGCGCGAACGCCGCGCGTTCGTCAAGGCGCGGTACCGCGCGTTGCACCCGGACGTGTTCACCCTAAACCCCGAGGCGCACCTGGACGCGAGGTTCAGGGAGCTCGCGAGCGCGTGCAGACGGGCGCTCGCCGAATCTTCGCCGAAGCGCGAAAACGAAAGCACAAAAACGACGGTGACGAACGAACGCGCCGACGTGATCCGCCAGCGCCCGGCGGGCGTCTTCGCGTTCCCCGTGTTCAGCGAGCTTTTTTGTCGAAAGCTAAGAGAGGAGTGTGCGCACTTCGAACGATCCGGCATGCCTCTGTCACGGCCGAACACCATGAACGACAACGGGCTGCTCTTGTTCGAGCTCGGGTTGTACGAAAATCTTTTGGATCCGTTCGTTCGCGAATACGTCGCGCCCGTCGCGTCGGCGCTCTTCGGAGACGGCGACGACTTCGCGACGGAGACGACGTCTCCGACGCTTTTAGAAAAACCGAAAAACGCCCGCGCGTGGTCTCCCGGCGCGAAGTCCATCGACCACCACCGGTCGTTTTTGGTTCGGTACGACGCCGCGACGGACCGCGAACTCGATTTGGCGTACCACTACGACGACGCCGAGATCACGCTGAACGTGAACCTGGGCGGTTTGTTCGAGGGCGGCGAGCTGTTGTTCGGCGGGTCAGGGGAGGACGCGCGATTTGAGTCGCACGTTTCGTCAAACAGAACGCCGGTCACGCACCGCGAAGGCGTCGGGATCATGCACCGGGGCGCGCACTGCCACGAGGCGACCCCCACCGAAAGCGGCAAACGCGTCAACCTCATCGCGTGGTGCCGCAGCTCCGACGCGCGACGCCGACGCTGCGCGATGTGTTTTCGCGTACGCGAGACGTAACCGCGGTGAACCGCTCTAGCTCTAGCTCGCTACCTACTACGCACATAGACCATTAAAAAGAACTACTGTACCTACTACGCACGAACGACCGTTAAACCGCACCCTAAACCGCACTACGAAAGCGCCGTTCGTCGTTTAGCGTCTCTTCCGTCTCCGCGTCGCGCTACCTTCGCCTGGACGAGAAACACGAGCGTCTGAGTACACCCGAAGCCCCCCCTTGTGTTTCCAGCGACCCTCTGGGCGCGAAGAGCGCCGCTGGAACGGCGACGAGCAACGCCGCGGCGTGGATGGGTATGCTCACCGCGGGCGAGGCGCTGTACATGGAGGACGCGGCGACGGCGCCGAAGCGCGCCACCGCGTTGGCGTAGCCGTGCCCCGTCGCGCGGAACAAAGTCGGGTAAGCGACGGCGTTTAAGATCCAGCTCATCGCACCTATGGGCGCCGCCGGAATGCGACCGAGGAGCATCACAAACACGAGCCCCCAGCGTTTCACGCGCAGCGTCTCGCTTAACGGCGTGAACAGCAGCGGGACGCTCACGAACGCGCACGTCGCCGCGACCCATCGGGGGTTGATTTTCACTCGTAGCGCGAGTAACGCCGCGAGATTCCCGACGATGTCGCCGCTGTTCACGACCAGAATGGCGGGGTAGTCGAAGGCGATCTTCGACACGTTCTCCACCTTGACCAACGGCTCGCCGGGCGCGGCGGGCTTGAGAAGAAACGACGTCTTGCGGAACACCGTCGGAGAGTGTAACATGAGCCCGTAGAAGTTGAACGTCTGCACAAACGCCAGAGTCCACAGACACACCGTGCGCGCGAAGTTCGTGGGCGTGCCCACCAGGTTCCAGAACGCGCTCGACGCTCGGAGATGGTCGTTCGGCGAAAGCGCGGACGCCGACGCGGAGGAAGAGACGTTTTTCCCGCCCGCGCGTTCTTCGTCTTCGTCGTGAAACGAGCCGCCCGAAATCTCTTTCGCGATCGACGCGTCGTCGATATCAACGACGCCTCGCTCGGAAGTCTCGCCGCTCTCTCCTCCAGCGCTCGCCTCGGTGTGTTTGGGCTCGCTCTCTGACGCGACGATCCGCACACCCTTCGGGAGCGCTCGGCCCGTGTTCTCGACGCACACGCGGTTTAACGCCCTTTTCGCCTTTTCGCACTTGCCCCTTTCCGCTAACCACGTGGGGCTCTCGTCTAAGTACAGCGACATGGCGAGCGCGACGGTGGGGGGAACCGCGGTGACGAACGCCAAAACGCGCCACCCGAGCGGGTCGAGCATCCACATGCCCACCACAGTTATTGCCACGACGCCTATCGAGAAGCTCAAGTTGGCGATCTGCGTCTTAGAACTTCGCAGATTATCAGGGCACGCCTCGGCGAGCATGTCGACGGGCACGAACGCGGCGCCGACGCCGAGTCCGACGAAAAAACGGCAGAGCATCAGCACTGAGGCGCTCGGCGCGATCGCGGACACGTACCCCCCCACCGCCACCAGCGCGTTCGCCACCACGCCGCACGGTTTCCGTCCGAGTCTATCCGCCAGCGCGCCCATTACGAAACATCCGAGCATCTGCCCGAAGAAGATGCTCATGGCGACGCGGTCCGTCTCCGCTGCGCTCAGGCTGAATTCCGCGCGTATGTGCGGCAGGATCAGGCTGAGAAGCGCCACCTCGGCAGCCTCGCTGGCGATCGTGACGCACGTGACGGTGAGCAGGAAGCCCTGGTAGTGGCCTCTGCGGCCGCTCCAGCCGCAGTGCTCGATCACCTGCTCGGGCGTGACGCGCGCGCGATCGCCCCAAGGAAACGGATTGGCCTCGCGCCGCTCCCGCCGCGCGCCGGGGAGGCTCGTCGGAAGGGGGGCGCCCGCGAGCTTGAACGGCATCTTGATCGGCGCGGCGCCGTACTTGGGGCTCTTGTCCACATCCTCCGTGAACATCCCCGACGAACGCGCGGGATCCCCGCGCGGGGGCGCGCGGCGCGTCGAGCAGTGCGTTCGGGTCCCACGCGTCTTCTTCCACGAGAACGTGTCGGAGGCGTGTCGGCTGTTGAAGCGAACACACAACATTATTTTTATCACGCGCGCGCAGACATAAACCTTACGCGCGTCGCGGATACAGGCTCGTTTCACAAACACAAAAGCGCCCTATGACTCACACCCTACTTCCCGTCGACGTAGTTCAGCCCGAACGCCAAAAACACGACTCCCTGCAAAGTGAGGAACACGGCGTATTGCCACATCGCGTGAAAAAGCGCGCCGTACGAAGCGCACGCGACGAAGAAAAGACCCATCGCGCACTCTTTCCCGTAAATCTTTTTTTTTTTCTTTTTTTCGCAATTCTCTGAGTTCTTCGGAAGCTCCATCGCCTTCTTCGCGCGATCCAGTTTCGTCGCGAGCTCTTGTGTCTTCTTGCCGATGACCCGGCCGAGTTTCCGTGTCACGACCCACTCGTTGGCGTCGGCCCAGTCTAAAAACCCACTGAGCATCGCCATGAGCTTCACCGCGGACATGGCGTTTTCGCACAGCACGTATTGAATCGCGCGGCGCCACCCGCCTTTGGTCCAGACCGTCGTCGATATCGTAATCGTCAGCGGCACGTACACGAGCGCCCAGAAAGGAATGTTCACCTCCGGGAACGTGGCGCAGATGGGAATGAGCGTGCAGTACAGCGCGAAGCTCACGAGGTGCGACGCGAACATGCGCGTCCCGAAGAAGAAAACGATGAGGTAGATCTTTTTCGCCAACGGCGTCGTCTCCGAACGCCAAACCGCGCGCGCCGCGATTTTAAACAGCTGCGCCGGGCCGCACGACCACCGGTGTTGTTGTTTCCGGTACGCGTCGTACACAGCCGGGATCTCGCAGTCGCACGTGACGTCGTCCAGGAACACGAACTTCCACCCTCGGAGGTACGCGCGAAGCGAAAGGTCCATGTCCTCCACGGTCGTCCGCGGAGTCCATCCGCCGGCGTCTTCGACGCATCGCAAGCGCCACGCGCCGGCTGTGCCGTTGAAGTTGAAGAAGACGTTCGCGGCGTGCCGAGCGAACTGCTCGCACCGTATGTGGTAGTTTAATGAAATCTCCTGGACGCGCGTGAGCGTCGACTCACCGCCGTTGACGTACGTCCAGCGCGCCTGGACGAAACCCACCGAGGGGTTGGCGATCAGGTACGGCGCGACGCGGCGTAGGAAATCGGCGCGCGGCTCGAAGTCGGCGTCGAAGATAAACGCGAACTCGTACCCTTCAACCGAAGCGTCGTTTTCTTCGACGTCCAAGTCGACTTGGCGCTTTTCGTCGACGACTTTTTTATCAAAGACGTCGCCTTTGGCGTCTTTCATCGAGCCCAGGGGAGCACAGCCCCCGAAGCGCCCGTCGGGACCGCGCAAGTCGCGCTCGGCGTCCACCATCGCGCCGGCTTTGTACCCGTCGCGATTTTTTCTTCGGCGCGCGACGACGTTCGCGCCGCGCTCGCGCCACTCGAACACTTTGTCGTCGACGATGCGTCGCGTCTCAAGGCACGTGCTGTCGTCCAACACTTGGATTAGCACGCGCGATCGCGGCCAATCGAGTTCACACGCTTTGTCGATGATGTCGCCGCACACCTCCCGCTCGTTGAACATGGGCAGCTGCACGACGACTTTTGGAAACGCGTCGCGCGCGGCGCGCGCCGACGTCAACTCGGAGGTTTGCGGTAACTCGAACGTCTTCCACTTCGCCGCGGGGTCTTTCTTGGCGACGTGCCGCCAGTACACCGCGACGTAGAAGTGGAACATGCGGTCCGCCGCGACGAGCGCGCTGAGGAACGCCGCGACCGCCACGAACGCCTGCAGGAGCGGCGCCACGAAGCGCCGCCGCGCGAAGAGAAGGAAACGCGCGACGCCGCCAAGCTGTGGCGCGCGCGAAAGGTCGAGCGCGCCGAACGCGAGCGGGTCCTCCCGCGTCTCCCACGCGGACTTGAGCGACAGCACGTCGATGATAGCCACGCACGCGTCCCGCAAAGCGCGCGCCGCGAACGCGAGCGACGAGCGCGCGCCGCGCCGCGCGGCGGCGGCGGCGGCGGCCGCCGCGGAACCGAAACCGCGTAGGACGCCGCCGAGTCGGGACGTGCCCCGAGACGCTCCTCTCGAGGCGCTCGTCTCGGTGGCGTCCGCGCGCGCGCGCGCGAGGGCCACGGCGAGGAACGCGAGGAGCGCGACGAGGAACGCCGCGCCGAGGAGCGTCGCCGCGGCTTTCTTGCGCGCGTCGTGGCGTCGCGCGGGCTTGTGCAGGTGGTGGAGCACGAGAGGGACGGTCGCCGCGGCGCGTGGTTTCGCCCGGGGCGTCGAGACGCGCGCGTGGTCCTCGTCTCTCGACACGACCGGCGCGTACGCGTGCGCGCGCGAGCGAAGCCACGCGGGCCACTCCATGTCGCCGCGTGCGCGCTGTCCTTCTCCGGGATGGCGCGCGCCGTGAGCGTGCGCGTCTCGAAGAGGCGCCCCGCGCGTCGCTCGAACGCCTTATCTGCCGCGGCCTCGGACCTCGCGAACGCCGCGGCTGACGGCGAGCCGCGCGCCGAGGCGACGCGCGGTCGGCTCTGCCGAGACCTCATAATGCGGTTTCCTGGGACGCTCGATCGGCATCGCCGAGGAACGAGGCTCGTTCCGACGAAACGCGCGCACGACACGACAATACGCGCGCGAAAGCCACCTCGGAGGAGAGACGAAAAAAGAAGAGTGAAAGGAAAAAGTCCACCACCTTTTTGACGTACAAACCGATCATACATCGCGCGCGTCGTCTTCTCTTCGTTACAACACAAAACGTTCGTCTCGAGCGCGCCGAACGCGTCTACCCCACCGTTCCGCGCTTTCGACGTTCGTGCCACGCGCCGCGTTCGTTCGATGTCGCGTTTTTAAGAGGTCCGGCGCACAAAAAGGGACCGTTTCGCGTCGTTTCTCGCGTCGCGCCCGCGCCCGAAACCGCTCACTCCATGGGCAGGAGGTGGTCGGAGAGGTACTTGGAGACGGTGAACCCCTGGAACCGTTCGACGCCGAGAAGCGCCTTGAGGGTGTCGTCCGCGATGACCCACCGCTTGTTCTCCGGGTCCATCAAGTTGTTGGACTTGAAGTACGACCACATCTTCGACGTGAGCGTGGCGCGGCTCACGGTGGCTTCGCCGACGAACTGCGCTAAGAGCGGCGAGCAGCGGTACGGCTTCTGTAAACCGCCCGCGGATTTCTTGGCGGCTTTCTCTTTGCGCAGCTCCTCCAAACCGGCGGCATCCATCGGGACGTACGCGGCAATCTCGCGCTGGTACCGCTCCTTGTCCTGCTCCGCCATCTTCTCGTAGCCCGTGCGCGTCGCGGGGTCCATGGACTTCCACTGCTCGCCCAGCATCTTCGCGATGTCGGCGAACTTCATGTCCGGGTGCGCGGCGTTGATCTTGGGGCGCGCAATCTGAACAAAACACATGTACGCGCCCTTCGGGCCCTTGGGCTTGTTCGGGTCCACCACGTCCTTGCCCTTGCCGCGACCCTTCTTCTTGCCGTCCTTGCCCTTGTCCTTCTTGGACTTTTTGGAGGATTTGTCCAGAGTGCCGTCGGGCTTGCGCTTGCTGCGCGGCGGCGCGCGACGGAGACGATTTTTCGGGAGGAGGCTCCGTCAGCCGAGCGCACGCGTGGCGATTTCGCGTCTTTCGCGTAAAAGGCGTCTCCGAACGCGCGAACGTTCGCGCGTCGAGATCGCGGATTGTTGAATCGAGGGGGGGGGAGGGGGGCGGCGCGCGCGCGCTCGGCGGCGCTCGGCGCGGGAAACCGACGCGGGGAGAACACGCACCCGGTGATCTTCTTGCCGGGGCCGGACTTGAGGAACTTCTGGACCTGTGACGCGAGAGCGCGCGGCGGGTGAAGGCGCGTCAGCGCGGTTTAAATCGGAAAAAAGCCGTTCTCGCGACGCGCAATTACCTCCCCGGACCGCGAGGCGAGGCGCGGGGAAGGGGGACGTCGCGGCGTCCGTGGGCGGTCACGAGACGCGCGAGCGGGCGGTGATCGAAGATCGCGGAGTGGCCGATGCCTCCGGCGGACGTACCTCCTCGCGGATGAACGCCTTGCGGTCGGACAGGCTGATCTCCAGGTCCACCTCCAGCTGCTTCTGGATGTTCTTCACGGTGGTCTTCTCCAAGTCCGCATTCTTCAAAATCTGGTGGAGGCGCTTGATGACCGCGCCGTCCATCTCCTTGCCCGGCTTGAGTTCCTTGAGCTTGGGTGCCATGCTAGCGATCGTGAAAGTGCTGAAAACGACGCGGTGTGCGCGCGCTCGGACAAGTGACGGGCAGGTGGCGCAGGCGCGGCCGAGCGGAGACGTGCGCCATCTGGTCATCCCCCCGAAAATCCCAAATCGTATGCGTTCCAGTCAGGCCGACCCTAAAATTTCCTATGCGCGTCAGACAAGGGTTTGCCGGAATCCGACGCGGCCTGACCTGTGCCGCGTAGGATTCCGGCGCTCGGCGAAAACGAGAGGCCGCGAAAATCCGTCTTTTTCATTTTTTCGCGCCACGTATGGGAATCGTTCCTGAAAGATCGTTCCCGAAGATACTTTTTTCGTATGCGTGTCAGTCTGACGCACGCGAAAAATCTCGCGCAGAAAAACGATCGCGAAAACGGTCGCGCGACGAAAGGAGGCGGCACCTAAAATCCTCCGGCGACGCGAACGCGCGAGGCGAGCCGAACGAGGCGCGCACTAAAAAGACGTGCCTTTTCTTATTGACACGAAAACATCCGTCGTTAACCGCCGGCGCCGCTCGCCGCGCATCCTCGAAGCGCTCCTTTCCGCGCTCGAAAAATAAACCCCCAGCCGAGGGTCGTGCCCGCCGCGCGCGCGCGCGAGCCCCACGCTCTCTCCTCTCTTCCCCGACCACCTCGAAGGCGCTCGCGCGCGCATCCGCGCGAACGCGTCGATACCGCGCTCACAAGACGCTTCGTCGCGTTTACCGAAATCAAAACCTGTCGAACAACGCCCTCGTTTTCGCGTCCTCGATGATGGCGCCTCTTCGCCAGGGCGCGTCCCCCCGGTCCAGCACTTTTCGTAACGCCGGGTCGGTGATGACGTTTCTTCGGCGCGGGGAGAGCTTCGGGACGATGGCTCCTCCCTTAACGGCGTCCACGTCGAGTCCGCCGAACCATCGATGGTTAAACAGCGCGTCCCAGTTCCCACCCGCGCCCAGCCGATTTCGCTCGTCGTTCTTCAGCAGAGCGCGCACGAGCGACGCCGTTTTCTCGTCCACCGAGGCGGGCATCTCCATGCTTTCCGGGTCGTGCGACATGAGCTTGCGGTACAGCTCCTGTCGCGACCCGCTGGCGACGCTGAAGGGCGTGTCTCCGGTGACGAGCTCGTACACGAAGATGCCCAGCGCCCAGAGATCCGCCTCGAAGCGGCACCCGCGGTGTAACAGCACTTCGGGGGACATGTACTGCGCGGTGCCGCAGATGGTGTACGTGCGCGCGTCCGGTGTATCGGACGTGTCGGATCTCTTCTGAAACGCATCGTACGTGTTCGCGTCGAGAGTTCCGCGCGCGCGCCGATCGACCGAGCTCGATCCGTCGCTAAACGTCAATCGCTTGGCCATTCCGAAATCCGCGAGTTGCGCGCTTCCGTGCGGGTGTAACAAGATGTTCTCCGGCTTCAGGTCGCGGTAGACGTACCCTAGGGCGTGCAGGTGCGATAGCGCGATCGCCACCTGCGCGGCGTACACCGTAGCGTCGAAGCGGCTGGGCAGGCCGTGGAAGTTCATCGCCTGGAACAAGTCGCCGCAGGGCGCGTATTCCAACACGAGGAACAACGCCCAGGGGTCCTGGAACGACGCCAACAGACGGTTGATGAACGGACCGCTCGACACGCGCTCGTGAAGCCGACGCTCCTCGGACGCGTGCGTGGCTTCGCCCACGTCCACCAACTTGGTTTTGCGCATCACCTTGAACGCCACGATGCGGCCCGTCAACTTCTCCTCCGCGAGGTACACCGTGCCGCACAAACCGCGCCCGAGCTCTCTCAGGAGCCGGTACCCGCTCGCGTCCGCGTCTCTGCGAGGCGCGGGGAGCGTTGGGAACCGCCCCTCGCCGAAAAGAGACTTCCGAGCGACGTTTACGGTCTCCGACACCAACGCCACGCTCGTGCCGTCCAGCGAGTACCCGTCGTCCGGAGTCGTGCGCGGGCGAGCGTGTGAAAACGAAGGCGGCTCGTCCAAATCCGCCATCTCCACGTCCTCGCCGCGGTCGGCGATCTGAAGGCCCAGGCGGCTGGGGGACCGCGAGCCGCTCGGACTCCCGTCGGACTCGGGCCGCGCCAGAAACGCGGACTTAGGCGACGAGAGTCCGCGGATGTCGCCTCGCGCGCCGCCCTGCGCCGCCTGCATGGCCTGCAGGTCGGCGATGGACGAGGCGTGCGGAATCGCGTGGCCCGCTCGTTTAAGGTGCGGCGACGCGCTCGCGCGCGCGCGCGGGCGGTGAAGAGCGTTCGCCTCGAACGAGGGCGCGGGTCTCTCCGGTCCCCCCGCGGGTCCTAAAAGCGCGCCCCTCTCGAGGTCACCAAGCTTGGCGGGCGAGCGCATCTCCGCGACGCTCGCCGAGCGGGGCATGCCATCGTGAAGCGCGTGCCTCGGCGCGTACGGCGCCGGCGACAGCGGGGACGGGGACGCCGGCGCGGGAGCCGGCGAGGCTGGATTTTGGTGTCTCGCGATGTTCGCGGTCTGGAACCGGTTCAGGTCCGCGATGGACTCGGCGCGGTGCATCGCGCCGCCTCGAGAGGCGTTCCCGCCCTGACCCGACGCCGCGTACGGCGACGGCGACCGAAACGTTCCCGGGAAACCGTCTCGGTCGAAGCCGCCGGGCTTTTCGGTCTCGCCCGAACCTCTCCGGTCGTGTCGCTCCGGCGAGGTCGTCAGCGCCCCCCCCGAAGGCGTCGGCGACGTTCTGTTCGTCGCGATGGCCACCAGCGCGGGGGGGGCGACGCCGGTCCCCGCCGCGAACGCGCGCGCCGCCGCGGCGGCGTCCGCGCCGCCGTCGACGCGAAGCGAAGCCTCGGCGTCGAAAAACGCGTACCTCGAAGCGTTTGCGCGAGCGGAAGACACGCCGGCGGAGGAGTTTTGACTGACACCGTTCCCGGTATCCCTGGTGTCGGTCACTAAACGCACGTCCAGCTCGTCGGGGTCCACTTCGTTCGCCAGCAACTTCAGCAGGACTTGTAAAAGCGCCCCCGCGGTGGCCGGAACGGAAGCGCGCGCGCGCGCGCCGACGCCGTTTCCGGCGACGCCGGAAAACGAAGTCTCGCCCGCGGCGTCGTTCGCGAGTCGTCTTCTCGCTTTCTCGACGCCGTGCCACTTGGCCCACAGCCCCGGGTCGACGACGGCGTCTCTGACGGCGAGAGACAACGGCGTGAGCGCGGCGTGCTCGAGTTTCGTGCCGGAGTGGCCGTCGACGACCCAGAACCTGTGCACGCGCAGGTGCCCGGCTCGTTTCAGGTCCGATCGCACGATCGTCAGCCTCTGCGCGTCGACGCACGCGCAGAGGTCGCAGTGCAGCCCCGGCCTGTGCGTGTACACCACGCGCACGAGCGTCGCGTCGGGGTCGAGCTTGTTCGATACCTCCACGCCGCGCTTCAGAGGCGTCGTCTGCGCCGACGCCATGGCGACGAAGCGTTCGCGAGCGCTCGCGACCGCCTCTCACGCCTCACGCTCGAAATCGCACCGCACGCTCTAGATTCACACGCTCGCGCGCGTCTCGCCCCGACGCCACGCCTCGCCTCTCCGTCTGCTCGCCGGCAGACCCGCGCCGGACGTCGTGCGCTCGACCCGTCGCCGCCCGCTCCGCTTCGCCCGTCTCCTGGCGGCAGCCCGCGCCTGCGTCCGTCGAAGTGGCCGCCGGCGACGGGAGCGAAAAGCGGTGGCTGCCGCGACGCAGCCGCTCGAGCGCTGTGAGCCTCGGATCTGTCACCGTGCTCGCGGGAAATTGTTGTCTGAGGCCGGGAAAAACCGAGGCGTCTTACGGTGGACGGCGGAACGAAAAAGCGCGGTCTGTTTCCGGTTCAAATCGCCCGACTCGGAGTCGAGGCGTTTGACTGGTCGATCGCGAGTCAGCCCGATAAGCCCGCGATCGCGATTGGAGGCTGGCGCGGCGAGACGAGCGCTCGGCACAACGCGCCGGCGAGGGCGTTTCACTGAACCTCCGCCGACACGCGAGCGAGCTCCGTCCGGCGTTCGCGGCGTCCGCGAATCGCGTCGCGCGCGCACACCGCGCGGCACACTCACGGCGCGACTCGATGTCTTTCGCGGGGACGCACGCGCGCGTCCACGCGTGCTCCACGTCGCGCGCGCGTCCTTCTCTCGGCGGCGTCGGCGCGCTTCGCGCCTCGCGCGTCTCCGCGCCTCGCGAGCGACGGGGGCGGACGGCCGCCGCGTCGTCGGATGGCGCATCGAGCGGGTCCGTCAGCGCGTCGGACGCGACCAAGTTCGACGCGCTGCTGGCCGAGCTGGGCGCGTGCCCCGACGCGGACTTCGCGGAGCTTGTCGCGTCGACGCGCGAGCAGTTCACGGTGTCCTTCTACGAGCACGCCGCGGGGCGCGTCGAGGCGCTCGCGCGCGAGGGCGACGATGCATCGTCCGCCTCCTTGGACCGCCTGTGCGGGCGGATCATGGCCGCCGCCGAGACGTCGTTCGGCGAGGCGTTGACTTCTTCCGCCGGAGCGTCCGTGTCGGACGACGCGGCGACCACGACCGACTCGACCGGGCTCTCTAAGGCGGAGCGCGCTGAGCTCGCGACGAGATGGGACGTGATCTCGGCGACGCTCGCGCGCGAGGGCGAGGCGAACGCCGTCGCGCAGCTCGAGAAGAATGCCGTCAGTCGCCGGGACAGCGTCGTGGCGCTTCTGGGCCGCGTGCCGATGGGGGAAAAAGAACTGCGGACGCTGAACATGGTGACGAGCGAGCGGCGGATCATCGACGTGCTCCTGACCGTGCCGGAAGGACCGCAGAGGGAGGAGACGCTCACGGACGCGCTCACGCCGCCGCCCGACGTTTTCAGTCCGCGGGACGACGACGACGACGACGACGACGACGACGAGCGAACGCGCGCGACACGAAAGCAGATGCGCCTGGACGACGACTCCGGCGTGCTCGAGGGCGACGAGGAGGAGGTGTTCACGACCCCCGCGCGTCTGTTGGCCGCGGTGGAGCTCGCGGTGAAGGAGAGTCTCGAGGCGGGGGACGACGAGGACGTCGTCGCCGACCTGCGCGCGTTACGGCGGAGCGTCGCCGCGAGGTGCGACTTTCTGTAAAAAGAATGCTGCGTCAAAAATCGTACGATAACGCTCCCGTCGCGTTCAGCGAAAACGTCTCTGGTGTTCTCCGGTACTCGCGGTTCAAAGGCGTTCGGCGTCTTTTCGTCGGCGTCGTCGCCTCCACGCCTCCACGCCGCCTCTACGCCCCCTCCGACAAATCCGGCTCCGTCGCCTCGACCGACGTCCGCGTCCGCGAAGAGTCACCCGCCGAAAAGTCACTCCGCGGCGCCTCCAAATTCTCCGTCAAGTCCACGAGCTTCGCGAACCGCTCGTCCAGCACCTTCCCGACCGCCGCCTCCACCTCGCCCGGGTCGAGCGCCGTCACGCTCATACCGCGCGAATCCCTGCGCCCGCGCCGCGGGATGCGCTGAGCTCTGCGCGTCGCTTTTTCTTTTCCAGTGCTCTCCGCCACGGAGCGGCTCCTGTGCTCCAGCGCGACCAGAGCGCCGACGGCGAGCGACGCGGCGGCGGCTTTGCCGACGAGAGAAAAGACCGTCGCCAGAGACTTTTTAGTCAGAGCGCGGACGCCGCCGCCGCCGCGAAGATGAGGCTCATCTCGCGAAGAGAATCGAGCGGTCACAGCGGAGGCATCGAGACCGACGCCGCCCGTCGCGAGTCTCGCGCGAGTCTCGACGCCTCCGACGGAGGGTCCCTCCGCGACGCGTCCCTCTCGTCCCTCTCGCGTCCGGGCCTCTTCGGTCGCCGCGCGCGCCGCGCGGTGCCTGGCATCTCTATCGCGCTGGAACTTGCGGAAGCCGTTGTCCATGTTCTTGACCACCCCCCACATCCCGCACTTCACGGCGAAGCGCGCGACGTCCTGGTTCACGTGCTGCTCCTCGAAGTGGCTCAAGATGCACTCCGAGGCGGTGAGCCTTCCGTCCGGCCCGGCAACCGCGCGCATGCGCCACGACGAAAAGTACGGATCCACGCGCTTCAACCCGGGCGTCTCCGGCGTGTCTTTGTGCTCGCACCCCTTGGTGATGGCCCAGTACGTCTCGCCGTCGCGCCACGTGCGTCGGGAAAACACGTAGTCGCGGTTGGAGATGACAGGCAGCGCTCTTTCCCAAAACACAACCTCCGCGCCGCTTCGGTCGTCGCGCTCCAAAACGCGGTGGCGGAACAACAGCCGGTCCCAGCTCGCGCGCGTGTCGTCGCACCCGAAAAAGTCAACCATCTCCTCCACGGTGGCGTTGTGGAACACCGTTCGGCTTAGGTATTCTGTGCCTCCGTACGGCAACACGTGCCGCCACGCGCGGTACGACATGCCGTCGCTTTTTTTGTGCATCATCTCCGTCCACGCGCCGTCTCGCTCGAGCGTCGGTAAACGATTCGGCATGCCCGCCATCCTTTCCTTGAACTCGAGGTAATCAGACACCTGCACGACCCCTGACGCTCTGGCTTTGTCGATCACCGTGGGCGTGTCCGATAACGGCCCGAAGGTGCTGGCGAAACACGAACGTCGGGGGTCAGCGGAGACGGACGACCGGCGCGAGCCGTTTCGCGAGTCGCTCGCGGCGGTCCCCGGCGCGGTCGCGCGGATCGCCGCGTCATCCAGGCTCGCTCTCTGTCCGGCGACGCTCCCATTGCCCGGCCCCGGCGCCGCGAGCGCGCCGGTGCGCGCGGGGATGATCTCGACGCCCAGCGATAAAAGCGCGCCCTTGACGGGCGCGAGCCCGGCGAACCACAGCACGACCTGCCGGATGGCGAGCGCGGTGCTGAACGCGAACCACGCGCGGTTGGTGAATCGGCCCATCACCCCCAGGGGTCCGCCGCCGACGCCGCCGCCAACCGCGGCGTTGCGGGACAGGAGCCTGTTCGCGCCCGCGAGCGGCCCGAACAGCAGGAAGCAGACGAGCGTCACGGGCGGCCCCCAGATGTGCGCGGTGTCCAGCAGGACCAGCACCTCGGGGGGCAGCGCCCCGAGCACCTCGAGGAACCTGCCCGAGAAGCCGGTCGCGGCGATCATGCGCTCGACGCCACCGGAGATGAGCTCCGTGCCGAACAGCTGGCCGCCGAACATCTTGTCCGCGACGACGAACGCCATCGCGAGCGGCACGAAAGCCGCGCGCGCGACAGAAGGCGAGTCTCGCGGGGAGCGCGTGGGGGGGGCGACGGAAGATTCGCGACGATCTCCGCCGACCTTCTTCGCTCGAAGGCCGTTTGGTTTTTTCTTCCGAGGCGTGTGCCCTCGCTCGCTCCGCGCGGGTGGAGACGCGGGAGAAGCCTCGCGCCCGGAGACTCTGAGCGCGCGGGTGGGGACTCGACCGCGCGTGCGTGCACCCGTGGGGTGCCCTCGCGCGCTCCCCGGAACGCGCGCGCGCCGCAATGCCCCGCGCCGTCCTCGGAATCTTCGCCCCTATGGGAGGGAGTGACGTGTGAGAATCCAGAAAAGGCGAAAAAAAAGGGACAGCGTGTCGCTCATTGGTCGGCGGAATTTTCCGAGACTGCTCGTCGTTGCGCGGATGCAAAATAGCGTTTTAAGTTGCGGCTTTTTCCAGACTGCCCCGCACACGTTTTTTCTCAGCAAGGATCTCGATCAGATGCTGACGCAAAAGTGAAAATTGGACTCGATCCTGACTCGGACTCCAAAAACGACGCTCGAGGCCGAACGCTTTTTTTTTCCGACGGGGGAGCGATGTACTCTCGTTATGCATGCGATGACGGGAATATCTGAAGATGAGGGAGTCGGCGCGTCGGGGGAACGAGCGGGCATCGAGCGCGTTACGCGAGGGGACGAGAAGGGAGGTCGGCGCGCGCGCGCGTGCTCTTCGGCGAGTGCGCCGACGTTCCGGTTCCCGCGGGCCGCGACGTCGCGGCGCCGAGAGGGATCGGATGTCACTTTTCCCGACATGAGTTGGCGCGAATCCGCGTCACGGGATGTCGTCCACGATGAGTGATGAACGTCGGCGTCCGCGAGACGTACGAGGATGCGCGTGTTTAGCGAGTGCGCTCTTTCGTGTTACAACGCACGCCCCCGCGTGTTATAGGCCTATACCGTCTTTTGAGAACAGAGGGAAGGCGACGTTCGGCTCGCTCACTTGTCGTCGATGAGCGCCTTGATCGCGAGACCGGCGACGGCGGCGTTCATGATGCCGTTGGCGATGCGCATCTCGGGCTTGACCATGTCCTTGCAGAAGCCGTTCGCGGCGAACATGCCGCAGGTGGCGGCGGAGGTGCCCGCGATGAGCGCGTTCAGCTTCTTCCTGTCATCCTTGTCGGAGATCGCCTTGTCCGCGAGCATCAGGGAGCCGGAAGCGACGAGACCGGTGATGCCCATGAATTTCCACCCAGCCTGCGCCTCGTCGTTCTCCTTCAGCTGCGTGCCGTTGAGGTAGATTTTGCCGAGGGGCTCGCGGGGGAGCGCGATGCACGTGACAGAGTTGCCCGCGTAGGAGAAGGCGGCGGCGGTGGCGGGGGAGATCATCTTGAAAGTTGAGGTGGTAGCGAAGAACGCGCGTTGAGGAATGTCGAGACGATCCGTCATTCCTCTGCTTTTTGTTCCTTCTGGACCGCGCGAAGCTCGCCATCGACGGAATATTCGTGACTGGATTCCCATACACGACCCAACACAAAACTCGGCAAAAAAAACGCTCGAAAAAGAGCGCGTCGAAACACGCGTGACTCAGCACACTAAGCGACGCGTTCGAACGCCGCGGCCGTCGTATACGCCACCTTCCGATCTTCACTCGACTGACCCCGGACGCGCGAATGCTCTCGCTGGCGCGGCTGGCGCGCGGGCGCGTCCTCGCGGACGCCGCGCGCGTCCTCGCGACGCGCGCGGGGCCGCTGCCGTCCGCGGCTCGCGCATCTTCGGAACGCGCATCTTCGGATCTCGCGCCGTCGCGCGCGAGGCGAGTCGCGTCGTCGTCCTCGCCGTCGCCGGCGAGCGCGAGGACGCGGCCGCGACCTCTCGACGCCGTCGGCGCACCACGCGGCGTTCCCGAGACCTCGTCGTGGTCCGCCTCGGCGTCCGCCGCGTCGTCCGTCGAGGATCTTCGGACCGACGCCGCGTCCGACGACGACCACCGCGTCGAGCACGATCTGCTCGGCGAGCTTCGCGTTCCGCGCGGCGCTCTGTACGGCGTCGCGACCGCGCGCGCGATGGCCAACTACCGAATCACCGGCATACAGTTGCACCACTTCCCGGAGCTCATCTACGGTTTGGCGCACGTCAAGAAAGCCGCCGCGATTGCGAACGCGAAGCTGGGTTTGCTCGACCTAAACGTCGCCGACGCGATCGCCGACGCGTGCGACGCGTTGACTTCGTCGACGGAACACCACAAACACTTCGCGGTGGACGTCATACAGGGCGGCGCCGGAACTTCAACGAACATGTGCGCGAACGAGGTGATCGCGAACCTCGCCGGTTTGACACTGGGTTCGCAAATCGGGTCGTACGACAAGGTGCACCCCAACGACCACGTCAATCTGTGCCAGAGCACGAATTGCGCGTACCCGAGCGCGGCGAAACTCGCCGTCGTGTTTAAGAGTAGACAGTTCGTCGCGAGTTTAGAGAAGCTCATCGAGTCTCTCGACGTTAAAGGAGTGGCGTTTACGAACGTCATAAAGATGGGTCGAACGCAACTCCAAGACGCGGTTCCCATGACGCTCGGTCAGGAGTTCAAATCCTTCGCGTCGACGCTGCGCGCGGATTTGGAGTTTGCGAAGCGAAACGTCGACGCGCTTTACGAGATGAACTTGGGCGGCACCGCCATCGGGACGAAGATCTGCGCGCACGCGGGGTTCGCGGACACGGCGGTCGCGGAACTCAGCGTCCTGACGAATCTGCCGCTACGATCGCCCGCGGACTTCATCGAAGCCAGTTCGTCGACGAGCTCGTTTCTGCTGTTCAGCAACATCTTACGCCGCGTCGCGGTGAAGACGTCGAAGATCTGTAACGATCTGCGTTTGCTGTCCAGCGGCCCGCGGTGCGGGTTTGGGGAGATCACGTTACCGCCGCACGCGCCGGGGTCGAGCATCATGCCCGGCAAAATAAACCCGGTGATCCCCGAGGTGGTGAACCAGGTGTGCTTCCAGGTGATGGGCACCGACAGCGTCATCGCGACCGCCTCGGAGGCGGCGCAGCTGCAGCTCAACGTGTTCGAGCCCGTGATCGTGTACAACCTCCTGAACAACCTGGAGCTGATGCGCAACGGAATCGACACGCTTCGTTTGCGGTGCGTGGACGGCGTCGTCGCGAACGAAGAGCGGTGTTTAGATCTGGTGACCAACTCGATCGGGATCGTCACGAACTTGTTGCCGATGCTGGGATACAAAAACGCGACGAAAGTAGCGAAAGAAGCGCTGGAGACGAACGTCCCGGTGGCGACGATCGCGGCGCGGTACCTCGATCGAAGCGTCATCGAAAAGGCGCTCGACCCGAGGAACATGACGTGAGACGCGAGTCTGATATTACGTAGTTCTTCGTATCCCACAAACGCCTTAAACACACTTCGTATGAAAACAACGCTCTCCAACGTTCGTCGCGTATCAACAGTCAACACACACGCGTCACCGCGCGGCGCCCCCGGTTCCTCCTTTGCTCTCGCCCTTCTCCAACACGCTCAAAAACGCCTCCTCGGCAAACTGCACGACGCGCGCGGCTTCGAGGTGCGTCTTTTGTTTGCGCAACACGTCGACGAGTTTGCTTTGCTTTTTGAAAGCCACGGCGAGCTCTTGCTTTTGCCGTTCCAGACGGCGCACTTCGCCACGCAACTCCCCGGCTTCCCTGCGAATCTCTAAGCCTCCGCCTTTGCGCTCGTCCTTCGCCTCCGCCAGCAAGTTCTTGTACCGCTCCACCTCCTCCAGCGCGCGGTTCAGACGCACATCGCGGCTTTTGGTCTCCGCCTCGGACGCGCGCGTCGACCGCGTCGACTTGTCGGCGTCGCGGCGCGCTTCTTTGGCTTCGCGAGCCTTGGCGTCCGCCAGCGCTTGTAACTCGCCCTTTTCTCGCTTCTCCTTCTCTAACACGTTCGAAACGCTCTTTAACTGTTTAGACAGGTTCGCCTTCTCCGTGAGTAGGCTCTTCAACTCGGCGTCGCGATCGCGCAGCCTTTTATGCGCGTCTCGCAACTCGCGCGCCGAAACAGACAGCTCGTCGCGCAACGCGTTGATCCTCGCCTTCGCGAGCCGCCCGTACGCGTCGTCCGAGAACTCCACCGGGTCCTCGGAGAGGTCGATTTGCCCGACGTCCGTGACGTCGCGGCCGCCGAACGCGCCCTCCCGCGACTGGCGCGCGGAAGAGGGCTTGGAGGATTCGCCGGAGACTTGTCTCCGCCCGGGACTTTTGTGTTTCGGACTCCCCGCGCGATCGTGCGCGCTTCGTCGCGAGATGGCCAACGACCGGCGCAGGCGCTCGTCCAGCTCGTGCCGCTCGGGGTCGAAGTTCTCCACCTCGTCCTCGTACAGCGCGTCCGCGAGCGTCTCGAGCGCCGCCTCGGGGTCGACACGAGCGGGGCTCCGGGGGGGGGAGCGGAGCGGCGCGGAGGGGGGGGCGGCAGCCTGCGCGATGAGCGCGCTGACGCCCGCGCGCGAAGAGGCCTGGCCGTCCACGACCGCCTTGGCGCGCGCGATGGAAGCGGCCGCGCGCTCCTCGAGCGCGGCGTTGCGCCGCAGGAGCTCCTGCTCGTACTGCGCGAGGTCAGCCATCGTGGGTCGCGCGCGGGTGACCGACGCGTCGCGTTGTGGCGCCCGGAAGGGCTCTCGGCTGGTTCGAGAGTTTGAAATTTGACGCTCGAGCGGAGCGCCGAGCGGCGAGCGGCCACCTCACGCGACGCGCCCAACCTGGGAAAAGTCTCGTTCGCGCTTCGCGCGGATTATCCGCCTCCGACGTCAGTATGTTGGCGCGGCGGTTGGCGCGCCCCCTGACGACGCTGGCGAGGCACGTCATGACCAAAGCCGTTGTGGTGAACGCGGGACGCCTGGACTTCGACGGCAAGCTCGATTTCTCGCGCCTGCACGAGGCGTGCGGCGCGCCGGTGACCAGGCACGACGACCACACCCCCAGCCCCGAGACCATCGCCGCGTACGCCGTCGGACACGCCACGCTGGTCACCAAGGAGGTGCCCGTGGACGTCAACGCTTTGCCCGATTCCGTGCGGCTCATCTGCGAGGCGGGCACGGGGTTCAACAACATCAACCTCGAGGACGCCCGGAAGCGAGGCATCACCGTGTGCAACGTCCCCGCGTACAGCACGGACGCGGTGGCGCAGTTGGTCATGACGTACGTCTTGAACTTCTCAGCTTCTCAGCATCTGCAGCGCACGAAACTCGCGCGCGGCGACCGGTCTTTGTTCCACGGCGACGAGGTAAACGGAACGAGCGCGTTCGAGGCGTTCGGGACTTTGCCGCACTTCGAGTTAGCGGGTAAGACGATCGGTCTGATCGGTGGGACGGGCGCGATCGGCGCGGCGACCGCGAGACTCGCGCGAGCGTTTGGGATGGACGTCTTGGTCTGGAGCCGCTCGGCGAAAGATTGCGAGTCCGGCACGTGGCGCGCGGCGGAAAACTTGAAGCACCTCCTCAGTGAATCGGATTTCGTCTCCGTGCACTGCCCGCTCACCGACAAAACAAAAGGCTTGATCGACGAACACGCGCTCGCCTCGATGAAACGAACGGCGTTTCTGATCAACACCGCGCGCGGCGCGCTCGTGAACGAGACGCATCTGATCGACGCGATTGAGAGTAAGACAATCGCGGGCGCGGGGCTGGACGTGACGGATCCCGAGCCGCCGTTAGAGGGATCGCCTTTATACCGACTGGACAACGTCGTGCTCACTCCGCACATCGGGTGGAAACGGCTGGAGACCAGGCAACGGTTGATGGACGCGGTCGCCGCGAACGTCGAGGCGTACTTGGCGGGGAAACCGGTGAACGTCGTGTCCTAGCGCCGATCGGAGAGGAGAAAAAAAAATGCATCGAATGGAATGTCTTTCTTTCTCGTAATCACAAAAAGAATCATTCGTCCCGCGTGTCTCGAGGCGTCGCGCCGGAACGCCGCATCTCGACGCGGACGGCGTGCGTTTAAAAAAACGCACAGGTTTACGTCCGCGTCGGTCACAGGTCGTCCCGGCGCGCGCGGAGATTCGCGAGCGGCAATCGAAAGGCGAAATTGACGTCGGAAGGCGTTCGCTCGTCTCGGAAAGACGAACTCCCAATCCTCCCCGGCGTTTATCAGCACCCAGCCTTCTCCTCCTTCGCCGGCTCCGGCTCCGGGGCGCACTCTTCGTCCGTCCGTCTTGTTTCGTCCGTGTGCCGCGCGTGGTGTTCGCCGACGGACTTGATCGCTCCGCCGAGCGCCACGACCAGCGCCGCCGCCGCGTCGCCGACGCGTTTCGACGCGGACGCCGACGCTCCGGAAGCCTCGCCGAACGCCAAAGCCGCGGAGGTGGCGAGCGTGGATGACTCGAACTCCTTCGACGACTCGAACGACGGCGGTTCCTTCGTCGACGGCTTGGTCGCCGTGACGTTCGCGCTGACGACGTAGTCCTCCGCGCCGCTCCCAGGCAACCAGTCTTTGATGAACTCGCGGCTTTCTTTTTTTTCGACTACGCGCACGTCCGCGAACCCGGCGTCGACGAGCATGTCGACCAGGTCCTGCGTGACGGGCGCCCCCGCGACTCAGCAGCTCAACGCTTCGTTCGTCATTAAGTGCTCAGGGAGCGTCTTCGTCTGCACCACGTCCGCCACCGCGAGTCTCCCGCCGGGCTTGAGCACGCGGAACGCCTCGCGAAGCACGCGGGGCTTGTCCGGCGACAGATTGATGACGCAGTTGCTCACGACGACGTCCATCGTGGCGTCCCCCGCGGGAAGGTTCTCGATCTCGCCCAGGCGGAACTCGAGGACGTCCGAGCCGAGGCCGCGCTTCTCCGCGCCCGCGCGCGCCTTGGCGAGCATGTCGGGCGTCATGTCGACGCCCACGACGAAGCCCTCGCGCCCGACATCCTCGTGCGCGAGGAAGCAGTCGACGCCCGCGCCGCAGCCGAGGTCAAGCACGGTCTCGCCGCGCTTCAGCGCCGCGAGACGCACGGGCGTGCCGCACCCGACGCCGAGGTCGGCGTCGCCCGCCACCGCGCGGTCCGCCTCGGTGTACCCGATGGCGGAGCGGTTGGGGGTGGAGGAGACGCAGCACCCGCCCGCCTGGTTCGCGACGTCCGCGTAATCCTTGGCCACAGACGCGCGCTGCGCGGCGTCGGAGGTGGCGCGCGGGGGCTTCGCCGTCGCCGCGCGAGGCTTGTCGACCGCCATCGCGACCGGCACGCGCGCCGCGAGCATGCGAACGCTCGCCCAACGCGCGGCAGCGTGTGGCGCGGCGGGCGAACCACGAGCGTCGAGCCTTCCGAAAGGTCGGGAAAAAAAGGAGGAGTTGTGTGGCGTGAAGAGGTCGACTTTGCGCTTTCTGACGACTGCCTTCGCACTGAAAATGGTTCGAAAATCCTAACTCCTAAACCCGACATCCGAACGAAGAAGCGAACGATTTTTTGTCGACTTTTTGTCTCGCAAACGCGCCTTCAGCCTCTCGTCTTCGTCGCGTCACCTCCCTTCTTTCCCTCGCGCGCTCCCGCGCCACCTCGCGACCACGACGTCGTGCAGATCGAACGGCGCCTCCTCGACCTCGAACCCGCGACTGGCCGCGTCGAAGAGGCGCCGCTCATCCAAAGAGACGACGGACACCGCGAAACCGGCGTCTCGGCCGAGCGCGGCGCGGACGCGGCGGCGGTACGCGGCGGTCGCGCCCTCCGCTTTTTCGCCGCTCAAACCGCGGCTCTGATGACTGAGCGCCTGTGCGGTGGCGTCGGAGTCGCCTCCGAACCTCGGCACCTGTAACTGAATCAGCACGACGCCACGCAGAGGCGCCTCGCCGGTGGCGATGGAGGGGAGGCACGCGTCCGTCGCGAACAAAACGGCGACGCCGTCGCCGTCGCCTTCCGCATCCTCGCACTGCCTCTCGTCCAGCCCGACGCTGGATGCGGCGCGGAAGCCCTCCATGGTCGCCTTTCTGTCGTCCGCGGACTGGTCGGAGTGCAGGCGCGCGACGCGCGCGCGGGGGGCGACCGCCAGGACCGCGCTCATGGCGGCGTCCACGGCGTCGCGCGTGTTCGCCACGACCACGATCGGGAGGAGACGCCTTTTGCCGTCCGCGCTCGTCCCCGCGGACGCGCCGGACGCCGCGCGCGAGGTCTGGGAGACGATGTCTGCCAAGCACCGGAGCTTGTTGCCTCGGACGGCCGCGAGGCACGTGAAGTGCGTCGCGTCCGCCATCGCGAGCCCCCGCGCGCGACCCGCGCCGCCGCGCCGCCGAGACTGGAGCTCTGAGGCGACGCGCGAGCGGAAACGCGACGTTGTCGTTGTTAAAACCTTGGACAGGGAGTTCACTTCTCGCGCGCGCGGCGCGCGGCGTGGGCGTCTGCGATGGCGCGCACGCGCGGCGGCGCCTCGCGGGACGCGGGGAGCCTTTACGCCAGGACGCGCGCGACCGTCTTCGCGGCGGCGCGGCGTCTCGGCGACCGCGACGACGCGCGATGCGCGGCCGCCGTCTCCGCGCTCCTGTGCGCGTTCGAACTCGTCTTCTGCGTCGCCATCATCGTTAAGGTGCCGTACACCGAGATCGACTGGCGCGCGTACATGGACGAGGTGGGCGGGTTCCTGCAGGGCGAGCGCGACTACACCAAGCTCAAAGGCGACACCGGCCCTTTAGTGTACCCCGCCGGGTTCGTGTACCTGTACGCCATCCTGAAAAAGGTGATCATCGGATGCGCGGACGACGCGCCGTGCGACGACGCAAACGACGTGCGCGTCGCGCAGTACGTCTTTTTAGTCGTCTACGTCGCGCACCTTTTCGTGACCCTCGCGACGTACAGAAACGCAAAAGGGGTCGTACCCCCGTACGCGCTCATCACGCTTTCGATCTCGAAACGAATCCACTCCATCTTCGTCTTGCGCATGTTCAACGACGGCGTCGCGTCGCTTTTCGCGCATTTAACGATTTTCGCCGCGCAGCGACGCAAATGGCCGCTCGCCTTTTTCCTGCTCTCCATCGGCGTAGGCGTGAAGATGAACGTCTTGCTCATGGTTCCTCCCGCGCTCGTGCTTTTAGTGGGAGGCACGAGACCGAGCGTGGCGATTTCGTCGGTCGCAATCTTTGTCGTCACGCAGATCGCGCTGAGTTTACCGTTTTGGATGAGCGGGTTTTTCCGCGAGTACGTCTCGCGCGCGTTTGAGTTTTCGCGCGCGTTCGAGTATAAATGGACGGTGAACTGGCGGTTCGTGTCAAACGAAACGTTCGGCACGAAATCGTTCGCACGAGCGCTGCTCGTTTTACACGTAGTGGGGCTGCTTTTGTTCGCGCATAAAAAGTGGTACGTTTCGGCGCGCGAAGAAAAAGCGAAAGCGCTTCGGACCCGAAAAGACTCTTCGTCTGTGCGAACGAAAACACTTCGCAAAGAGCGTTTCTTTTTCGGGTTCTTCGCCGACTGGTTCCGGCGGCTCCCGAGTGACGCTTCGCCTTCCACGACGGTGGAATCGTGCCTCGCCGACCCCGCGCACGTCATGTCGACGTTGCACGAGGGCGTGTTCATAGGTGTCGTGTTCGCGCGGTCGCTGCATTACCAGTTTTACGCGTGGTACTTCCACTCGCTTCCGTTTTTGTTATGGCGCTGCGACTTTTTCGAAGCGGCCGCGGCGCGGGCGTTTCGTTCGGAGACGGCGGTGCGATTGGCGAGCGACACCGCGCGCGTGTCGCTTCTGCTCGTAATCGAACGCTCGTGGAACATCTTCCCGGCGACGGAGGAGTCCAGCCGGACGCTCTTCGCCGCGCATTTAGCTCTGCTCGTCGGTCTGTTCTTCTCGCGACGACGCGTGAAAAGCGTTCGAGAGCTTGCCGAGAAGAACGACAAAAACGCGTGAAGTGAAGAAGAGCTTTGGCGACGAGAAACGCGAGGACGAATAGTTCCTTCGTGTTACACACAATATGATATGTAGTAAACAGGACTACGTATATATATCCACGTTCGTAACGCGTAAAAGAGGTCAGCAGTGCGTCCCGAACCACCTGTCCCAAACCGTCGCGGTTCTCGTGACGTAAAAGTTTTTCCCGAGCGGGCTCGTCGCCGGTCCGTCGTACGACACCTCCACGTCGTGCATGTGCGCCAGCGCGGCTTTGCCCTCGGCGGACAGAAACTTCCCCTGGCTCAACTCCAACACGCGCGCGTCGTCGTACTCGTCGTCGTCCAGCAAACCGTGGTCGCGCAGTTTCTGCTTCAGCTCGCCTGCGCGACTCTCCATCGTGCTCATCACCTCGGCGAGCGTGCGCGTGCGTTGCTCGTCCACCGCTAAGAGCTCCGTGACGTGTCGTTCCAAATCCTTCGCGCGGTCCAGAAGCGTGCGCGAGTTCAGCACTAGCTCATCCTGGTCCGCGCTGGTCATCTCCTTGATGCTTATCGGGATGGTGATGAGTTCGCCCCCCGCGGCGCGCGTCACGTTTTCGTCCAAGCGCTTTACCTCGTCGTTCGCCTTGGCGAGCGCGACTTCCTTCGACGCCGACTCCAGACGCAACGCGTCGTACTCCTTCTTTAACAGACTCAAACGCTCGTTCAGCATGGCGTTCACCTCGTCGCCGCCGCCTTTTAATAGAATGCCATCCTTCGCGAACGCACCAGAGCCGGAGTCGGCGGCGGCGCGGCGCACCGCGCTCAACGCCTTGGCGGTTTCCGCTAAGATGCTCTCCGCGATTTCCCTCTGCAGCCGCTCCTGCACCAGGACTTGCTGCGTCTCCAGCAGCCGCGCCTCCGCCACAGCCGCGCGGTCGCGCGCGTCCACGCCGCCGCCCGTGCGACCGTTCGTGAGGGTCACGTCGTACGCGCCATGCTCGCCGCCGAGTTTAGATCCCGCGGGGTCCTTCCCCTTGAACGCGGGGTCGGTGAGCGACCGGGGGGGGGACATCCCGTGCTGGGAGGTGGACGCCACCGCGCCGCCGCGCGACGCGCGGTCCTCGAACTGCGCGCCCTTACCCATCTCGGCTCGGTCCGGAACGCGCGCGCGTCGGTCGCCGAGGGAAGACGCGGTCGGAAGACGCGGTCGGGCGCGCGAGGTCACCCGGGATGACGCTGACGCGCCTTTTTCCAGGCGACGAAGAGGCTTCCTCGCGCGCGCGGTCCGGGCGCCGCGGCGGCGGAGACGCCTGGCGACGCGGGTTCGAGCCTGTCGCGACGGGGCGCGAGGAGACACGGAAGCGGGTCGAACGGACCTCGCCGTCCTCGGGACGCGCGGGGCGTGTCCGGGAATGGCGCGCACGGCGGGGCGGGCGTGCGTGGGGTGTTTGTTTCCTTTCGTCGCGCTCGGTCTATGACTCAAGAAACGCGCCGATTTGTGAAAAAGACTATCGTGTACTACTATGCGTGACTGAATGCTCATACAGCTTCATTTTCCGGTTTTTTCCAACTGGCTCAAACCCGCGCGTTGAGTGGAGCCGGGCTCACTCGCGTCCGAAGGTCCGATCGACGCATCGCAGAACGGCTTCATGCTTTCGTTTTTATCGTCGATCGCAGCTGGCCAACTCTCCGTCGGGTCCGCGAGATCCGTCGCCGGACCAGTAAGGCTCCGCGCGCGCGTTCGGCGACCACGATGTCGTTCCGCCGCGCCGCCGGGACGGTCGCCCGACGATGGCTGGCGGGCGGCGAGGTCTCCTCGGGCGGCGCGGGCCGCTTCGGATCGGGCGGCCACGAGTTTGTAGCCGGACGCGTCGCTAGGTTTTGGAGCTTCGGCGGGTCCAAGGGCGACGGGGAGGACGGCGGCGAGGACGGCGCGGTGGGCGATCGAGACGCGGGAAAGGTTTCCGAGGCTTCTGCTTCGGTTGAAGCGGGAGACGCCACCGAACGTCCGGAAGCGGGAACGTCCGAGGCGCGTCTCGTCTCCTCGGAGACCGATCGTTTAAGCCCGGAATCCAAGAGCCCGCGATGGAACGTGCCCGACGACTTCGCGGAGACGACCGCCGCGGAGACGAATGTCGTGCCACACTCCGCGAACGACGCTTCCGTGGAGACGAATGTCGTGAATCGCGGGAACAAGCAAAAGAAGAAGAAGAAACCGCGTGGCGATCCGACCGTGACGTCTTCCGTCGAGCGCTTCGGACGTCGAGTGAAAAACGACTCTTCAAACGACGCGAGTCTCGCGGCGCCGCGTAATCTGTACGTCAAGAATCTGCCGCGCGACTTCAACGCCAAGAAACTGGCGCACTTGTTCATGCCGCACGGGGACGTGCAGAGCACGAAGTTCGTGCTGGACGCGGGTCCGGTGCCCACGGGTTTGGTGCGCTTCGCCACCGCGGAGGAAGCCGCCGCCGCGACGGCGGCGCTGCACGGCGCGACGATCTCCGCGGACGAAAGCGATTCGGGATCGGAATCTTCGGACGTCGATTCCGATTCGCACACGGGTCTAACAACTCAAACGGAACCGGTGCGTTTGGAGATCAGCCTGGCGATGACGCGCGCCGAGCGCGACGCCGCGCGCGTCGCGCGCGCGGAGGAGCGCGAAAAAAGGAAGCAGCGTAGGGCGGAGCGCGCGGAGCGCGTGAAGCGCCTGGCGACGTCAAGAACATCGGGTGACAAATCTTTGGCCAAAGACGGATTCGCCGTGAGGGTCACGCACGTCCCTGTGGGTTTAGACCACAAACAGCTGCGTTCGATATTCGTCGCGTTCGGTAAGCTGGGCAGAGTGAAGATGATGTGGCCCAACGGAGAGGTCCCGAGCGCGGTTGTGACGTTCCGGGACGAAGCCGCCGCGAACGCCGCCGCCGCGAGTTTAGCCGGGGAGTACCTGCCCGGGTGCAAGGGACCCATGGCGTTCGAGGCGCACAAAAGCGCGCGCGTGACAAGAAAAAAGACGCGAACGAAAGAGCGCGGCGTGAAGAAAAAATCGGAAGAAGAAGAGGGCGAGGAGTCTTCCGAGTCTTCCGACGAGTCTTCAGACTCGTCCAGCAGCGAGAGCGAGCGCGAAAGCGCCTCGCCCTCCTCGGAGCTCTCGCCGAACGAAGTCTTGAACTCGGTAGAAGAAGGTGAAGAAGTCGCGCCTTTGTTCGTGTTGCGCCCGGAGTCGGTGACAATCACAGACAAGATCACCGCGCGCGCCGACGCGGCGCGCGCGGCGGCGGGGCGCGTCTGGCGCGACGTGCAGGCGAGCCGCGCGGTTTCGTCGCCGGAGGCGTTGGAGAAGGCGAAAGCGTTAAACGCGGCGGCGACGGCGCGCGCCAAGGCGCTCAGAGACGAAAAGCGCGAGAGGGGCGAGCCTTTGGCGAACGTCGGAAGTGACTCAAACTCCGCCGTCGCGCCTGCGGATCTGTTACGCCGCCGTCGCGAAGCCAGAGGCGTGTTCGCGGACCCGAACGCGGCGCAGACGGAGTCGCGCGCGCGTCGGGGATTGAACCCGCGCGCGGGAGGCGAAGGCGCGTCGCGCCGCGTTCGCGCGTACGCCGAGCGGCGGCGCGACGGCGCCGACCTTTCGCCTCGCGCGCGCGTCGGCCACGCGCTCGTCGCCGGCCCCGGCGTGGACGCGAACACGGCGCTCTCCGAGGAGGCTCGCGCGAAGCTCGCGGCGGCGGCGGCGCGCAAGAGGGCGCGCGGCCGCGGCGTCGGCTTCGCCGACTCCATGGCGGAGATGCGCGGCTTCGGCGGGCGCGGCGGATCGGGAAGCCGGCGCGGCGCGTCTCGCGGCGGACCGGGCGGCGGCGGCGGCGGCGGCGGGTCCGACGCGCGCTCGGCGCGAAACTCGCGCCGCGGCCGCGACGGCGACTCGCTGGACGAAAAGACGCGCGCGGCGCTCGCCGCGCGCGTCGAGGAGGCGCGAAGAGCTTCGGCCTCGGAGTCTCCCTGGGAGTGGGACGTCGCGACTTTTGAGTCCGGCGCGCGCAAGACGTTCTTGGAAAACTTCAACGTCGCCGAGTACGCAAGCGCGCCGGTCGTTCCCGGGTTCGGCGTAGAGTCGAACGTTTCTGCGTTGAGAAGCGCGTACACTGCCTCGGACGAAGAGTCTTTTTTGGACTCACAAAAGGCGTTCATTCAACAACAAGGCGGAATTACTTCAGACGCGCAGTTCGAGTCGGTGAAGCGCGACGCGCTCGCGTCCTTCGCGCGGTACAAATCTTTGTACGAGAAGCAGCGCGAGACGCGCGGGGAGTCGCCGATCGAGGGAGACTTTTTGGCGGAGCGACAAACGCTTTTCGACGCCGTTGAGGGCGTTACTACGACGAACCCTTTGCGTTCGTTCGCGACAAGAGCGGCGGACGCGCTGGACGGAAACGCGGGGTGGTCGTACGCGCGGAAAGTCGCGGCGCTGCGGTTCTTAGCGAGCAAAGCCGAGCGGTACGAAACCGCCGAATCGGCGGAGTGATTTTTTTTAGTGAAAGCGTGTAACGCGTTTACGTCGTCTTTTGTCGCGACGTTTGTCGTCGAAGGCTCCTTTCCTACGTTCGAAAGGTGGACTACAAAAAACGCGTATTGTTTTTCCCGATACGTCGAAACCTCTTCATCACTTAGTCACGAGCCCGTGGTTCTTGAGCTCGTCCTTGACGAGCTTAGCGCCGGTGACCATGAAGAGCGTCTGCCAGATGCCGAGTCCGATCCGCGGGACGATGCCGCGGAACAATCCGCCGACGCCGTCGACGCGCACGATGTTCCGCATCACCGTCACCATCGACCCCACGGGTTTGCCCGCGTTCCCGAGCGTCTGCGCCTCGATGCGCGCCACCTCGAACGGGTGGTTCCAGCACGCCATCGTCCCTCCGACGACACCCGCGCCGATCTCTTGCGTTTTCGTTAACGTCGCGTCTTTGTCGCCGTGGAAGGTTAACTTGAACTTCGACCGCACGAACTCCGTGAAACCCTGTCGTGACGCCCAGTTCGTGGCTTGGCGGAACGCGATGGCGGTGCCTCCGGGGTAGAAGCCAGCTATTCCGCCTCTTTTGTACGTCGATTTAACTCGTGAAAACACCGAGGTCGTCGGATCGGTCACCGCGCCCGTCACGAGGTACGTGCACGGGCCCATCACCGAAACCTGCGCGATGCCGCCGCCCGCGCCCGCTAACACGCCCGCCGCGGTGGGGTCCATCCCCCCTGTTAAAAGCGTTTCGTTGATGCCCTCCTTGGCGTACATCAGAATCATGCCCTACATAGGATGCGCGTAGTTAGGAACGCGAACGACGAAAGCGCGCGATCGTCGCGGGTCAGAGACGATGGCTACAAAAAAAGCATCCGGCGCGGAGGCGTCGTTGTTGAAAAAAAATCGTGAGAGACGTCGACGTTTTCGCGCGCTTCTGGGAGACGTTCTCGCGTCGCTCGCTGAGATGACGCACCTTACTCGCGGACTCGATCATCTTCGGACCGGTTCCGGCCCAGAACGCCTTGGGCCCGCCCTTGCGGTAGATGTTCTTGAACGCCTCGAGGGTGCCTTCCGTGCGGTTGGAGCCCATGCGCGTCTTCCACACCTCGAACGGCATCCCCAGGGTGGCCGCCTCCATGCACTGGATCAGCGGGCCGATGAGCAAATCCACGGGCGCCATGATTGCGTCGTGGTTCTGGCGCCGTCGCGAATCTAACGCGCCCGCCTCTCTCCGCGGTCGATTCTCCCGTCGCGCTTCGCGTCGCGCGTCCGACTCGGCGCGTACCGCTCACTCCGGCGAAGGCGCGAGACGCGTGCGACGCGTTTGGGGTCTGCGATGCGCGGACCGACGCGTTTGTGTGCGCGTGTGACGACGCGTGCGCGAGATAACAACCGAACCGAAGTCGCGCTTTTTGTCGCGCCAAACGCGTTCGGGCTTTTTCGCTGTTTTGGGATTCTTTTCGTTGGACATCCCCGAGCAGCCCAAAACAAATGGCTAACTGGTTTCCATACGTCCCGCCAAAAACACGGGCCCACGAAAACCGGTGCCCACTTCGCGCGACCCGGCCTTTTTCGGCGACCGGCAGCGTGCCGAGTTCTTCCTCCTCGCGAAGCCCCCGGCGGCCACTCGTGCGAGCGCGCGCGCCGGAGCTGGCTCCGCGGCGTGTGCAGGCCACGCAGAGCGCAGCAGGCACCGCCTCCGACCGGCTCGAGGTTCGTTCCGCGCCTTTCGTCGCTCGAGGGGACGCGCGTCGCGCTCGGTCCGTCCCGCGTCGACGCCGGCATTTCCTTCGGCACGCCTGCGAGCGTCAATTTCCTCCATCGCATTGCGATCCCGCGTCTCGGAGGGTCGAGCGTGTCGCGCGGAACCCGACGGAACGAGGCGCGCGACGAGCGCGAGCTGACCTCCGAAGTGGCCTCCCGCGTACCCGCCGTCTCAGACCGCGTCTCTCGGGTCGCACCGGCCCCGCGCCGCCCGAACGCGCCGCCCGAACGCGTCGGCGTGTGCTTTCGCGGAGCGCCTTCGCGGCGACATCGAGGCACCGAGGAGGGGGCGACGAGGCTCGCGAAAGACGAAGTGGCCCGCTGACCGTCGACGATGATTGTCAAGCCCGCGGAGGCCGGCGGCGCGGAGCTCCCCGCGCCCACGGACGGGCCCGCGCCCGACGCGGACGACGACGCGGACGCGGTCGACGCGCTCACGGGCGTGGGGCACGATCTGCCCTCGGGGGGCGGGGAGGCCGCGGCCCCGGGTCGAGAAGTCGACGCCGACGCGGCGACGGCGCGCGGCGGCGCCGCCGCCGACGACGCTCCCGCGCGGCCGACCGCGACGCCCGCGGAAGACGACGAGTCCGCGAAGATGCTGATGCTTCTCGGCGAGCTCGGCGGCGCGGACGACAGCAGCGCCGAGGAGGAGGAGGAGGAGGAGGAGGAGGAACGAGGCGCCGGCGCGAGACGCGGTTCGGGCAAAAAGGAAACCGCGCGTCGCGCCGGCGTTTCCGGCGGTTCCGCTCGCGGCGGCGGAGGTAAGAGCAGAAACGCGAACGACGGTGCGGGCGTTTCGAACGTCACGAACGACGACCCGAATGAACACGCGGGCGGGTCCCTGGTTCAGCGCGACGGTCAGTCCGGCCCGGTGGGCGAGTGGCTCAAGGCGGAGGGCGAGGCGCGCATGAAGATGGCGGATCATCGTCGGCTCATCTACCGGTGGACCAACGCGGTGTACCGGCTGTTGGGCATGAAGATCCCGCGCGGCATGGGCTCTTTGTTCGACAAAGGCGAGAAGAACAAACGCGAAAAGTTCGACCGGTTTCTGTCGTACTACTACGGCACCGAAACGTTCGAGCCCGGGACGTACTGGTACAACAACGCGGATACGATTCAGTTTTTCGTCGAGCTGATTCGCGTCGCGACGCGCGATCGGTACGTACCGAGTCCCTCCACGGTGCAGCGGTTGTTCCGTAAGAAAGACCCTACTAGACAAGCCAGCACGTGGATCATGGTCGCGGAGGAGCTGGAGAAGACGGACGTCACCGCGGACGAGTTGAGGGCGCTGTTCGAGGGCGAACCCCGAGTGGTCGACGGGTTCCCAAGAGGGCGCCCGCTGTTCGTGCCCGTCCCGAAGAACCCGAAGGGGCACCACAAGTACACGCGCGGCGATTTCGTGGGCGGCGGCGTGCACGGCGGGTCCGGGCCGGCGTCGCCGCAGCCGAGCGCGCGGAACGCCGAGCGCGGGACCCGCGCGGGCGCCGCGAGGGCGAACGGGGGGGGCGGGAAGAAGGGCGGCGCGCGCGCGGGCGGGGCTGAGAGGGCCGGCGCCGGCGCCGGCGCGTCCCCGGCGGCGCACTCGGCGGCGGCGGCGGCGGCGGCGGCGCAGGCGATGGCGGCTTTCGGCGCCGCCGGCGCGGCCGCGCAGCAGCACGCGGCTGCGTTCGCGCAGTCGCACCACGCCGCGCTTCTCGGGAGCCTCGGGCAGCTCGGCGCGCAGTTCGGGCTCACGGAGGCGCAGATGGGTCGGCTCGGGCAGTTCTCCGGCTTGGTCGGTTCGTTCGCGGGGACGCCCGGCGCGCTTCACACGGGCGCGGTTTCGGTCCCGGTCCCGGTCCCGAACCTGGACCCGTCGTCCGCGGCGGCGATGCGTTTAGCGCACAGGCGCGCCACCGTCGCGTCTTTAATGGCCAAGGCGCGAGGCTTCACGCTGGGCGGCGCGTACGGGCAAACAGTCGCGGCGGACTTCTCCGCCGTCGCCGAGAGGGCGCGCGAGGCGGCGGCGGCGGCGCCGGGGGCGTGCGAGCGCGTCACGCTCGCGCCTTCGCCTGTGCGCCGAGAGACGGACAGAGAGCCTCATTTCTCGCGGCTGGGATCGAACAAGAAAAGGTCGGGGTCAAAGCTGGAGTCCACCGCGCACGCGCCCGTGCGCAGGCTCGACGCGGCGAACTCACGCGACGAAGACTTGACGCCGCGACGTAAAAACCGCGACGTTAAAACAACGATCGCGTCGCTCCCGCCGCCGACGCGGCTCGTCGGCGACGTGCTCCTCGGCGCGCTCGGGGACGTGCTCGGCGGCGTGTTCGGCTTAGTCGTGCGTTTCGACGAAACGCACGAAACTCTAACCCCCGCCGACGCCGCCGACGCCGGGCGCGAGCGGCTCATGAACCTGGGCGAGGAGGTGCACAACGCGCTTCCTTTAACTACGGCGCCGTCTTCCGTTCGCGGCGACGGCGGCGGCGACGAGAGCGGCGTTCGCGGCGTGACCGTTTCAGGGGGTCGGTCCACGCGCGAGCCCGTGGCGGACCGCACCGCGCTCGGCGCGGAGGTGGACTCCGTGCTGGTCGCCGCGCGCGCCGCGGAGTCCGCCTGGAAAAGGCACGCCGACGCGTTCGCGCGGGCGGCGGAGGCGGAGGCGGAGGCGGATCATGCTCGGCGCGCGCTTTTAGACGCGTCCGACGCGTTCGAGGGCGCGCGCATGGCGCGCGACGCGCTCGAAAACGACGGCGGCGTCTCGGTCATGAGCGGCGACGTTCGTGTCGACGGGTTCGTGAGCGTGTATGATCTATCAGTGCGCGCCGCGACGCTCGCGGCGGTTCAAGCGCGCGTCGACGACTCGGAGTCGTCCAAGTCGGTGAAAGAAGAGCGTTTGCGTGTGAAAGAGGCGGATGCCGAAAACGCGCGCCGCGAGTGTCACTCGTTCGAGCGGACGTTCAAGCCCGCGTACGAGGAGGTTCGCAAGCGCGCGCTTCGCTTGCGTTTAGCCGCGGAGGAGCGGTGCGAGCGGCAGATCGCGCGCGTGCTGAGCCGCGCCGAGCGCGACGTCGCGGCGTGGCGCGCGGTTGTCAAAAAGGAGGAGAAGCAAGAAAAAGACGCGGAAGGAAAGTCTCCGGGAAAAACGGAGACGTCGGCGGCGGTTGCGTCGCTTTTAGATGCCGAGTCCGCGCTTCGCGTGATCAAGCGCGCGCTGGACGGGTGCAAGAGCGCTACGGAGTGGAGCAAATCCGAGATCGCCACGATCAGCAGCGGGCGGGACGTGTGACGTGACGTGTGATTTTAGGACGAGACGAACGAGACGATGAGACGATTTCGACAATCGATTGACTTTTTGACGATTGACGTTTTAAACGCGCCCCGTACGGCTACCTACTTGGTCTTTTTCCCGTCGAGGAGACTCTCGAAGCTCGCCGCGATCTCCGCCCTTCGCTTCTCGCACATGCGCGGCGAGGGCCGGTAGTACTTGAGCATGCCGTCCCACGGCACGGGCTTGATCCCCGCCTGGTCGCAAATCAACTGCCGCACGCGGTTGGCGAATTTGATGGGGTCTTCGTCGTCCCGCATCTCCTGCGGCTCCAGGTACCAGACGTCCGCGACCACCGCCCAGCTGGTCATTAACGACATGAGGTGCTGCGTGAAAGACTGTCTTCGCGAGTGCCAAAACGTCTCCGCGAAGATCTTGTTGTACTTGATGGCGATGGGGCACACCTTGCACCCCAAATCAAACGCGCCTCGTTTGAACATGACGCAATACTCGTTGTTCACGCACGTGCCCTCCGGGAAGATGAGTAAAGGTAAACGATTGGTATCCGCGACGTGCTCTCTTAGCCTTCGCTGGACCATCTCGCGGTCTTTCGATTCCGTGCGGTTGAACCGAATACAGTCGATGGCGTCCATCGCGGTGTTCTGGATCAAACCCACCCAGCCTTTGTTCTGCTGCGCGATGGACGAAAACGGGCTGACGCTCGTGAGGATGATGTAATCGATGATGCTCGTGTGGTTGGCGACGAAGATGTGGCCCGGGCGGTTCGTGGGTTTCGGGCCGTGGTGCCGAATGACGCCCGTCCACGACACGACGTGACACCCGGCGTAGGTGTGCACGAGGAACCGCTCGAGTTTGACCCTGAAGTTCCCCGCGTTCGGCGCGAGCGAGTGCGCCAGCGTGAAGGTGAGCAGGAAGATCACCGTGCTCGTGACGATGAAGACGAGCCTGAGCGGGAAGAGCACGCCGTATCGTATCGCCACGCCGCAGACCCACATCGGGAACAGGTAGAAGTTCCAGTTCCACGCCGGGCGCTCGGTGAACGTGAAGCACTTGTTGAACGTGTCGTCGATGATGGCCGACGCCGCGTCCTGCAGCACGCCGGACGCGTCCAGCAAACGAGGCAAGATGTCCTTGTCCCCTCGCCTCGAGGCTTCGCGCTCGAGCTCGAGGCCCGCGGTGACGCGCTCAACCTCCGACCCGCCGCGCGCGTCCGCGCTGGAGAAGAGCTCGTCCCCGTCATTCCCGGACTTGGCGCCGTGCGTCGACATCGTGCCCGAGCGCGAGGACCGAACCCTCGCGCGAGGGGGAGTGCGTGGAATCGCGGGAAGGCGCGAAAAGCAGTTGCCCTATTTTCTCGAAGAGTCAGGCGCCTCAGTCATGTCAGTCAGCTGGCGAGTCCTTCACGACTGTTGGGTTCCTGAAAAGAGGTGACGCTTTCGGCACGTCCGACGGTCAAAGCACAACGACGCGCGCGCGTTGAAAGCGTCGCGTGTGCGCGGGAGGGTCACCTCAGTGCGAGGGAACGGCGTCGAGCGCAAAAAGCTCGACGCCGCGCGTCGCTCGTTAAGGGCGGGGCGTCGTCGCGCGCGCTTCGTCGCCCGGTCAAAGCGCCCGGAAGGAGGTGGTGTCGATTCGTCTTTCGCGGGCATCGTCGCGCGCGATCGGGGTCGGGGCGGCGGACGCACGCTCCCGTCTTCCGGCTGTCTTCCGCGTCGCGAAGGACCGGATAATCGCGCGCCATGACCGCGCCGACGCTGAGCGCGTCGACGACCACGACGCCCGCGTCGCGGCCGTCGCCCAAACCCAACGAGGGCGCGACCAAGTCTCGGACCGGCCGGCCCGCGACGCACGCCGCGTTGGGCGACTGGGGCATCCCCGGTGGGCCGGAGGTGTACAGCACGCGATGCCCCCCGCTCCCGCGGCTGCGCATGAAGGAGAGCCGGGAAATCGTGCACAGGGCGGTCCTCAGAGCCAAAGGCCTGGACCCGGACCTCGTGCCGTCGCCTTCCAAGTCTCCGGACGCGCGCGGGGGAGGGCCGTACGCGAAAAAGAAAAACGCCGCCGTAGCCGCGGCGTCGGGGTCGCCGCGCGCGCCTCCGATTTCCTCGCCGCGCACGGATCTCAGAGAGGCTTCCGCGTCCGCCAAGCACACGCCTTTCGCTTCATCTTCCGCGATGGCTTTATCGTCCGCGTCTTCTCGTTTAAACGAACGGGAAGACGATGACGATCTCTTTCCGCTTCCCGCTTCCGAAAAGGACGCCGCCGATAAAGCCGCAAAAAGACGCGCTCGCGATTTGTTTTTGGAGGACGTCGAGCTCGAGACGCTCCTTCCCAAGTCTCGCGGCGGCGTCGGCGGCGGCGGCGGCGGCGATTTCACCAAAGGCGTCGGCGCGACGCACTTCTTGAGAGTCAAACACGAGGTGCGGAACGCGCGTCTGGAACGCAGAGTTAGACTCGCTCTGGTCCACCCCGAGAAAGCGCCGGAGGTGGACGCGGTGGACGTCGCGTCCGAGATCCCGGGGGTCACGCTTTGCGCGCGCGTCGGCTCGGCGCGGAGGGTACGAAGAGGCGCGGACGCCGAGCCGGAGAAAAGAAAACCGAAGGCGCCGTCGCCGTACACGACTTCCGGGTCTTCGTCTCTGAAAAAGGGCAAGACCGTGAAGGCGAACGTGAAGGCGAACGTGACGCCCCGCCTCGCGTCTTCCGTGGCGTACGCGGCGCGGGTCGCGGCGGCGAACGCCGCCGCGACCGTCGCGTTCGCCGAGACGAGCGCGGCGATCAAAAGTCGAGAAGAACCTACGTCTGTCCCGGGTACGAATCTGATGTCCCCTCGCGCCGCGCGCGTCTCGGCGTCCCTAAGAGCGCTGGTCGCGGAGGCGCCCACGCACGTCGCCGCCGCCGTGGACGACGTCGCGGCGGCGGCGGCGCGCGCGGTAAAACGCGAGGTTCGAACCGTTTCGGCGAAGGTTCGGTTCCTGGCGGACGCGCGGAACGCCGCGCGCGACCGGAACGCCAAACTGAAAGTCGAGCTCGAGCGCTTGAACGACGAGCTGGTTCGTGTGCGACGGTCGAATCGGGGGTCGGAATCGTCCTCGAAGGCTTCGGGGACGACAACGAATGTTTTGCGTTTGGAGATTGAGAAGACGAAAACGTACGCCGAGGAGGAGATGGAACGCGCTAAGACCCGCGAACACGTCTCTGCGCGCCTTCGTGAGACGGTCGTTTGTTTGCGACGGGGCGTGGACGCGACGAGAGATGTCATCGTGGAGTGCGACGCCGACGTCACTTCGTGCCGAGCCTACGCGGACGACGCGTTGCGTTCGGAACAACGAGCCGTCGTCGCGCTGGAGTGGATCAAGAAGAAGTACTTGTTGAAAGCCAACTCGTGGAAGAAAGACCTCGAGGCGCAAAAGGCGACGCGCGAGTTAATCGCCGAGGAGGTCAGGGAGTTGCGCGCGGCGGACCGCCGGCGAGGCGCGCGAGACGCGCGCGCGCGTCAGGCGTCCGAGGCGTTCATCGAAGTTCAAAAGGAAAAGGAAGAGAACGAAATCGCGCGACGCGACCTGGAGAGCCAATCGGAGGATGTCGCGCGACACGACGTGATCCGCCTCGCCGTCGCCGTCGGCCTCGGCGAGCCCGAGACTCGAACCCCCGACGCCGTCGTCGAGGCGGTGCGTTTGAACGAGTTACGAAAAGCGGAGGCGCTCGTTAAAGTAGAAGAACTGCAGGCGACCGAGGCGGAAATGTGGCGCGTCCTGCTGGAAAAGAGAGAGACGTTACGGAAAACGAGGCTCGGTTTAAGCTTCGAGGAGTCTTCCGAACTTCCGAACGCGTCGTCGTCGTCGACGACGACGAAATCGTCGAACGATCGCGACGTCGAGCACAGGCTCGGTCAGGCTCAGCGATCGTTAGCGAGGAAGTTCAAGCGGTTCGAAGCCATCGCCGCTCGGCTCGTCGCCGTGGACGAGGGCTTGAAGAAAATCGACGACGCCGTCGCGCGAACGCGCGCGCGCGTCGGATGCTCCGTCGCTCGTCCCGGATCTTCGTCGGATCGTCCGGGTTCCTCGCGGCGCGTTCGGTTGTCGACGCTCGGTCGCCCGCCGCTCGCCGCTCGATCGAGCGAGGTGACCGCGGTGGAACGGAAGGCGGTGGCGGTGGACCGGAAGGCGGCGGGAAGGTCTTCGCTCGCGGATCCGCACGAATCCAGAGACTCGCCGTCGGGTCCGATCAAACGCGCGTCGGCGTCCGCTCGGCCCTCGGTCGGCGGTCGCGCCGCCGAGACGAGCGTCAAAAACGATACCGATCTCGGTACCGCTCTCGGGAACGACGTTCGCGACGGTGACGTTTTCGTCTCGCCGCGCCGCCGCCGATGCTCGGCGCACGTCGATTCCGTCGCCGCCGAACGGTCTTCGCTCGCGGCGGCGTCGACGTCGCCGTCGCGCCGATCGTCGACGCCCGCGTCGCCCTCCTCGTCCGTCGGCGCGCGACCGACGTCGGCGGCTTCGGCGGCGAGTCATTCGCGTCCGCCGCGAGTCTCTTCTCGCGACCCGTTCGGCGTGTTCGACCGGCTCTCGAGGCCGCGCGCCTCTCGCACAGAAAGAACCGAACCCAAGACTCCGTCTGTCGAGACTCGAGACGTTCTACGGCGCGCCGAGACTCCGACGAGTCGCACTCCGAACTCCGCGTCCGACGAGTCGGAAAATGACGCGCTCGTCGCTACCGACGCGGCGTCGGCGGCGACGCGCTTGTTAGCGTCGTCGTTACCGGCGCGCTTCGAAAACACCACGAAGGCCATTTCGGAAGTCCTCGGTTCGATCCCGCGCGGTAAAGACGGGTCGCACGCGCGCGCCTCCGTCGTGTTCGGCGGCGCGCGAGACAAAGTCTTTGGCGGTTTACGAGGCGGATCGGCGGGGTACCCCGCGGCGGAACGCGGCGAACTCACTCAACCGAACTTTCTCAAAAGGACCGCGAAAAACGGCGACGCGTCGAAACGCGACGAAAGGGACGCGCGTGAAAGAGAACGAGACGCTCTGTTGCGTTCTTTGCTGTGCGCGCGCCCTGGTAAAGTCCCCGTGGCGGCGGGCGAGGTGGACGACGACCCGGCGCGCATGCGCTTGAAGCGGGGAAGGGCGTACCGCGAGATGGCCATGAAGTGGTGCTTCCGCGCCGGGCGCCCCATCGCGGACGAGGAGGACAGCGGCGACGAGCTGCACGCCGTGGCGGGCGAGGACGGCGTGTTGCGCTTCAACCCCGGTAAGTCGTCTACTAACGGCGCGTCCAACGCGAGCGGCGAGGAGGGAGTCCGGGAGACCTCTGGCGGTTTGAAAGACGCTCTCGACGGCGTCGCTCCGACGACGCACGCTCTCGACCCGAGCGCGCACGCGAGCGGAGGCGGCGCGCTCGACCTGGCGCGCGCCGCGAACGTGGGCTTGTCGGCGGCGGCGTTCCGAAGGCTGGTCGCGCGCACGCGCAAAGCCGGGGTGGTGCCGACGCGAGCGGACTTGAAGAAAGCGTCGAGGCGCGCCGAGGAGAAACGAGCGAGGCTTCTCGAACGAGCGAAGCGCCGAGCGGAAGAGGCGGAGGAATGATCGTAGGAACGCGTGAAGAACGACGCGCGTAGTATGAGCATAGACGAGCGTCATAACTAACTATCGCTGCCACGGGAACTTGAACCCTTCGCTCTTCTCGTCGTCCTCCTCGGCGCCCTCCTCGGCCGCGTCGCGATTGTCCGGGTCGCGCGCGCGAATCGCCTCGAGCTCGCCCTTTTTCCACTGGAACATGTTCGGCTCGTAGTTCTTCGCCTTCTCCGAGTCTCCCAGGGAGACGTAGACGCGCAGCGACTTGAGCTGGACCGCGGACCCGTTTTGGTCGCCGAAAAGGCTCTTCGATCCGTTCGCGCGCGTCGCGTAGTACGTCCCCAACCGGCTCCGCGCGAGTCGATTCTCTAAATCAACAGACAAACCGTCCGGGCCCCATTTCGGACCCTTCCCGTCCTCGTCGATGATGGCCATCCCGGACCCGCCCGTCTTGCCGAGCTTAGAGAACGACGTCTTTCCAGACTTCTTCGCGTCGAACACGAACAGAAACGCGGAGATGGCGTCCAGCCACTCGCCGTACCCGAGCCATCCCTTCGGGTTGTATCCGCCGAACACGATCCCGCTCGTCGACTCCGCGACTAACAGCGCGGCGCCCTGCCCGTCGCACTGCGTGTGGAAACTGGAGGCGCGCCAGCCGTGCGTCGCCGCGTCGTACGCGATGCCGAGGGGCATGTACTCCAACTGCGTCTGTTTCAACACCGCGCGAATCATCACCAGCTCCTCGGTGTCGTCCGAGGCGAGTTTCTCCGCCGCCGTGCCGTCGCAAAGCGCCGGCCACTGATCGGGCCACTCCTCCTTGGACATGCGCTTCAGACCCATGGGCTCGGGATCGTCCAGCGCGTCCTGGCCGAAAACCTTCACCACCATGCGCGTGATGAAGTCCAGCTCCTCCGCGGGCGCGGGGTCATCCTCGCGGGATCCTCGCCGGACGACCGCGCGGGGAGAGGCGCGCGCCAAAAAAGTCGTCTCCGGGCGAAGGTCGGTTCGCGCGTGCCCGTGCCAGCTGGCACGCGGGGATCGCGGGGATCGCGAACGCGCGCGCGCCCGGTCGACGCGGGCGCGCGCGCCGGCGGCGACCGGCGGGGCGCCGCGAAGAGCCGCGGCGGCGTGCATGTTTAGGTGAGGCGGAGAGGTGGGAGGCACGGCGCGCCGGACCCAGTGACGACCGCGCGGGCGTATCGCCTCTCGAT
>ENA-OUOG01000189-OUOG01000189.1-marine-metagenome-genome-assembly--contig:-NODE-189-length-79536-cov-6.908645_pt1 | contig 79536 bp, 66 predicted proteins | sample MGYA00248635_ERZ508505 | MGnify/ENA primary metagenome ERZ508505 (study PRJEB26176, sample SAMN06267871) | marine metagenome | isolation source: Saanich Inlet, British Columbia, Canada | place: Pacific... | reverse complement strand
GAGCCAGTGCTCGTAGCCGTTGCGTATGTTGGTTTGACCGGATTCTATGGTACCTGTCTTTGGGTTATAGGCGATTACCGCCTTGGGTCTCGCTCCACCAGCGGAGGTGCCTATTTTGAGGATGTCTCGCATGGCTTTTTCCTCGTCGGCAGATAGGTCAGTGAGAAAAGCTTCTCGCTCGTTTAGCATTTTCTGGGCAGTGGTGATGAGGCTATCAATTTCGAGCAGCTGACTATGGCGTGGAGCGGCTATGGCACTCGGCTCAAACTCTAGTGCACCCATTCCTCTGTTGCCTATAAAGCACAGTTTTTCGATGGGATTCATGCTGTCTGCGCTTCTACCTTGCTGAGCGAGCCACGTGTCTATAAGTTTGTTGCCGTATCGGTCTGGCAGTGCGTCTGCGAGTAGTCCGGGCAGTCCTTTGAAGGTGTCTTCGGTTTGGTCACGTCTTTTTCGTAGCTCGGGAAAAGTATGTACACGAGTCCCTTGACTCAGTGGCATTTTGATGGGAGATAGATCGTATCCCGTTTGGATAAAATCAGGATGATACTGAAAACTACCCAGCTGCTGCTGAGCATCCCAGCGTATGGCTCCGGCCAGCTTGCCCCATATCCGTATTTCGGCTACTTCTACCATCCGAGGTCTTTGGGTTCGTTTAGGAGACTGTCCTCTCCACGGGCACGTTTGCGTTGTTTTCGCATAAGCTCTGCGTAGGCTACTGGGCTTATTTCATTTTTTACGGTAAAATGCTCCAGTACGTGAAGTACGTCTAGTGCTCGGAGTAATTGTATAAGGGTGCTGAGCGTAATGGATTCTCCATTTTCTATCTGACCTACGGTGTATCTATTGAGCCCTGCACGACGAGCCAGCTGTGCTTGGGTGATGTTTTGCTGTAGGCGGGTGTGTTTTAGGAATTCACCCAATTGCTGTACGATAGCAGCATCGCTCATTTCGTTCCAAGTGGTGTTAGTATATTCCGTCATTATGGCTGTTTAAAGTGCTTTATGTATGTATTTCCCAACAAATATACGATTTTTTTGGAACATTATTATAATAGCTTTTACTATCTTTAATGCTGATTTTAGTCATTAATGATAGTTTTTACTAACTTATTTGACAAATTGAAAGGTTTGATGGAAGTAGCGTTATATCCCCATAAAAAAGTGTCGCTTGAACAGCTCGTGTGTTCGCCGAATAGGCGAATGTACCGAGAAGCGAACAAGCCACAAAGCACCGTTAACTATAAACTAGTTAAGCATCCATCCCAAGACTCCGCGGCATTTATCATCACATGCAGGATAGTAGGCTTCATGGGAGCGGGTAGAGATCGCGGTATTGGGCGGCACTCCCCACCAAAATTCGGCAATTGCCAGCGGGGTGAGATGTTGTTGGTAGGCGTATTGCAGCAGTTTAGGTGCTGCACATTCGCCAGCTCCTGCAGGTGGTGTAGTGAAGAGATCTTTAGGTGTGCGGTGCTCTCCTGCAGCATTTAAAAACCGATAAGCATCGAAGAGTTGGCTCTGCAGTCCCTGTGAGTGTGCTTTCCGTTTTTCTTTAAGCATCATCAGTTGATGGGTGGCTTTACAGCCTGCCAGCTCCAGTTGCTTTATCTCATCGTTGATGGTCTTGAGCGCACGCATTCCGCGGTTTAGAAAAGTGTCTTCGCTCAGGGAGTCAAATACGGGCGGTACGAAGTACGAGTGGTGATTTCCACCGGCTAACTTGCCACTAAAGGCTGCCAAAAAACCAAGTTCCTGAGCGGCCGTCTGCACCACGAGTACCCCAAACATTTTACCGATGGGTTTTAGACTGCTGTCTTCATTTTCGTGGCCTAATCCAAAGTTGTGGTGCCACTCAGTCTGTGTAGCGAGGTGATGCTGGAGTTGGCGTACGGCTAGAGCTACGAGTGGATGCTGCTCATCCGGAACGGTGAACGGATCATTGAGCTGCGTAGGCAACGGGATGTTACGCGTATCGGTATCGAAAGGAATGAGCTTTTTCAATGGACGAAGGATAAATAAGATGGAGTGTTCATGGCATAATCGTTCCAGGAAGCGGCCTGATGGTAGACCCCGAGGTTAAGCGAAGTAGGACACAAGGAATGTCGGTGAGTAGCGGTGCGCATCGGTATAGAACAAAGGTTGTCTTTTGAAAGATAAATACAAACTCAAATGGACATTCACTACTGCCTGTTTCGTCTGTCTACTGAAACGTCCAAGCCACTATACGGCTATTCTTATTGCCTTGTCCCATCGGGATTACTTTTACCTTTTTGGCATGGGCAAAACGCAAGTCATTCTCGATCTGGCCCAAGTGGCTGTGTTTACTAACCAGTGTGGTAAACCATGTAACTTGATCTTTAAAATCTTGACTCTCGGCTATCATATTTTTTATGAACCGAAGTTCTCCGCCTTTACACCAGAGCTCGTTATGCTGCCCGCCAAAACTTACCTGCACTTCGTCTGGTTTTTCACCTTTGTAGTTGGTTGCTTTTCCTTTGCTCAGGTTTCTTACTTTTCTTTTATTGGCAGAGATAGCTTCTGCTGCAGAGGAGTGAAACGGTGGGTTACAGATGGTAAAGTCAAAGTAATCCGTGTCTTGTATGATTCCACGGAAGATTTCTTTTTCGTTTTCTTGGAGGCGAATTTCAGCTTTTATGCCATTGGCTTTAGCGATAGCTCGCGCTGATTTTACGCTGAGCGCATCTATATCTGATCCTACAAACTTCCACTTGTACTCACAGTGTCCGAGGATAGGATATATGCAGTTAGAACCGGTGCCTATATCCAGTGCCAGTACAGTGTCTTGTGGATGCTGACTAGGAGAGGGGTGAGCAGCCAGTAAGTCTGCGATGTGGTGGATGTAGTCTGCTCTGCCCGGAATCGGTGGACACAGATACCCCTCCGGGATATCCCAATGCGCTATGCCGTAATCCATTTTGAGCAATGCTTGGTTTAAGAGTCGTACCGCAGTAGAATTGAAAAAATCGATGGTTTCTAAGCCATACTTATTGGTGCCGATATACTTCTTGAGCTCAGGGGAAACTTCCATTAATTTCTTGAAATCATAGCGCCCTTTATGCTTGTTGCGTGGGTGCAGTTCTGTCTTGGAGGACTTGGGTGTTGATTCGGGCTTTTGGTTCTGTGGCATTGGTGCAAAGGTAGGTGTTCTCGATACATTCTTCTCCTAAGGTCGAATAACACTCGAACTGACAAACTTTGCTTTGATACATTCTTCTCCTAAGGTCGAATAACACTCGAACTGAAGAAAGAAGGGAAAACAGTGTTGCGGAGATGCTTGTCAGTTCGAGTGCTCACGCAGTGAGCGTATCGAGAGCTGAACAAGGAAATAGCACTCGAACAGGCAAGAAAAGGGAAAACGGTGTTGCGGAGATGCTTGTCAGTTCGAGTGCTCACGCAGTGAGTGTATCGAGAACTGAACAAGGGAAAACAAAAATCGTTAAAAATCAAACCAACTTCTTCGTCGGTTGAGTTTTAAGTCTTGGAGTGTGCTGCTTTTTACATGGATACCAAAGCTAAACATCTGTCTACCGATAGGAAACCACTCAAACTCCATCTGCCAGCAGTGCAGGTCTCTAAACAGGTTTAACGAGGTGATGGCGAGCTCTTTATTGGTAATGTCGTACCCGGAGTTTACACCGATTTTCCAGTTTTCGGTGAGTTTAATATCTCCACTGAAATTAATGGACTGAGAGATGGTAGATTCCAATAATACAGGAGTAGTAGCTCTAAAATTATAGTTGAGTGTAAGACTCCACGGCAGATTAAAGTCTACGTAGTTTTGGATGTTGTTATTGATAAACTCCAGTTCATCTTCATTTACGTTTTCGGAGGTTTTACGTTTGAAGGCTTCTGGATTTAGGTTAGTAGCTATGGACAGATTACTCTGGGTAAAGTGCCCTAGTTTTTTCATGGTATTCCACGCATAATCGGTATTTCGCTTGCTTTTAGTGCCATCCTCAGTTAGTTCATATCCGTAAGGGTCAAAACTGGAGTTAAACGTCATACGTATCTTGTCTAGGATAGTGGTGTTGCCACTGATTCTAAATACGGCCAAGTTGAAAGAGTCTGCGAGGAAATTATACCCTGACCCAAAGTTGAGACTTTCTATAATCTTTACTTTTTTAACACCACCGTTGGCAGTGTCTTTGGCTGATTTTACTTTGATTTCTAGATTATTACCCACGCCAAAATTAAGCGATGCTTGTGCTCCACTATTAGGTCTCCCGAGGCTTCCGTTTTCGTAGATACTGTACGTGCTGAATACACTCGGAGTGTCCGTCTGTACTGTACGGTAACCGTTTTCCTCTCCCGTACTGAAGTCTGGGCTCCACACGGCACTGATATTAGGACGTACCACGTGCCGGATCGCTTGCAGTGGGCTTTCTTTTTTGAATAGTTTCATACCATAGAGTATAGTACTCAGACCTATACTCGTACGATAGCTGTAAGCTCGGTCAAATCCACGGATATTATCGTCGACTAAGAGCGTGTCGTTGGCACTGTCCCAGGTCTTTTCAGTCGTTTTTAGGTACCAGTACTCATTGAAGTTAAAGTTAGGTGATACGGTGACCCATTTGAGTGCCTTAAATGAAGTACTAATAGGAATACTGTGGCTTATTCCAGATTTTACATCCTCCAGTAAGTTCGGAGTAGTGCTGAGCTTAGGTCTGCCAAATGTCTCCCCGATGCCTGCTATCAGTACAGTGTCTACAGTGCTTATTTCATTACGGAAAGTACCTTGATAGGAAATGCCTAAGTTGCGCATAAAGCTCTTTGCAGTAGCGTTTTTAGCGGTGAAATTTTTGAAAGGCATCTGACGACTGACATTCGCAGTAAGCTGAGGCAGAGTCATATTAAGTGCGCCAGTAGTCAGGTTTTGATTCATATTACTAGCTAAGCTCAAGTTTAGTTTTCTGTTGAAAAAACCTTTGCTGTACGATACACTTGAGTTACTATTGGTACTGATGATGTCTTGGTAGTTGGTCGTGTTATTCTTTAAGAAACTGCTGGTTACGAAGTTTACATTGGCAGAGAAGCTGCTTCCTGGCTTAGCTTTAGCGTCACGGGTGTAGTTCCAACGCAGGCTATAGTCATTACTCACTCTGAAGTTAGGAGCTTCCGGTTCGCCAAACTCATTTCTATTGAAACTGAATTGAAGATTACCTCTGTAGCGGTATTTTCTGTAGTAATTTGATCGGAAGGTGGCTCCCCAGCTACCGCGGAAGTATATATCTGCAGCTACTTGCACGTCTACATAGTCATTTACAGGGACGTAGTACCCCAGTCCACGAAGGTTAAATCCACGGTCTACACTTTCTCCAAAGTTAGGAAATAAGATTCCGTGCTTTCGTTTTTCTGGGATAGGGAAAAATCCAAAAGGAACGACAAGTGGGGTGTTGATATCGGCGATGACTAGGTTGGCCGGACCGGTGATGATTTGCTTCTGTGGAATGACTTTTATTTTGTCAGCTTTGATGTAAAAGTGAGGGTCTGGGAGGTTGCACGTAGTAAAACGAGCGGTCTTTACATAAATATTTTCCAGGCTATCACGCAGGATACGTTCACCGTGTATGAATCCATCTTTCTCAGTAGTCAGTACTCCATAACTAATGCCTTTTTTACTCTCAAAGTTATACCGCATGGTGTCGGCTTCGTATATTTTTCCATCGTCTTCAAAGGAGGGTCGTCCTACATATTTTTGAGTAGTGTCTTGAATGATGCCAGTGGCAAATACATCTTTCTTGTCAAAATCTATAATGATGAAGTCTGCATTGAGTTTGATATCATCATACAGTATCTGGGCATTGCCATAGAGGTACGCTTTTTTTTCTGACATATCCAGCACGATAGAGTCGTCGGCCTGGTACTCTACTATAGCATCCAAGTCGGACTGGTGTTTGGCGGCGTTAAACCCAAGGCTATCGACCGAACTGGTCGCGCTGTCCAATAGATTAAGGGAAGAATCTGTAGCTTGAATGGTAGAATCAGTAGTAGACTGGGCGAAAATAGGTGTACTAAAAAACAAACAAAGAAGGAACGCCAGTTGATATAAAACCGACTGACTATAAGCCTTTTGTGAATATGCTTTGCTATCCTTGTTCACTAAATAGTATTTAGGTACTTTCTGGAATGCAAAAGAACAATATATATCCTATAATGAGACCGGTCTTAGGTATATTTCTGATGGGCTTAGTCAGTATTTCGATAGTAGTTAATGCGCAGCCTTTAAACATCTCAAAATCATCGATAAAGGAACTGGCTGCAGCGAAAGGTAATAGTTGCGGGGATTCTGATGGGATTGACATTACGAGCAAGCCGAGTAAGGTGCTGACTTTAGCGGCGGGAAATGCTGCTATTTGTCTGGATGAACAGCGAGAGAAGTATAGGGGAATCCACTTCAAGAGCCTGCATGTAGCGAGAGGTTACCGTTCTAATTTAGCGTGTGAAGGGTATTTGAGGCTTATGGTAGCTGAAAATGAGTTAGCATCCAATATATTTGAAGCGATAAAAGAAGTGTAAAGAGACCGGTAATCGGGTACATATAAATAGAATAACAACGAAATGAGTATTTCAAAAGAAACCAAGGTAGGTATATTGTCTGCATTTGCTATTACGGTATTAGTAATAGGCTATAATTTTATGAGAGGAGAAGATCTTTTCACATCGAGTAATGAGTACTTTGGTAAGTACGAGCAGATAGAAGGTTTATTCAAGTCTAATCCTGTGCTTATAAATGGATACAAGGTAGGCAGCGTGACCTCTATAGAAATGAATAGAGCTACCCTCGAACTTACAGTAGGTATCACCGTAGGAGACGATATTAAGGTGCCGAAAAACTCTGTCATGAAAATCGTTAATAATGATATGATTGGTAGTAAAGCGGTGGAACTTATCTTTGGGGATGATTCCACGGAATTTGCTCAAAACGGTGATTTTCTGATTGCACAACAAGATCAAGGTATAGCGCAAGCCGTAAGTGGAGTCCTGGAGCCGTTGACGAAAAGCGTGAGTTCTGTATTGGGCAATATCGATACAGCTATAGCAGGAGCAGACCTCGGTACTACATTGAGAGATGCGTCTCTCGCCCTAAAGTCATTTAAGGAAACGGCAGATAAACTCAATAATCTACTCAATGGAAAAGATGAGGAGATAGATGCCATATTGGTCAATGTGAAAGAGACGACTGTGGGACTAAAAGGACTTACTCCACGAATAGATGGAATACTCAATGAAATAGATGCTACTAGCAAGGAGTTGTCCAATGTAGAATTTAAGGCACTGGCAGATCAGGTAAAAAATCTAGCGACAGAATTAGAGAAAACGACGGCTGCTGTAAACAGTAAAGACGGTACGCTAGGTATGCTCGTAAACGACAAGGAACTGTATAATAATCTCGATGTCACTGTAGTTAAATTAAAAGCCTTACTGGAGGATATAGAAAAGTACCCACGCAGATATACCGGGGTGACGGAGCGTCAACGTAAAAAAGGCGACAAAGCGAAAGAAGAAGGGAAGTAGGCTATATAGTTCCCAGCTCCTTTACCAATCCAGGTCCGGAATATATAAACCCGGTATAGATTTCGATTAAATCTGCTCCGGCATCTAGTTTAGACCTTCCGCTTGGTGCATCTTCTATGCCGCCTACACCTATGATGGTCATGTCAGACTTGGAGCGAATGTGTTTCACAAATGAGTTAGACACTTCCAGTACAGGAGCGCCACTTAGGCCGCCTGCACCTATTTGATCTACTAATTTTTTGTTGCTGTGTTTCAGCAGTGTTCGGTCTATACTTGTGTTGGTAGCTACGAGTCCTTCAAAAGCAATTTCGCTTTGTAGGTCTATAATCTCATCCAGCTGTGTAAAGGTAAGGTCCGGTGCTATTTTAAGGTAAAGAGGCTTCCATTTCTCCTGTTTTTCACGAATGGAGATAAGCGCACTGAGTATCTTTTTAAGTTCACCTTTGTTTTGGAGTTCACGCAGGTTTGGTGTGTTTGGACTGCTTACATTGACGATAAAAAAGTCTGCTAAGTCATATAATTCTTCATAGCATTTCACATAATCATCCACGGCATTTTCATTAGGGGTAGTTTTGTTTTTGCCAATATTTATGCCGATGAGCATGGTGCAATCTCGTTCTTTCTTGCGAAAAGCTTCGAGTCTGCCTTTTAATGCTTTTAGTCCCTCGTTATTGAATCCCATTCTATTGATGAGAGCCCGGTCTTTGCTGAGTCTGAAAAGACGTGGTTTGGGATTTCCACTTTGTGGTTTTGGGGTCACAGTGCCCACTTCTATAAACCCAAAATTAAGGGTGTTGAGCTGATCGAGGAACTTTCCGTCCTTATCAAATCCAGCAGCTAGGCCTACGCTATTTTTAAAAGTCAGACCATCTATTTTTTTGGGTTCCGCAGTGAACTCAAACATGGGCGGAACGAAAGGGAATTTACTTGCTATCTTGAAAAGACGCATGGTGGTGTAGTGCGCTTTTTCTGGAGAAAGAAGAAAAAATATGCTTCTAAGGATCTTGTACATCGCGGCAAATGTGACTTACATTTTTATTAAATTCAAACAGAGTGGATAAAACGCACGAAAATATGCAGGCAAGTTGAGTTGAGTCGTGAAGAATGACGGGAATCAGGGGCTGTGAGGTGAGTAGAATGCAGTGAGCTATTTGGTATAAATGCTCGGTTTTCAGTGTTGAAAAAAGTGTAGGGAAGGATGCAGAGGCCGCTTTAGTGTCAGTTAATCATTATCAAAGAAGCGAGGAGTAGTGCAGGCGATAGTATCGGTGTTCTATTTAGAACGCTTTTAATATTGAAATAAAGTTAACTCTCTTCTAAACACTATGTTAAATTTGTCGTTTTATAAGTAATAATTATGTCAACCAAAAAACAAGGTTTAACGAGTATAGGAAGGAAAGTGATAATGGCACTGACCGGATTCTTTTTGATGTTCTTTTTGCTCCAGCATTTGAGTATCAATATGATGTCTGTTTTTAGCCCAGACTTGTTCAATGAGGTTTCTCATTTTATGGGAACGAACCCTATTGTTCAGCTTGCGCTTCAGCCCATTCTTATTTTTTCTGTAATTTTTCACTTTGCTTGGGGAATGTACTTGGAGTATCAGAATAATCAAGCGCGTGAAGTGAAATATGCGATGTATTCAGGTAGTGCAAACGCGAGTTGGATGAGTCGTAATATGATAATCTCAGGATTAGCAGTACTTGCATTTTTAGCACTGCACTTCTATGATTTTTGGATTCCAGAGATCAGTACAAAATACATAAACGGTGATATGAGCGGTATGCTTCCGGGAGAAGATGAGTATCGATACTACGAGGAGCTAGTGCACAAGTTTGCAGGACAGCCAACTAGAGTGGGGCTGTACGTTCTTTCTTTTGTGATGCTTTCACTTCACTTACTTCACGGATTCCAATCGGCATTTCAGTCTGTAGGATATAACAGCACCAAGTATACTCCGGTCATCAAAAAACTAGGAAATGTATTTGCGATAGCAGTGCCTTTAGGATTTGTAATCGTAGCTTTAGTTCATTTTTTTAATAATTAACCAAATTAGAATAACACAGATATGTCAACATTAGACGGAAAAGTACCAGCGGGTCCCATTAAGGATAAGTGGAAGACCTATAAGGATAAAGTAAATTTGGTAAACCCTGCCAATAAGCGAAATATAGATGTAATAGTAGTAGGTACCGGTCTCGCAGGAGGTAGTGCAGCTGCTACGCTCGCAGAGCAAGGGTATAATGTGAAAGCATTTTGCTATCAAGACTCTCCGCGTAGAGCACACTCTATTGCAGCTCAAGGAGGTATCAATGCTGCCAAAAACTATCAAGGTGATGGTGACTCTACCTATAGACTGTTTTACGATACCGTAAAAGGTGGAGACTACAGAAGTAGAGAAGCGAACGTACACAGATTAGCAGAGGTATCTACCAATATCATTGACCAATGTGTAGCTCAAGGTGTTCCTTTTGCGCGTGATTATGGTGGGTTATTGGATAATCGTTCGTTTGGTGGAGTGCTTGTTTCTCGAACATTCTATGCCAAAGGACAGACCGGTCAGCAGTTGCTTTTAGGAGCCTATTCTGCGATGAACCGTCAGATAGCTAGAGGGAAAATCGAAATGTTTAACCGTCACGAGATGCTTGATGTGGTAGTGGTAGACGGCAAAGCTCGTGGAATCATTGCTCGTAATCTAGTGACTGGTGAGATAGAAAGACATTCAGCTCACGCAGTAGTACTGGGTACAGGAGGATATGGAAACGTATTTTTCCTAAGCACCAATGCGATGGGGAGTAATGCAACTGCAGCTTGGAAGGCTCACCGACGTGGTGCGTACTTCGCAAATCCTTGCTACACACAGATACACCCAACATGTATTCCGAGAAGCGGTGATTACCAGTCTAAGCTTACCCTAATGTCTGAGTCACTTAGAAATGATGGACGAATTTGGGTTCCTGCTCGCAAAGAAGATGTAGAAGCTATACGATCTGGCAAATTAAAGCCTACAGCTATAGCAGAAGAAAATAGAGATTATTACCTCGAACGCAGGTATCCAGCCTTTGGTAACTTAGTGCCACGAGATGTAGCGAGTAGAGCAGCCAAGGAAAGATGTGACGAAGGCTATGGCGTGAATGCTACAGGTGAAGCAGTCTACTTAGACTTTGCTTCTGCAATAGTGCGATACGGTAAAGAGCAGGCGACTATCAAAGGAGAAGTCGATGCGTCTGAAGCTCGGATAAAAGAATTGGGTAAGGAGATTGTGAAAGCAAAGTATGGAAACTTGTTTGATATGTATAAGCAGATCGCTGCAGAAAATCCATATGAAACGCCTATGATGATTTACCCTGCAGTACACTACACCATGGGAGGTATTTGGGTAGATTACAACCTGATGACTACAATACCAGGATGTTATGCGATCGGAGAAGCTAACTTCTCAGATCACGGGGCTAATAGACTGGGTGCTTCTGCACTAATGCAAGGTTTAGCAGACGGATATTTTGTCCTTCCGTATACGATCGGAGATTATCTCTCTAACGATATTCGTACAGGTAAAATATCTACTGATACCGCAGAATTTGCAGCAGCTGAAAAAGAAGTTACCGAAAGACTTGAAGGATTAGTCAATAACAAAGGAACACGCTCGGTAGATTATTACCACAAGCAGTTGGGTAATATCATGTGGAACAAGTGTGGTATGAGCAGAAACGAGAAGGGACTGAAAGAAGCAATAGCCGAAATAGCAGAATTACGCGAAGATTTCTGGAAAAATGTAAGTGTTCCTGGTGGAGCATATGAACTAAACCAAGAACTTGAAAAAGCAGGTAGAGTTGCAGATTTCTTAGAATTAGGGGAGTTATTTGCGAAGGATGCATTGGATAGAAATGAGAGCTGTGGCGGTCACTTCCGCGAAGAGTCTGTGGAGCAAGGTGGTCCTCAAGATGGAGAAGCATTAAGGGATGATGTCAATTATGCCTATGTATCTGCATGGGAATACAAAGGCAAGCCAAGTGACGCAGTACTGCACAAAGAGCAGTTAGAATTTAAGGATATAGAATTGAAACAAAGAAGCTACAAGTAATATGAGTAACATGAACTTAACACTAAAAATCTGGAGACAGAAGGGAGCTAATGATAAAGGCAAGATGGTGGACTACAAAGTAGCCGACATCTCCGAGCACATGTCTTTTCTAGAAATGATGGATGTGCTCAATGAGCAGCTTATCAATAGTGGAGATGAGCCAGTTGCTTTTGACCACGACTGTAGAGAAGGTATCTGTGGTAGCTGCTCTATGTTTATCAATGGAGAGGCGCACGGTCCGGTAAAAGGGACTACTACCTGCCAGCTGCATATGCGTAGTTTCAAGGATGGAGATACGATATTTATCGAGCCATTCAGAGCGAAGGCATTCCCGGTTATAAAAGACTTAGTAGTAGATAGAAGTGCATTTGATAGAATCCAACAATCTGGAGGATTTATCTCTGTAAATACAAGTGGAAATACGCAAGACGCTAATGCGACTCCAATACCAAAGCACGATGCAGATTTAGCAATGGATGCTGCAGCTTGTATCGGTTGTGGTGCATGTGTGGCTACGTGTAAAAACAGTAGTGCAATGCTATTTACGGGAGCTAAAATATCTCAATATGCTCTTTTACCACAAGGTAGAGTAGAAGCTAGGGACAGAGCTCAAAATATGGTAGCTCAAATGGATGCAGAAGGTTTTGGTAACTGTACCAATACGGGTGCGTGTGAAGTAGAGTGTCCTAAAGGAATTGATTTGAGCAATATTGCTAGAATGAATCGTGAATTGTTGAGTGGCTCTTTAAACGGGTAGAGTCAACATCCTCTTGTTCACTTCTCGATACATTTTAAGCAAAGCTTAAAACACTCAAAATGACAAGAGTCTAAAAAAAAATAAACGAATTCTGAAGCGTTGTCAGTTCGAGTGTTTGCCGATTAGGCAAATGTATCGAGAACTGAATAACGTCTATACTTAAGTTTAGACTTAAATTTAATCTTATACCATGTTCAGCGGAATAATAGAAACCATAGCCACCCTCACTCAGATAGAGCAGGAAGGAAGTAACATTACCTTTACCTTTGAGAGTAAGTTCACCCACGAGCTAAAAATAGACCAAAGTGTAGCCCACAATGGGGTGTGCCTTACAGTAGTAGCCATAGATGGCGATACCTATAAAGTTACGGCTATAGATGAGACGCTAAGACTTACCAATCTTGGTGAGCTGAAGGTAGGTGATAAGGTGAATTTTGAACGCTGCATTCGTATGAATGACAGGCTCGATGGCCATATCGTACAAGGTCACGTAGATGGGAAAGCAACGCTACTATCTGTAGTAGATAAGAACGGGAGCTGGGAGTATGAGTTTGAGCTGGATGCAGATTTTGCCGACATCAATGGACACGCACCCGAAAAGCTCATCATACACAAAGGGTCTATTACAATCAACGGAACGAGCCTAACGGTAACGCATATCACAGACCGTAAATTCGGCGTAGCCATTATCCCTTACACCTACGAGCATACTATCTTTCACACCTTGCAGGTGGGCCATATTGCCAACATAGAGTTGGATGTATTGGGGAAGTACGTGGCGAGGTTGACTTCAAAATAGTCGTATTCTCGTCTTAAAATGGGACTCATCGGGTTCGCATATTTATACTAATCAAAGAGAATATCTTAAATTCTCGGTAAAAATAAAAGCCCGAGCAAACTAAATCACTCGAGCTTATCATAACGTTGATTTAGTTAGTGTTTTACCACTCTGTTTCGTAGTACAGAGTCATTTATTCTAAACGCTATCATATAGATGCCATTCGCATATTCTGCTAGTTCTAGAAGAGGATTAAAGTACTAACAAGATTCATCGGATAGCAACCATATAGCGAGATTTGATCGGTGTAGCAAAAAAAATGGAGTACGAATTTCTCCGTACTCCATTTTATAATTAAAAAAAACTGAAAAAATTATTTTTGTGAAATATCGTCTATATAGAAGGTTTCACTTGAGATGACATTCCATCCAGGAAAGATGGCTAATTTATCGTAAACTCCTGCTTCGGCATCACTGAAATCAATGCTTATTTCTTCCCATTCATTCGCCTTGGTTACCGTCACATCTTTTTCGATGAACTTGTCTTTATTTCCAAAATCTTCAATCTTCATTCTAAACTCACCAGTTACGGGAGCATATACTTTTAGTGTAAGTGTTTTGGTTGTTCCTGTAAAGTCTAGTTTGTCTTTAAGGGTAATGGCTATACCTGACCAAGTTTCGTTACCGTGAATAACCTTAAGCACTTTTGAGCTAGTGTTGATGCCAGTAGAATATGGATTGTCCATTACCTCAATTACGTTTTCTCCGAAGGCTTCCCATTGCGTGGTATCTCCAAGGCCACTTTCAAAATCTATTGGAAGCGTGATGGTACTCGTATTTTCTTTTGTTCCTCCTCCACCATCTACTGGGTAGTCTTCTGGCACAAGTCTAATATACCAAGCAGTAGTTGCATCAGCAGCGTCGATATATCTTAAGATTAATTCGTTTTCTTTCAAGCTGAAAATCTCATACTCACGAACACCTGTATACATACCAATGAAAGCATTACCAGATATCTTGATTGTAGTGTCTTCTTCACCTTCTGAAAGGGTCCAAGTTTCACCAAGTTGATCATCAAAAGGGGCGGTATAATCATCTGCATTTTGATATGCTCCAGGGAATTGAGTTTCAGAACCTGTTTTTACGAAGATAGATCCATTAGTTACCTGATCAAACTTGAATCCGCTGAGGTGGAAAGTGTATCTATCACTATAAAGTCCAGAATTAGCTTTAGCTAGTGGGTCTGCATCCCACCATTCCCACCAAGTACCACCTACTGGACCTACTCCAAGGTGTGCTGCTCTTGTAGAGTCTACTACCCATGTTTTACTTCCTGGACCTGAAATCCCTCCAGTTAGTAGGGTATATTTTGGATTGTTTAAAAGAGATGCATCATCTTCCAAAATCTCAACTTGCTGCGAGCTACTTGCACTTCCTCCAGAATTAAATACTGTTAAGGTAACGGTATACGTTCCTTTGGTTGGATAAGCACCTAGAACGGTAGCCCCCTCAGCTTGGCTATTGTTCCCTAAATCCCATTTGTAAGTAAATCCGGCATTCGTAGCTGTATACTCTATAATATTAATATTGTCAGCACTAGGAGCATAGGTGAAAGCTGCATCTGCTTCAGTAGGAGCAGAGCCTAACGTTGGTTCGTTTTCTTTTTTGCAACTAGATATTCCTAGTAGTACTGCAAATGAAAGAAGTAATAGTGTTGTTTTTTTCATGGTGTTATATTTAAAATTAATAATTGTTGTTTTGTGTCCAGTTCCCCCCTGCAAGGTCTATTTCTACTTGAGGTATGGGAAATACTTCGTGTTTTCCTGTTTGGAATCCGGTTATTTCTGTGGCCGCTTTGCCTGTTCTAACTAAGTCGAAGAAGCGTTGGCCTTCCATTGAAAGTTCTAACCTTCTTTCGGCCCAAATATCTTCTAAGAGTTGGTCTCCGCCGTTGTTTAATTCTGGCATTTTTACTCTATCTCTTACCCTATTGAGATAGGTTTGGGCAAGAGATTCATTCTTGGTTACCGAACGCATGTGTGCTTCTGCCGCCATTAGAAGGACGTCAGAAAATCGAATCACGATAAGATTTAAAGGACTAGTCAAATCATTATCAGGTAACCCTATCTCACCTTTGCGTTTGATGTACTTGTGATTGTAGTATCCTGTGTGACCTGCCGCTTGGAAAAATTCGATTTCATCAGGTTTTGGCTGCTTCGAAATGAAATCTGCAAGATCTAAAATTGTAGCCTCTCTTCGTATGTCATCATCTTCGAAAACATCGTATAAGTCTTGAGTGGGTAAGTTATAGCTGTTCCCATCTCCATACACAGGGCCATTGTAATTTTTTATTCCGTGATAACCAACTGCTGCATTGCCCTCAAGGCAAATAAAACAATCATATGACCCGCCTTCTGCTCCAGAAAACTGGATATCAAAAACTACTTCTTTATGTCCCTCATTCGAAACTTTAAATAAATTATTAAAATTATCGATTAGGTCGTAGGGTCCTTCATTTATAACAAGGTCGAGCGTGTTTTTAGCCAGGTCAAATTTATTTTGATAGAGATATACTTTACCAAGTAGGCTAAGAGCTGCACCTTTGGTGACTTTCCCTTTTACCTGTCGGGTCCAGTCCAATACTTGAGCAGCAGCATTCAAATCAGACTCAATCTGATTGTATACTTCACTTTTTGGCGTACGATCAATTTTAGTTACTTCTTCGGCTCCTATTCGTTTATCTACAAGTAGTGGCACATCCCCAAAGTACTTTACCAACTGAAAGTAATAGTAAGCCCTTAGAAATTTAGCTTCAGCGATGATTACATCTTTACCCTCAAAATCTATATTGTTTTGATTTTCTAAAAGGAAGTTAGCTCTAGTCACCCCTGCGTAATTCCATCTAAATACGTTCCGTAATTCATTGTTTACAGCGTCATGTGACATGTTTTCAATTTGGTGCAACCCTTCCGTATCTGTTACACCTTCACCTCCTGCGAGCGCATTATCGGAGGCTATTTCTCCTATCCATAGGTTTATAAAAGAGCCTTGTAGTAGGTCATATGCACCTATCAATGCTCGGTCATAATCAACTGGAGTCTGAAAGAAGTTTTCAGAATCTTGTGTGTAGAGTGGGTCTATATCTAAAAAATCTTTGCAGCCGTATGCTAATGGCAGACTGCAGAGTAAAGCTATTGCGATTGTTTTATTTATTATTTTACGCATCGTATTAAAATTTAATTGATAATCCAGTCATTAATGTTCTCGCTTGCGGATAAAATCCGTAGTCTATTCCTGCAGCTAGAGTACCTCCTGAAGATCCAATGTCTGGATCAAAACCCTGATATTGAGTAATAGTCAATAGATTATTTGCAGAGATGTAAACTCTTGCTGATTGAATCTTAGCCTTTTTCAACAGTAATGGATTGAAAGTATACCCTAATTGAAGATTTCTGAGCCTCAGGAATGATCCGTTTTCTACATAGAAGTCAGAGAATACTGTGTTCCTAGTTAAATCTGTGGTCAGTCTATGGTACTCTTGAGAAGGATTATCTGCCGTCCATCTATTGATATTGTATGCCAGTTGATTAGCGTATGGTTGCTGCCTTTCATAGTTTCGGACTATTTGTTGGCCCAAGGAGGCAAATAGGTTCCCTGATAAGTCGATGCCTTTATAATCTACCTTGACATTGAACCCTAGGGTTACTTTAGGTATTGGCGTACCAATCTGTGTTTTGTCAGAGTCATCACTAAAACTTATTTTACCGTCGTTATTGATGTCTTTGTATCTCAAGTCTCCAGGTTTAGCCCCTTCTTGTACGACAGGGGAATTGTCAATTTCTTCTTGAGACTGGAAGATCCCATCTGTTTCATAACCTATAAAATAGCCAATGGCATAACCTTCTTGAAATCTAGTAGCCGTTCCTCCACCAACTCCAAAACTTGCTCCGGGTAGAAAATCTACACCTTTAGGGGTTTTGATTACTTTATTTCTTATAAATGTGGCATTGAGCCCAGTGGATAGATTCCAGATTTTACTACTTTTAGTTTTGTAACCCACTTCTAATTCAAATCCTTTATTAGAAACATCTCCTGCATTTATGAAAGGAGGGAAGCTTCCTGCACCATAAGTTCCAAGAACAGCAGATACCTCAGGTTGAAAAAGAAGATCTCTTGTGTTTTTGATGAAATAGTTCATAGTGACATCAAAACTGTGCAAGAACGTAAAATCCGTTCCTATATTAAACTGGCGAGTGGTTTCCCATTTCAAGTCGGGATTAGATGCTCTACCTATGGCAACACCTTGAGTAATTATGTCATCAAAGACATAATGTCCTTCACCATTCAGAAGACCTCTGTACGCAAAATTATCTATCTGATCATTCCCACTAATACCGTAACTAACTCTCAGTTTTAAAAATTTCATACGGTCTATAGCATAATTTTTCTCTTCTGATATTACCCAAGAGCCTGAAACGGTTGGGAATATTCCATATCTATTGTTAGGTCCAAATTTTGAAGACCCGTCTCTTCTCAGAATAAAGGATCCGTTAAAACGGCTACCATATCCGTATTCACCTCTTATAAAAGTAGAAAGAAGACGCTCTTGGAATTGGAAAGAACCTGTATTATTTAGGTAACCTCCAGGAGCTAAATTCGCAGAAATATCAGCAAATTCCAGGTCATTATTCGGAATGTTATAGGCTGTACCATTTACGGCTTGACCATTTCTTGTAAAAACGGATAAACCGGCAGTAGTTTTTATTCTATGTAGTGATTTTATTCTCACTTCGTGGTTTAGAAAACTCTCAAAATTTAAATCACTGTAACTAGCTCTTTGCTCGTAAACACTAGCACCTCGATCAACAGATGTACCTGGAGCTATTTCAACCGATGTTGGATCTAAGTCCTCATTTAATGCAGTGTTAGGCGCTTTTCCAGGACCATACCAAACCAATGGGCTGAAAACTTTATCGTCAACTATAGCATAATTGTAACTTAGCCTATTGGTAAACGTTAAATTATCCGTGATATCGTAGGCCAGTTCCTCTTTACCTACAAACTTATTAACGTTTGCTTCATTAAAGGTGTTTTCCATTTGGGCTATTGGATTAATAATGTCGGAGACTTCTTCTAAATAGGAGTACCGTCCATCACTGGTTCTCACAGAATCTGTTGGAAAAGCATTTACGGTGTTGTACAAAACAGAACCGATCTGATTTTCTCTTAAAGTAGAGCGTTGTTCTTTGGTGTACAAGAAAACACTCGTAAGTCTTAATTTATCACTCATCTGTGTGCTTAAATTCACCCTCGCATTCATTCTAGTAAAGTTTGACTTATCTAAACCTACAATACCATCTTGTGTGAAGTAACTACCTCCAATTGAGTATGTCGTTTTTTCACTTCCTCCACTTATGGTTATGTTGTGGCTTTGTATGGGTGCATTTTGAAAAACCTCCGCTTGCCAATCTGTTCCTTCACCAAGATTTACATTACTAAAGGGTACGTCATCACCGCCATTAGCAAACATTTCATTTTTTAGGGTTGCATATTCTGTTGCGTTTAGAAGGTCAAGTTTTCTTGAGGTACTTTGAACTCCAAAATAGCTAGATATGGAAATAGAAGGCTTCGAATTTCTTTTACCTTTCTTGGTTTCTATTAAGATTACTCCGTTGGCAGCTCGCACTCCATATATACCTGCGGTAGCATCTTTTAATACGTTTACAGAGGCAATGTCGTCCGGATTCAATGAATTTAGACCAGCTGCGTCAAAAACAACACCATCTACTAATATCAGTGGGTCATTATCTCCAAAAGTTGATAAACCTCGAATTCTTATACTAGCACCACCGCCAGGAGATCCGGAATTGGTGCTTATGTTTACACCAGATACTTGACCCTGAAGTGCTTGGTCAAATCGTGGGATATTTAATTTTTGTAAATCTTCTCCATCTACTTTTGAGTTTGCCCCCGTAAATTCTTTTTTAGTAGAGGTGCCATAACCTACTACCATAACTTCAGATAGCCCAAGTGAGTTTTCTCGAAGTACAATTTCGATATTTTTACCCCCGTTTACGGCCACTTCGTTTGTTTTATAACCGGAATAGCTGACTTGTAGTATGGCTGTTTTTGGATCTTGTATGTTTAACGAAAAAGCTCCGTTTTCATTAGTAATTTTACCGTTGTTTGTACCTTTTACAACTACAGCAGCTCCTATAACTATCTGACCAGTAGTGTCTTTTACTGTTCCGGTGACTGTGGTGGTTTGCGCAACGGATAAAAACGACAGTCCTAGAAATAGGATAAGATTTAGTATTTTTTTAACCATATATTAACAGATTAGAAAAACGAATATACATCGTTATAGTAAAAAACACTATAAGTAAACTTTTTTTGTAGTTACTTGTTCGTTCGAGATCGATGGAGTTTGTAGTTATTATTTAACGGAAAAGTGGCCGTTAATACGAAGGCATAAATTCTTTTGGTAGCTAAGAAAAACCAAAAATATATTGTATAAAAATGCTTAGGATTGCCATTGGATGGGTAGTAATTCTCATTGTAGCAGAGATTATCATCCATAAAAAAAGCCCGAGTAAACTAAGTTAATCGGGCGTATCATTACGTTGATTTAGTTAGTGTTTTACCACTCTGCTTCGTAATACAGAGTCATTTATTCTAAACGCTATCATATAGATGCCATCCGCATATTCTGCTAGTTCTAAACTTCCAGAGATTTCATTAGATCCCTTAGTTCTAGAAGTCGATTGTAGTACTTTTCCGGTGATATCGAATACAGTTATATTCATCTCTCCAAAGAGTTGGTTTTCTATGCGGTAGTTTAGCGCACTTGCCGTAGGATTAGGATAAAGGTTGACATCTTTCCACAGTGCTAAGTCAGAGATGCTGTTGACTTCTTCAGGCACAGTCACACTTATGGTGATCGTGCTATCTACATCACCACAGTCATTTGTGGCTGTGAGCGTAACAGTATACATCCCTGTAGTATCATAAACATTGAACGGACTCATGTCCGTAGACGACTGCCCATCACCAAAGTCCCATGCATAGCTATTGGCTAGCGTAGATGTATTGGTAAATACGACGGAGTCTTCAAAAGCCCGTTGGCTGAATCCAGCGATAGGCAGTGGATTAATGGATACGGTAATGTCGTCAAAGTCTTCGCATCCCTCTGCACTTCTGGTTATTACAGTATAGGTAGTTTCTTCAGTAGGAGATAGGTTAGCTGTTGCTGTAGTCTCCCCATTACTCCATTCATACGTAGCACCACCGCTGGCAGTCACGGCGAGTGATTCTCCTTCGCAGATAGTGGTATCACTATTTGGCGATAGCACTCCATCTGGTCTGACGTATCTCGCTACAGCTACGGTATCGTATGCTTCACACCCATTGGCATTTTTAGCTATCAAGTATAAGTTTTTTGGACTTAGCATTTGAAATCTGATCGCCTTCGATGTGTCTCCGTTGCTCCATTGAAAGCTATCGGCTACAGCGTTTGCAGTGATGGTAATGAATTTAGTGAAGCACGCTCCTGTATCGCGCAGCGGGATAAGCTCCGGAGTAATGTATGCTGTGATTAGCACAGAGTCTTGGATAGTACATCCTTTATCATTGGTGCCTGTCACTACTTTGTATTCTGTCTTCGTCACCTCAAAGGTGTAATCGGACGTCATAGGACCTCCATCCCAAGAGTAGCTTGCAGCACCCCTACTGATTATGCTTACGGACTGACCCATACATGCCGCAGTATCACCAAAGGCGTTGACTGCAGGGGCACTTACGGATACCTGTGTGGTTAAACCATTTAGACACCCGTTCGTGCTATCTAGAAGTACAGTATAGGTCTTCGGTCCAGTAGAAGGACTTACTCGCCATGGAGTGTTAGTAGGTCCGCCAATCCAGCTATAGTTGCTGCCTCCCGAGGCAGTTAAGTCTATGCTGTCTCCTCGGCATATAGTGCTATCTGCTATGATAGTGCCACTTGGAGCGGGAGTCACTGCTATGGTGATGGTATCTCTAGCGATAAGGCCACATCCGAAATCTGCCACTACCGTGATTTCTGTAGCGGTGGATAGTTCAAAGAATGTATTCCGGTTGTTAGGATTAATTGCTAATGCTGCAGGTGACCAAGAATAATCGGCTACTTTATCTCCAGATAATAGTACTTGAGAAAGTTCACACACCGTGTCTTTGTTGGCAGTGATATTTACCTCGCGGTAGGTGTCGTATGGACCCACGTTTAAGCGAATCATCGGAGATCTTAAAAAGGGGATACTTTCTATTAATAACCAATTGCTATTTGGACCATAGTACACACTAGAATCAAAAAAACTTTCAGTATAAACTCCTAAGCCCATATTGTTTGTATTTAGCTGTTCCACTGCTGCAAAATACTCTCCTGCAGGAACTATAGCTGGACATTTTAAAAGCGCGGTATACCATCCTGCAGAAGTCGTTATTACAGTTGCTTTTGCGGACTCTATAAATGAACCAGGCCCGTTGCTGTAATAATACAGTGCCGCTCTTACAGAATCTCCAACAGTTGCAGAAGCCGTATAAAATGAAATGGAAGTAATGGTATCGGCTTCTTTTAGCTTAAATTTACATCCTACCGCATTAAATGGAGCACCGTTAAACCCTGCTCCACCTCCTGTAGCGGATCCGAAATCACGAGCATAGATAGTATCGGTAACCTCAAATTCGAGAGAGTCATTGTTGTTGGAGAAATCAGTCTCCGTTTCAGAAATAGAGGTGCTGAAGTTCACTTTGTAATCACCGATAGCACTAGGCAAGAATCCAGTAGCAGATAAGCTAGTGTCTGCTGCTCCAGTAGATATGGAAGAAAAATTTAAGGAATCTTGAAAACTAGAGCCTCTAGTAATGTCCACTTTGACGTCTGTGATTGTCCCTGTACCGTCGTTTTTTACAACTCCTCCAAATTTAAAGGTGTCACAGTGATGCAGTGGTGTCATAGTATACTCCCCATTAACTATGTACACAGAATCTAGATTTGCGTCATAGGTCTGAGCTTGCACGGACGGGAGAATTAACAAAATTAGGGTGATAGTCGAGAAGAATAAGTGTAGATGTTTTTTCATAAAGTTGCGTATTTAGAACGCTAAAAATATCCTTTTAATAGGAGATTAGCAAGTCATAAAATCCAAAGTACATTTGCGCTATGCAAATAATGAAGTACATAGGTGTCTTTATGCTGTTTATTGCAGCAGGATTTTATGGTATGATTTTACTAGCTCCTACAGAGTTAGAGTACCAAGTAAATGAAGATATTAACGCACCCATCAGTGAGGTGTACGACGCGATCAGTAGCCCCGCTGCAATGACTAAATGGATGAAAGGGTTAGAAAGCGTGAGGCAAACAAAGGGTGCGGAAGCAGGCCTAGGTAGCGAATATGATTTGTACTACCCTCAGGAGATGGTAATGCACAGAGTGGTCACTGTACATGAGGCTCCCTTCCGCATCGCAAATGAAGGTCTGGTGAAAGATTTTTTTTCGAGAGTAGATGACTACACGCTAGAAGCATTGGACAGCAATACCACAAGAGTATCGTGGAGAGTAAAGATGACTTCCCTCGATATGAAGAGCAGAATGATTATGAAAGCAGAGGATTCGCATAAAGCAAACACTGCGGCTAATCTTACGTCTTTAAAAAAGTTGCTAGAATAAAGTAGTCCTGAGGTTCATTCTCTAAGATTACGCTATTTTCTCCCAGTCCTTGTACCCCTGTTTATTTTTCATAAAGTGTTTTAGACTTTCGTGATTTTTGTATTCCGGATCGTCAGTAAGCAACTCTACGATGGCCTCTCTAGCCATTTCTGCGATATGAGCATCCGTACTGAGAGATGCTAGCTTGAGCTGGTCTAGACCACTCTGCCGCGTGCCTGCAATGTCTCCAAATCCACGCAGTTGCATGTCTATTTCACTAAGTTCAAAACCGGATGTAGTGCCTACCATCGCTTGCAGACGGGTCTTGGCATTGTCACTTAACTTTTTACTGCTGAGGAGTATGCAGTAACTCTGTTCTGCGCCTCTTCCCACACGTCCTCGAAGTTGATGCAGTTGGGATAATCCAAATTTCTCTGCACTTTCTATGATCATGATACTCGCATTAGGTACGTTAATGCCTACTTCTATCACGGTGGTACTTACCAGTATGTTGGTCTTACCGTTAGCAAAGTCTTGCATCTTGGCTTCTTTGTCAGAAGGTTTCATTTTTCCGTGTAGCATCTCCACCTGATAGGCTGGCCGAGGGAAAAACTCTAGCAGCTGATCATAGCCAGTATTGAGGTCTTTGTAATGGAGGGTCTCACTCTCTTCTATGAGCGGATAGACGACATATGCTTGTCTGCCTTTGGCTATCTCATCTTTCATAAACTGCCATACTTTTTCTCGAGCAAACCCAAAGCGATGCGCTGTCTTGATGGCTCTACGCCCAGCAGGCATTTCATCGATTACACTGTAGTCTAAATCTCCGTATACACTCATTGCTAGTGTTCGCGGTATCGGAGTAGCAGTCATTACCAGTACGTGTGGATTGATTTGACCCTTTGCTTGCAGTTTAGCGCGCTGAGCTACCCCAAAGCGGTGTTGCTCATCTATAATGGTTAGTCCTAGATTTTCAAATTGCACGACATCTTCGATTAACGCATGCGTGCCTACCAGCAGTTTTATAGTACCGGCTTGTAGCTTTTCGTGAAGCATTCTTCGCTCCTTAGTAGTGCTACTTCCAGTGAGTATTCCTATTTCAATGCCTATTTTTTCTGCGAGCTCCTTAAGCCCGATATAGTGCTGTATGGCGAGTATCTCTGTGGGGGCCATAAGGCTCGCTTGGTAGCCATTATCGATAGCCATAAGTACACAGAGAAACGCGACTATCGTCTTTCCGCTGCCCACATCTCCCTGCAGGAGTCGATTCATTTGGTCTCCAGAGCAGAGGTCCGTTTTTACTTCTCGCAACACCCGTTCTTGTGCTCCTGTGAGACTAAAGGGGAGGTGGTTTTTGATGAAGTCTTCAAAAAGCGGATTTTGAGTCTTGAATGTAATGCCCTTGTCGGCTCGTTTTCTATTTACCTTTTGATTAATAAAAGGAAGCTGTAAAAAGAAAAGCTCCTCGAACTTAAACCGGTGTTGTGCAGCTTCTATGTGCTTATGGCTGGGAGGCTGATGGATAAATCGAAATGCTTTGTCTCTGGGAATAAGCTTGTACTTTTGGCACATCTCCGGAGAAAATATCTCTGGAATATTGAAGTGCTCATGCCTGATCAGATGGTGCATCACTTGGCGAATGGCCTTACTCTCCACTCTGCGAGTTTTCATCATTTCTGTGGTGTGATAGACTGCTTCTAGGGGAGCACTGTTTTTTCTGTTTGCCACCGTATCTAGCTCCGGATGACTCATAGTGAGCTTGCCTCTAAAAAAGCTAGGCTTGCCAAATATAACGACCTCTTCACCTACTTTTAGCTGACTTTTTATCCATTTTACACCCTTAAACCATAGTAACTCCATTTCTCGTTCTCCATCAGAGAAGTAGGCCACTAATCTTGTACTGCGTTGTGGTCCGACCTCTTCCACACGTCGTATTTTTCCTTTGAGCTGAATGTAACTGGAATCTTGCTCTATCTCAGAGATGCGATAAAATTTGCTGCGGTCCACATAGCGAAACGGAAAGTAGTTCAGTAAGTCATTGAAAGTAAAGAGTGCCAATTCTTTATTGAGAATTCCTGCACGTACTTCGCCTACGCCCTTTAAAAATTTTATGTCTGTGCCTAGAAACTCGTTCACGGGTAAAAATACTTACTGATAAATGCACCAATCTCCATCATCCAAGCGATACCTACATGCACTATTATACCACCTACAATACTGCGACTGTAGTAGGCTACTATGCCCAGCAGGGTGCCACCAAAGAATGAGCTGATCAACTCTCCCATGGGCTTATTCCAGTGGATGACTACATACATATAGGCCATGGGAAGTATGGCTCTAGGACCCACTATACCTACGAAAGCAAGTATAAGAAATCCCCTAAAAAAGAATTCAATACTGAAAAAATCCAGTCCGTAGAGTACCTCATATAATGCAAAGTATTTCCAGTGCTCGGAGTTAGCGAAGTCCAATGAAAGCATCTTCTGTACACGAGGATACGAGGTAAGAAAATCTGCCTGTGTACTTGCTGCCGCAATAAGTGGTACCATTATTAGCAGCATGATGAGGTAGGGCTTGGTGTTGAAATTTTTGAGCGTGAATCCGTAGAAGGGTTGTTCTTTTTTGTCTGTAAAATACCAATATACCCAGATAGCAACGAATAGGAAACCTCCTCGAATGATAGTGCCTATAATACTTGTAAGCCAGTCCATATGAGCAGACGAGTAATTGGACGCCAAATAATCATGGATATAATAAGTGAGTGTACTTCTATAGGCTACAAGTCCCGCGGCAAAAAGAAGGAGAAGCCAGAATTTTCGGCGCTTCCAAAAGTGCCACTCATGATGAAATATACTGCTCATAAAGTAGCCGAAAAGCAGTGGTAAGAAGTACAGTGCAAAGTGGAAGGAAAACTTGTAGCCACCAAAGTACGCGGCATACCACCAGCTTGTTAGAAGTGATTGTTCACCCCATTCAGTGGGGAGGTAGTTGAAATACTTAAAAGTACAAAACGCGACGATAAAAATAAGGGCTACCAATAACTCACCCCAACTGAAGTGATCTCGGTAAAAATCTTTGAGATAGCCTATTATTTTTTTCACGTTGTGCTTTGGTTGGACAATATTAAGGTTATCCGTACTAAAATGAGTCAAATTTTCAAGCTACTTCAAATCATTTCTGATGTATATGGGGTTAGTCATAGAGGCCTTTATCCTTAGCCTAGCTATTTTATCTTAACCTAATTTCCTCAATACCAATATCCTAAAAAGTTATCCCTTTTAATGTGTAAAACACAAAAAAGAAAAGGCTGAATTACAGGTTAAAATTCCATTATACTTGTGCTTTACAGCAATGGTAAAATCATTGCCATTGCCATTAAAATTCATCTTTAACAATTAACAATTAATAATTATTCCGTGACCCAATTTTCACACCTACACTGCCACAGCCAGTTTTCGCTACTAGACGGAGCATCACCCATAGATGACATGTTTGCGAAAGCAAAAAAGGATGGCATGCGTGCGGTAGCTCTCACAGACCACGGTAATATGTTCGGAGCTTTTAAGTTCGTAAACTCCGGGTTGAGGCACGGTGTGAAACCCATCGTAGGATGTGAGTTTTATGTAGTGGAAGATAGATTCAGACGGTCATTTGTAGGAGATTCTAAGGACAAAAGATACCACCAACTCATTTTAGCCAAAAACCAAAAAGGGTATGAGAACTTATCGTTACTCTGCTCCATAGGATATATGGATGGACTATACGGTAAGTATCCGCGAATCGATAGAGCCATTTTAGAAAAACACAGCGAAGGACTTATTGCTACCTCTTGCTGCATAGGAGCAGAGATTCCACAAGCGATACTTTTTAAGGGGGAAGAAGAAGCGGAAAAAATACTAAAAGAATACCTAAAGATATTTGGAGAGGATTACTACATAGAGCTGCAGCGGCATGGCATAGAAGATATAGACGGTACAGGAATGAGTCAAGAGAACTTGAATCAAGTGCTTATTAAATTTGCTAAGAAGTATGACCTAAAAACCATAGCGACGAATGACTCCCACTACATGGAGGAAGATGATGCACTTCCTCACGATATATTACTCTGTGTGAATACAGGTAGTCGACTTACAGACCCGAAAGGATATGGAAAAGGAAAACGTTTTGCTTTCCCAAATAATGAGTTTTACTTCAAGACTCAAGAAGAAATGGGGCGTCTATTCTCAGATATTCCTGAAGCGCTGGACAATACCAATATCATCGTAGACAGTATAGAAACCCCTAAGCTTACTAGGGATGTATTGTTGCCCAATTTTACTATGCCTCCAGAGTTTAAGACTCAGGATGACTACCTGCATTATCTCACCTTTGAAGGAGCCAAGAAGCGCTACCCAAATATGCCCTCAGAGACCGAAGAGCGTCTTCTCTTTGAGTTGTCCGTGATAAAGGATTCAGGGTATCCTGGATATTTCTTGATCGTGCAAGATTTTACGAGCGTAGCACGAGAGATGGGCGTTTCCGTAGGTCCAGGACGTGGATCTGCAGCAGGGAGTGCGGTAGCCTATTGCTTGGGGATTACCAATGTAGACCCTATCGCATACGATCTTCTTTTTGAGCGTTTCCTGAATCCTGAGCGTGTGTCTCTTCCGGATATTGATATTGATTTTGATGACGAAGGAAGACAAAGTGTGATAGACTATGTAGTAGATAAGTACGGTAAAAAGCAAGTAGCCCAAATCATTACCTACGGTAGCATGGCAGCGCGTTCCTCGCTAAAAGACGTAGGTCGTGTGATGGATGTTCCGCTACAAGAAGTAAATGCGATTACCAAAGCATTTCCAGATCATCTAAGTGCAAACTTGAATAAGGTGTTAGCACCGGAAGGAGTACAGAAAAAGCTAAAAGACGCAATGAATGCGGAGCAAAATCAAGCCGCAGAAGAGTTTAGGGTGATGGCTGAGCAAGAGGACGAGATAGGTCAACTCATTCGTACAGCGATGAGACTAGAAGGCTCTGTTCGAAATACAGGAATACATGCGTGTGGCGTGATTATCACACCAGATGACATTACGAAATATGTTCCAGTAACTACCGCCAAGGATTCTGATCTTCTGGTAACGCAATACGACAATAGTGTGGTAGAAGATGCGGGTCTGCTGAAGATGGACTTCTTAGGACTCAAGACGCTTACCATAATAAAGGATGCCGTACAGATAGTGAAAGACCGTCACGGTATAACTATAGTCCCAGATGACATCCCGCTCAATGATAAAAAAACCCTAGACCTTTTTGCTCGAGGGAATACGAATGGTGTATTTCAGTTTGAGAGTCCAGGGATGCAGAAACACCTAAAAGCCCTAAAGCCAGATAAGTTCGAGGATTTGATTGCCATGAATGCGCTTTACCGTCCAGGTCCTATGGAATATATAAAGGATTTCGTAGAGCGTAAGCATGGCCGACAAGAAATAAAGTATGACCTCGCAGATATGGAGGAGTACTTGCAAGACACTTACGGTATTACGGTATATCAAGAGCAAGTCATGCTGCTTTCTCAGAAGCTAGCAGGATTTACCAAAGGTCAGGCGGATAGTCTTCGAAAAGCAATGGGTAAAAAGAAGATAGAAGAGATGAATAAACTCTTCGATCTTTTTATCAGTCAAGGAACTGAAAAGGGCCACAAGGAAGAGACGCTAAAAAAGGTCTGGAAAGATTGGGAGGCGTTTGCATCCTATGCCTTCAATAAGAGTCACAGTACGTGCTACGCCTACTTAGCATTTCATACAGGCTACCTGAAGGCTCACTATCCTGCTGAGTTTATGGCTTCGGTGCTCACGCACAATATGAATGACATCAAAAAAGTGAGTTTCTTCATGGACGAGTGTAAATGGATGGGGATAGAGATACTGGGGCCCAGTGCGAATGAAAGCGAAAAGAAATTTAGTGTAAACCAAGAGGGAGCTATCCGGTTTGGACTCGCAGCTATCAAGGGCGTAGGTGGTTCTGCAGCAGAAGAAATTATTCGTGAACGAAAAGAAAATGGGGTGTATGCGAATGTTTTTGATATCTGTAAACGGGTAAGCCAGCGATTGGTAAATAAGAAATCATTAGAAAATTTGGCTATAGCCGGTGCGTTTGACGATTATGGAGTAAATAGAAGTAGCTATGTTACTGAAGTAGCTGGCACTAAAGGGATAGATTTAGCAGTCAAATTTGGTGCGCAGGCACAGAGTGATGAACTCAATAGTCAAGCAAGTTTATTTGGAGAAGCATCAGGAGTACAACTTTCAGAACCAGAACTCCCCAAGGTAGCGGAGTGGACGCTGATGGAACGACTTCAGCGGGAAAAGGAGCTGGTAGGTATCTACATATCTGGGCATCCGTTGAATAATTTTAAGTTTGAAATAGATCACTTTACTACGCATACCCTGTTAGCCATAGAAGAAGAAAATCTGAAGTTAGAAGGAGCCGAAATAAAGCTTGCGGGTCTCATCACTACGGTCAGAGACGCAGTAAGTAAGAATGGAAAGCCCTTTTGTATATTTACGTTAGAGGATTTTAGCGGTACACGCGAATTCGCATTATTTGGTGAGCAATACACTACCTATAAGCCTTGGATAGAGCTGAATGCTCAGATTTTTGTGGTAGCCAAGGGTGAAAAAAGTTGGAGAGATCCAGACAAGGTAGATTTGCGTCTCCAGCAGATGACTTTTTTAGAAGATGCAGTATCTCATCAGCTGAAGAAAGTAACCATAAATATCAATGCCGCAGATATCAATGAAGAACTCATGCAGTCGTTATTTGACCTAGTAGACGAGCGCGGCAAAGTGGGTTTAGCATTTAAAATAAAGGGCAAGGACCAAAGCCTGAAAGCCAAGAGCCAGCGGTATAAACTGCAAATGGATGAGATTACAAAGAAAAAGCTTGAAGACTTAGGCTTGGATTTTAGGTTTAATTGATTGGGTGTATAGGAATTGATTAGGAAAAGTATTGTACTTCTGATGTTGCAAATGGCGCTTAGTTGTGCGATGCCAGAGCCAAAGAAACCCCAGTTGAGTGTAGATGAAGAGATGCTTATGTCAGCGCTGAAACAGTCAGGTGAATATGAAAAAGTAGGGGTGTTCGGCGAGACAACATTTTACAATTCAACAGAAAACAGTAGTTTAAAAATAGTTCTTATGAACCCCTACAATGAACCTGTGAATTACGAGGCCCGCTACGCACTAGCAAGAAAGACTGCGCTATTGACTATAAACTCAATAGATAATAAAACAGACTATGATTACATTAATGTAGAATTTCTGGTAGTTCAAAAGAATGGTGTCTCCAGTCACGGGGTTAAGCAAAAAGTGATATTTACGCTGGATGACTTAAAGTCCTTTCGAAGGGAATCTTTATGAACCTACGAGACGCATCGTATCTGTGTGTGCTACAGGGATATCAAATCCAATACTGAGGATCTCTATAGTAACGTGTCCATCGTATTCTATAATTAATTGATTGCTGAGGAAGTTTTTTAATGCATTTTTAAAAAAACCTTCATGTTCAGAAGAGAGCTGCTTCGGATTAAATGAGAAGTGTACCGGGACGGTAAAATCACTATTTTTAGACACATCTATAGACACATTCTGCTCAATATCAGTAATATCTATATCGTTAACTTTTATGTGAATATTCGTTTTAGTAAGCTTACCTGGGATAGGATTGGGATTGTTAAAAATAGCGTCACCACTTAATACTACTGTATCAAGATTAGCGGATGTTATCGTTACATTTTTTAAATTTATAAAGTCTGGCTTTTTAGGGGTATACGAGCATGCGCTTATAAACCCAAGTAACAAACTTGCTAGGACCAAGATATTTCCGTTTTTCATTCGTGTATTTTTTTTATTGTAAAGGTGCATTGCTTGAGATTTCTATACATTAAAATTAGTTGACCTAACCAGCTAAAATTGCAGAGTGTAAATCTGCTTAATCAAATGGCACCAACATACAACCTTTACATGGTCAAAAATACTAGATTAGGGGTTAATTTTTAAGTGATTTTGCTAGACATACTGGTTCGAAGTAGTTAATGGATGTTCAATGAATTGAACTATTGCTTGATTTTAGAATAATAGTACGAACGAGTAACTGGCAGGTGATTTCGTGCTTTGTTTCCGGTAAGAGAAGTAGGTGCTTTTGTGATTTTTCAAAACAAAAGTTTGAATAGTGATAAATTATACCTAAAATTGGAAGAATAAGATTGAGCTTAAAATTTGTTGTTCTTTTAATATTTCCAATTTAGGTTTCACCGTAATCTGTAAATAAAAATAGATAGTTGATTCCCCAGTTGTCCATAGATCGTAGTTATAGAATATTGACGAAGGATGGACTAGCGTTTAGGAAACTTCACAAGTGTTAATTGTGCTAGAATAAATTGTTTGAGCCAAAATTATGAATGACATAGTATTTGAAGTAAAAAATACGTAGACACAAATTGACCAATAACTAACCAATAACGAAATAATATGGAAAAAGCTTTTAAAAAAATTCTACTGGCGTTTGATAATAGCGACGCATCCAAGGCTGCACTGCAAAGCGCCTATGGTGTAAGTTTAAAATTTGATTCGGAAATTACAGCTTTAGTGGTCACTGGAGGGAAAGGCAATGTCTTCGTTGATTCTGTTGATTTTCTAGAAAAGTTTCGTGAAGAAAATAACGTAAACATGGAGATTATAGACCGCAGTGGTCATGTCCATGATGAGGTTATAAAGCTAGAAAAGGAAGGAAATTATTCGCTGATTCTTCAAGGCTCGCACGGAAGTGGTGGGTGGAAAAAGAAATGGATGGGTAGCAATGCATTTAAGGTAGTGAGTAGCTCGGATTGCCCAGTAATTAGTGTCACGGAGAAAGCAAGTTCTCCAGAATTAAAACATATACTATTACCGTTGGCAGATTCAAGAAGTACTAGACAAAAAGTGCCCTACTGTATTGAAATGGCTAAAGCATTTGGATCTACTGTACATATACTGGGGGTTTCTAAAAGTGACTCATCAGAAACTACAAAGCGCGTTCATGGCTATGTAAATCAAACGGAGAAATATTTGCTAGAACGTGGTATCCCTTGTACAAAAGAGGAAAAGTACGACGTAGACGTAGTTGAAACATGCATTGAATACGCTGAAGAAGTTAATGCTGGACTCATGTTAATGATGACGGAAACTGAAAGTGCGGGATGGTTTATGGATTCGTATTCACAGCAATTAGTAAACCGAAGTACTGTGCCCGTAATGACGATACATTCAAGAGATACTCGGGTAGCCGGGTCTGCAGGATACTAAAATCGATAATAGGCAAGTAGGATATGGATATAGCGTTAAGCAATATACTCTTGGCTATAGATGACGGCAATACAACGAGTTTTGCTCAGCAGAAAGCACTTGACGTAGCACATAAGTTTAGAGCGAATCTGACGGTTTTATTAGTAGGCGATGAATAATCTGATTTTTCGGATACCATCAAGTTTTTACGAGATTTTACGTCGGGTAAAAACATCGAACTTACAACTTTAGTCGTCCATGGAGACTTCAATGCAGCAGTAGAGGCAAAAGAACGCACTGCGGACTATGATATTTTAGTAGTAGGTACTTCGTGTACAAAATCTCGGTTATTCAAAAGCCCGATGTGTTATGATCTAGCCACTTCAATTACCTGTCCAATGCTGTTAGTGAAGAAGAGCAGTGCAGAATCACGATTTGGCAGTTTGTTATTGCCCTTGTCTAAGTCTCCAGAAACCAGGCAGAAAGTGAAGTACGCAGTATCCATAGCTCAGAAATTTAACTCGACCATACACATTTTATTGCTTAGCAAAACAAATACTAAGTATGAAGTAGAAACGGTAGAATTATTTGCTAGACAGACGGAGAGATACCTTGCTGAACGAGGTATAAAATACACGGTAAGCGAATCCTTTGGCAAGAATATGGCTAGTGCCACTGAAGCCTATAGCAGAAAAGTGAAAGCAGATATAGTCTTTGTAACCGTTGAGCCTAAGTATGCATATCTTGGGAAAGATAGACACGTGAAACAATGGATTAAAAACGGACAGATTTCCATGATGACAATTCCAGTCCAAGAATATTGATCAGTAGGATAGCCTTTTGCTAAAGACCTTGGTCTCTGAGCACTACACCGGCTGCTGGCTGAGCAGTAGGCATTATTATGAGCTCATTGATGTTGACGTGCTTGGGTCTACTAAGGATAAACCAGATGGCATCGGCTATATCTTGAGCCACTAGGTTCTCAAAACCCTCATACACATTTTTGGCTTTGTCTAAATCTCCATCTAATCTTACAATAGAAAATTCAGTCTCTACAGCACCTGGATTTACACTAGATACGCGTATGCCTGATTCTGCGAGTTCTCTTCTCATGGACTTATTCAGTGCGTCTACCATGTGCTTGGTGCCACAGTATACATTGCCTCCGGGATAGACCTCTTTGCCAGCTATAGAGCCTATATTTACTATGTGTCCCCTGGTTTCTTTAAGCAACGGGATCATAGCTTTAGATATGTGCAATAGACCTTTTATATTGGTATCTATCATCGCATTCCAATGGTCTAGACTTCCCGTTTCCAAAGTGCCTAATCCAGCCGCTAAACCAGCATTATTTACGAGCACGTCTATGTTTTTCCAGTCCTTTGGGAGGTTGGTGATGTAGTCGCTTACGGTATCCGCTTCACGCACGTCTAGGTGCATCAGGTGTGTTTGTATACCGTACGTATTGGCTAACTCTGTCGCTTGCTTTTCGAGTCTGTCCAGTCTACGGCCATTCAGTATGAGGTTATACCCTTCTTTAGCTAATGTCTCCGCAGTAGCTTTTCCTATGCCTGACGTAGTGCCAGTAATGAGTGCTATTGCCATTACTTTCCTTTCCCTTTAAGCATTTCTAAAATAGCGTCATCACTCATTTCTAGCATTCCGGAAGTGAGTATTTGTTTTACTTCTTCAGCTTTAGGGTCATTGGGATACTCTTCTAAAAACTGATTGTAGTATTTTTTAGCTACTTCAGTATCTTTTAGGTATTCCCAGCCTATAAAACCAGCCCTGTACAATAGGTTAGAACGTTTTTCATAATTTGGATATTTATGTATCGCCGTATCTAAACTAGATACTGCTTTTGGAAATCTGCCGGTAGCAGTATAGGCCATAGCTAATCGCTCATAATCTTCTGTTTTAATCTCAGTATCGGCGCTTAGTTTATCTTCATACAATTTCACTATATCTTGCCATTGTGCTGCAGTAGGTAAATCGTCGTCTAGCACATCGCTGATCAGGTTATCCATTTCGGCATAATCTGCTGCTTTGCCGTGGAGGATGGCGAGGTTTATGGCTGCATTTCTATATCTATCGGTGCTGTCGTCTCTAGAAATATACTCTGTCAGTAGTGGCAAGGCTTCTGTGCCATTGTTTTCGTAGAAATAGTATTGACCCGCGGCATACAGGTAATTGTTAGCTTCTACATCGGTATACTTCATGCCGTAGTTCTTATGCAGTACCGCTAATTTAGCAAGTCCTTCTTTAGTGCCCGTTTTTTCTGATTTTTCCAAGTCGATTATTTCAGCTTTCATAGCGTCTTGACTTGGGGTGCAAGCGAATGCTATTAGCACAATGCTCAGGTATAAGTATGTTTTTTTCATATATATATGATTACTATTTTTAATATTGATTGGTGCGCAAAAGTACTAATGTGCAAGCATCTAGTGTTTGAATGTTTTCAGCGGTTGCTTTTTCATCGAGTACGGGGTTTTCAGTTCCCGGATTGAAAATAATCCGCTTTGGTTTTAGAGCAATTATTCGCTCATAGAATCCTTCTTGTAGTGTAGGATTGATATAAAGTGTGATGGTATCAAATTGTTGATCTGCCGGCCACTCATTTAAAATGGTATAGTCACCTATGTTTCCTTTTTTTATACCGTAAGGAACTACCTCATGACCAAAATCGTGTAGCATTTCGGTGGCGATATAAGCATATCGCTCTGGCTTGGGCGTAGCTCCTATGACGAGTGTTTTCTTACTCGGCTGCATATCCCAGGTAGTTGAACGGAGTAATAGTGCGTATTTCCTCTTTCACACTCTCAGGTAAGTCTAGCTTCTCTACGAATACTTTAATGGATGCCTCATTGATCCCATCATTGGTTCTTGTCAGATCCTTCAGTAGCTCGTATGCTCCAGTTACTTTTTCTCTTCTTAGAATCGTCTGAATAGCTTCAGCTGTTACTGCCCAATTGCGGTCTAAATCTGCACGTATTGCATCTTCATTGAGGATGAGTTTACTCATTCCTTTTTCCAAGCTTTTGAAGGCTATGAGCATGTGAGATAGCGGTACACCTATATTTCTGAGCACAGTACTATCCGTCAGGTCACGTTGCAATCTGCTGATGGGTAGCTTATTACTGAAGTGGTCCAGTAGCGCATTTGCTATCCCAAAATTGCCTTCTGCATTTTCAAAATCTATCGGATTTACCTTGTGTGGCATGGCACTACTTCCCACCTCGCCTGCTATTATGCGTTGTTTGAAGAAGTCCATACTAATGTACTGCCATACATCTTTGGCAAAGTCCATAAGTATGACGTTAATCCGTCTCATAGCGTCAAAGACAGCCGCTAGTTGATCGTAATGGTCTATCTGTGTAGTAGGATAACTGCGCACTAGCCCGAGGTTAGCCACCAGTTCATCACCAAAGGCTGGCCAATCTATTTGAGGAAATGCCAGTCGGTGCGCATTGAACGACCCTGTAGCTCCTCCAAATTTGGCACTGATAGGCGTTTCTATTAGTGTGTCTAGCTGTATTTTTATACGCTCAGAAAATACCGCAAATTCTTTGCCCACTGTAGTTGGTGTAGCTGCCTGCCCGTGCGTACGACTAAGTAGAGGTACTTTTTTCCATTGCTCAACAAAGGAAGACAGAGACTCGTGCAGTTGCTTGATGTTAGGTATAATCACCTCATCGATGCCCAGCTGAAGACTAAATGGAATAGCAGTGTTATTCACGTCTTGACTCGTAAGCCCAAAGTGTACAAACTCACTGTATTCTTCTAGTTTAGTGCCTTTTAGTCTTTCTTTTATAAAATATTCTACCGCCTTAACATCGTGATTGGTAGTTTTCTCTATTTCTTTGATCAATTGAGCATCTGCCTCACTAAAGTTTTGGTAAATGCCTTTTAGGAAGTTAGTCTCCTCGTCAGACAATGCTGAAAACTGAGCTAGTCCTAGCTGAGACAAGGCAATGAAGTATTCGACTTCTACCCATACACGGTATTTAAAGAGTCCATATTCAGAAAAGTAAGAAGCCAGTTCCTGGACTTTGCCTCTGTATCTCCCGTCTATAGGGCTGATAGCTGATAGTGTCGTAAGCATGGGTGCAAAGGTAATTGTAAGATAAGATTGTGCTATATTTGGGCTGTAATTGTGAAAAACTTATGAGATATATACTGATACTCTTTTTTTTGTTTCCCTTTTTGAACCTTAAAGCTCAAAATGTTACCTATGAGATTGGATTAGCGAAGACATCCATCGTGGACTCCATAAAGGGTACACCTTATATCACGACTAAAGCTAGGCAGTTTCGATCAGTATATAAGTCTGTTTGGGGTGGAAGTCTAGGAGTTAAAATCATTTCTAAACCGATGAACAAGAAAATTAAAGTCAAGTTTAAAGGAGCGGATAAGGGGGTGAAGTTCAAGGGTAAATATTTTATACACGATGGACTTTTAACGAGTTATTCGCTTTCAGCGAAAGCGATATTATCTGACGTTGAAATATATGGTGTGTTGGCTGATAATTTAGAAATACGATTGCAGTATTTTGAGTCGGCTTATATTGGTGTAATTGGGTGGGATTATTTTATTAACAACACTACTAGTAAGAGTTATATGCTTAATCTAATGCTGCCAGCTATCCCCAATTTAAAGGAATTCTCTACCGATGGTCTTTGGCTGATTCTTCCATCTGTTAAAAAAGTGCCCTAAACTTAGTCTTTTTCAGTTCTTGTTTCTCACTACCTTTGCCCCAATGAGAAATATTGGTATTTTATTCATTTTTTTAGCTGCTTTTGCTCAAGCCCAGGTTACACTTTCACTTGATCAGTTAGATTTTGGTGATGTGCTCACCACCGCAGATAAGGAATTAGCGGTAAACGTTACCAATGCGTCCAGTGCGGCATTGGTTATAGATGAGGTAACTGTTTACAACACTGATTTTACTTATGCTGTGCCTAATGCTACAATAGCTGCAGGTGGTACAGAGAAGGTAAGAGTTACCTTCAAGCCGAGGCATAATGTAGCGTATAACTCTGAGCTTATTCTTGTGTTAAACAATGGGTCACAATTTCGAATAGACTTAATCGGAAATGGGAAGTACGAAGGAACGTACTACTCAAGTACTTTTAATAAGAGCTACCAAGACCTGAAAGATGAGCTAAAAACCATACTAGCAGTTGGATATACGAATCTCGGATACAGCGGTGCACGTGATAAGATGTATGGCGATATAGATAACGTAGCGGGTAAAGTGACTTGCGTATACACCGGCAGAGAAGCTACTTTTAACACGAGAAGTGGTGCAAATAGCGTGAGCTTTAATTGTGAGCACACATGGCCACAGAGTCTTTTTAACCAAAACGAACCTGAGCGTGCAGATATACACCACTTGTTCCCTACAGATAACAATGCAAATAGTAGAAGAGGTAGTTACCCTTTTGGAGAAGTGTCGGGCACACCTAGCTGGACAGAAGGAGGAAGTAAACTCGGCGGAAGTACATTTGAACCCAGAGATCAACAAAAAGGGGCGACAGCTAGAGCAATGCTATACTTCGCTATCCGTTACCAAGACTATAGTAATTTTATAGACGGACAAGAAGCTATTCTAAAGCAGTGGCACAAGGATAATCAGCCTTCTGCGTGGGATGTTCAGCGAAATGAAAAAATATTTAGCTACCAAAAAAATAGAAACCCTTTCGTAGATCACCCTGAGTTCATAGAGCGGATAAATAAAATAGGAGCCACAGACACCAAACCTCTGATAAAAGAAGCCAATACTGCTCAGACTGCGATAGATTATGGTGTGGTAAGAAACAATGAGCGAAAGAACATTTACATTATCAATACCGGAAATACAGATTGGTCGGGTGTATCCGCCGCTACTACATCAGCTGCTAAACTCAAAGTAGTATCGTCTGCAAGTTCAGCTGCCGCAGGTGAAGCACTGCTTGTTGTGGTAGACTTCCTTGGTCTCCCAAACGGTGACTATACCGATAACTTGATTGTAAATCTAAATGATGAAGCGGGTAAGATCATTACTATACCTGTGGCCTTTTCTGTGGGTACTGCAGGTTTAGAGGATGTAGATAAAAATAAGGTAAAGGTAGCCTATAATGCGATTAGTCAAAAGATACTTTTAACTAAATTACCCGAAGATGCAGTACAGGTGGAAGTCTGGAACTCTAGCGGGCAGCAAATCTTATTAAACGATATATCGTCGGTGTTAACCGATATTCCATTCCATGGGCATCGTCAAGGTCTTTACTTCGTTGTAGTAAAAACTAAATCAGAGGCTTATACTGCCAAGATTCTAGTTTATTAAGTACAACAGATTAGCAAAAACCATATGCGATTTTTTAAAGTAGTTTTAGCCTCAGCTGTAGGATATTTATTAGCGGGTTTAGTTTTGTTTTTTGTCGTTTTTATGGCAATAACGGGCTTAGTGGCCAGTTCGAAACCTAAGGTAGAAGTGCCTAATAATGGTGTGCTGAATATGAAGCTGAACTATCCACTGCAAGATAAGGTAGCAAATAGCAGCCCGTTTGCAGTGCTAGCTACGCTAGATCCGAATACTCAGATGCCTATTGGCCTGAATGATATTCTCCATACGATAGAAAGTGCAAAGACGGACGACAAAATTAAAGGTGTAGTATTAGATTTTACTGCATTTTCATCTGGCTATGCTAAGCTAAGTGAGGTGAGAGCTAAACTAGAAGACTTTAAGAAGAGTGGGAAGTTTGTCTACGCATACGCAGACTATTATTATTTCCCAACCTATTACTTAGCGAGTGTAGCAGATAGCGTATTTGTAAATCCTGAAGGTGAAATGTCATTTACCGGTATGGTAGCTCAAGTGTCCTTTTTTGCAGGAGCATTAGAAAAATTAGGCGTAGAGATACAAGCGGTAAGAGCAGGTAAGTTTAAGGGAGCAGTAGAAGCCTATACGCGTAAGGATCTTAGTCCTGAGAATAGATTGCAGATAGAGACGTATATCAATTCTGTTTTTGATGAAACGCTGAAAGCCATCTCTGCATCTAGAGGTATCAGCATAGCACAGCTTAAAGCAGACGCAGATGAATTGAAACTTCGCTCAGTGGAGGATTTTAAAACTGCAGGATATATAGACGCTACAGTATACAGAGATCAGTTTTATTCTGCTATGAAGAAGCGTATGGGTGTAGCTGACGATATCAAAGTACCGCTTATCAGTGAGCAGAAATATGCACGTACACTAAGTACTCAAGGTAGTGGTTCAGACCGCATTGCTGTAGTGTATGCAGGAGGAGATATAGTAGGTGGTAAAGGAGACGGTACACAGATAGCAGCAGACGACATGGCGGCGACCCTGAAAAAAGTACGACTGGATGATAATATAAAGGCTGTAGTATTTCGAATAGACAGCCGCGGAGGAAGCTCGCTAGCCAGTGATATTATCTGGAGAGAAGCGAAGTTATTAGCCGCAGAAAAGCTACTTATCGTAAGTATGAGTGATGTAGCAGCTAGCGGTGGCTACTACATAGCTACTCCAGCGCGTAAGATTTTTGCGGAACCTACTACAGTGACTGGATCTATCGGTGTATTTGGACTGATACCCAATGCACAGAAATTACTAGAGGATAAAATGGGACTCACTTTTGAATATGTGGGTACAGGAGAGCATTCGGACATGGGTAGAATAGATAGACCGATGAAAGCAGAAGAAAGAGAGTATATAGAAAGTGTAATTGATAAGATTTATGATACGTTTCTTAGTCGTGTAGCGGAAGGTAGAAATATGACTAAGGAACAAGTGCACGAAATAGCTCAGGGAAGAGTGTGGACTGGTGTGATGGCCAAAGAAGTAGGCTTAGTGGATATACTCGGTGGATTAGAAGACGCTATAGCGTATGCAGCTAAAGAGGCTTCACTTACAGAATATAAGATTAGAGAATATCCGAAATTACAAGACCCTATTAATCTAATATTGGATAAAATGCAGGGCAATATTAGCGCTCAGCAGAAATTAATCGAACTGAGTAAGAACACGGGTTTTGAGCAGTACGTGAAACAACTGAATGACTTAGAGCGATGGGGTACTTCACATACAGTACAGGCTATTATGCCGTATGACATTACAGTAAAGAATTACTCGCTGAGGTAGACTTGCCTGACTGAAAGCATCTCAAGATAGAGTGTAGCGATAGCTTTGTTCGTGTTTAGGTAGTCGTATTCTGATGATTTTTTGGGTCTTTAACGTTTTGTTAGTGAAATCACATATTTTAATCGAAAAGTCTGCCATTAAACCAAAAAAATCTGCCATTTTTGCAGTCATTTAATGGATTTACAACAAGTAAAACAACGATTTGGGATCATAGGAAACTCTGCAAAGCTGAACTATGCCTTGCAAACTGCAATGCGTGTGTCTCCTACAGAGCTAACCGTATATATACAGGGAGAGAGTGGAAGTGGTAAAGAGTCATTTTCTAAAATAATACATCAACTAAGTCCACGTAAGCATGGACCTTTTATAGCTATCAATTGTGGAGCATTGCCAGAAGGCACGATTAATTCAGAGCTCTTTGGTCATGATAAAGGTGCTTTTACTGGAGCGGTAGACAATAGGAAAGGGTATTTTGAAGCTGCTAATGGGGGGACAATATTCTTAGATGAGATAGGTGAGTTGCCCCTTGAAACGCAGAGTAGACTGCTTCGTGTGTTGGAAAATGGAGAGTTTATCCGCGTAGGAAGTAGTAAGGTCCAAAAGACAGACGTACGTATTATTACGGCTACCAATAGAGACCTGATTACTGAAGTGGACCGAAATAAGTTTAGAGAAGATTTATATTATAGACTATCTACCTTACCTATTGCGGTTCCACCATTGAGGGAGAGACCTGGAGATGTGGTCCTCTTGTTTCAGAAGTTTGCCTTTGATGCATCGGAGAGATACAGACAAGAGTCTTTTGAGCTGAGCTTAGACGCAGAAGCGATTTTAATGAATTATCGGTGGCCAGGGAATATTCGCCAGCTAAAGAATATAGCAGAACAAATCGCAGTACTGGAGCAAGGTCCTCGAATAGATGCAGATACCATACGCAAGTATTTGCCAGCCAGAGCAGAGAATAACCTTCCTGCACTTTTCAAAGAAGCAGGTAGAGAGAGTGATGTGTCAGAAAGAGATATTTTTTATAAAGTACTCATAGACCTTAAAAAAGACGTATCCGAGCTGCGCAAAGTCGTTTTTGGCATGCTGGATAATAATGATACTACTGAGGAGGCTACAGACAGAGGTGCGGCCAACTTTACCCGTCTTTTAAGTAATGAAAATACAAGTAATGAGTCTAACTATGCTCCCACGCACAGTGGGCATCACGAGGAGGATGATGACGTATACGACCATGTCGTTATAGAGGATAAAGACTCCGTAAGTGAACACGAGGTACTCTCGCTAGAGGCAAAAGAGGAAGAACTGATACGAAAGGCACTGCTCAAGAATAATGGCAGAAGAAAAAAGGCAGCTAAGGAGCTCGGAATATCTGAGCGTACCCTGTATCGTAAAATCAAACAATATGAAATCGAAAGCTAGCGCTAGTTTAATGGGGATGTTGATTGGAGCAGTTGTTATGCTCTCTTCATGTGGATTTTATTCGTTCAGTGGTACGAGTATCCCTTTGGAAGTAAAGACCTTTTCAGTGTCATTCTTTGAAAATAATGCTTCCATAAACTCGCCATTGCTGAGCCAAACCCTTACTGAAGGACTAAAACAAAAGTTTATTTCAGAGACGAATATGAGTATTACTGAGAAGGAGGGAGACTTTGACTTTAGTGGAGAAATTACGAATTTCACAGTAAGTCCAGCTTCTGCTCAGAGTTCAGATGTCGCTACGCTCAATAGGCTCACTATCGTTGCTAATGTGAAATTGGTATGTAAAAGCGATCCCAAGTTGTCGTTTGAGCAGTCATTTTCAAACTTCAAAGATTTTGATGCTACCCAGGATTTTAATGCAGTAGAAAATGAATTGGTAGAGGAAATCTCTGATATGCTCATACAGTCTATTTTTAATAAAGCGGCAATCAATTGGTAGGTAACCGTCTAGACATACCCGCACTGATTCAGTATCCGAATAGAATAGGAGAGGAAGAGATACTTCTACTCACGGAAGAGCTTAAAAATAAACCTTGGTGCGCTACGTATCAAGTGCTTTTAGCGAAGGGTTATGCCAATATAGATTCATATTTACAAGGCAAACACCTGCGTTTAGCGAGTACATACATAGGGGATAGAGTGGTGCTTTTTGATATGATGCATCAGCTCAAAGAAGAAGCAGATAACCAGAAAGAAACGGCTATCGATCCAAAAGTAAGTGAGGAAGAAGTCGCTATATCGCTGAATGAAACAAGCATAGAAAGTGACACGGAGGTAGTAGCTGAGCATAAAGTAGCTGCGGATGTTCAAGAAGAAATAGAGACTACAGCGACTGTTGAGGAAGCCAAGATAGAGTCTAAAGAAGAATCCATTGCTGAAGATGTAGTGTCTCCAGAAGAGGTTAATGCACAGGATACGAATCTAGAGGAGTCTGTAAGTATAGATGAGCAAGAAGGATTGTCTCCTGCAACATCGCCAATAGATTTTGATAAACTTATCAAGTACGACCCCATAAAGGAGTTAGAAGCTTTGAAAGTTGTTAAAACTCCGCCTAAAGAGTCGCTTAGTTATGATACGGTAATCTATAATACGGAAGAGGAACTTACTAAACTCATTGAGCAACGAGAAGATGCGGAAGAAAAAGGGGAGCAAGACTTTGCTTCGTGGCTCAACAATATTGGGGAAGATAAAAAAGAAGCTACTCCTGCGCGAAAGTCTCCCGACAAAGTACAACAGCTATTGGACCAGTTTTTAGCTACTAAACGTAAGCGACCTATTCAAAGCCGTGCTTTTTATAATGCCCAGAATAAAGCAGAAGAAAGCGAAGTAGATAGTATGAATGTGGTAAGTGAGACATTACTAGAGCTTTATGTAAAACAAGGACACTACCTTAAAGCCATAAAAGGGTACCAAAAATTAAGTTTGCAAAATCCTGATAAATCAGCGTATTTTGCCGCCCGAATTACGGAATTAGAAGAACTTCAAAAAGAACAATAAACACCATGTTTACAACATTAATAATCATAGCTATTATAGCAGCCATTCTACTTATATTGGTAGTCCTAGTACAAAATCCAAAAGGAGGAGGAATCGCAGCTAACTTTTCTGCCGCTAATCAAATAGCAGGTGTGAAAAAAACCAACGAGTTTGTAGAGAAAGCAACTTGGACACTAGCTCTTGTTCTGGTATTAGCTGCTGTGGGAAGTAGATTTGTCTATGCTCCAGATACAGCGAAGCAAAATGAGTTTTTAGAAAGAATTGAGGAGTCTACTCCGTTAGCTCCTACAAACACCGGTGTAGATGCACCATCTAGCCCAAGTACACCTGCTACGACTCAACCTTCTAATCCTTCGAATACTCCTAGCAATGCAGAGATGCAAGAAATGCTAGAGGGTGCAGAAGTGGAAGTAGATTTAACAGACTAAATACATTCTAGTGATGGTAAAATATAAGCCCGTTTTTACGGGCTTTTTTTGTGCCTTAAAAACGGCATAAGTAAGTAATTCAAGTCTTGCTTATGGACGTACATCATTCTGACTCATCTGTTTGCTGACACTATGACTTATCTCGGTGTTAAAATGTCGTTTTTTAGCTATTGGCATAGAGTATGATTGGGTGGAAGTACAATATATAATTTTAATACAAAAATGAACATAAAACCATTATCAGACAGAGTATTGGTAGAGCCAGCAGCTGCGGTAACGCAAACTGCAGGAGGTATCTACATTCCAGATACTGCCAAAGAGAAACCACAGAAAGGGACTGTAATTGCAGTAGGCCCAGGTAAAGTGGATGAACCTACTACTGTAAAGGTTGGTGATACCGTCCTTTATGGCAAGTATTCAGGTACAGAGCTAGCCGTAGATGGCAAGGATTTATTAATAATGAGAGAATCAGATATTCTCGCAATTGTTTAATTTCATTTTAACGAATAAAAAATAAGAAAATGGCAAAGCAAATATTATTTGATACCAAAGGCAGAGATAAACTCAAAAAGGGAGTAGATCAATTAGCGAATGCAGTAAAGGTGACATTAGGACCTAAAGGCAGAAACGTAGTTATTGATAAGAAATTTGGATCTCCTAACATCACTAAGGATGGTGTGACCGTTGCAAAGGAAATAGAACTGAAGGACGCCGTGGAAAACATGGGCGCTCAGATGGTGAAAGAAGTAGCGTCTAAAACTGCAGATATAGCAGGTGACGGTACTACTACCGCTACCGTTCTTGCTCAGGCTATTGTAGCTGGGGGATTAAAGAACGTAGCAGCAGGTGCTAATCCTATGGACCTCAAAAGAGGAATAGATAAAGCAGTATTAGGAATCAAAGCTAGTCTTGCGAAACAAAGCGAGAAAGTAGGTGATGATTTTGATAGAATAGGTCAAGTAGCATCTATATCTGCAAACAATGACGAAGTGATTGGTAAACTCATAGCAAACGCTATGAAAAAAGTAGGGAAAAGCGGTGTAATCACGGTAGAAGAAGCTAAAGGAACTGAGACTGAAGTGAAAATAGTGGAAGGTATGCAGTTTGACAGAGGATACCTATCTCCTTACTTCGTGACCAACACCGAAAAAATGGAAGCTGACTTAGAATCTCCGTATATTCTTATATGCGATAAGAAAATAAGTAGCATGAAGGAACTTCTTCCTATTCTAGAGCAAACTGCTCAAACAGGTAAACCATTAGTCATTATATCTGAGGAAGTAGAAGGAGAAGCACTAGCCACTCTAGTAGTGAATAAAATCAGAGGCTCTCTCAAAGTAGCTGCTGTGAAAGCTCCTGGATTTGGAGATAGAAGAAAAGCAATGTTACAAGACATCGCTATACTCACTGGTGGAGTAGTGATAAGTGAAGAGCAAGGTCGTAAGATCGAAGATACTACCCTAGAGATGCTAGGTACTGCAGAGAAAATAACTATCGACAAGGAGAATACTGTAATCGTAAATGGTTCTGGTAAAGCTGCTGATATTAAAGGTAGAGTAAAGCAAATCCAAGCGGAGATCGAAAACTCAACTTCTGACTACGACAAAGAGAAATTGCAAGAAAGACTTGCTAAATTATCTGGAGGTGTAGCTGTACTTTACATAGGTGCTGCTTCTGAAGTAGAAATGAAAGAGAAGAAAGACAGAGTGGATGATGCTTTAGCAGCTACTAGAGCAGCGGTAGAAGAAGGTATTGTAGCTGGTGGAGGTGTAGCCTTCGTTAGAGCAATAGAAGCTATAGCTGATATGGTAGGAGACAATGCAGATGAAAATACAGGAATCAATATTATCAGAAGAGCGGTAGAAGAGCCTTTGAGACAAATTGTAGCTAACGCTGGCGGTGAAGGTTCAGTAGTTATACAAAAAGTGAAGGACGGTAAAAAAGACTTTGGTTATAATGCTAGAACTGATACTTACGAGAACTTAATCAAAGCAGGGGTGATAGATCCTACTAAGGTAAGTCGTGTAGCGCTAGAAAATGCAGCTTCTGTAGCAAGTATGTTATTGACTACAGAGTGTATCATAGCAGATATCCCAGAAGAGGAAAAACCACATAGCCATGGTGCTCCAGATATGGGCGGTATGGGTGGTATGATGTAAGAAAGCTCTTTTGCCTTCAGGCAATTAGAGATTTCTTATCCGCCGAAGCGAATCTATCATAGAAATCAATAAGTAAAAGAGCAGACGTATCGTCTGCTCTTTTTTTGTGCTTTAGCGTATAGTCCTGAAATAGCGATACACAAAAGAATGTGTAATGAAAGAAGGTTTGCAGAAGAATTACTAAGTGTTATAGCGCTTTCTCTATGTCTCCAGCTATCTTATCTGGGGTAGTGGTGGGAGCATAGCGTTTGACTACTTCTCCTTCTTTGTTGACTAAAAACTTCGTAAAGTTCCATTTGATTTTTGGTAAAAGAAAACCACCTTTCTCTTTTTTCAGGTGCTTAAATATAGGATGCGTATTAGCTCCGTTTACATCTACTTTTTCGGTAAGCTGGAACGTTACTCCGTGATTTATTTTGCAAGTCTCTACTATGGTGTCATTGGTTTCTGGTTCTTGTCCAGCAAACTGATTGCATGGGAAGCCGAGTACTACTAAGCCTTTATCTTTATAGTCTTGATGTAGTTTCTCTAAGCCGTCAAACTGTGGCGTGAGCCCACACTGTGTAGCGGTATTAATGATAAGAACTGGCTTGCCTTTATAGTCAGCCATTTTTAGTTCTTGTCCTGCGGGTGTCTTTGCTGTTAAATCGTAGAAATTACTCATGGTTATTTAACAGATAATTCGTAAAATAGTTGAGAAGTATTTGTATTGCTTGTAAGGAGCGTGTTTTAACTAAAAAGAGAACAACTTATCAAAGGCTAATCTTCCTCTAGCACATTTTTCACTCGACCCACTTCACCGGTTTCTAGCAGTACTTTAATGCCATGCGTGTGCTGAGGAGATTTAGTAAGGATTCGTTGTACGAAACCACTAGTAAGCTCACCTGTACGCTGATGATTCTTCTGCACTATCTCCACCTCTGCGCCTATGGTGATGTTCTTTCTGTATTCTCCTGATAGCATTTTTCGAATGAAATATAAATCTAAACTTAAGCTTAGATTTGTGTTAATGCGTCCCTATCCACTTAAACTCGTACTCCTTCTCAGGGTCCTTCATGCGGTTGGTTACGCGTTGCAGTCTATCTGGCAAGGCCATTAGGTAGTCGCGTGCTTTTTCGCCGGCAGCGTTTAAATCTGTGATATGTTCTATATCCCACTCTTTTATAAGGCCAGAGAGTATGTCTATGTAGTCTTGAGCAGTGTATACTTTTGTGCGTTGTGCTGCGTCACTGAAGTGTTCCCACAGTTCTCCAGCCTTATCACCTGTTTGTCTCATGAAGTGGGCTGGCATCACTATTTTCCTGCGCATCATATCTTCGAAAGCAGTCATCATCTGACTTGGGTCAAGTTCGAATATTCGCTGTACGAAAGCTGAGTAAGCAGTAGCATGACGTGCTTCATCTGCAGCTATGATTCCATTGATCTTGGCCAGTAGTGAGTTTCCCGTTTTTTTAACTAAAGTAGCTACTCTACGGTGAGACACATTGGTCGCTTGCTCTTGAAAACTCGTGTATACGAAGTTCTTGTATGGATTTTTATCCGTACCGATATCAAAACCGTCATTAATAAGGTGCTGCGTGGTGATTTCCATTTCACGCATATCTACTCTACCGCAGATGTACAGGTATTTGTTTAGTAGATCCCCGTGTCTATTTTCTTCTGCGGTCCATCCACGTACCCATTGACTCCATCCATTTGGTCCACCATTATTGTATTGTTGATTTACACCTTCTACATCCATCAGCCAAGACTCATAGGTAGGAAGAGCTTCTTCAGTAATAGTATCGCCTATGAGCACTGTAAGCAGGTCATAGTCCATCTCCTTGGCTAGCTCTTGGATCTCTTTTACCTCATCAAAAAACTCTGGGTCACGCGAGTCCGGTAAAAGATCCGATGGTTGCCAGTTGGTTTCTATTGGTTTTAAAAATTTATCTAATAAATCATCCATAGACTTCCCTATAGTAGACATTACTTCTAATCGCAAATTATGTAAACTCATAAGCCCGCGAAGGTAAGGAATGCAAGAATATTAATTGGGTTGTTTTGAAAGATTCAGATTCTAAATAGTGATTATAAATAGGGATAGTGAAGTATGTGACTGCAAAAACATGTGTCAGAGGTTGTGTTTTATAGATGTTGATGGCCTCTTTGTTCTTTGATGGTAGGGGTACTAAAGTGTCCTTGAGTAAATGGCTTTGCTTTCGTTCTGCCAGTTGAGTTGTTCAAGTTACACGAGAATCCAGTATTTCATACCAGTAGGGTGTAATGGGTGGAATGGTTTTAGTCCTAATCTTATATGGCAATTAGACGTATACTTTCTCCTACCTTTGCAGTGCAATGAAATTTGACGAATACAGACTGTCCAAAGAGGTAAAACGTAATCTTTTTGAAATGGGTTTCCGTAGACCCACGGATATTCAGTTTAAGTGTATTCCTCACATACAGCGCGGAGAAGACGTGTTGGCGATAGCTCAAACGGGTACAGGTAAGACTGCCGCATTTGCCATTCCCATCATAGATAAAATACAGCAGATAAAGTATAAGTCGAATGAAAAGGGAAGCGTAGTGCGTGTTGTCGTAATGGCGCCTACGCGAGAACTGGCGCAGCAAATCACTCAGGTGTTTAATCAGATAGGAGTGCACACTAAGGTGAAAGCTCTCTGTATCTATGGAGGTGTGGAGCAAGATCATCAGATCAATAAATTGCTGGAAGGGATGGACATTATCGTCAGTACCCCAGGTAGGATGTTTGACCTAGCGAGTCAAGGATACCTGAAGTTGAATAAAGTGGAAATATTGGTGTTAGACGAGGCTGATCATATGCTAGACTTGGGTTTTGCGAAAGATATAAGTGATTTAGTGGATAAAATTCCAGGTCGGAGACAAACCCTCTTTTTCTCGGCCACCATTAATTCAACCATAAAGAAACAAGCGTACCAGATGGTTGGTAGTGGAGCTATTCGCATACAGGTAAGTCCGAAAGACCCTGTTAGCAAGAATGTGGACCATCAGATGGTTTTTGTAGAAATGGATGATAAGCGCTTCTTTCTACAGCGGCTACTTCAGGAAAATAGCGACAAGAAGTTTCTAGTATTTGTGAGAACGAAAGTGCGAGCAGAGCGGGTGAAAAAAGCAATGGAGCGAGCAGATATAGATACGCTTACGATTCACGGCGACAAGGAACAAGATGATAGAGAGACCGCATTACTGGCCTTCCGTACAGGAGCATGTAGGATAATGATTGCTACTGATGTGACGGCAAGAGGAATAGATATCGACGGAATCGACTTTGTGGTAAACTATGATTTACCTGATGTAGCCGAAAACTACGTCCATCGTGTAGGTAGAACAGGTAGAGGTAGAGCTAAGGGAAAAGCCGTCTCTTTCTGTGCTAAAGAGGAAAAAGAGTACCTGTCAGCTATAGAAGAGTATACTACGGTGCCCATTAAGCGCGCTATGGTGACTAAAGGTGAGTACTCTGAAACTGTAGACCTGGCTGATGATGGTAAAGATGACTGGAAGTCGCTGATGAAGCAAGAGCCAGTCAAGAAGAAGAAAAAAGGGAAGAAGAAGTAAGCTCGAATCCAAGCGAGTTTTCTATCTCAATAGAACTTTCTACTTTAATTATTAGATCGCTAACATTGGCTTAAACTCCACATTTGATACTTTCTCATTTTCCGGTAAGTCTTTGACCATTGAGGTGCACACTAATATAGCGGTGTGTTTCAACCCCGTTCCCTACTTTATAAAAATCACTCATAATTATTCTAGTTTTAGAGTCTGACTGCTACTATTTTTCACAAGCTTTGCTAGCAGTGGGGGAAATGCTCTGCTAGTGTTAGGTTGTAGCTGATGTTTATTAGTCTCTGTCAGCTTTTTATGTATTGAAAGAAGGTTTTAATGTAACTTTTAGCTCTAATGAATAGCCATATGGAAGACCTTAAAGATAGCACGGTTAAGATGTGCTGTTTCCTATTTTCAGACCATTTTTAGAATTAGAAGTAAGTAATCGCAATACATTTATTTTTTTGATACAGCCTTTACGCTTAGAGTCTCAGGTGTACCTCAATGAAGATCTGATTGTAGATGATTTAGTATATCCTGTGACCAGTAGTGTGAAGCTGTTGTAAAATTTCCCTTTCTCCCGATTCAGTTATCTCCGCGAGGTAACGCCCAAAAACGATAAATGGAGCTTAGGAATAGGTGGTACTGTACAGTTGAGAAATACTACAATATCTTTTGAATCATTGGATGGCACACGTTTTAGAACCAATCGAGATCTAGGTGTAGTGCCTGCTCTAAAGATCAGAAGCCGTTATTTATTTAATGATAAAGCCTATGGAGAGCTTGAAGCGGATGGAATATATGCTCCAGTAAGCTATTTAAATGGGAGTACTACGGAGATAGTGGGAGCTATTTTAGATGCGAGCTTGCTCGGAGGTCTTAAGCTAACAAAAGAAGTAGACGGATTTTTAAATCTACGCTACTTAGGTGGTGGAGCGGTTGGTACGTCTAATAACCCTGCAGGGCCTAGTGATGGCTGTGTAAAAAATTGGCTGCATTTTGATACGGTGACGGCAGGATTTGCCTACTTGTTTTAGTTCATTTCTACTACCCAAATACCACGTAGCTGATTTGCTGAATATCCAGTTGCGAGGTCATTGGGATATTTTTCATTTAGCACCTTCAATGTTTCGGGAGCAATGTCAGTTCCTTTCTTGCCGTGGCATTGCAAGCACATTCCGTTAGTCACGATAGGGTAGCAGCGGTATTCTTTACCCTCATGCAGCATACTATTCCCATTTAATTTGTCTCCATTTAAAAGTTGTGTCTTATAGGTGCTTATCTGCGATAAAAAAGGTTCACTAGCGAAGTTATTGGGGTTACGTGGTAAATCACTTAAACGAGAAACCTTTGCATGCTTTACAAAACCCACACTGTCTGTAAGAGATATGGCTTGTAAACTGCAAAAATCTACTGCTCCTGCGGTACCTTTTGTTTGGATTGCATGGGTCAGGTGTTTACCCAATACTGCTTTGGTAGCTAGTGCTATTTCTTTACCTAGTTGGAGATCAGTGTCTACTGGTGGCTTGTGTTCAGTCGTGGAAGTGTTAGTGGGACCGCTGCATCCTATAAAAGCGAATAGGAGCGCTACTATAACGGTAAAGACGAAATGCTTGTTCATGGTAAAACAAAAGTAACTGTAAACGTGAAGGTTAAAGTTATCCTAGGTTACATAAGACGGTAAGGCGCAAAAAAAAGGCTTTGAACATTGTTCAAAGCCTTTTTACTAGTTCGTGTGAATCTTATGGTCCAACGTCGTGGTTTGCAGACTCTAGTACGTATGGGTGATTGATAGGATACATATTCGCTTTACTTAATGAATTAAGTACCACGTAAATAAATATTCCTGCAAATGCCATAGTAGTTCCTATTTCTAACATTCCAATTCCTGCTTTATCTCCAACAGTTCCTGGCATAATAAGTAAATAAGTATCTACCCAGTGCCCGATTAAGATTACTGCTGCTGCTGTCAATAGTACTTTAGGTGAACGCTTAGCATTTCTCATCATAAGGACAAGGAATGGAGCTAAGAAGCACATAAATATATTTACTGCGAATAGCGTTTTGTATCCGCCTTCTAGTCTAGCTGCAAAGTATACCGTCTCCTCAGGAAGGTTCGTGTACCATATAAGTAACCACTGACTTAAAAATATGTAACCCCAGAAGATACAGAATGCAAACATAAATTTACCTAGATCGTGAACGACCTCGTCAGATACCATTTCCATATACCCTTTAGCTTTCAAGTATTGTACAATAACCATCATTACAGATAGTCCAGTTACGAAGGATATAGCAAAATTATAAACAGAGAACATCGTAGAATACCAATGTGCGTCTATACTCATAATGATTAACCACGATAGCGCTGAGAATGAGAATGCAAAGAAGAATATAAATCCTGCAGACCAACGAGTAGAGTTCTTGAACATACTAAGCCCTTTGTTTTCATCTTCCGCTACACTGTTTCTTCTTAGTTTCATACGAATAAGTATCCATACTATAAGTACGAAAGGTATGAAGAAGAAAATAGAGGTGTTATTAAGCAACCAGGCTTTACTTTCCAAAATAGCATCGTATCCAGCTGCAGATTCATCACCTGCTGCGGCACTGTGAAAGTACTGTACCCAATGGTAAAGTGTATCTTTAGCTCCAAGTATGATTCCGACCAATAGGATCGATCCTATTAAGAGGTAAGCACTCTGAGCTTCCATTACCCTTTTCAGCATAACAGCCCATCCTGCATTAGCAACATAGTTTACTGCTATGAAAAATATAGCAGCTACTGAGAATAACCAGAAGTAATAGCTATTCATAAGTAGATTAGCCCAAACTCTGTTCATCCAAGTAGGAGCGTGGTGATCACCGTGAGCTTCTTCACCGTGAGCAGTTTCTGTATGTCCTTCCTCTGCGTGTTGATTAGCGTCAGCCAATGTAGAATGATGGTCGTTATGACCAGCATCTTCGTGAGCCTCTGCAGCCTCTTCAGTGTGCACATCTTCTGTAGCATGCTGGCCGATACTGTCCCAATTGTTCTTCACATCCATAGCTCCTACACCTGCTAGTATAGCTCCTATAAGGAAAAGCCCGATGGCAACCATCTTGGCTCTCCCTGTGAATACAAATTTTTCTTGCGATACTTCTTTTATGATATGGTGTCCCATTGTATTAAGTTTCGTTTAGTTATAAAGTTTCGAGTTCTACTGTTCCAGTAGCCTGGCTATCCAAGCTAGTGTTGTTATTGGTGCCCATAGCTTCATCTAAAGAAATGAGATTTGCATTAGGCTCAGCATAGGTAAATGCATCTCCAAAAGCGAGTGATTTTACATAATGGATTACTTTCCATCTCTCCTCTGGATTGAGCATAAATGCATGAGATCCCATTAGACCTTTCCCATAAGTAATGGTATGATATGCCTTTCCTACAGGTAATTCTTTGATATAATCAGACTGGTAGTCTGGCCAAGATGGAGCGGGTATTTTTTTGGATTTAAAAATAGGCCCATCATTTTTACCCTTCTTACCATGACAAGACCAGCAGTAGATATTGTATAATCGCTCACCTTCAGCTACATTATCTTCTGTAGCAGCAATCCAAGGTTTATAATCAGCACTAATAGCATATCCATCACCAGTATTTGGGTTAGGATAAATGAATGAAGCTTGACCACGAGCTACGGTGCCTTTTACCGGCATTCTCATCGTCATTCCATTTGGATTATTATCAAACTTCTTTTCTTGACTAAATGGTTCATAAGCTTGAGAGATATACATGTTAGGTGCATACTCAATACCCGGATTATCTCCAGAGCTTACACAAGACACCATGCTGAGAGCTGGGATGCCAAGGACAATTCCGTACTTTAATATATTGTTTAGTTTCATCGGATTATTGCGTCATTAATTTTTGTACAAGGTTCTCTTCATCGGTAAGAGAAGTATTAAAGGACTCACGAGCACCATCTACTTCGATAGCTCCTTCACTAGTTAACAAAGATTGGATTTCGCTATTGGACAAGTCCTGAGACTCAGCATTATCAATAGCAATGACCATATGATCATCTGTTTGTCTTCTCGATAGTAAGTCTTCCTTGATACCGTGTATCATTCGGCTTCTAGCAAAGAATAAGATAACCATACCAAAGGCTGTGAATAAAATAGTAAGCTCAAATATTACCGGAATAAAACTGGTAAAAACAGAGATATCTTGTGGTTTTCCACCGATTATCATTGGCCAGTCTACTACGTTCATAGAGTATGCTAAGGTGAAACCGGTAAGTGATCCTAACATCCCACATAAGAATGCACCTATAGTGATATTGGTTCTTTCATATCCTAACGCCTTGTCTAAATGGTGAACAGGGAAAGGAGTGTAGCAATCGAATATCTTTACACCTTTCTTTTTTAGTGTACCTACGGCGTGTAGTAGCTTGTCTGAGTCATCAAAGATGCCTACAGTAAACTTCTTATCATCTAATAAAATACTTTTATCAATCATGTTACTCTGTGTCTTTTATGATGGTTTTAACTTCAGCCATATTGATTACTGGCAAGAATTTAGCGAACAAAAAGAAGCAGGTGAAGAACAATCCAAATGTTCCCAAGAATATACCTACCTCAACCCACGTAGCGTGATACATTACCCAGCTACTTGGTAAGAAATCTCTGTGAAGAGAAGTTACGATAATTACAAAACGCTCAAACCACATACCTATGTTTACTACAATAGATATTACGAAGATGAACCAAGGTGTAGTTCTAGCCCACTTACTCCAAAATACTTGAGGAGCCATTAGGTTACAGAACATCATGGTCCAATAAGCCCAAGCATAGGGACCAAACATTCTATTGGCGAAAGCATACTGCTCATACTCGTATCCAGAGTATGCAGCGATTACGAATTCAGTAATATATGCCAGTCCTACTACAGATCCTGTGAGCAAAATAATTTTAGTCATTGCCTCTAAGTGCTCTGTAGTGATATAATCTTGATAGTTCATCACGTGTCTTGCGATGAGCAATAGGGTAAGTACCATTCCGAAACCAGAGAAAATAGCTCCTGCTACGAAGTAAGGTGGGAAAATAGTGGTGTGCCATCCAGGTATAACTGATGTAGCAAAGTCCATGGATACAATAGTGTGTACCGAGAGTACAAGTGGAGTAGATATACCCGCAAGTATAAGTGCTACGACTTCATATCTTCCCCAAGACTTAGCTGAGCCATTCCAGCCCATTGCAAAAAATCCATACCAAAATTTCCTAGCTTTAGAGCTAGCTCTATCTCGCACAGTAGCTATATCCGGGATAAGACCTAAGTACCAAAACACCAGTGATACAGATAGGTAGGTAGATATCGCAAATACATCCCATAAAAGAGGAGAGTTGAAGTTTACCCAAAGAGAACCAAATGCATTCGGAAGTGGAAGTGGCCAGAAGCCTAACCATACACGACCCATGTGAAACAAAGGAAAAATAGCCGCACAGAATACCGCGAAGATCGTCATTGCCTCCGCGGATCTATTGATGGACATTCTCCATTTTTGTCTAAAGAGTAATAGAACGGCAGAAATCAATGTTCCTGCGTGACCTATACCTACCCAAAATACAAAGTTGGTGATATCCCAACCCCACATTACTGATTTATTGGTATTCCAAGTACCTATACCTTCCCATACGGTCCAGGCTAGTGTACCTACCAGTACGAGTAATAGGAGGACGCCTATAGAAAAACCTAACCACCATGAATTGGTAGGCTTGTTTTCAATAGGTCTACAGATGTCTGCGGTGACATCGGAGTAAGTTTTTCCGCCGGTTACGAGCGGCTGTCTTATATCTGCTGAATACATATTAGTTAGTGAGCTTTTTGGTTAGTAGTTGCTTTCTTATTTCTAATCTTAGTCATATACTGTACAGAAGGTTTCACACCGAGCTCTTCTAGTACGTGATAAGATCTGTCATTGGCATATAGCTTAGCGATTTCACTGTTTTTATCGTTTAAGTCTCCGAATACGATAGCGTTTGATGGGCAAGTTTGAGCACATGCAGTAGTAAACTCATCCGTATTCATTTTACGGTTTTCACGTTTAGCTGCTAGCTTAGTAGTCTGAATGCGTTGTACACAGAAGCTACATTTTTCCATCACACCTCTAGAACGTACAGTTACATCTGGGTTGATGACCATTTTACCTAAGTCATTGCTGAAGTGGTAATCAAATTTCTCATTTTCGTTGTATCTAAACCAGTTGAATCTACGTACTTTATACGGGCAGTTATTACCACAATACTTAGTACCGATACATCTGTTATAGGTCATTTGGTTAAGACCTTCACTACTGTGTGTAGTAGCTAGTACTGGACATACAGTCTCACAAGGAGCGTTGTCACAGTGCTGACACATCATTGGCTGATGCGCAACTCTTACATTCTGGTAGTAATCGTACGCAGTGTCTTTATTTTCAGACGAATCAGAGTAAGCCTCCATTACCTTTTCTTTGGTCATTTGCTCACCTGCTTCTACAGTCTGATCTCCACCGTGTACTATACTTAGACTTAAATCTTTCTTCGCTGGTGCTTCAAAAGAGTAATATCTGTCTATTCGTAACCAGTGCATTTCACGTCTACGTCTTACTTCTTCTCTACCTACTATAGGTACGTTGTTTTCTATACTACAGGATACGATACACGCACTACATCCAGTACAAGAGTTAAGATCGATAGCCATAGCCCAATGATGACCTTTACTGTAGTCATAATCATCCCATAAAGAGATTGCTTTTGGTTTATGTACATAGCTTCCAGCTTTATTATCATCGTTATATTCTTCTAGAGAAGCTTCACGAATGATATCTCTTCCTTCTATAGAGTAATGCGTCTGTGTAATACCAAACTCATACAAAGGAGCTCCAGTTACTTTTTCTATTTTTACGTCTCCGATAGTATAATCAGCGAATCCGCCTTTCATAGCTACGAGTGGATATGCGTTCTGACCGAGGTCTTTTAAATCATTCTTTACATCATCAGGAAGTACTCTTCCATATCCTAGTGCTATACCGTATGTAGATTTGGTTTGGCCTGGCTGCACGAGTACTGGGATTTGTATACTTCCAGTAGGAACAGTTACTTTAACAACGTCTCCAGTCTTAAGATCTTGAAGCTTTGCATCTGGCATAGAAATACTTAAGTAGTTATCCCAAGTGACCTTAGATACCGGATCTGGCATTTCGTGAGCCCACGGAGTATTTCCGTAAGCACCATCACGTACACCTACTTTTTGATAAAGAATAAGCTCTGTAGCCGCTCCTTTTCGGGTAGAAAGAGCATCAGCTGCTGCACCACCAGTAATATTGAATGAAGGTACACTTGCAGATGAAGTATTCTCTACGATACCCATCTCTATTGCTTTATTGAAATCACCACCTACTTCACTTGCAAAAACTTGTTTCGCATAGTTGTAAGCGTGAGAAAGTTCGTTCTTTTCGGATACATCTGCTCCAGACCACGCAGCTAATGAGCTAGCAGCTTGTCTGCCTTCAAATACAGGAGAGATAGTAGGCTGAGAGAATATGAATCTTCCTTTGTATGGTTGCTTGATATCCCAGCTTTCTAGTGGATGAAGATCAGTAGCGATATGAGTCGCATTACTTGAAGTTTCATCCATGGTGATGCTTGTACTGATTCGTACAGGTATTTTAGCGATAGCATCTTCTGCTCCCGAATGGCTGTATACTGGATTAGTACCTAAAGTGATAACAGCACCGTAAGCACCGTTTTTGGCTTTTGTTAGGAAAGATGCGAATGATTTTTCATCTGCACTCTGACCCATATAGTAATTAGTAGTGTCTATAGTAGTACCATATCCACCAAGCATCATATTAATAGCGTTAACTAGTAACTGGTCTGCTTCGTCATTACTTCCACAGACTACAAGTCCTTTGCTTCCAGCTGCTTTTAATTCTGCTGCTGCATTCTTAATGTTGTTCCCAGCGACTTCCATTCCTTTATGAGGAGTGGCTCCACCTAATTCTCTATATAATGCGATCAGGTGTTGACCTACATTACTCATTTTCATAGGTACACGAACATCTGCGTTACTGCCTGTAAGAGACATTAATGACTCAAACTGATAGTGCTTAGACATTTTACCATTCTTAGGTACTCTGTTCTTGCTATAGTCCGAGTGAAATTTAATAGGACTTATCCAAGTCCCTAAGAAATCCGCACCGAAACTCACGATTACTTCTGCTTTATCAAAATTATAAGCAGGTATGATCGCGTTTCCAAATGAAGTTTGATTTGCTCTAGTGATACCGGAGTAGGAGATTGGTTCATAGGACACAACCTCTGTGTTGGTATATTTAGCAGAGAAATCGGCTATTGATTGCTTGGTAAGTAAGCTGGTGCTGCCGTTAGTAACGATCGCTATTGATTTACCGCTTGCTTGAACTTTATTAAGTGCTGCTATTACTTCTTTGTCAAAATCAGCCCAGTTTTGAGGCTTTCTTTTACCCGCAACCATTGCACCTTTTAACCTGTTGGTATCATATAATGATAATAGTGCTGAGTGACCTAAGCCATCCAGACCACCACCAAAATAGGTAGCTTCCTTATTGGGTTCAAATTTGATTGGTCTACCTTCACGTACTTTTACCAATACAGGAAAACCTTCAGTGTTACTTACAGAACTACTCGCGTAGTACAAAGGTACACCTGGAGTTACGTTGTCTGGCTTTTCGGCGTAAGGGATGGCTTTCTTTATAGGAGCTTTATTACATGCTGCTAGTGTAACTGCACCTAATCCAAAACCGAAATATTTTAAAAAGTCTCTTCTGTTAGCTCTAGTGGAGTCATCGTTTGAAAAAACTTTATCTAATGGAAGACCTTCTGAAAATTCATTGGCATTAGAAGTAACAAACTCTTGTGTCTGCTCTAATTCTTCTGTACCTTTCCAATATTTATTTGAAGACATAATGTGATTTTCTCTTTAGTTAGTATTAATTAATAATGACACTTGCTACACTCTAGACCTCCGTTTTCTGCTACGGTGATATAGTCTTTACCCTCTGCTAGCATATTTTTATGTGCCTCCTCATAGTAGTCGTTGTTTTCGGAGTCGATGCCTCTTTCTCTATGACAATCTATACACCATCCCATTTGTAAGGTAGAAAATTGGTATACTTTGTCCATTTCCTGGATAGGACCGTGGCAAGTTTGACACTCAACTTTACCTACTACTACGTGTTGAGAGTGGTTGAAGTAAGCTAAGTCAGGAAGGTTATGTATACGAATCCATTCTATAGGTTTCTGCTCGTAACCTTCTATATACTCCATATTTTCACCATCAAAACCTATGGCGTTGTAAATTTTTTGAATTTCAGGAGAAGTATTCCCATTGTACTTTTCTGAAGCTTTCACATACTTATGGCAATTCATACACGTGTTCAATGATGGGATACTTGCAGATTTAGATTTCTCTACAGTGCTGTGGCAGTACTTGCAGTCCATTTCATACTGACCCGCGTGAATTTTGTGCGAGAAATTGATAGGTTGGCTAGGAGAGTATCCTTGTTGCACACCTACTTCGTCCATACCGAACTTATATCCAAACCCACCTAAGACAACCAATAGGCCACCTGCTATAACTAGAGTAGCGATGGTTGGATTCCACTTAGCAATCACTGGTTGTATCTTGCTCTCGTAAAAAGATGGCTCGGCCTCTTCTTCAAACTTTTCCTTGTTAAGGGCAGAGAGGTGTCTTTTAATACCGTAAAGTAATGCAGCAATGGCTGCTAATACTACTGAGAGTATAATAAGTGCTAGGAATGTAGATTCCGAATAAAATGATGACATACTATTGCTTGAATATGATAAAGTGCTTATGAATGTAAAAAGTATCGTTAGTACGATTTGTGTTTTTGGTTTATACATACAGTTATTTGCGTTAAAATCACGCGGTGCAAATATAATGAGCCTGCAAAATCGACAACTTTGAGATATAACAATTTTTCAATTTAGATGCTTTTCAAATAGACCTAAAAATCAAGTGTTAATCTTATGGTTTTCAATATTTTGACAGTGAACAAAATCGTTTATTTTAATTCTATAGTGTTTCTGTTTGCGTAACTCACTATTTTTTATGCATACAGAAAAAACATTATCCATTTAGGTTGAAATTTCATCACGACTGTCGTATTTGTTATATGCTTTTATGATGTCTTTCACTAAGCGATGTCTAACAACATCGTTTTCATTGAGTCGCACTATTCCTATTCCTTTCACATCTTTGAGCATGTTTAGGGCGGGAGACAGACCGCTTTTTACTCGGGCAGGAAGATCGACTTGACTCAAGTCACCAGTGATTACAATTTTAGATATGGGCCCCATACGTGTCAAAAACATTTTAAGCTGCGTTGGTGTTGTATTTTGTCCCTCGTCTAAAATGGCAAAGCAATTGTCAAGGGTTCTACCTCTCATAAATGCTAAGGGTGCTACTTCTATAATTCCCTTTTCTATATATGCCTTGTATTTCTCAGTGGGTATCATATCTCCAAGAGCATCATAAAGTGGGCGTAAATAAGGGTCTACCTTGTCTTTCATGTCTCCAGGCAGGAATCCGAGGCTTTCGCCAGCTTCTACCGCGGGTCTACAGAGTATGATCTTCTTTACTTCTTTATTTTTTAAGGCTCTTACCGCTAATGCCACAGCCGTGTATGTCTTGCCTGTGCCTGCTGGACCTATCGCAAACACCAAATCGTTTTTATTGACTTTGTCTACGAGTTCCTGTTGATTTTTGGTTCTAGCAGTAATTATTCGTCCACTATGTCCGTGGATAATAATGCCTTTTTCTGCCTTGGTGTCTCCGTCTGTTTTATTCTCTTCTCCTTGCACTATCCGTTCTATGTCTCCTAAGGTTACTGACTTATTTATCTTGAGGTATTTTACGATGGAATCTATTGCTTCTATAAAAAGAGCTATTTCTGGATCCTCTCCTTTGATTTGAATTTCGTTTCCTCTCGAAGACAATATGAGTTCAGGGTATTTCTCTTTATAGACTTTGAAGTGACTATTATAAGGTCCAAAAAATCGGGAGGGTTCGATGTCTTCTATTAAATATTTTTTTTCTGCCAATGTATTTTAAGCAATTGTAGGTATGAGTCGTTATTTTCGTCGGCTAAATTAGCTAATTATTTAATATTGTCTGTACTAACTTTTTTAAGTGATTTTGGGGCAGATTCCCATTATATGGCCTCCTTTAGGGGTGCTATGCATCAGGCTGATTTACCTTTGCCATTTATAGAAATCACGAGTAGAATAGAACCTTTTGATATAGTAGAAGCGGCTTACCTAAGTAGCATGGTATATAATGATTTCGCTCCTGGGACTGTGCATATCTTGGCTACTAATGTGGTAGCAACCTCTTTCGAAGGACATCTCGCAGCTAAGTATAATGGGCATTACTTTTTAGCTCCAGATAATGGTATTCTGAGTCTTATCTTTGGCGAAGACTTTGATGATTATTACCTTATACCTACAGACAGCTATGAGCAGAAGATTCAGAACGTATACCTCCCCTTTATTAAAAAACTGCTTACTGCGGGAGATTTGTCTTTGATTGCAGACAAAGCAGTGAACGTAAATAGGAAAACGAGATTACGTCCTGTTAATGATGGAGTGGAGCTCAGAGGGACTGTGATTTTTGTTGATCATTTTGGCAATGCCTATACGAATATCACGCGGCAAGAATTTGATACTTTCGTAAGTGATAAAAGCTATATCATAAACCTAAGTTTACACAGTAAGCTGAGCAAGGTTTCTAACAATTTTGCGGATGTACAAGAAGGAGACCCTTTGTGTTATTTCTCAGATCACGGATATTTAGTTGTAGCTATTAAGAAGAGTAGCGCCCTCGCTTTACTAAACCTTCGGAAGTATAAACCATTAGTTATTCAAATAAAATGATACTACGCTTAGTTAAAATGAAGTTTAAACCTGAGGAGGCGGCAAATTTTATAGCCTTTTTTGATACTATAAAAGACGAAATAGCTGCAATGCCGGGGATTCTAAATGTAAAGTTATACCAGGATGATATGGATGAAAATACATTTTTTACGCATAGTACTTGGTTGAATGTTAGTAGTTTAGAAGCATATAAACGGTCAGAGCTCTTCGGAAGGGTATGGCCAGCCACGAAGAAGTTATTTGCGGAAGACGCTATGGCTTGGAGTTTGAAGTTAAAGTAAATATTATTGTACCATAATGAAATTAGCACTTAAGATTACCTCGATTGTATTTTTTCTCATTACTAGTTTGCCCGCCTTGGCACAAACAGAGAAAATGGAAGAGGCCTCGGAAACAGAAAACTATAAGCGACTTGAGAAAGTATGTTTAAAGGCGCTTGAGGATAAGCAGTTGAAAAGGGATCCAGTCACTTACTATTACTTAGCTGAAGCATACATAAACTTAGGTACGGATCCGCTGACCGAGGAGAAATATCCCGATGGTATCAAGCTTGCCGAGAAATATATGTCTAAAGGTCTTCGTAAGGATGATAATAGACGCGTACTGGAATCTGAGTTTGCAGATGTGCTAGATGCGGTGATTAAAGGGCAGAATAAGCTTGCTGAAGATGAATATGGAATTAATAAAAAGGCGAAAGCCGTCATGTTATTTGATAAAGCTTATGCGCTTGATAGCAGCAGAAGATATCCTTACTTCATGTCAGCTAAGAGTGCTATTGAGTCTGGAGATAGTGCTTTAGGAGAGCCGAAGTACCGTCAATTAATCGAATGGTACGCGGCGGACCAAGAAGCTGGTGTCACAGTGGCGGAGCAAGAAATAGACCCGTACCTGCACTTTGCGGATAAATTCTCACAAGCTGAAAAATTCGATAGTGCAAAGCATATGATATCCACTGCTCGAGAGATTTTTGGAAACGACTCAAGATTGAATTTCTTTCATAAGACCGTAGTAATGGCTCAGTTGAAATTCATTCCTCCAAGTAACTTAATGTTAAACTATATCCAAGAAGCTCTTCAATACAATCCGGATGACGATGATCTTCTGCATAAAGAAAACTCCCTCTATATTTACCTGATAAAGAACAAGGTGAAACTCGGAGATACAGCGGAAATAGATACTTTATTGAACACTTTTGTAAGAGAAAAAGTAGCCAAGAGTTCACTGAAGGAGGTTAGGAAAATAGCTCAAGTAGATGTATTTGTAGAGAAGAAGCCAGAGAATGTATTATGGAAGTTAGCTGAGTATTTTCAAACCTATACACACCTAGAAAGTGCTAAATATGTCTTAGATAAGTACATTGCAAAAACAGCTAAAAGTAATTCGCCTAGCGATATAGCTGATCGATGGAATGTAATTACACAGTATGCCTTTGATACCAAAGGTTTTCCTTATGCTAGTTTCGTACTCCAACAGGCAATACTGAAGTATCCGTCAAACACTGAACTTAGCGCTAAACGATCACAGGTTATAGCAGAGAAAGAAGTTATACGTATGACTGTGGAAGAGCAAGCAAGTCTTTATTCATTAATGAAAGATGAGTATAAGGCAGATGATAAAGCAGAAAATTTAGAACGCATTATAGCTATCAATGAAAAGTATATAGGGTTGCTAATTGCTGCTAATAGATTTAGTACAGCTAATGGTATAATGGCAGAAAAAATGGTCTTAGCGCCTAATGTTGATCATTCTGAGCAGTTAATGTTGCTAGCAAAAGAGGATTTTTATCAAAACTATTTCAATACGAGAACACAAGGAAAAGATATAAATGGAGAAGAAATTACGCCCTACACATGGGATGGAAAATCGGGTGGATGTGATCCTGGTACTGTAGATTTTGATATACAGACTAAAGTAGCCGACCGGATCAATTACTTCAGAAGAAATGCAGGCGTACCAGAAGTGTTATTTGATGAGGCAACCAATGAGTATTGCCAGAAAGCAGCGTTAATGATGACGGCGAATAATAAGTTAGAACATGATCCTCCACGTACTTGGAGATGTTGGAGCAATGAAGGAGCATATGCTGCGAAACATTCACTTCTTATAAAAGATGCAAATACTTCATTAGCAGTAACCTATATTATGGATGATAAAAGTCCTACTGCCGGAAATAGAAGGTGGTTACTCTATCCAAATGGTAAGGTTTATGGGCACGGTAGTACAAATGATTATGCCGTAATCTGGGCGCTTGATGATAGTGGAAGCGCTGATACAGCGGAGTATATGGACGTTCCTGTAGCTTGGCCACCAGTAGGTCATGTTCCTCAGCTAATGTTGCTGACTAATTGGACATTCTCTATATACCGAGACCTAACTGATGCTAAGGTAGAAGTGAAACAAGATGGTAAAGCCTTGGAAGTTCAGGTTGAGCCTTTCATAAGGGGGTATGGAGCACCTACATTGGTTTTTAGACCAAAATACGATAAAGCAGCTTTAGCAGAAGAGAGTACATTTGATATTACGGTCACATTGTCAAATGGGAGTAAATATAACTACTCAGTTCACAGTTTTGCTTATGACCCAATGAGTCGATAATCAGTTTTTTGCAACCTTTTCGTTATCTTGCACGTCTACGAAGTAGACAATTTGCTTGAGGTACCTTAGATATATATCATTTTTAATTTTTATAGCTCATACCTGTGTGCTTTTTGGGCAAATAGGTTTTATAGAAAATAAGGGGCAGTTTGATGATAGAGTAGCTTACGAGGCGGAATATCAGACGCACAAAATTTATCTTACAGAAAAAGGTTTTTCGGTATTGCTTCACGATGAGCAGAAGTGGTCTAAAATGATTAATCGACTGCATAATCACCGTACCCGTGCTCATTCTGACCTTGAGGAAGCTATAAAAGATACGATTGGTTTTCAGCATGTATTTTATACTCTAGAAGGTGGAGATTTATCGAGATCTTCCGGGGTCGTAAAAGTTCCCGAGTATTATAATTATTTCCTCGGTGCAGATAGTTCTAAGTGGGCATCCAATGTAGCCAAGTACACCAAAGTATTGTATACGGATGTATACCCCAAAATAGATCTGGAATTTGAAGCGATTGATCGGCGGTTTAAGTATAACTTCATTCTTAGGCCTGGTGCAGATATCAAGGATATAAAAATAAACATAGAAGGAGCAGACAGCTTTAGGGTTACTAAGGATAGGCTTATTGTGTCTACTCAGTTCGGAGATTTTTCTGAAATTATTCCAATAAGTTATGAGGTAAGGGGAGATGCACGCACGCCCATTACAATGAATTATACGCTAGAAAATGGATTGGTTGGTTTCACCACCAAGATGTTCAGAAATAAAGTGCAGGTAGTCATTGACCCCGAACTAATTTTTAGCACTTACTCAGGAAGCACCGTGGATAATTTTGGGTTTACGGCTACTTTTGATGATGAAGGTAATATGTACGCGGGAGGTATTGCTACAAGCCCCACCTCGGTAGTAAACGGAAGGTATCCCGCCACTGTTGGGTCTTTTGATCTAACATTTAATGGAGGATATAGTGGAGGTGTTTCTAATCGAAAATCTCCTTGGGATATCAGTTTGAGCAAGTACAGTGCTGATGGGAGTACACTTGTTTATGCCACGTATTTGGGAGGCTCCCATGACGAGTATCCGCATAGTTTAATCGTCGGAGAAGGGAATGAGCTTATACTGTTTGGCACAAGCCAGTCCGACAATTATCCAATCACAGCAGGGGCAGTTTCTGAGCTAAAAAGAGGGGGAGTAGATATGGTGATTACTCGGTTTAATCAAGATGGAAGCGAACTTGTAGGTTCCACTTATATCGGAGGGAGTAGTGCAGATGGATTAAATAGCAGTCCTACAATGACGGAGTACTATGCTGATGAGTATAGAGGTGAAATAAATTTAGACGGTCTTGGCAATATAGTAGTGGCTAGTAGCACTTATTCCCCGGATTTTCCTACTACTTCAGGAGCTCTGCAGCCAGCACTGATTGGGGGACAAGAGGGTGTAGTCTTCAGCTTAAATGCGAATCTTACAACGCTAAGATGGAGTACATTTTTAGGAGGCAATGATATGGACGCCTTGTACAGTATAGACAAAGCATCAGATGGTAGCTTTTACGTTTCTGGAGGTACATCAAGTAAAGATTTAGCAAAAACACAGTCTGCCTATAGGTCTGATTACCTAGGAGGTACAGCTGATGGGTTTGTTAGCAAAATCTCCAATGACGGCAAAACCTTAGACGTTACCTCATACTTTGGTTCGAATTTGTACGATCAGATTTTAATGTCAGATTTGGATGTTTCAGGAAACGTATATATAGTAGGGCACACGAGGGGGGTGATGCCAACGAAAGGAGATGTATATAGCAACGCGAATGGTAAGCAGTTTATAGCCAAATTATCATCGGATTTAAGTGAGCTAGAGGTAAGTACAGTCTATGGCAGTGGGGGACCGACCACAGATCTTACTATTAATGCTTTTTTAGTAGACGAGTGCGGTAAAGTCTATGTCAGTGGGTGGGGAACTAATTTTGGAGCAGATGGATATCGTCTGGATGATATGCCTATTACACCTGATGCTTTTCAGAAAACCACGAATGGACAAGATTTTCATATTATGGTGCTTGAAGAAAATCTAGAAAGTTTAGTCTTTGGAAGTTATTTCGGTGGCACACTTACGGATGACCATGTGGATGGAGGAACGAGTAGGTTTGATAAAAGAGGCATTATGTATCAGAGTGTTTGTAGTAGCTGTCCCAGTCAGAATGGTCGTGGGCAAATCAGCGATTTTCCAACATCAGAAGGAGCATATAGCGAGACTAACCCAAGTCCGAGATGCAGTAACGCATCGTTTAAAATAAGAGTAGCAAATCAAAACTTCAAGCCTAGAATGGAAGATGAAGTATTTAATGTATCCGTGTTGGACGAATTGCAGTTCTCGTACGTGATTCAAGATGATGCTTCAGATTCTCTGCGAGCAACATACACATGGGGCTCAGAACTGTCTAGTGCTGTGCGCACAGGTGAAAGTGAGCTAAGGGGACTAGGAGAAATTACCAATGACTTTTTATTTCAGTTTGGTTGTGAGCACGCTGGAGATACTTTTTTGATAAATGCTTATGCAGTGGATCAAGGCTGTCCTTCTTCCGAAGATAATAATAGCCTAATTAGTATCATTGTAGATTCAGTGCCGCTATTGCCTCCTCCTCCTGTGCTATGTCTTAATTTTTTGGGTGATGAGAAGCTGAGGATAGACTGGGAAAGCACTGAGTCATCTCGGTATTTTAAGGAGATGGTTCTCTATAAAATAGACCCTAATGGAAATAAGAGTGTGCTTCAGTATATCGATAATCAAGGTACGGGGTCCTATACCGATGAAGATGTCATTAATCCACGGAATACGAATTATACCTACTACATCGAAGTTCTAAATATATGTGATGTCGCTGGACCTCAGACGTATAATCTTAGTTCTGTTAAAGAAAGTGAAGTGCCAGCAGATCATACGTACCTAAAGACTGTAACTGTAGAAGGTAGCGAGTTGAAACTGGTTTTCTTGAAATCAAAGGAAGATGATTTTGGAAGCTATCAGGTATTTAAAAAGGATAGAGTAAAAGGTACATATAGATTTTATAAGGAGATTTTGAGTGTTAATGATACGGTCTTCTTTGATACAGAAGTAAATGTCAATGAGGTATCTTACTGTTACCAAATAAGAGTGACTGATGGGTGTGGACACTTAAGCAAAATGAGCAATGAAGGTTGCTCGATAGTACTACGAGGTATCGCCCAAAATAAAAAAGGACAAACCCCTCGGTATTATATGGACCTCTATTGGGATGACTATAAAGACTGGCAGGATGGGGTTTCAAAGTATGAATTGCTGAGGTCAGTAGACACGGGAAACTTACGCCCTGCTAGGGTACTAAATAGCGCCACTACAGAGTACATAGACGGAAAGTTAGATTATGACTGGGGTGGTTATTGGTATTCCGTATTAGCGTATGAGAATGAGGGAGGACACAATGCCGTGAGCAGAAGCAATGATATTTATCTTATTCAACCTCCAGAGGTTTTCGTGCCCAATGCGGTGACTCTAAATAATGATGGATTAAATGATTCATTTGGATGGGCAGATGTTTTTGTAAGGGAGTTCACCATGGATATATACAATAGGTGGGGAGAAAAAGTCTTCTCCACTACAGATAAAAATGATCGGTGGTCCTCTGTATATAAAGAGGGAGATCTGAAATACAGTAATGTGTACATGTGGATAGTGAGCTACTACGGGTGGGATAATACTAGGCACTATGACAGTGGTACTGTTACTTTTCTAAAGTAATTATCTGGCAGACACTTCGTCTCTACTGGCAGTATCCATAGCCTTTAATGTAGCTATATATTCTTCTTTACTAGGGGTGTACATTAAAAACAAGGTAGCGTAGGTTTTACTAGCATAGTTGCTAGAGTTCGCATATGTGGCTTTGTATGTACCAATGGTCTCTAATCCTTTGATTGGTCTTTCTCCCAATATGAAGTAGTTCTTATAGTTACTAAAATCATAGTCGTAGGGGGGCATGTTTGCTAAAATGAATCCATTATGAAGTGTATGGTCCATAGCGTAATATCCTATAGAATGACCGCTCAGCAAGTAGTCCTCGTTGGGCAACTCTTCCTTTAACCATGATAGCACAGGATATGGATTTCGGATAGCATGCTGAGCATATGCCATATAGTGTCTTGCCACTACGTCTGCTGATGTTAAAATTACGAAGACCGTGATGGCTACTTGAATGCCTTGTTTTTTCAGTATTGACTTACTTCTTATTAGATATGGGATGAACCACCATATCGCAATAAAGAATAAAATGGAATTATATCTGTGGAATGGTCCCAGCGCGATAAACCATACGAAGTGGGTAAGTAAAACAGCCGATCCGACAGTAGTACCTCTTCTTGTAGCTAACTGGTAAAGTGAGCCTATTAACGAAATATAAATAGTAATGGGGACCCATGGTTGAGTCGAATAATAGGGCCAAAAACGAAGAACAAAATGATTGTTTAGCCTATCTAGGATTCCTCCTGATGCGGCGTGTTCACTTCCTTGATGAACAAACTGACTTAACCAATGAGTAAGGTTAAAGTCAATAGACCACAGGAAGGAAAGTAAAGCGAGTATAGGATATGCCCAAAGCACATTTGGTTTTAGTATGTAGGAATCAGAATTTTTCTCCGTGCACGCATCTAAGAATAGGACTAAAGCTAGTGGCCATACGTCTGGATGGCAAAGAATAAGGAGAGAGGCAGCTATGCTTTGAAGATGAAGCTTGGAGAATGCTTTGGCGTAGAAGGCGATGGCGAATAACAAGTAGATAAGGGGTTCGACTCGCACGCCTCTCGTAGTTTCAAATAGAGATTTCTCATTGATAAGAAGTATACATAGCCCCACAGCGATCCACGTTGGCAGTTGATTCTTTTTGAATCCTAAGAACATAAACCCAGTTCCTAAAAGTAGGTAAAAAGCCCAGGGGAATCGAACCGAGTAGATACTGAAAGGTAGTATTTTAAGGTGGATTACGTGAAACCAGGTCTGAAGTGGTAAATAAGCCATGAAATGGTTTCTTGTACCTTCTTGGGGCCAGATTTGACTAGTGAACCCCTTACCGCTGATATACCTGAGCGCAGGGTCCAGGCCCATTATTTCATCAATCCAAGCTAAAGGGATGAGGTCGAGATGAATAAAGAGGAAAATAAAATAAAATACGAAGTAGGTTACAAATCCTACCGTGATAATTGGCAGAAATTGATTATGACTGCGCTTCAAGAGACTTGATTACACCTCTTGCCCAAGATAATGACAGTCTAGCCTGTTCGTCTTTGGACATAGCAGAATTGTCTAAGGTGATTGCATCTTCTGCTTTGGCTAAAGGACTAGTGTCACGAGTACTATCTATGTGGTCACGTTCTTTGATATTATGAAGTACTTCTTGGTAATTGACAAATACGCCTTTTTTCTGAAGCTCTTCGTATCTACGTTTTGCACGGATTTCCGGACTAGCGGTCATGAATATTTTGAGTTCTGCATCAGGGAATACCACAGTGCCTATGTCTCTTCCATCCATTACTACACCCTTATTTTCTCCGATTTTTTTCTGCTGTACTACTAAGAAGTCCCGCACTACTGGCAGAGCACTTACAGGGCTCACAAATTTACTAATGCGCATAGAGCGTATTTCGGTCTCTACATTTACACCGTTAAGATGCGTTTCAAAAAAAGATTTCTCAGGTTCGTATTCGAAGGTGATTTTAATATTCCCCAACACTGCAGGATCCTCTGCTACTTCTTCTAGGGTCAATCCTTCATTTAGCATATACAAGGTGACGGCTCTATACATGGCACCGCTATCTATAAATAAATAGTCCAGTTCCTTTGCTAAATTCTTTGCTAGAGTACCCTTGCCGCAGCTTGAGTGTCCATCTATGGCGATATTAATTTTTTGCTCCAAAGCTGGTCAAACATAATTTTATTTTTTGACTTTAAAAGAATCGGATGAAAAAATCTGATAAAATGAAAGTTTAGTCGGTGCTAATCCTATAATACTGGGCTCTTTGAAGGCTCTACGCGCGTCTTCTTTTTACTGGCACCTAGGTCTCTACTGACGGAGAAGTAGTTAGAAGCTATTCCAGGGAAATAACCGGCACTTCCATAGCTAACGGTAAGTTTTTTTACGCCAATAGCGACCCCCCAGCTGAAACCAGTAGTAGCTCTTCTGTTTTCAGGACCAAGCTCAGCTCTGCGCTGATGATTGTACCCCATACGTAATTGAAATTTTTCTGAGAAAACAAGTTCAGTGTTGAATATGACGTGCCTCATGGCCTTCTCTCCAAAACCCAGCTCTTGATTTTTCACTTCTCCGGTTTCTAAGTCTATTTCCTTATTTCTTGCATTTACATTCACATACGAGTTGTTCCATCGATGCAAGTTATGCAGGGTAAGTGTAAATCTAAGGGGATTATGCTCTAGCTTTTTACTGATACTGGCTTGTACATCAAAAGGTAGGTCTTCTCTAGGGCTATTGTCATCATATCGGATAAATTGATAGCCCATGTTTTTAATTAAAAAAGCGGCGTTTAGGAGTTTAGTGGTGTCGGAGTAGGATATACCTAGGTCCAACGCACCTGCTGTACTTACATAGGCGGCATAGGTACTATAGAGAAACTTCCCATTTGCGCCATATGTAATTTTGTCACTGTATTTACGACTGTAGCCTATCTGAAAGGTGTAGTCCGCTGCATCAAATTCTCCGAGAATATCTCCTGCGACATCTGTGCGTGTAAATGTTCCATAATCATAGTAGCCTATGCTAAATAAAAACATCCCTTGACTGTCTAATTTATGCGCATAGCTGCCAAACCCGTAATTTAAATCTGCAACGTGATTCGCATAGGATAGTGAGACGGATTTATTCATGTCCTCATTGATAAGGGATGGGTTTTGAAAACCAGATGCTGGATCACGGTCTCCGTTTACTATGGATACACCACCAAGTGCTGTATGACGTGCGCTGTTTTCTAAAAGTGCAAAGGTAAATGAGCTAGTGCCTCCTATCTGTGCACTGGCACTAATACTGAGGAATAAAAGAAGAATAATCGGCAGATTTCTCATACTTGTATCTAACGGACAAAGTTAGAAAATATTGGTGGAGACTGTGTTTTTATTTGAGTCATAATTTAGCCAGTATGTTTTATTGCGGCGTGGCCTGATTGCTCACACGTCTTTCAGTTACATTATTTAGAAACATCACTGAGGATTTTCCCATCCTCTACAGTTATTACTCGTTTCGCTCGGTCTATTACGCGCTGATCGTGCGTACTGAATATAAATGTGATATTCTCTTCTTGGTTTAGCTTTAGCATAATATCCAATAGGTTCGCTGTGGACTTACTATCTAAGTTGGCTGTAGGCTCATCTGCTAGTACAAAGTCTGGCTTACTCGCAAGTGCACGTGCTACAGCCACTCGCTGTTGCTGACCTCCACTCATTTCATTTGGCTTTTTATTTATTTGGTCTTCTAGACCTACGGCTTTGAGTAATTTGGTGGTCCGTTCATTTCGTTCGGCTTCATCTTTTTTTTGAAGCAACATTAAAAATTCCACATTTTCCTTTGCGGTGAGAACAGGTATCAGATTATAACTTTGGAATACGAAACCGATGTGGTTTAGCCTGAAATCAATCAGTTCATTTTCAGATAGTTTTGCGATATCTGTTCCTCTTATGGAAACACTTCCTTTTGTAGGAGTGTCTAATCCTCCTATTACATTGAGTAAGGTCGTTTTCCCACTGCCACTAGGACCTACTATGGCGGTAAACTCACCTGCCGTTATTTCTACATTTACTCCTCTCAGAGCAAGGACTTGAACCTTGCCATCGTCGTAGGTTTTGTGTATATCGGTTACTTTGATCATTCGCTTAGTTTTGATTTATAAATTTTTAGTGAGTAGTGAAACTGTCTGCCTGAGTGTTTTTTGAAGAAAGCAGAGAAGTGTGTCTAAAAAGATTGTGTTCTATTTTGTCAGTCTGAGTGTTTTCTGACCAAAGGAAGAAAATGTATCGAAGACTGAATAAAATCATGCCGTTCTCAATGTCTCTGCTGGGTTTAACTTCAGTGCTTTAAGTGCAGGGTAAATGCAAGACACTATAGCTGTAGAGACTACAAGTATACTTATCACGATATAGTAATTAGGATGTATAGTAGGATAAATAACACTTTCTAGTCCTACGCTACGTAATCCATCTGCAGCGAAACTGAGATCTATGCCATATTTTCCAAAAAACTGAATTGCTGCATAGGATGATATGATACCTAAGGGTCCAGCTATGAGGGCTAGGAATATGGACTCCCAAACAATCATCCAGAAAACCTTACGCTTATTCATTCCTACAGAGATCAGCATCCCAAGTTCTTTTTTGCGCTCAAGTACGGCCATGAGCATGGTGTTTACAATCCCAAAGGCAAGAGCTAGCATAATTATCAAAAGGAAAATAGTCATGACTAAATCCATCATTTTATCCGCGTATCCGAGCTCCGGGGCGATACCTCTCCAGCTCGCAATATGCACTTCTGGAAATGTAGCAATGAGTTTTTCTCTATACTGTTCTACCAATTCTTCATCTTTTAATGTGAGGGCTATCTCGTGGCTGCCATATACTCCACTGATGGCTTGGAGGTCTTCTAATCGTACGAATGCATTTACCTCATCATACATAGAATTACTTGTACTGAATATGTCTACTACTTTAAAAACTCCAGTGGCTGGCAGACCGTTTGCATCTGTAAATGAGCACTGTAAGGTTGTTTTTATATTCGCGTTTAGTTTAGCAGCTAGCTTGTTGCTAATGAGTATAGGAGGCTTTCTTTTGTAGTCACTAAGGTAGTTTCCTTCTTGCAGCATCTCAGCGATGTTAGTCACGTGTTTTTCGGCTTCAGGATCGATGCCATTTAGCACTACACCACTGGTACCTCCAGCACTTTGAATGAAGCTTTCTATTCTGAGTCGGGCACTTACTCCTTCTGTTTCTTTACTTTCTTTGATAAAAGACAAGATCTCTTTGTCTGCGATTATTATGTCTTTTAATCCGCTATATTTTAGGTAATTACTGTCGTGTATTTGAATGTGACTTACGTACGTTTTTATCGCATTTAGCTGGCGCATATCACTCAGTCCAGTGGCAGTGCTGATCACGGATAACCCTCCAAATATGCCTAAGGCGATGGCAATGATTACCGTCCAACTTCGTAGCTTGTTTCTCCAGATATTTTTGAAAGCAATCTTAAAAATCATTTTCTCATTGCAGTTATCGGGTTCAGTTTTTTGATTTTGAATATAGTATACAAATTGACTGCGAGTACGATACAGAAAATGATACCAGCATGGGTAAGCGCTATGCTTGGGTCAAGGGATGTAGGTACGAGCGCTTCAAATCCGAATTTTTCTACTACTTCTTGCATTTGTCCGCTCAGGTTTATGGGGTTGATATTAAAGTAAAGCACAAAAGGGAATGCTAAAATTAATCCTGCGATTACTCCTGCAATGGCCATCAGGATAGTCTCTAAAATAGCTACTTGAACTACCTTGTTTTTATCCATACCTATTGCTATGAGCACTCCGTACTCAAAACTGCGCTCTTCAGTGAGCATCAGCACTGTGCCAAAAAGACTGAACGTGATTATGCTGTATAAAATCATCAATACAAAAGTACCTCCGGCCTTATCAACGCTAATGAGTTGCTTGAGCTCAGGTAGCATTTCCTGCCAGTTCATCACCTCTAGGTTGTTGGTATCTACAGAAGATAGAACTTCGCGCTGAGCGCCCTGCCAGTCGTCCCCATCAATTCCTACTAGAGCAGTGGTGATCAGTCCAGGGAGCGCAAAGAACTCTTGGGCTTGATCCAGTTTCATGATTACGGTTCTCTTATTTAGTTCAGGTGTTTTTAGATCTATAAATCCCACTATAGGATAGGAGCCGCTTGCCATAGATCCCTGGTAGCCTTGCCCGAGGAATACCAATGTGTCTCCAAGACTAAGTTTCATTATATCTCGCAGCCCTTTACCGACCAATAGTCCTGTGTAGGTTTCCGAAAAATAGTGACCTTCTACGACTTTATCATTTAGTTTTATGTGTTCTTTTTCGGCAGCAGCATCTAGTCCTAGCAGTGCCACAGGTTTAGATTCATCGTTGTAAGATGCCAGTGCAAATCCCTCAATTCGTTGACTGAGGTAAGTGATGTTTTTGGAAGCAGTAAGATGAGTTATGTCGTCTACCGAAAAGCTATTGTCTATGGTCTTTTCTTCCCAAAATCCTTTATCGTGAACCTGTATGTACCCCATATAACTCCCGACTATATTGTCTAACATATTACTATATGCGCCAAACTGAAGACTGCGCATAAACACAGCAAAAAGTACAGCAAAAATGACGGAGGAAGTGGTGATTAAACTTCTGCGTTTATTTCTGAATATATTTCGCCAAGCGAGTTTGAGAAGCATTGCTATTAGGGGAACAAAGGTAAGGTGGTGTTGTTCTGTTCTCGATACAAAATTGTAAAGACAATTTCACTCGAACTGACAACCTCACCAAAGAATAGCTTTTGGAGTCTAGGTTGTTTTACTCTTCGACACATTTGCTTCGGTAAACACTAAGGTTGAAGGTGGTATTGATAAATATCGTTGTTGCTCCTTGTCATTTCGAGTGATTTCGCCCTAGGCAAAATTATACCGAGAAATGAGCAAGGTTGTTTTCATAATGAGTTTTCGCGGAGAGGAGGAAGTACTAAGCAGTAGTTTGGTGCGCTTTTTTTGTCATCCTGAGTTTTCGACGATAAGAGAAAGTATCCAAGGAAGGACAAAAAATCATATCCTCTCCACCTTCAGCATTCTATCACCCACTTCTATTTTATTCACAACATCCATTCCATCTATTACTCTAGCGAAAATGCTATACCTACCATCTAAGTGAGGAGTAGGGCAGTGGGTGATGAAAAACTGCACGCCTTCGGTATCTTTTCCTGCGGAAGCCACACCAACGGTTCCTGTTTCATACCGTTGATAGTTGCTAAACTCGCTACGCTGCGTCCAGTCTAGGCTTCCCCAACCATCTCCACGTGGACAGCCACCCTGTATTACAAATTGAGGTACAACTCTATGGAAATACTTGCCATCGTAAAAATTAGAATCTACTAACTTTAGAAAATTGGAAGTGGTCCCAGGAGCATCTTCCATAAAAAGTTGGAGAGTAATATTTCCTTTGTTGGTTTTGATAAGTACTTGTTGATTAGCAGGAATAGTTTTCACAAATTCCCAGTCTATGGGTTGATTGTATTCAGGTTGGTATCCTTCAAATTTATCGCCACCAAGAGCTTCTATTGCTTTACATACGTCTATGTATGTTTCTGCTTGTTGTGGTAGTTTGAGTTCTAATTTCACTTGGTATAATAGTGGTAGTATGGTGCCCTTATCAGTATTAAGGTTGCTTTCTTGAAGCCTAATTGCCGCCAAACTTTGTAAAGCCATGTCTCCTGATTTTAGAGCAAAATCAATGTAAGTATTCTCACTATCACCATGAGAATGTGAAACGATATATGAAAATGATGCACTTCTTACACCAATATGTTTTGTGCTGTCGTAGAATAATTTGACGAGTTGCTGATACTCTAGATACGACCATGATTTCTTAGTATTTATTAAATTCACCCGTTGATAGTTGTTCAAAGAGTCAAATTGTTCCCACTTTAAGCTATCACTTTTCACGTTTTGGTTAGTTAAAAGACCAAACCTCTCCTTCACCTCATCATACTTAGCTGCACCAATCAATGAATCAACCAATTCCAAATCACCACGACCTCTCAGATCGCGATACACATAATGACTCGCTAATATGGCCAGGTCCTTATTCTCATCATTCAATAGCTTCATCATGCGGTCATTCAGTGTTTCAGAACGAAATCCTTTCTGTCCAAGTCTAAAAACACCATACGCCCAACCCATTTGCAGAGCAGAGTCTTCATATTCATTTTCCTCAAAGAGTTTCAGAGTGCTGGAATCTCCACATTTACCAATGGCTTCCATAATAAACGGTCTATTGGGAGGGAACAGTTCTTGGTCAAATGCCCGTATCAAAATGCCCAATGCTTTGGTATTACCTATCTGCCCTAGAGCAAACGCAGCAGCTCTTCGTGGCATAGGGTCTTGGTCTATCTGAAGCATTTGGTTGAGATAGGGTATGGCAAGAGTATCCTGTATACTTGCAAATGCTAAAGCCGCTGCTATACGGTGACTTTCTTTTTTTGCTTTGAGAAGAGGCAGTAGAGCTTTGGTATCTCTACGGTCCTGTAGCTCATATATGTTAACCAGTTTATCATCACTAAACTTGTTAGGTCCCTCATTCTTTGGTCCGCAAGCGGTGATAAGGAGTAGTAGAATGATTGCGTTTTTCATCGGCACAAAAGTAGGATTTATCCTCTTTCTATTTTCTTATTGTTAGCGTAACATTCGCATAACATAGGTGCGATACCGTTGCAGTGTGAAAGTACAGCTAACAGCTATATTATTGTGTATCGCGGCACTTGCCTCAGCGAATAATCCGTTGAAAATAAAAGTGTTAGACGAAAACAAAGAGCCTCTTACTGGAGTGAAAATAACTGCAGTAGAAGAAGAAGTAACTTTATTTACTGACTTTGACGGTGTGGGAGAACTCTCACAGGTACAGAGTCCTAAAGTATACAAGGTAGAATATGCTGGATATGAATCTGGCTACATCAAAATATCTGCAAGAGATAAAGAAGAGATTAAAATTACTCTTCGCAAAAGCGGTCTATAATATTCGGTTATAGCCAAATCAATTTTATTATTTCTCAATCACTTGCTCCTCATCTTACCTTTGTGGTATGTCTATAAGAGTAGTAACTGATAATGATTTTAGTGATGCTATTGCATCAAACAACAAGGTAGTGGTAAAGTACTTCGCTAATTGGTGTGGTAGCTGCAAGCTGTTTTCTCCAAAATATAAAAGGCTTTCGACCGATGAACGTTTTACAGATGTTACCTTTTTAGATGTAAACGCAGAGGAAAATCCTGAGGCTAGAAGATTAGCAGGAGTGGATAATTTGCCCTATTTCGCTGTATTCAAAGACGGAAAACTCGAGCAAGGAGCTGCTACTAGCCTAGAAGCTAAGGTAGTAGAGATGATCGAGGGTCTAGCATAAAGCATTTCGATACATTCTTCTTTCTTTGGACGAAGAACACTCAAACGGACAATTGTGATAGCTAATTGACTGCAAAGTTGTCATTCTGAGTGATTCGCCTTAGCGAATGGTACCGAAGAGTAAACGTAAACTTATACTTAATATTATACTTTATCATGAAAATACCGGTAATAAAAAAACTATCAGAAGCACATAGCTTGGAAGAACTACAAGCCGCGGAAGAGGCTTTGTACAATGAGGAGACTCCTGCTATAGAAATAAAAGGTGATGACGAAGGTGAGCAACTCACTCATGTATTAGCAGCACTTTTTGTAAAGGAGCATATGGCTGAACACGACTCAGACCTGAAAACTGCGCTGCGAGAGTATACGCTTAAGGTACGTAATAGTATCAGTTAGTTAGATATCGTCAGATAGCACTATTTAGAAGAGTTTTTCCTGGAAGGAAAGCTCTTTTTTATTTATACCAATTAAGCAATTTGTTCGTTGAACAATTAGCTCTATTTTTGAGAAGCTTTAAATTCTAAAATTATGAAAAAAATAACACCTTCCTTGTTGATGTTCCTAGTTACATGTCTCTTTGTTAGTTCAGCTTACTACATAGAAAAGAGACCGAAGAAAAAGAAACCGAAAAATCATTACTCTATGAAGGACGGAGAAGTAGTGCCCTTTGGAGATGAAGTAGTTGGTGTTATAAAAACGATATCCAGCAGAGGGGCATATGATGGTAGCAGATACAGATGGTCTGCAGATAATGGTATTATGGCTATAGACTATGTCTCTGCGGCAAATGGGCAACATCAGAGTGAATTAGAAATTAGCCACGGCATAGGTGAGGTTTTAAGAAAAGGGGATACTTCAGTAATACAATCAAAGTCAATCTATAAGAAATTTTATATTTTCAATGTTGCAGATAATTACGTGGTAGATAGTTTTTCTAAAAATATACAAGTGAGCATAGTGACGAGATCTTTGACTGAATCGGAGAGTTCGTTATTGATTTCTAACCACAATTCAAGTTTACGAACAATAGCCCTGCCCCATGGCGTAAAAACAAAACAAATCTGGAAAGCCGAGCACCCGAAAGAAACAGTTGCAGAGTTTGCGCACTTAACAATATCAGATTCAGACGGAAAAAAGGTAGATTATCCTGCGGGAGACTACGTGCTAGTGGGAGCGGATAAACTACTCCTGTAGGTACAGACTAAACAGATTTAGCCTACATTATCTCCTATGGAGAAGGTATGGGCTCCATTCCTATTCTAGGTAGAGTTGAGAGTGGAATTTATACATAAATAAAAACGGCCACCAAACTAATGGAAGCCGTTTACTATTTTGTGTGTTGAAGAAAGCTTAATTCTTAGACAAGTAGTCAGCTACACCATCGAAAGTAGCATTCATAGCTTCTTTACCTTCGCTCCAGTTTGCTGGACATACCTCACCGTGAGTGTCTAGGTGCTTAAGAGAATCTAGCATACGCATAGCTTCATCGATACTTCTTCCTAGAGGTAAATCATTTACCACTTGGTGTCTTACTACTCCATTTTTGTCTATTAAGAATAACCCTCTATAGGCTATCATTGGGCCAGTTGCTACTAACTCATTTTTTTCATTGTAGTCATAATCACCAGCCAAAACACCGTAATTAGTGCTAATAGTCTTCGCCGTATCTGCTACTATAGGATAGGTAACACCTGCTATACCTCCGTGGTCTTTTTCCATTTGTAACCATCCCCAGTGACTTTCTTCTGTATCTGTAGAGCACGCTACTATTTTACATCCTTTAGCTTCAAATTCAGCAAGTTTTGCTTGAAACGCATGAAGTTCTGTAGGACACACGAAAGTGAAATCCTTAGGGTAAAAGAAGAAGATAGCATAGCTGTCTTTTGCATATTCTTGTAAAGAGAAGTTTTCTACGATTTCTTCTCCGTTAATTACTGCTCCTGCACTGAAATGTGGAGCTTGTTTTCCTACTAGTACTGACATATTATTCGTTTATATTATTTGTGATTTAATCTGCTACAAAGATAATTATAACAGTGGCCATAGCTATTGGTTTTAGATATGTAATCTATATATCACAATAAGATTTTCTAATAGTAAAATTTGGCTCAATGTTAAATTAATGTTAACTTTGTTATGTTAATGTTAAGGAAAAGAATAGAAATGAAAAATATACTCACAGTCATATTAGTAGCTTTTGCAAGTATAGCAATGGCTCAAAGCAGCGATTTAAAGGTAGAAAATGGAAAATACTACAGTATGAATGGAAGCTTGTACAGTGGTCTGTATGCACAGTATGATGCTGGAGTGAAAGTTGCGGAACTCACCGTGGAAAACGGAGTACTCTCTGGGTCTGCTTTATATTTCCAC
>ENA-OUOG01000187-OUOG01000187.1-marine-metagenome-genome-assembly--contig:-NODE-187-length-79993-cov-6.553268_pt1 | contig 79993 bp, 68 predicted proteins | sample MGYA00248635_ERZ508505 | MGnify/ENA primary metagenome ERZ508505 (study PRJEB26176, sample SAMN06267871) | marine metagenome | isolation source: Saanich Inlet, British Columbia, Canada | place: Pacific... | reverse complement strand
CCTGCTCCATAAATGATTATTTCTTTTGTAGGCAGGTTTTTATTGAATGGAGCGTATTGATTGTAGAGCAGTTTAAAAGCTATCCTAAACCCAGACAATAGGAAAATCAAAATGAAGGTGTCAACTAATAATATGGCGACTGGAGCATTTTCAAAAGGGGCATTAAAAAGGTATATCGATGCAAAAAATACGATTAATAAACTTAACGTGCTCAAAGAGACAGCTAAGAATATATTCACAGCGTCTTGAGTACTCGTGTGCCTTATAATTCCAGTATAAGTCTTTGTGATAAAAAAGGCTGACGCTCTAAAACCCAAAACTATTAGTAGTGGATATAAATAATCTGAAATATTGAGATCTTTTGAATTGATTGCATCAATAAGGAGATAAGAAATGCCAACAGAGAATACTGCAAGAATTATGTCTATGCAGAGAACAACCCATCGAGGGGTGTTGTTAATAATCCAATTTGATTTAAATGTCATAGCAGTTATTTTCTAAACATATTTTATTTTGGTAGAATGAACACAGCTTTCTTCTAATACTTAGTTATTATTTAGTTTAAAATTGAATTTACATTTTAAGAAACAATATTTTTTCTAAAACTTCTGTTTTTCTGTCTTTTCTCTGAGGGTGTCAATGTCGCTCATTAACTTTGAAAACCAAGGACTTATATTTCTATAACTCGTTACAAAGGTAGTTAAATCAGATAATGTTTTGTAATACTTATCTATTAATTTGTGCGAAACTGTGGAATCTTGTAGTTCATTATTTTACTCAATTAGTTGTTAATTTGTGTTACCATATGATCTTAAATAGTACACAAGCAGAGGATGAGCCTTTAAGCATCAGAAAAATAGTTAAAATTATTCCTTTCTTGCTTCTCTCGGTTATCGCGAATTTTACTTTCGGGAGTATATCTAAACTGCCTGTATCCGACCACGCTCAGTGTGTTCTAAATAGTAAATCGAATACGTTTATGGTGTTTGGTAATTCTGATTTTTATCTAACTGTAACTATCGGTGATTCCATTTGGGAAAAGCATAGATACAGATACTTACCTGAGCATATTCGGATTTCAGATTTATGTAAATATTATAGTGGAATTTCTACAGAAAGTGGAAAAATATTATTCATTCACAATGGTGTGGGCGAAGTTTATGAATTAAGAAATGATTCAGTAATTAGAATTGACCAGTCATTTAATCATCATAACCAATATGACGCTGCAATTTTTTCATATAATGATAAGGTATATTCCTTAGGTGGATATGGACTATTTACAACAAAAAATCTATTTCTATTTTTTAATGAGTCTAGGGAGTGGGCTTTGATGCCTTCTGATGTTTTGATGTATCCACGTATGGCTCATCACTATCAAATTAGTGATCATTGCCTGTATGTTTTTGGCGGTCATTTTAAAAGAGAAGGTGATGTTTCTTTGAAACGCAATGACTGTTGGAAGTTTGATTTCATTACAGGTTCTTGGACTAAATTAGGCCAGTTAAATATGTTTTTTGAAAAAGAGTCTTCATCTTGTTTGAGTACATCACCATTAGAGCTCTATTTTTCTGAGCCTTATATATACTCTCTTAATTGTGTTGATAATAAGGTCGAAAAGTATCTTTATCCGGATATGGCTAACATAAAAAATGGGTATTTTGATACTTCTAAGAACTTTATCTTATTGGACCACGTCATCGGAAGTAGTGAAAGGTTTTTTAGTCTACATACATCAGATGCTATTCTCAGAAAAAAAGTGTCTGGTAATAAGTTATATACGAATCTGGGGCTTACTAAAAATATAATAATAGGAACTCTGATTTTGGCGCTATTAAGTGTGCTAGTTGTAGTTTTATTCAGGAGAAACAGGAAATCGTTAGCTGGAAACAAAAATGACCAGTGGAATAAAATTATAAAAATACAAAATGACTTCTATATAAATGGGAAGAAATTAGAGGAGTATTTCAGCGGTAAAGATTTAGATCTTATTCTTTATTTTCTTGATAACAGGAATGAATTTTTAGATCTAAACACCTTGGATGATATTTTCATTTCAGAAAATCAAGTCACTACTATTACATTAAAAAAACGAAGAGAAAAAAGCTATAAGTTGATTAAAGATCGATTATCTCTGGTGTTAAACTTGCCAGTTAGGGAGATATTCATAGAGTCTTTAGATAATTCGGATAAACGGATTAAAAAGATTAAGCTTAACCCGAAGCTTTTTTGATCTAAAAATCGTACAAAGGTTCTATTTTAGTTCTTACGCTTGGATCGATTAAAGTAATATCACTTAACAAGGTGTAATTTTAATAGTATAAATCATTTACCCGTATGGATTTTGTTATTACCGATATAATCGGACTCCGTAAAAATAAAATAACCGTGGTCAATCTGTTTTTGGATGCTAATTAGTTAAAAGTACCCGAATGGTCACGGTGTGATGACTGTGATGTACTTATTATAACATATTTAGCCTTTGTGTACTTACTTAAATGTTTTATGAATCATCCCATATGAGTTAAACGCAGTGATTTTGAGAATATTGACTTATTTTCAGGCGTTATATTTTCGAAGTTTTGCAAATTTTAATACCAGCGTCTTTTCACCATATTCATCAAAGTTAATAGTAGCCTTTTTACTGCCAGTATCTCCATCTAATTTACTTACTGATCCTATTCCAAAGCGTTGGTGTTCCACTTTCATTCCTTCCGCTATATCGCTCATGTCGTCTGGGGTGAAGTTAGATATAGCAGGAGGACGTAGCATTCTAGGTTGGTTTTGTTTTGCAATAGTTCTCCTTAGATTACTTGTGGGATTTTTTTCAATAGCATTTCTATCTGGATTGCCTATCGTCTGCTTGGGTGCTGTGAGTGAGCCTCTGTCTAGCTGAAGGAAACTATTGTCTATCTCATCTATGAATCTGCTAGGTTCGCACGGAAGAAGGCTTCCAAATCTAAATCTAGAAGTAGCGAAAGAAAGAGTTAACTCTTCTTCAGCCCGGGTAATAGCTACGTAAAACAATCTACGTTCTTCTTCTAAGTCACTTCTGCTGCCCAATGACATTTGAGAGGGGAATAGGTTTTCTTCTAGTCCAGAGACATATACGTGCTTGTATTCGAGCCCTTTGCTCTGGTGGATAGTCATCAGTGAAACCTTATCATTATCATCTTCGGTTTTGTCAGAATCTGTGAGTAATGCTATGTCCTGCATGTAGCTACCTAAATCTTTTTCACTTTCATTAGTGTCGTCTTCTACGAACTCTTTCATCCCATTAAGGAGTTCGACCACATTCTCGTACTTGCTAATTCCCTCTATGGTCTTATCCTCATTTAGTAGTTTAAGTAGATTTACAGACCGTGCTACATGCATGGCGATGTCGTAGGTGTTTTGTTGGTCTTTTAGAATAGTGAAACTATTTATCATATTGACAAAGTCTCTTAGCTTAGAAATCGCATTTTTTAGCTCTGGAAATTGATGGGCATTTTCTATTACTTCCCACATGCTTTTGTCATAATTCGCCGCTATTTGTGCGACGCGGTCCATAGAAGTCTTACCTATTCCACGCGCAGGGTAATTTATGACTCGCTTAAGCGCCTCTTCATCTCGGTGGTTGAGCACTAGTCTGAGGTAAGCAAGTATGTCTTTGATTTCTTTTCTCTGATAGAAACTAGTGCCTCCATATATTCGATAAGGTATGTTAAGCTTACGAAGTGCTTCCTCGAGACTTCTCGACTGAGAGTTAGTTCGATATAAAATAGCAAAATCAGAGTTCATTTTTTGCTCTGTCATCTTGGTCTCAAAAATGCCTTGAGCTATTAACCTTCCTTCCTCATTGTCCGTGATTGCACGCACTACTTTAATCTTGTTTCCTATGTCATTTGAGGTCCAAACTTTCTTCTCCAGCTGATCTTTATTTTTTGCAATTACGCTGTTTGCCGCTTTCACAATGGTGTCTGATGAGCGGTAATTCTGTTCCAGCTTGTAGACTTTTAGGTCTGGATAGTCCTTTTCGAAATTGAGGATATTTTTTATTGTAGCTCCTCGAAAAGAGTAGATGCTTTGAGCGTCGTCGCCAACCACACATATATTTTCAAATACGCTGGCTAGTTTTTTGACAATCATATATTGACAGTGATTGGTATCTTGGTACTCATCCACCATCACGTATTTAAACTTGTGCTGATATTTATGCAGCACTTCAGGGAAGTTATTGAGAAGCTTAAACGTGTTTAGCAGTAAGTCGTCAAAGTCCATGGCTCCAGCTTTGAAACATCTCTTAGCATATTCAGAATAGATCTCATAGATTTTACCTCGGCCAGTGGTCTCATCATAAGCGATGAGTTCACTCTGCTTTTGATAAACATGCGCTTGAATTAAGTTGTTCTTCGCATTGCTGATTCTTGATAGTACATAGTTGGCTTTGTATACTTTATCATCAAGATTCATTTCCTTAACAATACTGCGTATGAGACTCTTGCTATCATCTGAGTCGTAGATGGTGAAGTTAGTAGGGTACCCTATTTTCTCTGATTCTATTCGTAATATTTTGGCAAAGACAGAGTGAAACGTGCCCATCCAAATGTTTCTAGCTTCTGAACCTACTACAGTTTCTATACGTTGACGCATCTCTTTAGCAGCCTTATTGGTAAAGGTGAGTGAAAGTATATTAAAAGCATCTACTCCCGTATGTATGAGGTGTGCTATCCGGTAGGTGAGTACTCTCGTTTTTCCAGAGCCAGCACCAGCTATGATCATTACGGGTCCTTCCGTTTGCAGTACAGCTGCTTTTTGTTCAGGATTTAGTGAGTGAAGGTAAGATGGGTCTGACATTCGTGCTTTGAATTACTTTTGCTTTTAGAAGGCATCAAATTTCGTCTAAAGAATCAAAAAATAGTGGAGAATATGCTAAACAATTTTTCACAACTTAGTAAGTTTTATATCATTGCAATTAATAATGGAAATAACGACAACCCATATCTCTGGATTATTGATCATAAAACCGTCTGTGTTTGGCGATGAGCGAGGCCACTTTTTTGAAAGTTACAGGCAAGACTCTATTAGAGCGGCAGGAGTAGGTTTGGACTTTGTTCAAGACAATCAATCTCTCAGCGGGAAGGGGATTTTGAGAGGCCTACATTTTCAAAGAAACCCCTTTTCACAAGGAAAGTTAGTAAGAGTAATAAAAGGAGCTGTACTGGATGTCGCGGTGGATATTCGTAAAGATTCTAAGACCTATGGTGAGCATTTTTCCATTGAGCTAGATGAAGATAATAAAACAATGTTTTATGTACCCCCTGGTTTTGCCCATGGATTTGTTACTCGTGAAGAAGATACCATATTTGCCTATAAATGCACCAACTACTACCATAAAGAAAGTGAAGGAGCTATACTGTGGAATAGTCCATCACTTGGTATAGACTGGGGCGTATCACACCCTGTAATAAGTGCTAAAGACGAGGAAGCTCAAGATTTTAGTTCGTTTAATAGTCCCTTTTAGAAAAAGTACACATAGGTATATTACCTATGTGTGAATCGTTTCATTCATCGCTAACCCTTATGACAGGAAAGTCAACCATGAGTGAACGCTAACAAAAAAGCAAGAAAAACTACCTCACTTTCAGTAGGCTGCGTGTTTGAGTAATGATGCCATTCTGGTACTGACAGTAGTAAGTCCCACTAGGTAAGTGACTCATATCTAGTGATAGCTCATGAGTACCAGTAGCTATGGTGTCACGCACTGGAAAAGAAATCACTTTTCCTTGTATGTCTGTAATAGTAATATGTACATATCCTCCATCTGAGTAATACTTGAGTGTGGTGCTGGTACCAAATGGATTCGGATAATTAGAGACGTAAGCGTCGCCGGCTCGTTGATTTTTAAGGTGTTGTACAGAAGAAGTGAGACAAGAGTCATTCAGTAAGTCCATGGCATCAAAGTTCTTAAGTAATACATTATTCGAAGTGGCGCTATCTAAACAAAACCATTTTTGTAATATGGTGCTGTACACAGACCTAAAATCGTGCTCCATAGCTAGGTTATCTTTAGCAGAAGGATTATTAGGTATAATTGGATTTGATCCAGACATACCCCCTTTTACCTTAGACCCAAATAAGAACATAGGAGCGGCACTGCCATGGTCTGTTCCTGTACTAGCATTACTAATTATTCTTCTTCCAAATTCGCTAAAAGTCATGCCCATCACACGGTCGTCTATCTTTAATTTTTCTAAATCGTCTTGGAATGCATTAATGGCTTCTGATACGGTTTCTAATAAAAATGCGTGATATCCAGTCTCATTACTATCTACTGGATCTACTTGATTGGCATGCGTATCAAAACCTCCAAGAGATACTACATAGACCCTCGTCTGTAGTCCACCTGCTATGAGTTGAGCTACGATCTTTAGTTGATCTGCTAGCCTGTTTCCTTCAGGGTATAGTGTACTTAGGTTAGTTGCACTTTCAGCAGCACTTTTTATTTTTACCGAATATTCATTCGTTTGTCTTGCTACTGTGCGTATATAATCTAACTCCTTTCCAGCTTTGGTATCTGGAGCATCCGGATAGTTGCCAGTGAGCAGTTGGTAGTAGTTGTTAGGATTAGAAATAGCAAATCCCATATTTACTGCTAGACCTTGACATACTGGAGAAACCAATGAACCAATTTGTATGGCTAGAGGGTCTGGCATGTCTTCATTTGGGAATCCATTTGGATAGTTTGGCCATTCTTCGGACAGGTATCTTCCTATCCATCCACTTTCTAAAATTTCATCCGATGATGATCCTGTCATCCAGATATCAGTACTTCTGAAGTGTGAGTAATTTGGGTTAGGATACCCTACATTCTGTAGGATATGTACCTTTCCTTCGTTGTACATGTTTTTCATTTTGCTCATAGCCGGATGCAATCCAGTTGCAGACAGTCCGTCTAAGCCGAGCACTTTGTTCTCAGGTATAAGCACATCTGGTCGCGCAGTTGCTAGTTTACTGTATTGGTCTAAGGGGATTACGGTATTTAGCCCGTCATTCCCACCATTGAGCTGTACGAGTACGAGTACATTATCAGTTTGCGTAAAGTTTTCTGCTTCCGAACCCATTAGTTTACCGTAAGCCTTTATAGGTTGACCATTGATAGCAAATGGAAGTAAAGACATCGGTGCTACTCTTTTTAAAAAATCTCTTCTTTTCATGATGTATAAGTTGTTACGAAAGTTGAAATTCGCTGAGGTTCATTACGTATTTAATTAACATGTCTAGTCTTACTTCTACTAGTTGGGCTTTTGTGGTGTCACTCTGATCTGCGAAATAAGTGTTCCAAGCGGTCGTCCAGTAGGAATCATCTAGTTGCCCAGAAAGAAGTATCGATTTCATATAGTCTTTTTGAGATTGCTCCACGTTGAGTGTATGCATCAGCTCTAATAGTTCATCTATTAAAAGATTAGGATTACTTGGATTGTCAAGTTTTTTAGTAAAATGGAGTGAGTCGATCTGTATTCGCCCACCGTTAGCCCTGTATCCAGATGAGATGAGCACATCACTTACCTTATTTCGGTTCGAGAGGGTATCGCTATTGATCCACAGCTCGTGGTACTGAGGTATCTGATAGTAAGCGGGCCAGCCAGCTACACTAGGTGGATCGCCTAATTCTTGTTGCATGATTGCAGACAAGTATCCCATGGTACTCCAAGCCTGATATTGATTAACATATTCAGTGGGTCCTGGTATGGATACATCAAAAGTGCGTAGTATGCCGTAAGTGAAGTCGCTAGGACTCTTAATAAGAGCACCTCTGTTTGCGCTATCAAAGAAATGTTCACTCTTAAGAAGCGCCTCCATTACTGGTTTTATTTCATAATTATTACTTATGAAAATGGCTGCAAGTGGTTCTATTACATTCGTCTCTGTTGCTGAATCTATGTCATAGTATACGAACCATCGATACAGTTTCCGAACAATGTGCTTGGCTACTTCATTTTGCTGAAAAATCATAGCGAGCATATCATCTAGCTCTTTTTCTCCATCAGTGTTGCCAGTTATTATAGTGTTGTTGTAAAACGAGGAGAACTGTTTGTCAGAAGTGTCGTGTCTATTTCTATCAAAGAATACGATACCGTTTGATTTATTGATTCTCCAGCCTGTAAGCACTTTGGCTCCGGCAATAACGTCTGCTTCTGTGTAGCCTGAGTTCGGTCCTTTGCCTAGGGTAAATAGTTCTTGGAGCTCTCGAGAGTAATTTTCATCTGGGGCTGTTTTTGTGTTTCGCTCCCCATTTAGAAAAATAAGCATGGCAGGGTCTAAGGTGACATCTTTTACCATAGTTTTAAAGTTCTTCAAACAATCTTTCCGCAGCAGCGCATTATTTTGGTAACCGAAATTAGCCCAATTGTAGACATCAGCTTGTGTAGAAAAGTGGTTGTGCCAAAACAACACCATTTTCTCTCTAATCGTACGATCATGGTTAATGATTTCACCACCCCACCAAGATTTAAAAGATCTCATTCTGAGACCATTTAAAACACCGTTGTAGTCATTTACCCAAGTACTTCCAGCGGGTATGGTAGGGTCGGTAGTGTTGTCATTGTAATTATTGACAGGAGATGAAGGAGGAGTGTAGTCTATAGTTAAAATCTCTGCAACGGTCTCATTTAGAGATTTCGTTTTGAAATAATCTAAATCTTCCTTTCGTATGCCAAAATGTACTCTTCTGAGAAGATGCACTATTGCGGCCTGGTCCCAAACACCACTGTATGGATTGATGCCAGAATTAGTTCTTGCTTTTGATTGTGTTGCCATATTAACTTATCTATTAAATTCGGGAGTAAGAAAAAGCGGATGTCCGAAAATGTATTGTCTATTAGTATATCGTCTTCTTAAAAAAGCTACCCAGTCACCGGATGTATTGTGTTTATTAATGAAAGAGACTAGGTTATTTACTTCAGAATTAGTAGTGGTTTTCCAATTAGAACCAGCGGCATAAGTAGGTGCGGTAGGTGGTAGTGAATTGAATTGTACATGATTGTGACGACTAGTGGTGTCAGTTTTTTCGGAAATCGTCTGTAGAATGTGAGTTTCTAATTGACTCACCACTTGATTGATCGTTATTATCATATTGCGCTACAAATAAGTGGACAATATAATCTTTTTTTAATTAACCTAAGGCGCCGCAATCTGCATCAGTAGTGTGCAAGCTATAGCCCCAACGGTACCTACTGCATACCCAAAGACAGCTAATAAAACACCGACTGTGGCTAGTGATGGATGAAAAGCAGATGCTACAATAGGAGCAGAGGCTGCACCGCCTACATTCGCTTGACTACCTACGGCCAAAAAGAAATAAGGCGCTCTAATTAGTTTAGCTACGAGTATAAGCAGAAGTGCGTGTACCGTCATCCAAACCAATCCAACAAACACAAGACCTAAGTTGTCAAAAATCATGGTAAGGTCCATCTTCATACCAATGGTAGCTACTAGAATATAGATAAATACGCTGCCGAATTTGCTGGCTCCTGCACCTTCATAATTCCTCGCTTTAGTAAATGAAAGAGCTACGGCTATGGTAGTAGCTATGCTAATCATCCAAAAGAAACTTGACCCTAGAAACGTGAAGATATTTCGCGTAGTCGGGTTCTCAATTTGACTGACTACACCTTCAAAGAATGGAGCAAGAAAGTTAGCTCCCAGATGAGATATCGCTACTGTTCCAAAAGTAATAGCCATCATAATCATAATGTCGGAAAGTGAAGGGTTGCGCTCCACTTCATTACTGAATTTGGTCACTTTTGCCTTTAGATTTTCTATAGCAGAGGTGTCTGCTTTTAGCCATTTGTCTATTTTATCTGTTTTCCCAATACCAATCAATAGAATGGCCATCCAAACATTAGCGACTACTATATCTACGAACACCATTCCTCCGTACAGCTTTTGATTGTAGCCGTATATCTCTAGCATGGCTGTCTGATTAGCTCCTCCACCTATCCAACTGCCGGCTAAGGTGCTGAGTCCTCTCCATACAGCATCTGGACCCGCTCCGCCAACGGACTCAGGACTTACGATAGACACTAGAAATACGGCTAGTGGTCCGCCAATGATGATGCCAACAGTACCCGTAAAAAACATAATGAGAGCCTTAGGACCTAAGTTAAATACCGATTTGAGATCCAAACTTAACGTCATTAGCACAAGCGCTGCAGGCAGTAGGTATCTACTGGCTACGTAGTAAAGGTTTGATTTATGTTCTAGGATTTCTCCTGTCTCGGAAAGGGTAGTCCATTCAGGAGATACAATTCCTAAAGTAGTGAGTACTGCAGGTAGCAGATATGCCATAAATAGTGCAGGTACATACGTGAAGAATTTTGCCCAAAAACCTGTTTTTTTACTACTCGTGTAAAAAACTAAGCCTAGGCATAAGGCAAGTAGGCCAAACACAATAGTATCTTCGGTGATGAAGGGGGCGCCGGTAATCTCAGTGAGTGTGGTCATTGTTTATTGAATTAGTCTTTTTATTGTTGTGTTTTCTTCCTTTTGCGAAGGATTTTTTAAGCTTATAGACCCTTACTATCTATGTTATAAGTGCTACTGAAATCAGTAGTTATAGGTTTGGGTAATTCACTCAATTGATTAGCTACTAGTTGTACTAAAAAAGGAGACGGTAAAGGGATGAGCTCCACCTGCTTGTGTGTATTAATTTGTGGTCTGCTGGAATGCACCTCTGGGTATAAACCAAGAGTGAATGCGATAAAGAATGAAAATGCGCTACTCATACAGGTGCAGTTTAATACAAAACAAATGTATACGTTTTCTCGGCATTATGAAAATAGATGTAATTCGACATGAACTTTGTCTTTTTTTAAGTGAGGAATAGGAATAATGGAGCAAATCATTGTACTCTATTTGTAATAATTTAAGTAAATACTTAATCCTCATTCTAAATTGTAAACTTAAACTTAACAAGTAGGTTATGGATATAACTAAAATTTAAATTTGCACTTTGAATCATAAACAGATGTATAAAGAAAATTTTTCTGATCGCCACAATAGTATTTCTAAAGCAGATGAGCAAGAGATGCTTCAAATGCTGGGTTACACTAGTATAGAGCAATTGATTTCGCAGACAATACCTGACGAGATAAGACTGAAAGAGGAGCTTGATTTAGATCAAGCACTTACTGAAGTAGAACTCTTGGAAAAACTTCAAGGCGTTGGTGCTAAGAATGTAGTTGCTCAAAACTATATAGGTATGGGCTACTATGGCACGCACACTCCTAAAGTTATACTGCGGAATATCTTGGAAAATCCAGGATGGTATACACAATACACGCCATACCAAGCTGAGATAGCGCAAGGTAGACTGGAAGCATTGCTTAATTTTCAAACAATGATATGTGATCTTACGGGATTGGAACTTGCGAATGCATCTTTATTGGATGAGGCTACTGCAGCTGCAGAAGCTATGGCAATGTTGTACTCCGCTAAGAAAAAGGATGCAGGGAATAAAATCTTTGTTTCGGATAAGGCGTTTCCTCAGACCATAGAGGTGATTCAAACACGTGCAGAACCTATGGATATAGAAGTAGTCATAGGTAACCCGTATGAAGTGCAGTTTAGCGACGAGTACTTCGCTCTTTTTGTGCAGTATCCTAATGGGGAGGGTTCAGTAGAAGATTATGCTGCATTAACTGCTAGCGCACTAGAGCATAATATAAAAACGATAGTAGCTGCTGATATTCTAGCACTTACGGTACTTAAAGCTCCAGGAGAGTGGGGTGCAGAAGTAGTAGTAGGTAGTACTCAGCGATTTGGTATTCCTATGGGGAATGGAGGACCACACGCGGCCTACTTTGCGACCAAGGAGGAGCACAAGCGTAGACTTCCTGGTAGAATTATAGGAGTGTCTCAAGATTCTAATGGTAAGTATGCACTTAGAATGGCGCTTCAAACTAGAGAGCAACATATCAAGCGTGATAAAGCAACGAGTAATATCTGTACAGCACAAGCATTACTGGCCATTATGGCAGGGATGTATGCAGCTTATCATGGTCCAAAGAGACTGAAGTCTATAGCAGAGAAAGTAAACCAACTCACCAGCATCTTTGCAAACAACCTTAGAAGTGTTGGGTTTAAGCTAAAAAATGATAGTGCTTTTGATACCGTGTGTATCCTTATGACACAAAATCAGCAGTCTAGACTTAGAAGTGTACTCGAGGCAGAGGCTATTAACGTTAGATACACTGAAGAGCACGTAGGTGTTAGTTTCGATGAGACTACGGAGTTAGAAGATGTTGAACTTCTAGTGAATTATTTTGCTACATCAATTAGGAAAGATGTTGATTTTTCAACTGAGATTTCTACGATGTGGGCTAAAGAATTGAATAGAGATACCACTTACTTGGAGCATCCTGTTTTTAACTCCTACCATACCGAGCACGAAATGCTTAGGTATTTGAAGTCATTGGAAAATAAAGACCTCTCATTAGCTCACTCTATGATAGCACTTGGTAGCTGCACAATGAAATTAAATGCTACCACAGAGATGATACCTGTAACTTGGGAAGCCTTTGGTAATATTCATCCATTTGCTCCGAAACACCAATTGGGTGGGTACACTCAGATGCTGAATGAGCTAGAAAGAGACCTTTCAGAAATAACAGGTTTTTACCAAGTGAGTCTTCAACCTAACGCAGGAGCGCAAGGCGAGTATGCTGGACTAATGACCATCCGTCAATATTTCATGGATACGGATCAAGCACATAGAAATATTGTTATCATTCCAGAATCTGCACACGGGACAAATCCTGCTAGTGCAGTGATGGCAGGTATGAAAGTAGTAGTAGTAAAATGCCATACCAATGGGTACATTGACTTAAATGACCTACGCGAAAAAGCGGTAAAGCATAAGGATAATCTGGCTGCAGTAATGGTCACTTATCCAAGTACTACAGGTGTTTACGAAGAGACTATTAAAGAAATAACTTCATTGATCCACGAGTATGGCGGTCAGGTATATATGGATGGAGCTAATATGAATGCGCAAGTAGGATACACCAATCCAGCAAACATAGGTGCAGATGTATGTCACCTGAACTTACACAAAACTTTCTGTATTCCTCACGGTGGTGGTGGTCCAGGTATGGGACCTATTGGTGTGGCAAAACACCTAGCGCCATATCTTCCACGTCATAGTGTTGTGGAAGGGGTGAGTACAGTAAAGGGAATGAAAGCAGTAAGTGCTGCTCCTTTTGGTAGTGCGAGTATTTTACTTATTAGCTATGCATACATCAAGATGATGGGAACAGAAGGTCTAAAAAGAGCTACTGCTACAGCGATCCTAAATGCTAATTACATGAAGCATAGATTATCAGAAGGGTATGACGTATTGTATACAGGCCAAAATGGTACAGTAGCACACGAAATGATAGTTGATCCTCGCCCGCTTAAAATTACTACTGGCATAGAGGTTCAAGACATCGCTAAACGACTAATAGATTACGGTTTCCACGCACCTACAGTAAGTTTTCCTATAGTGGGAACACTTATGATAGAGCCTACAGAGAGTGAGAGCAAAGCAGAGTTAGATAGATTTTGTGATGCTTTATTAAGTATACGTAAGGAGATAGCAGAAATTGAAAATGGAGAATCAGATAGAGAGAACAATGTGCTTAAAAATGCACCACATACTGCGGAATCTGTAATCAATGGAGAGTGGGATAAGCCGTATTCTCGAGAAAAAGCAGTGTATCCAGCACCTTATGTTTTAGCTAATAAATTCTGGCCAAGTGTAGGTAGAGTAGATAATACCTATGGAGACAGAAATCTAATTTGTAGCTGTCTGCCAATGGAAGCGTACGCTGAAATGAGCTAAATCCTACTTTCGGTGCAGCGAAATAATTAATAGGCTGTATTTTGTAATTTGTCTTAACTTTGAAGACAGCTCATGACCCTGTCACTCATTATAGGACTTTTAGTCTTTGGTATCGTACTTGTTTTGGTAGAAATTTTTATCACTCCAGGAATCGTAGTGGGTATCATAGGTGGCGTGATGATTACGCTAGGAGTCTATTTTGCTTACCGTGATTTTGGTGATGTTTATGGACATAAAGCATTACTTTCTACCTTAGCCGTATTGTCCCTTACAATATTCTTAGCTTTCAGAAATGGTGCTTGGAATAGGTTTGCGATGAAAGAAGTGATCGATGGGAAAGCCAACAATATTCATACACTAAAAGTTGATGTAGGAGATGTTGGAGTTACGCTTAGTGCTTTAAGACCTGCTGGAACAGCCTTACTGAATGGGCAGAAAATGGAAGTGCATACGGAAGGAGATTTTTTGCTCGCTAATGTTTCCGTAAAAGTAGTCAAACGCATACAAAACAAAATTTTTGTTAAACGAACCAATACTTAAATCTTAAAATAAATTAGAATCAACATGGGAGGAATTTTACCAATTATTATCGTCGGAGTAGTCTTACTACTCATCTTTTTTTACTTCGTACCACTTGGTCTATGGATTACCGCTCAGGTATCCATATCCGGGAAAAGTGTCAGTATCTTACAGCTTATCTTTATGCGAATAAGAAAGGTGCCACCGTCACTTATCGTGAATGCACTTATTAATGGTAATAAAGCTGGAATACCGGTTACTGCCAATGATTTAGAAACACACTATATGGCTGGTGGAAATGTCAACAACGTAGTGAAAGCATTGATTTCAGCGGATAAAGCCAATATACCTTTGGGCTTCAATATGGCAGCAGCCATTGACCTAGCAGGTAGAGATGTGGCAGATGCAGTACAGCTTTCAGTAAATCCTCGTGTCATAAATACACCGCCAGTGGCTGCTGTAGCAAAAGACGGGATCCAACTTATTGCCAAAGCTAAAGTTACGGTAAGAGCAAACATCGCACAACTAGTAGGTGGTGCAGGTGAAGATACCATTTTGGCTAGAGTAGGTGAGGGTATAGTGACTACTATAGGCTCGGCTACAAGTCATAAAGCGGTATTGGAAAATCCAGATACCATTTCAAAAACGATACTCGCCAAAGGCTTAGATGCAGGTACTGCTTTTGAGATTCTATCTATCGACATAGCGGACATAGATATAGGTAAAAATATAGGAGCGGAGCTTCAGACAGACCAAGCAGAGGCTGACTTGAAGGTCGCAAATGCGAAAGCCGAAGAGCGTAGAGCAATGGCTGTAGCTGAAGAACAAGAAATGAAGGCTAAGGCTCAAGATGCCCGTGCTCTTGTAATACTTGCAGAGGCAGAAATACCGAAAGCAATGGCAGACGCATTCAGAAGCGGTAATCTTGGAATAATGGATTATTACAAAATGAAAAACATACAGGCAGATACAGAGATGCGAGACAGTATCTCCAAGCCTAAGAAAAAATAGGATTTTAAATCTAACCTTTTGAAAAGACTACTTCGGTAGTCTTTTTTTTTGTTATTATGTTGAGCTCAGGTTTAAATATTCGCGTGAAATGCAACGTGAATATTACGACCCGGAGCAGTTATACCTGAGCTATAAGGTCTATATCGTTTGTCCAAAAGATTATCTATTCCTAAGGTGACCTTGACTTTATCGGTGATACGGTAAGAGCTGTTTAGATTAAAAATAATCCAACTGGGCGAGTATGGATTCCCGTCGTTGTCTTTGATGTACAGGAATGCATCATTCTTCTCGCCTGGGGCAAACTGGTCAGAGGTAAACTCTTGGTTGTATACACTTGCACAAGAAAGAGTAAGCTTATTAAGCGTGATTAAAATACTAGTTCCACCAAAATTAGGGGTGATATGTCTAATCGGATCTCCACTGCTAGTGTTGTTTTGAAGCATGGTGTAACTGCTGTTAGCTTCGAGGTGGTCATTTAGCTTAAATCTGGCTGATAGCTGTGTTCCATAAATAATAGCATAGTCTTGATTTACTAAGGTTTGTACTTGGCTTATGGTACCATCATATAGAATACTGTCTTGTCCGTTGATCGAACTATTTGCAATACTAATGGCTTTATTTAAATAGGTGTAAAATAGCGAAGCCTCTAGTTGTAGTTTATTCCAAAAAGTATAGGTGCCATTCAGTTCTCCATTGTATGCATATTCAGGCTTTAGGTTGGTATTTGTCACTATTACAGTATTGGGACTCCGGTCAAATACTTTTCCGATATCATCTATGTTTGGGGACCTGAAGGCGGTAGAAATAACTGCTCCTATAGTTCCTTTTTTTAGTGAATATAAATGTGAAATAGATCCTGTAACGGCAGTGTTAGCAGTGTTGAAAATGGGGTCAGGTAGATTATAGGTGCTGTCAAATTGACCAGCTATTGCAACTCGGTTTATCCGTAAACCACCTTCTGTTCTATGTCTGATGTTCCATCTTGAAGTCAGGTTAGAATATAGTCCTGTGGATGTCCATGTGCTTCCGTCTGGATAGCGCGAGGAGGTTGGTTTTAGTCCTCCATTTTCAATATTTCGAATTTGCCCAATACTGCTTACTAGATTATAAATATACTCACCACCGTAACTGAACTTAGTCTTACGAGAAATTCTTTTCTGCAGGTCTATATTCCCACTTAGGGCATCTACCTCTTCGGTTCTGATCCGTAGTTCAGTTCGACCCACTTTCCTGTCATTTCTGCTCTCTTGGAAGTTTTGATAGGCAAGACTCACGTTAAGGCTATCACTGAATATCGTCTTCTTAGTGGATTTGAGATGAAACTTGTGCATTAACCATCGTTGTGGTCCGTAGTACCAGTCGCCATTTACCAGCTCATTGCGGGAATTGCGCACGATTAATCTATCGTATCTTGGGATATCAGAAGTGTTACTGAAGTACAATCCATAATTGAGTGAGGTGTACTTATTTGCTTTGAAGGAAAGTTTTTGAAGGAAGTTAAATTGTCTATATCCACTGAATACCTGAACATTTTTATCGTTATTGTTTAAGGTCGTATCACCATTGTCAGTATTGATTACATAATCCAGTCGTTGGTACTCTTCAGGGCCATTGCTACCCATCCTTAAGTTACCAAAATCACTAAAGCTAAAACTAGTAAATGAAGCAAATCGATTGCTACCAATGCCAAAATCAACGTGGTAGGTCTTTTCATTGCTAGCGGAACCATACCTTAAATCTAAATTACCTGCATATACGGTGGAGTCCGCAGGTGCAAAAACAGGCTGCTTAGTGTTAAAACTGAGAACCCCTCCAACGGCGTCACTGCCATAAAATTGGCTAGAGGGTCCAAAAATAATATCAGTACTTTCTATGGTAAAAGGATCTATGGATATGACATTCTGTACATTTCCTTCTCTAAAAATGGCTGTATTCATGCGCACATCGTCCATCACAAGGAGTATTCTGCTGGTAGCGAATCCGCGCATCATAGGACTTCCTCCACCTTGTTGACTTTTCTGGATGTAAACCTTATGGTCCATGCCGATCAGGTCAGCAGCAGTTTGTGGTTGCAGAAGAGAGATTTTCTTAGCGGATATAGTGTGCACCTTTGTTGCTATTTCATTGTTTAACGTAGCTCTTAGTCCGGATGTGATGACTACAGGTGTAAAGGTGTTTGTCTTTTCCACCAGCAGGATGGTTGTGCTTATTCGCAGGTCTTGTTTTTTAACCTTTTTTTGGAAAAAATTAGGGTGTTTTAATGTCCAAGTAGCATTACTAATTTTGGAAGTGTCCAGTATAATATTACCATTGTCCAAAGAAGTAGCCAGGTACGTTTGGCCAGCATAGATTTCAACTCCTGGTACACCTCTTAAGTTTTTATTGACGACCCTCAGCTGGGCAGTGCTGATAATAGAGGAGAACAAGAAAAGACAGAAAGCTAGTAGTTTCATTAATTGTATTCGGTTTAGGTGGATGAACCAATAATTATTCCGAAAATTTAAAACTAAATATAAAAATGTGTGTTTATACATATAAATTTGTAACCGAAAAATAAACAAAAATGAAAAACGTATTTTTACTAACAATTATCGCAGCACTATTTGTAGCTTGCGGAAGTCCAAGTGCTTCAACAGAAGCAGGAGATGCACAAGAAGCAGCGGAAGCTACTTCTACAAATGAAACGTACACCATAGCGGCAGACCAAAGTACTGTGGTTTGGAAGGGTACTAAACCTACAGGAGATTCTCATTCGGGCACTGTAGCTGTTAAAGATGGTTCTATCTCAGCTGAGAACGGAGTCCCTACTGCAGGTAACTTTTCTATTGACCTTACTACTATAGCCCTTACAGACGAGGGAATGGACGAGGAGTCTAAAGCTAAGTTAGTAGGCCACTTAAGTACAGGAGATTTCTTCGAAACTGAGAAGTATCCAACTGCTAGCTTTGAAATCACTGAGGTTTCTTCAGATAGTCTTACTGGTAACCTTACCATCAAAGAGACTACAAAGTCTATCACTGTACCTTACTTCTTCCAAGCGGAAAATGGTGAGGCTACAGCTACAGCATCTTTCTCTATAGACAGAACACTTTGGGGTATCACTTTCAATAGCGGAAACTTCTTCAAAAATCTTGGAGAGTACATGATTGATGACGCTATTCAGTTTGATGTAAAACTGAAAGGTACTAAATAAGAATTTTCACAATAGAGCAATTGCGAAAGGCTAAGCTGCGGGATGTATATCTCGCAGCTTTTTTTTGTACAATACGGAGTAAATTATTGTCGTTATCTTTGTGGGAATGAAGAAGTATCTGATATACCTTACACTCGGTTTTTTTATACTGTCAGGAGTTTCAGCTTGTAAAGCAAAGCACTGTGCAGCCTTGCAAGACGATCTGGAAGGGTATAATCATCGCAAAGCTGGAAAGAAGAAGAGGGGAAGACAAGAAGGTCTTTTCGACGCTAAGCAGCGACGCTAATCTTTATTAGTCTGTCGTTTTGCTTTTTTCAAAGCTTCGTTTAGTAGGTACTCTATCTGTCCATTCGTACTCCTAAACTCGTCAGCAGCCCATTTTTCTATAGCTGCCAACATTTTTTCGTCTACACGTAATGCAAATGCTTTTTTTTTGCCCATAGGCTTAGTTTGTTTTTTTTGTAAGGGCTGGATCTCCTGTGCAGGTTCTGGGTATACTGCTGACCTCGTGCCTGAAGTTGTAATTTATTCTGTTATCCAACTTTTTTAGTATGATGTACTTTTTCATATTTCTTCGCTTCTACTATTCCATTTCTCTACTATCCTTTGTAGCTCACTTTCTTTTTGAGTTCCAATGAGAAACTTCTTCTTATTTTTTAGCACTATAGCCATACCCTTCCTTCCTGAAGTGTTATATACTGTTCCGTACCTTGTGCCTATTCGGATTCCCCATCCACCCACAAAACCATAGTCTAGAACTTTGAGGTTTTCTATTTCGTCCCAGTTTACCTTTTTATTTACGAATGGACATTTTACGGAGATGCCATAGTTGTCTATTTTAGTGGTGAGTTTCCAAAACCAGATGATAGGAAGCACCCCAATTCCAATAACTATCCCTGGCCAAAAAGCAAGATGATTCATAGAACTATTCTCTTGCTGCAGAAAGCTATATGCGGCGCATCCTATTACCGCAAATGTAGCTATGAGTATGAGTCTTAACCACCACTGATTGATGTGTTGCTCCTCGTTAAAACTTACGTTTAATGTTTTCATGTTTGAGCTTAGACTTATGATCTTAATTGTGAAGTGTCCCTGCATTTACGATAGGGCTAGCAGCTTTGTCAGAGCAAAGCACTACGAGTAGGTTACTCACCATCGCGGCACGTTTGTCGTCGTCTAATTCTACAATTTTCTTAGCACTTAACTGCTTTAGCGCATCATCTACCATGCCTACTGCACCCTCTACTATTTTACGACGAGCAGCGATGATAGCTGTAGCTTGCTGTCGTTGCAACATCGCACTTGCTATTTCCTCTGAGTAAGCCAGATAACTTATACGAGCCTCTATAACCTCTATGCCTGCTATATTTAGCCTACGTGTAAGAGCATCTTCAAGCTTTTCGTCTATTTCTGCACCGCCACTTCTAAGTGTGAGATGATTTACCTGTCCAGTATCCTCATCTTCAAAATCATCATATGGGTAGTGACCTGCTAGTTTCCGGATGGCTGCTTCACTCTGTATATTCACAAAGTTTTGATAATCATCTACATCAAAGGCTGCACGAAAGGTTTCTTTTACTTTCCAAACGACCACAGCACCTATTTTGATAGGATTACCTAGGCTGTCATTTACTTTGATAGGCGGAGTATCTAAGTTGCGCGCACGGAGACTAATCTTTTGTTTTTTGAAAAAAGGATTGATAAAGAAGAACCCATTTTCGCGCACGGTTCCTTTGTAAGCTCCGAAGAGTGTAAGTACTCTACTGCCGTTTGGACTTATAGCAGTGAGACCAATAGATATAAATATGAAGGTCAAAGCGGCTAGAATGATAATCACAGGATTTTTTAGCATTAAGCCCAAGACTACCCACCCTATTCCTAAGATAAGCATAAGGAGTAAGCCTACGTAGCCACTCATCGGTTTGAAGGTTGATTCAATTTTTTTCATTTGGATTAGTTATTTAAATGATATTAAAATGATGTCATAAATATATCAAATAAAGTAGCTGTAACTCCTATTTATTCAGATGAATAATCCATTCGTAACGATGAACTATTTATTTTTCTGTGTCCATACTCCCTAAAATAGAACTATCGAACGAAGTAGGTGTTACTATAGTATGTTCGGACTATTTAAAAAGAAATCAGAAAAAGAAAAGCTAGAAGACCAATACGAGAAACTTCTGGCGGAGGCTCATAAGCTAAGTACAGTAAACAGAACGGCCTCTGATGCTAAAGCTGCTGAAGCAGATGCTATCTTGAAGAAGATTGAGGCGATGGATTAAAGTCACATTAAGCACTTTGATTAGGCTTAGGCTCTTTTGGAAGGTAAGGTTTATAATTCTGTAAACTTCTTGTGTAAGACGTCATTCAGCTCCTCTGCATGGGTATACACCGCAAAGTGACCGCCTTGAATGAAAGCGTCCGCTTGGCTTCTGCTTTTTGTAAATATTCTATCCTCTTGTGAGTGAATGTGGTAGGTAGAGGTTTGAGTTTTTACTCCTTTCCAGTTTGCTATCTGCGTCATTGCCCATTTGATATGGCGAGGAGTAGCAGTGCCAAAACAAGACTTTAATACTGTTTCATCCTCTTTAGTATTCAATGAAAATGCATACCGAACAAAAACAGTTGGCTTAGCCAATAAGAACGCAGGCATAAGGCCGATCAAATTGAATCTAGCCGCGTACTCAAAATACCAAGGTTTTTCATTCTTGCTTTTGATTGTAGAAATGAGAATTAGTTCCTTCACAGGAAGTATAGCCGCAATCTCTTGAGCTACTATACCTCCAAAACTCAGCCCAACCAGAATAGGGTTCGGGTGGTTTATTTTCTCAGTCATGCGAGCGGCATAAGACGTTAAGCTTTCATTCGCAGTATTCGCTATCCAACCTAAATGTGTGTGGTTCTCTGGAAAGTTGATTCTAGAAAACACACGCTCATCAGCGCCTAAACCGGATAGTATGTAGGTATGATTTTTCAAGGTAAACTATAGTAATCATTAGTATTGAGAAACTCAGGGTATCCACCGTAAAATCAAAACCTCAAATCCTCGGACTTTGATCGGAATGATGTTACTCGAAATTCAACATGCTGCCAAACAAGTCTTTGAATTCTAGCCCTTCATCCAACTGATTTTTACTGAGTTTAGAGTATTCTGATAATCCATGAAGCACAAACTCCATCCAGAGATGCTTTTCTAATGGACGGGCATCTGGCATATTTTCATCTATGAAAAGAGCTAGACCATCTACACTATTGAGTATGCGTTGGTATTCTTTGTCACTAGCGTCATTAGTCAGTTCTAGCGTTTTTCCGCGCTCAAACCAGCCAGTAATACGGCTAAAAGCATTTTCTATTTCGTTGCCTTCTGAATCCTTACTTTTTAATCGCTCAGGATTTTCGAAGTGCTGTATGAACTCCGCTCGTATGGCTTTGCCAATAAGCTGATGTGCTACGTTAAGTGGTCCTTCTTGTTCACCTTCGTAGACCATTTCAATTTTGCCGGTGATGGCAGGGATGATACTCACTAAGTCACTGATACGCACAAGTGATTTTTTATCTCCATTGATGGTCACACGTCGTTCTACGCCACTGTATATGTTTTCCAGTGCAGTGATAGCTAGACGAGCAGACACACCAGACTTGGCGTCTACAAACTCACTGGTACGTGCTTCTATCACGAGTCGCTCTATGAGTGTAGGTATTAAGTCGTGCATCACTACCACTTTCTCCTTGCCTACATCTAGTTTAGCTTCCTGAGCAGTGATAGACTTACTCATAGCTAGGGTTTTAGGATAGTGAGTTAGTATTTGACTTCCTATTCTATCTTTTAACGGAGTTACTATGCTGCCTCTATTCGTGTAGTCTTCTGGATTAGCAGTGAATACAAACTGAATATCAAGAGCGAGTCTCATCTTAAATCCACGGATCTGAATATCGCCTTCTTGAAGAATATTGAATAAAGCTACTTGTATTCTAGGTTGTAAGTCTGGTAACTCGTTTATTACGAATATGCATCTATTTGCTCTAGGAATAATGCCGTAATGAATTACGCGTTCATCGTTATAACTGAGCTTTTCATTGATGGCTTTTATCGGATCTACATCACCTATTAAGTCTGCTACGGATACATCTGGAGTAGCAAGTTTCTCTACATATCTTTCATCTCTATGTAACCAAGCTATTGGGGTGCTATCACCAAGGTCTTTCACTTGTTGCTTACCATAGTAGGAGAGAGGAGCAAGAGGCTCATCATTGACTTCACTGCCTGCTATATATGGGATGTACTCGTCTAAAAGACCAGTGAGCTGACGAGCCATCTTAGTCTTAGCTTGTCCACGAAGTCCGAGTAGATTTATACTGTGTCCAGATAGGATCGCACGTTCAAAATCGGGTACTACAGTATTTTCATAGCCCAATATTCCAGTGAATATAGGTTCTTTTGCCGCTAGGCGTTTCCTAAGGTTTGCCTTGAGTTCTTCTTTAATATTTTTGGCTTGGTAGCCGCTAGCTTTCAGTTCGCCTAATGTTGTTGGTCTTGTCATTATTATCTTTTTTCGTTGCAGTTAACTTTTTGTCATCTTGAGTGGTGATTGTCAGTTCGAGTGTTCTGAGAGATCAGAATGTATCGAGAATTGAAACAATCAATACATCGAGGAATAACAAAATGGGCTACATTCTTTTTCTCTTGTTTTTTGCGTAATCGGTAAATACTATTTCTCCCAGTCCTTTCAGTCCAGTATAGAATGCTTTACCGTTATTGGTTTCTGTAAATTCTTCTACAAACTGCTGTAAGTATGGGTCTTCTGCTATCATAAAAGTAGTAATAGGAATACCTAATCTACGACAGGCCGCAGCTTCGTTGTAACATTTATTTACTATCTTTTTGTCTAGTCCAAAGCTGTTTTTATAGTACTTTATTCCTTCTTTTAGGCAGCTAGGCTTACCATCAGTAATCATGAAAATCTGTTTGTTTGGATTTCGTTTTCTACGAAGGATTTCTCTAGCCAGTTGAAGTCCTGCGACCGTATTGGTATGGTACGGCCCTACTTTGAGGTATGGTAAATCTTTCAGTGAAATCTGCCAAGCGTCATTTCCAAAAACGATAATGTCTAGTGTGTCTTTAGGAAACTGAGTTTTGATATACTCAGCGAGAGCTAGAGCTACTCGTTTGGCAGGAGTAATTCTGTCTTCACCATAGAGTATCATACTGTGACTGATGTCTATCATCAGTACTGTGCTTGTTTGTGTTTTGTAACTTTTTTCGTTTATCACCAGGTCGTCAGTGGTCATCATTCCACTGTCTCCATGATTGAACTGAGCATTTTTTATACTCTCAGTAAGTGCTATTTGATCTAAATTATCGCCGTATTGGTAACTCCGCATATCCGCGGTGTTTTCGTCACCTATACCTGTAAATTTGGTCTTGTGATTTCCTTTTCCGCTTTTTTTTAGTTTACCAAAAACCTCTTCAAGGGCATTTTTACGAATAGCTTGCTCCATTTTGGAGGTAATCTCAAATTCGCCTGTACGATTGTTCTCATCCATATAGCCTTTACTTTTAAGGTCTTGGATAAAATCCCCCATGCCGTAATCCGAACTGGTAATGTTGTGCTGTTTATCTAGCTCATTCATCCAGTCCATAGCCTCTGACATATCTCCGCTGGTATAGAGTAATAGCTGTTTCAGTAGGTCCAGCAGATTCTCAAAGTTGCTGCCGTCTACCTTGCTGGGTATATATTTTGAAAATTGAAATCCTAACACTCGTGTAAAGGTAACAAACAGAGGTTAAATGGGTTTGTTCGAAGTATTAAGTTTTCATTCGACCTACCTTCCAAGACCATGCTATAAAGAGTGGTTGTACGAGTATAAGCCTGACCCAAGCAAACCACACCGGAATGCAAAGTCCATCTTTCACGCAGCTGCCTATTTGAATGAAATAGATGTGTGAGGGTACGAGTACTAAAAGGAGTAGGATAATGCCATGCGTAGCTAGTTTGGTGTATTGCGGTATGAATACCAATACTCCGAGTGCCAATTCTACTATACCAACCAGCAGATTAAGTAGGATAGGAGCAGGCAGGTAGTCTGGAATGAGGGGTAGGTAGAAGTCTGGATTGAAAAAATGGTTTGCTCCTGCGAATAGGTAAAATATACCAAGACCTCTATGTAGCCAACGGTTTATGAAAGCTTCCATTTATAATCAGTGTGTACTTTTTTGAGAATAAGAAAAAATGGAATCCACCAGATAAAATCGTTGGTAAGGAGCGTGTAGATAAACGCGAAAGGAACATTGCCTTGCGCATAGTTAATCATAAAACCGATGGGGCCAAATAGTTTGCCCAAGAAACCGACTGCTACGATAGGCCAGTGACGCATAGGATCATACGATGCCCACCAATAGCCAAGTCCGTAAACGCCTATGACCATCCCCATTCCTTGCCAAACCATAGGATGATTAAGAGGTTCCATACCTACGAGGTTAAAAAAATGATCGGGGAGTAATACTACCCATGCACCCCATAGAATATTATAAATAGCTGCGAGCTTCAGTGTAAGTTTCATCCATCTTCTAACAAATGAAGGGAAGTATGGTTGTAAATACCACAATTATATCAGATCATCTATGGATTGAATGATATGAGTGTTAGAGGCTGTGGGTTTAAACAGAGGCGTAAATGAATAGTTAGCTAAAACTATCTGGACAGCTTATTGACTGAGCTCAATATTGAAAGTAGAACCTACATTTGGTTCACTGTGCACCCAAATTTTACCATTATGACGTTGAATAAACTCTTTACAAATTAGTAGACCAAGACCAGAACCGGTTTCTGCATTGGTCCCTTGTGTAGATTTGGAAGTAGCTTCATTGAATAGATTTTTTTGAGCTTCTTCAGTCATACCTATTCCATTGTCTGTTACAGAAATTTTTAAGTTGTCATCGATGCGATGTGCCTCTATAGATATCTCGCCATCTTTTCGCGTAAATTTAATAGCATTTGAAAGTATATTTCTGACCACGGTGTTTATCATGTTTTGGTCCGCAGTTATATTTAAATTTTCATCTACATTACAGTTGAGCTTTATGTTTTTCTTTACTAAGTTAGGCTCCAAAATATGTATCGTATTTTGAATGGACTCATCCAGATTAAATTCGGTTATTTGAAAGTCAATTGAGCCGGTCTGCATTCTCGCCCATTCCAGTAAGTTGTCAAGAAGATTAAGCGCATATTTGTTTTATATTCCATATGATTGATAGAGGCTGGGCACCTCTTTTAGTGGTAAGGAAACATAGACAAATGATATTGAGCAGAAAGGCTTCTTCAGCTCAGAATATGATTAATCCAACGCTTCTAACAATACTCCACAAACATCCTTAATCTGATCCTCAGTCATAATTAAAGGCGGGGAGATTCTTAGGCACTCCAGATTATACAGAAACCAGTCGATGATGACTCCACGTTCTATGCATCGTTTCATGGTGCGTTCTACTACTTCGAAAGAGTCTAGCTGTACGGCCAGCATCAGACCTTTGCCGCTTATTCCTTTTATCTTGGGGTGTACGAGTAGTTCGCGGAAGAGTGCTTCTTTTTCTGCTACTTCTCTCATCAGGTTGCTTTTCGTCAGAAACTTCAGCGCAGCATTGCCAGCCGCACAGCTCACCGGGTGCCCGCCAAAGGTAGTTATGTGTCCAAGTATAGGATTGTCGCTCAGGCTAGCCATTATAGCTTGAGAGGAGATGAAAACGCCTATTGGCATTCCGCCGCCTAATGCTTTTGCACTAAGGAGAATGTCTGGTACCACGTTGTAGTGCTCAAAGGCATAAAGCTTTCCTGTGCGGCCTACACCTGTTTGTATCTCGTCAAAAACCAGTAGTGTTCCTGTCTCATTGCACTTTTTACGGAGTGCATTCAAAAATTCTTGGCTAGCTGGCACGTAGCCTTTTTCGGCTTGGATAGGCTCTATGAATACTGCAGCCGTTTGCGCATCTATTACATCTAAGGTGTCCAGCTGATTAAAGTCGGCAAAATGGATGTTTGGAAGCAACGGTTTGAACGGGCCAGAGTAATACTCGTCACTCATCATACTGAGAGCTCCACTAGTACTGCCGTGGTAGGCATTACGCATAGCCACTATCTTACTTCTACCTGTGTATTTTTTGGCGAGTTTCATAGCGCCTTCTACCGCTTCACTTCCACTATTTAGAAAATAGAAAGACTGTAATTTGTCTGGGAGTAGCTTGGCCAGTCTTTTGGCCAATTTTACTTGTGGTCCTATTACATATTCGCCATATACCATTTGATGGCTGTATTTGTCTACCTGTTTCTTTATGGCTTTGGTTACTTGCTTATTTTTATGACCAATGTTGTTTACTGCTATTCCGCTAATAAGATCCACGTATGGCTTATCATTTTTGTCATAGAGGTATATTCCTTTACCACGCACGAATTCATACATAGGTGGAGTAGGAGAGGTCTGGGCTAGGTGTTTTAAAAATGATTTTTTGATGCTTCGAAGATAAGGATTATTGTAGGAACACGCCTCAAGACGTGATCTTACAGGGTGTAAAAAAATGTATCAGGGGTGTTTTGTCACATGGAGTGTTTTTCGAGCTTAGGAGAAAATGTATCGAAATGGAACAAAAAAACCTCCTCAGTTTCCTGAGAAGGTTTCAAATTTTCTAAGTATTTTTCTTAGTTTACTTTGTCAGAAAGACCAGATCCTGCCTTGAACTTAACAACGTTCTTAGCAGCGATTTGAATTTCTTTTCCAGTTCTTGGGTTTCTACCAGTTCTAGCAGCTCTTTGGCTTACAGAGAAAGTACCAAATCCTACAAGGATTAGTTTTTCACCTTTCTTAAGAGCAGAAGTAGTTGAATCCATAAATGCATCTAGAGCCTCACCTGCTTGTGCTTTGGTGATGCCAGCTTTATCAGCCATAGCTGATATTAAATCTGATTTGTTCATACGTTTAAAATATTATCTTGTTAATAGTTGGTCAATTTTAAGGCGAAGACCCACGTGAATACAAGGACTGTTACCTATTTGTTGATAATTTCAAATAAGAAGCAAGCTTTTGAGCGGTAAACGTAGTGTTTACGGGTGTTTTAAGCTGACATAGCTCATAAAAATATGTTCGTTGGTGAAAAATGACTTCTAGTTCAGCCAATGATAAAGTGGATGCTAGCGGTCGTCCTTCCATGTTTTTGATGTATGTCGCTATTTCTTCCCACGGCTTATATAGGTAAATACAGACTCCGTTTTGTAAAATAATCGAATGATTTTTTAAGGATGACATGGTGCCACCTCCTAGGGCTATGATATGGCGGTCTTTTAATGTTAGCAAACTTAAAAGATGTTTTTGCTCTATCAATCGAAACCCTGATTCACTCTCTTTTTGGAATATATCTGGAATAGATCGTCCTTCTTGTTGCTCTATGTAGTTGTCTAAGTCGATGAATGGCAAATCTAGAATTTGACTTAAGTCCTTGCCGATTGTGGACTTTCCTACGCCCATAAAGCCGTTGAGAAATATATGCATTAGCTTAGTTTGATTCGTGGGTCTAATTTTACATATAGGATGTCTACTAGTATGTTGATGACTACAAAGAGTAAAGCAATGAAGAGGATAGCTCCCATCACTACCGGTAGGTCATTCATCTCTAGCGCTTCTATAGTCAGCTTGCCTAGTCCTCGCCAATTAAATATGTATTCTATAAAAAATGCTCCGGCCAAAAGCGAAGCGAACCAACCAGAGATAGCCGTAATTACTGGATTTAGGGCGTTGGGTAGCGCGTGACTTACCAATATCTGTCTTTGGGTGAGTCCTTTTGATTTAGCGGTTTTTATGAAGTCCTTATTCAGTGTTTCCAGCATAGAACTGCGGGTAAGTAGCGTGAATATCGAGAGCGGTCTTACTCCCAGAGCAATAGCAGGTAGTATCAGGTTTTTCCATTGGTAGTACTCGCCCGTAAATGGATCTACATCTATCCAGCTACCAGTCATATTGAGTCCTGTGACCGAGTGCAACACGTAGCCAAAGAACCAGGCAAGAATAATAGCGGAAAAAAAAGACGGAACAGATATTCCAAGTGTACTAATGAATACGATGGCTTGATCTGCAAATGAATTGGCTTTGATACCTGAAAGTATCCCCAACAGTATTCCAAAAAAAGCAGCAAATACGATGGAAACGATAGCTAGTACAAAGGTTCCTTTAAATGATTGAGCAATCAATGTAGTGGTCTTCTCGCGGTTTTGAAAACTTCTTCTGAGAAATGGCACTTTCAGTAGTGTAGTGATACTTCCTATGTTTAAAGATGCACTCTTGCCATACTTCTCCTTTAGCTCGGACTCTTTACTGTCCCTGTGGAAAGAGACGGGGGAGATATCATTTAGAAAAAGTAGGTACTGCGTAAATAACGGTTTGTCGAGTCCAAATTCTTTTTTAATGGCTTCTTGTGTAGCTGCGTCAGTTCGCTGACCTACGGCCATACTCTCTGGATTAGGAAAGGAGAAACTAAACAAGAAAAACACGACGGTAACCACACTGAAAAGTATGAGTATCCCACTGCCTATTCTCTTGAGTAGGAATGTTATCATTTAGCCACTTTTTTCAAGAAACGCTTCTCAGAGGGTAGTCGCGTACTTGGCCAGTTTTCTATTACTACATTTCCCTCAAAAAGTACCAATCCTGGATTGCTGCGTATGATAGATTTTAGGTTGGTCTTGTCCCCATAATAAAAAGGAATATCTAGCTGATGTTCATGTCGGAAAGCTTCAGTAGTTTCCACATTACTCGCGGTGAGTGGATAGATTTCTATCCCTTCTTTCTTACAAGCTTTTAAGATAGTTTTGAGTTCTGCTATAGCTTCTAGATTTGCATTTTGAAGCTCATTCATTACTATCAGTATTTTATGTGTAGAGTCATTGGCAAAGAAGTCGTCGGCGTAATCATTGTTGCGCGATTCGTCCATTATCTTAAAGTCATGTATCTCTGGCTCATAGCCCTTACTGATAAGCTTATCCTTACGATCCACAAATTCATATCCATCGGCTTTTAGGTCTCTACTCGACATTTGCTCGAGTGTAAACTCTTCTTCTACACCATCTTTAGCATAGATGAATATATTCTCATACACGTCTGTAGGAGCATCTTCAGGAACTACCGCAAGCTCTTTTATGTTATTACCTTCCCTAAACTTTAGGAAGTTTTTAACAGGAAGATAGTGCCAGCAGTATATCGCAAAACCCGCAGAAAGGATAGTGAAAACAGTGAGTAGTTTTACCGCAAAAGGCTTGCTAAATACTGGTTTTATGTACTTAACTCCAAGAGCTATGAAAAATATGGAAATACAGAGGATGATATCTTTATAGAAACTTTCCCAAGGAGTGAGCTTTATAGCATCGCCAAAGCATCCGCAGTCAGTGACTTTATTATAATATGCGCTGTACCACGTAAGGAAAGTGAAAAATAAGATAAGGATAATAAGCAGCGTCACTATGAGCTTAGGAGACCATCCTATGAGTAAGGCAATTCCCAATACAATTTCTACGACACATAGGAATATGGCTAGTGCCAATGCATATGGTCTTAATCCTTGAAAGAAGTTTACCCACCATGAATTAGGTTGTACATATGTAGAAGCATCTATGGTGATTGTTTTTAGATTGGGTTGAAACGATTTAAAAGTGATGGTTTCTTTTCCCAGTTCGTTACCTGCAGCACCGTAAGCTATTGTTGTTGTAAGTAATACTGCATTACTATCTTCAGCATTAACTGGTACGTTTAGTAATTCAGTGTCATCCAAGTAGATAGAGGCATCCGCAAAGTATACGCTATCCTTAATTCCATTGCCTAAGGGTACTGCTTTCCACGGCGTGGTAGCTGCTGATATAGTGTAGGAAGGGGAGTTTGGACTAATGGCTATGGTCTGAGTATAACTGCCGTCTGGAGAAGTCACAGTAGCGTATATACTGTCCTGCTGTGCTTCTAGCTCTGCTGAAAATACCGAGAAGTACTCGTCTAGTTTGTAGCTGAAGCCGGTAGGGTCATTGGACTTAATTAGCCCAGAAAAGATGAAAAGTAAACCGACAAATACACGAAATATGTTTGCTATGTATTTCATTTAGTTTTTATAAAAGTCATTGATTCGAATCAAAGCAAATATAGCATAGTTCAGCATATCGCTGAAGTTAGCGTCTATACCTTCGGAGATTAAAGTTTTACCCCCTTTGTCTTCTATTTGCTTGGTTCTTAGTATTTTCATTAGAATCAAATCCGTATAGGTGCTTACCCTCATGTCTCGCCAAGCTTCACCATAATCATGGTTTTTGGTTGTCATGAGCTGCTTACACATGTCTGCTTTAGTATCGTAGTGTTTTAGCACTAGGCTAGGATCCATTTCCATATCGTCACTGGCTTCCAGCTCTAACTGTATGAGTGCTATCACACAGTAGTTTACGATACCTATGAATTCATTTTCTATACTCTCACCGACTTTATTCTCCTGTTTTTCTTCTAGACTGCGTATTCGCTGAGCTTTTATGAATATTTGATCTGTGATAGAGATAGGACGGAGTATACGCCAAGCAGTACCGTAGTCGTATGTCTTCTTTTCGAAGATTTCACGACACTGAGTTATGGCTTGGTCAAATAGAAGTGGAGTATCTGTATTCAAAATGAATTTAATTTGCCACGAAGATAATTTTCGAAACTAAAGAAATGAAGCAAAGCATCCACATAAAAGGCACAGTGTTTTCTCTGGAGACACCTCGGGTCATGGGTATTTTAAATGTGACACCAGACTCCTTCTCCGATGGAGGTAAATATAGGAGCGCAGATGCAGCACTGTTACAAGCTAAAAAAATGATAGCTGAGGGAGTGGACATAATAGATGTCGGAGGCTACAGTTCACGACCTGGAGCTGCTGAAGTCAGTATTCACGAAGAGTTAGACAGGGTGATTCCAGTACTGGAGAGATTAGCGGCTGAAATAGATGCAGTACTATCGATAGATACCTTCAGGGCTGTAGTAGCTAAACAGGCTATTGAAGCAGGAGCTCATATTGTCAATGATATCAGCGCGGGCGATGACGATGTTACTATGATACCCACAGTAGCAGAACTGGGAGTTCCTTATATCGCTATGCATAAAAAAGGATTACCCCAATCAATGCAGGATGATCCGCAGTACGGAGATGTAGTGGCAGAAGTGTATGACTACCTTAAGCAAAAGAAAAAGCAATGTGTGGACGCAGGGATACATGATGTAATACTCGACTTGGGCTACGGTTTTGGCAAAACACTGGAGCACAACTATGAGTTGTTAAAGAGATTAACTGAGTTTCAAGAGATAGGTGCGCCTATACTTTCGGGTGTTTCTCGCAAGAGTATGGTATTTAGAGCGCTAGGCGTAAATGCTTCTGAAGCATTAAACGGTACTACGTTCTTACACGCTTACGCATTGCAAGGAGGTAGTAGCATACTTAGGGTGCATGATGTAAAAGAGGCGGTGGAGTGTGTGAAGTTATGGAAAAAGGTGAATGGAGTTTAATCTATGAGTGCCAGAATTATTGAATAATTATGGTAGGCAGGTCGGAAATTTGAAACCGTTACTTCTGCCTTCTTAAAAATAGGTGTTACACAGTGTAGTCTTACCTTAGAATTAGTACGTTTTTTTCTTGACATCCACCGCTTATCCACTTATCTCAATAATAAAATAGGGGTAACATAGAGATAACATAACACCTGCACACTTGCACTAACAAAAAACAAAGCAAACAAATTAATTAACTTATTTCAAAAATGAAAAACATTTCAAAATTCTTGTTCCTAATGATGCTAGCAATGGCAGCGGTAACTTTTGTCGGATGTGGTCCAGACGAAGAAGAACCTCCTGTGCTTCTCAATTGTGAGCATTCAGGTTTCATAACTGCGGACGAAACGTGGTCTGCTAGTTGTATTCATATCCTTAAAGATAGAGTAATCGTAAAAGAAGGTGTTACTTTAACTATAGAGCCAGGTACTATCATCAAAGGAGAAGTAGGAACAGGAGCAAATGCTTCAGTGTTAGTAATAGCAAGAGGAGCTAAAATAAATGCTGCAGGTACTGCTGCGAATCCTATTATATTCACTTCAATAGCGGACGAAATCGCTTTAGGTGAAAAAGTAGGTCCTAACTTAGATGAGGCTTCTGCTAAAGGTTTCTGGGGTGGCGTTATCATACTAGGAGGTGCTCCTACATCGCCTAAAACAGGTGCTACTGAGCAGATAGAAGGTATACCTGCTGACGTGATAGAAGGAAACTATGGTGGAGACAATGCTGCAGATAACTCAGGAGTGTTTACGTATGTATCTATCCGTTTTGGAGGTACGTTAATAGGTGAAGGTAATGAGATAAACGGTCTTACACTAGGTGGTGTAGGTAACGGTACTACTATAAATCACATAGAAGTAGTAGGTAACGTAGATGACGGTATAGAGTGTTTCGGTGGAACAGTAAATATTGATCACGCATTAGTGATGTATCAAGGAGATGATGCTTATGATATTGATCAAGCTTACAGTGGAACAATCAATAACTTCATCTACATAGCAGGTGCAGACTCTGATCACGGTTTAGAAATAGACGGTCCTGAAGGTTCTGAAAATCCAATTGGTAGATTTACGTTACAAAACGGTTCATTGAAAGGAAATCCTGTTCAAGGTGAATTTGCAGACTTTAGAAGCAATGCTCAAGGTACAGTAGATAATTTGTATTTCTTTGGTTTTAACTCTGCTGCAGACGTTGAAATTGACGATGATAAGACTTCTGCAAACTATACTTCAGGTGCGCTTGTGCTTACAAACCTTAAGTTCAACTCTACTGCTTGGTCACTTACTGATGGCGAACCAGACGGAGGTACTACGACTTGGGCTGAGGTAACTGACATATTCGCAGATAAATCTCCAGCTGGAGATGCTGCTGCTGCAGACACTAAGTTTGCTGCTAACGGTAATGCATTAGTTACTGCTAAAACTGGTGGTGCAAACAAGTCAGAGTTTATAGGATGGTCATTAGCAGACGCTAAGGGTCTTCTTTCTGATTTTTAAATAAAAGATTGATTAGATTATATACAATTATGAGTCAAGTGAGACAGCGTTGGGTTTTCCCTTCGCTGTTTCCTTGTTTTTATACATTCAATAAAAAAGGATAAAAAGAATTAAGCAAAAAATGTCAATGATAAGATCAATTGCACTATTTCTATTTACGTTACTTCTTTGTGTTAGTGCTTTGGCACAACGAGGTACCGTATCAGGTAAACTAGTAGATGAAAGTACAGGAGAAGTACTCACCAGTGCCACGATTACCACCTCTACTTCTTCAGGCGGGGGATATTCCGATTTTGAAGGAAAATTTGCTGCCAGTTTTGAGGTAGGAACGCACAGTGTAGATATTAAACTGATGGGATATACTACTATGACTATCCCTGGAGTAGTGGTCACTGAAGGAGGGAATACTGATTTGGGACTTCTCAAGCTATCTAACTCAGCAGAAGAAGCTGTAAAAGGAGGAGTAACCATACGGGTAAAAAAATCAACTACTTCAGAATCAGCATTAATTACTGCTCAAAAAAAGTCAGTTAAAATAATGGACGGTACGAGCAAGCAAGCTATGGCCAAAGTAGGTGATGGTGACGCAGCTGCAGCTGCAAGCCGTGTGACAGGAGTTAGTATAGACGGAGGTAAATATGTGTTCGTGCGAGGACTAGGAGATAGGTATACCAAGACAGTGCTTAATGGAATGGAACTTCCAGGGCTTGATCCAGACAGGAATACGGTACAGATGGATATCTTCCCTACGAACCTGATCGATAATATAGTCGTGCTCAAGAGTTTTACTCCAGATTTAGCAGGAGACTTTACCGGAGGATGGGTAGATGTACAGACGTCGGATTTTCAGGCAAAGGAAGTATTCGGGGTGTCTGCGTCATTGGGGTATAATCCCACAATGAATTTGAACAGTAATTATCTTACTCATGATGGTGGTCTAGCAGAGGTATTTGCTTTTGGCAGAACCTCTAGGAAAGTTCCTTTTGGAGAAGCTAAAGCTATACCTTTCTCACAGTATACGCAGAGTAATGGTGGAGCACAAAAAGCGCAAGACAACGCCAATGCATTTGGTAAGAATGTAGCTGCAGAAACAGCTCCAAGCCTTCTCAACTCTTCTTTTACGATCAACTACGGTAATCAAATTAATAAGAAGAAAAGAACCTATGGCTATAACTTAGCTGCCGGCTACAGCAATACATACAAATATTATGACAATGCGATTTATCAGTCTTATATTAAAGATGCAGACATAACGCAGAACGAATTGATACTGGCTGAAAAAAATAACGGTAGTATAGGAGAGAATGAAGTGCTTTGGAGTGCATTGGCTAATGGATCCTACAAGCGAGGTAGACACAGTCTTAGTCTTACGGCATTTCATACACAAAATGGGGTGAAAAAATCTTCTCAGCTGATTTATGAGAACGTAGCGAATCCGTTTGGAGATGCTGGTGCTATGCTAGATAAAGATGTATTGTATTATAATCAGCGTACCTTGAGTAGCCTGTTGATAGAGCACACGCTTAAAAATGATTCAGGATGGTCAATTACTTCCAAAGTCTCACCCAGTATATCCAGTAATAATGAGCCAGATATGCGTATTACGGCTATTTCTTTTGATGAGAATGGAGACTATAGATTTAACGTAGGGGCAGGTTCTGAGGTTACTAGACTATACAGAAGCTTGACAGAACTAAACTTGAATGCAAAAGTAGATGCGGAGCGAACGCTTCCTCTCAGCAGAAAACGTGAGACAAAACTCAAATTTGGTGTGGCTAACAATATAAAGAGTAGGGAATTTGGGGTATTCCAATACAACTTCCTACCAGTAGGTAGTTTTAGTCTGAATGGAGACCCAAATCAGATAATGGAAGACTATCTGTTTGACGCTTCAAAAGGGGAAGGGTTTACCTTGTTTGGAGAGCCAATCAAATCAAACGAATATAACGCTACACTTAATGTGGCAGCAGCATATGCGATGAATGAATATCCTGTAAGCAGTCGATTAACAGCAGTATATGGTGTGCGCTTAGAGAAAGCAGATATGTACTACACTGGAGAGAATACCAATAATGAGTCGTATATCAATGAGCAAGTGCTCAATGAACTCAATATATTGCCATCCGTAAACTTAGTTTTTCGTGCTACCTCAGATATCAATGTTCGTGTAGCGGGTACCCGCACCGTAGCCCGTCCTTCATTTAAGGAGAAGTCGCTAGCACAGATTCTAGACCCTATCTCTGGACGTACGTTTATAGGTAACCTAGAATTAGAGCAGACTGAGGTGACTAACCTTGACCTCCGTTTTGAGAAATTTATGAAGCGAGGAGAATTAATTTCGGTAAGTGGATTCTATAAAAACTTCACCAATCCTATAGAAATAGTAGTCTATAAGCCAGAGACTCCAACCAACTTTACCCCTAGAAATGCGGTAAGTGCGAATATTTTCGGAGCAGAATTTGAGTTGAAGAAATCGCTACAGCCGATAGGGTTAGAAAACTTTTTCGTAGCTACTAATTTATCTTACATCCTCTCTCAAGTGCAGATGACTGAGCAAGAGATACTCGGTAAGACCAATGAAGCACGTTTAGAGCAAGAGATAGGAGAGACTAGAGAGATGCAAGGACAGGCTCCGTACATCATTAACTTTGGACTGAACTATGAGAAGAAGGCCGAGGGTATAAATGCCAACCTGTCTTATAATGTACAAGGACCTAAACTAGCTATCGTAGGTATCGGTCGTTTACCAGACGTATACACCGAGTCATTTCATAGCCTCAACTTTAAGGCAAGCTATAGCTTTCTTAAAGAGGATAAAGCTCAGCTAAGTTTATCGGTAGACAATATACTAGCGGACGATAATTTGCAGGTGTACAGAGGTTTCCAAGCACAGGACCAAATCTTCACACAACTGCTCCCACAGCGAACTTTGAAAGTAGGATTTAGCTACAAGATTAAGTAAATGTTACTACGAAAATAAGCGTAGTAACTACACTACTAAAGCCTTGATATCATTGATGTCAAGGCTTTTTTATGCGAGATGGTTTTGGATGTAAGTTGTCTTTCTAACGGAATATTAGGGTAGCGTTGCCTAATTTTTATGACTGCATTAGTATAGAGTTATTTTAGTATTAACTGGTTAACACAATCTTGACAATTTGTCAAGCTAAAAATGACTAAATCTTAAAAATCTAGATATAATGGATATTGTCATTTGCGATTAATAATCAAATTTAAATTATAGCAAAATGAAAAAACTTTACATCTTATTTTTCTTTACAGCTTTTGCCTTCACGGCTAATGCTCAAATTACAGAACTCTTTATTAGCGAATATCCGGAGGGTTCTAGCAACAACAAGTATATCGAAATATACAATGGGACAGGTTCAACAGTTGATTTGTCCGATTATGAACTATGGAGAATTTCTAATGGAGGAAATTGGCCTGAAAGCACTGTAGCATTAACAGGGACACTTGCCCCTTGAGAAGTACTATTAGCAGCGAATTCAAGTGCTGATGCCGCAATTCTAAATTTATCCAACGCTAGTACAGCATTTAACACTGCAACTTTTTTTAATGGTGATGATGCAGTAGGATTAGCAAAGGATGACGGCTCCGGAACATTTATACTAATAGATGCAATAGGTGAAGATGGTCCAGACCCAGGATCTGGATGGGATGTAGCCGGTACAACAGACGCAACCGCAGAGCATACCTTGGTTAGAAAATCATCGGTTTGTTCACCAAATACCAATTGGGCGTCATCTGCGGGTACTACTACTGCCAACTCAGAATGGATTGTAGAACCAGAAAATACTTGGACTTTTGCAGGATCTCATACTACAAACTGTCAATCTTCAGAGTCCAATACATTTACACTTCAGCTTTTGCACTATGCAGATGTAGACGGAAACGAAGAATTGGCTTTAGACGCCGTAGATGAGTTTTCTGGTGTAGTAGACGGTCTTAAAAATGACGCAACCTATGGTAGCAACACGCTACTTGTATCTTCAGGTGATATCATCATCCCAGGCCCACGGTTTTATGCCGCTGAGAATAATAAAGTGAGAGGCCTTACAGGTAGTAATGAGCCAGGACACTTGGATATCTTCTTTGCCAATAAAATGGGCGTTCAAGCAAGCACATTTGGAAACCACGAATTTGATGCTGGCCCAGGTGAACTTTTTGATGCAGCTGTTGGTGCCACACGATTAACGAATATTTAGTCTTGTCAATTTGACAATCAAACTGCTGCTCTATAGCCTGTTACATATCAGAAAGCTTAAGACCCAGATTTTGGTTGGCAGGATGTTTTGTGATGAAATAGTTTGTGGCTGCCAATGCACATATGAATAGGATAACAATTCTACTTCTGATCTTCCAAAGATAAGAAGTAATCTTAAATCCTAAGTCAAAAAGAATCTTACATCCTGTCTGGCACTCCAATACCCAGTAGATTAAAACCGTGCTTTATTGTTTCGCCTACAGTTTTAGATAAGGCAAGTCTGAATCCACGCACGTTTTCATCTTCTGCTCCGAGTATGATATGTTCATGGTAAAATTTATTGAATGCCTTCGCTAGGTCATATACAGCATTGGCTACCTCACTAGGATTGTAATTCGTTCCTGCTGCATGTACCGCTTCAGGATAGCTATTCATCAGTACGATGAGGTCTTTTTCCTCTGGAGCCAGTTCCGCTGGTAGTGTAAATGCTATGCTTTTTCCTGTTTCATCTGCTGCGCGTAGTATAGAATTGATACGCGTGTAAGTATACTGGATAAATGGTGCTGTATTTCCTTGGAAATCAATGGATTCCTTAGGGTCGTATAACATACGTTTTTTAGCATCTACTTTAAGCAAATAATATTTGAGTGCACCCATGCCCAGTGTTTCATAGAGGTCGGCTAATTGCTCAGCAGACATTCCTTCTGTTTTGCCCAGCTCTTCCGTTTGTTTTTTAGCCGTAGCTACTACCTCGTCCATCAGTTCGTCAGCGTCTACTACGGTACCTTCACGACTCTTCATCTTACCTTCTGGCAAGTCCACCATTCCGTAGCTTAAGTGGTAGAGCCCATCCGCATACGGTTTGTTGAGCTTTTTTAGAATGAGTTGGAGTACCTTGAAATGGTAGTCTTGCTCATTTCCTACTACATAGATGAATTTATCCATCTTAAAGTCTGAGTACTTCAGATCAGCAGTTCCTATATCTTGAGTGATGTATACAGAAGTTCCATCTGCACGTTGCACTATTTTTTCGTCTAGTCCATCTGCGGTGAGATCTACCCACACACTGCCATCGGCTTTCTGGTAAAAAGCGTCAGTTGCTAAACCTTCTTGCACCATCGCTTTGCCAAGTAAATACGTGTCAGACTCGTAGTATATTTTATCAAATGCAATACCGAGTCGATCATACGTTACATCAAAACCGTCGTATACCCAGCCATTCATCTTCTTCCAAAGCGCAATGACTTCTTCGTCACCCTCTTCCCATTTTTGAAGAATTATTTTTACTGCTGCACCTATCAAGCTGTGATTATTGAAGTAGGTGTTCTTATAATCAGACTTGAAGGCTTTGGCTAAGTCCGTCCCTTCCTTAATGTGTTTTTTTGCTTCGTTAGAGACTTTAAATACTTCTAATTGAGCTAGGCCTTCTGAACTACTTAACCACTCCGCATATTCTGCCTGAAACTTCTTTTCAAACTCCACATAGTATTTGCCTACCAAGTGGTCCCCTTTTATACCAGAACTGTCAGGTGTTTCCTCATTTCCCCATCGTTGCCAGGCGAGCATACTTTTACAGATATGGATACCACGGTCATTGACTAGGTTATTTTTGACTACATCATAGCCATTGGCAAGCATAATCTCGCTATAGCTATGTCCTAAAACTACATTTCTGACATGTCCTAGGTGAAGCGGTTTATTGGTGTTGGGTGAGGCGTATTCTACTACCACTTTTTGGCCTTTACCAATGTTCGGTATGCGCACACCTTTGCTCGATAGATTTTCGGCTACTGTAAGCCAATAAGCATCGCTCAGCTCGAGGTTTAGAAATCCTTTAACTACATTGTATCCTTCTACCTCAGCCACCTCTGTCTTGAGGTATTCACCAATTTCGGATGCCGTATCTTCTGGCCTTTTACGGCTAGCTCGTAGAAATGGGAATACCACAAAAGTATAGTCGCCAGCAAAGTTGGCATTGGTTTTTTCAAAACTGATTTCAGCATCTTGCACGTCATACAGTGCGACTAAAGCTTCGTGTACTTTAGCAGTGAGTGCGGTAAGTATATTCATTACTTTTTTATAGGTGAATTGGGTTCGGCGGCAATTACTTTATGTATTCTTCGCTCTACGAATCGTGGGAAAAACTTATTCATCCAGTAGATGGCTTTTCCTTGCTTATTCGTGAGCATAAAATCTTTTCTATCACGGATGGCTTGCAGTATATCCAAAGCTACCGATTCTGCAGTGTCCATTTTACTCTCGTCTCCGGGAGTATCTGCTTGAGCGGTTCCGTCCGCTTTTCTAGCATTGAATCGGATATTACTCGCGGTGAATCCAGGACAAGCTATAAGCGTATGTAATCCCCTGCTCATATATTCCATTCGGATACTCTCAAAGAGTCCATTCATAGCAAATTTAGAAGCAGCATATCCTGTACGGCCAGGGAGGCCTTTGAAACCGGTAACAGAGGATACCGCTACCAGACTTCCGTTAGTCTCTAGTAAATAAGGGATAGCAGCCTGACTGCAATATGCAGCTCCCCATAAGTTTACATCCATAATCTCACGGAGTACTTTAGTCTCTACTTCATCAAAAGGTGCACGCATACTAATGCCCGCATTATTGATAAGGACGTCTATACTGCCCAGTTCTCGTTTCGCAGTAACTATAAGATTTTTGCACTGAGACTCGCTAGTGACATCCGTAGGTATGGTGATTATTTTTACAGCATACGACGAGAGACTACTCTTTAGAGCTTCTAATTTACCGTGGCTTCGAGCAGCAAGGACTATGTTAGCACCTATTTTGGCACATGCTATAGCCAGTGCTTCTCCTATACCTGAGGAAGCTCCCGTGATGATGATATTCTTTCCTTGGAGTTTATCTATCAAAGCGCTTTCTTACTTTTTCCACTTTATGCTGCATCCTACTGCCGGGATTTCCGTGTAGTCTGGCTCCATGCCGTCTAGGGTATACTCGATTGCATCTTCTAAGAATACACGAGTTACCATATGCTCATTTTCCCAATTATCGTCTATAGCTCCTTGGTATACGAGTTCACGTTTACTGTTAAATACAAAGACCTCTGGAGTGCGTGAGGCACCTAGTTTTTTTGCTATTTTTTGGTCTTCATCATAGAGATAAGGGAAGGGAACTTTAAGTTCCTTATAGAGTTCTTTCATGGCGTCAAAAGAGTCCGCAGGGTATTGCTCTGCATCATTTGGATTGATCGCTATGATCCCTAAATTATCCTCTTCATACTGATTGTAAAGCTTGATGAGTCTTTTCCAGTACGCCCGAGCGTATGGGCAATGATTGCAAGTCACTACGAGTACCAGTGCAGTTCTATCCGCAAAGGTGAACTTATTGTACATCTTACCATTGGTCCCTTGGAGCTCAAAATCGAACAGTTTTTTACCTATTTCCATGATGGGCCAAAGGTAATAGAATAGGAGGAATGATGAGAAGGTTTTTTACGATCAATACGAAGCCGCATGCACAGCGAGTTCATAGTATAATATTGTTAGTGTTTATTGATTATTTGATTTCAGAAGGAAAGCCTTAGGCCGTGCTCCTACTAAAATGTAAGGCTCGTAGTCTTAACTTGATTTCCTCTTTTGTAAGTAATAGTGACGGTATCTCCTGTTTTATGCCCTGCAAGGCAGCTCATATAGGAATATACCTCTGTTATTTCACAGTCGTCTATTTTCATTACAATATCACCTTGCATCAATCCTGCAAGATCTGCTGGTCTTCCTTCGGTCACTGCATCCAGGTGCAGTCCATCACCATAATCTGCATAATCTGGCATCACGCCGAGTGTTACTTTGTACTTGGGCACCTCTTTGGTTGACTTTACTTTTGTTTTCTCAAACGGGTAACTTGCCTCATTTTCTAAATCCTCTAAAATCGAATAGATGTATCTGTGTATGTCTACCATGCCGGCGTAGTTCAGTTTGTCTGCATCATCCGTAGGCTTATGATAGTCCGAATGTGATCCCGTGAAAAAACTAAGTACAGGGTAGTTTTTGAGGTAAAAACTGGTGTGATCTGTAGGTCCTACACCGCTGCTATCCATGGTCAGTTTGAAGTCTTCAGGCGTGTTGTTTTTTACGATAGTGGTAAATCGAGGAGAAGTTCCAACTCCACTTACGATAATAGAACGTTCAGCATTTAACCTCCCGAGCATATCCATATTAATCATGAGGTCCAGTTTTACGTATTTTGAGATATATTCGGCTAGGGCTTTAGATCCCATAAGACCGTCTTCTTCTCCACTGAAACATGCAAAGATGTAGTTTGCCTTCTCTGTTTTATCGTTATTGGCTAGACTTCTCGCTAGTTCGAGTAGCACAGCTACACCGGAAGCGTTGTCATCTGCACCGTTGTGTATTTCACCGTCACTGTTTGGGTCTGTAGAGTTATGGTGTTCGTTGCCACCTAAGTGATCATAATGCGCTCCGATGAGTATGGTCTTGTCAGCACCATTGTCTAAAAATCCAATGATGTTCTTACCCGATATGCTTTTTTTATCTATGGGTTGACCTCCATGAGGATTGGAATTATACACGTAGTCAAACTCCTGTGTATAATTCTTTCCGATGAGTGAAGTAAGACCAATATCCTTATAGGCTTTGCGAATGTACTTGGCAGCAAGTTTTGCTCCTTTGGTGCCTGTGAGTCTGCCTTTTAGCTTGTCATCTGCGAGGTAGTATACGTGTGCTTTAAGCTCTGTTTCATTCGACTTCTGAGCCTGTACTGGAGTTACGCTCAATACAGCGATGGTGAACGACAGAAGTAATACTATGTTTTTTTTCATGGATTTTAATTCTCAAATGATAGGTGCAAAATTATTCCACAGCCATCAATTTTGCGAATGTATGTGCTTGTATACCAGGAAACTTTCAATGTGATTCTTCTATCTTGTTAAAGTTCTGATTATCAGTCTAAAAGTAGTTTTCGCTGTTTTGTTTGTTACTTTTTTGTGGAGCATTAATTAAGTTTAATATTCAATTAAAAACTGATATATATCAGTATATCAATAGTTTACGATGTTTCTTTTTTTTTGTTTTCGGGTATTAATATTTCCGAATGGGGTAATTTCAGATATGCAGTAAGGTCATTTTTGCAAAAAAAAATAACGAGCTGTTAGCATTTTGTTGAATTGGTTGTAAAAGATGAAGCCATAAACCTACTGCTTAATCTAGATACTCTTAGATTTGTAGCCAGCTTAAAATGAATAATATCGGTTCCGACCTAAACTTAAATACGCATCAAATAATAAAACAGTGAAATATATTTTTATTCTACTCAGCATAGCTCTTGTAGCATGCAACACTGGCAACACTACTGAAACTGAAGCCACTGAAACAATTGAAGAAACAACCGACTCATTGCGTTTACCAATGGAAGAACACCTAAAGAACGTACGTCAATTAACGTTTGGTGGAGATAACGCAGAAGCCTATTTTAGTTTTGCTGGTGATAAGCTTGTTTTTCAAGCTAAGAATCCAGCTTGGAATGCACCTTGCGATCAGATTTACGTGACGGGCATTCAAGAGACTTGGAAAGACGCGATCCCTACGTTAGTAAGTACAGGGAAAGGTCGTACCACTTGCAGTTATTTTATGCCTGGAGATAGTACCATCATTTATGCGAGTACTCACGAGGGAGACGTAAATTGTCCACCAGAGCCACCTCATACGGGTAAGTATGTATGGCCGATATACTCGGATTTTGAAATTTACGTGGCAGACTTAGAGGGGAATATAGTGCAGAAAATGACAGACAGAGAAGGCTATGATGCTGAAGCTACGGTGTCTCCAACGGGAGATAAGATAGTATTTACCAGCACACGCACGGGAGACTTAGAGCTATTCACTATGGATATAGATGGTAGTAATGTAAAGCAAGTGACTTCTGAGCTAGGATATGATGGAGGAGCATTTTTCTCTCCAGATGGAACTAAATTGATTTTTAGATCTTCTCGCCCTAAGACAGATGAAGAAGTGAAGGAATACAAAGAATTACTGGCTCAAAATTTGGTTCAACCTACCAACATGGAGCTGTATGTATGTAACGTGGATGGCAGTGACCTGACTAAGATAACGGATTTAGGGCAGGCTAACTGGGCGCCATTCTTTCATCCTAGTGGAGAAAAAATCATTTTTTGCTCTAATCATCACAGTGATAAGGCAGGTAGACCAAAGTTTAACTTGTTTATGGTTAATCTAGATGGAACAGGATTAGAGCGCATCACCTACGATGACGTTTTTGATAGCTTTCCGATGTTTTCGCCTGATGGTACTAAGCTAGTATTCTCAAGCAATAGATTTAACGGCGGTGGCAGAGCTACTAATATGTTTATTGCTGACTGGGTAGAGTAATACTGGAATTCAAACCAATTGAGCAAAAAAAAATCCAATCCTGATATCAGGATTGGATTTTTTTTGGTGTAAAAAGAGGATGTTAATTGTCGGCCTCTTTTTCTTCTTTTTTAGGTTTGGCTTTCTCTTTTTTGAAAGTCAACTCTTCTTTTTTCTTGTCGAAATCTACTTTGATTATATCACCTTCTTTGATGTCGGTTTTTAAAATCTCTTCAGCTAATGGATCTTCCAAGTATTTCTGTATAGCTCTATTGAGTGGTCTAGCTCCAAAGTCAGAATCGAAGCCTTTCTCTGCAAGATATTCTTTTGCAGACTTGCTTAGCTTGATATCAAAACCAATTTGCTTGATACGTGTCATGAGCTCTGCTATAGATAGTTCCAGTATTTTAGTGATATCTTCTTTTTCTAAAGAATTGAACACAATCACATCATCTATTCTATTCAAAAACTCAGGGGAGAAGAAACGTTTTAGTGCATTTTCTATCACTCCTTTAGAGTTAAGGTCAGAACTAGCGGTCTTCGCACTTGTACCAAATCCTACTCCAGCTCCAAAATCCTTCAGCTGACGACTACCAATGTTAGAAGTCATGATGATAATAGTGTTTCTGAAATCTACTTTTCTGCCTAGACTATCGGTTAAGAATCCTTCATCAAGTACCTGAAGCAATAAATTAAAGACGTCTGGGTGAGCTTTCTCTATCTCATCAAAAAGGATAACTGAATAAGGCTTGCGTCTTACTTTCTCAGTAAGTATACCACCTTCTTCGTAACCTACGTATCCTGGAGGAGCTCCTACTAATCGAGATACAGCAAATTTTTCCATATACTCACTCATATCTATTCTTAGCAGCGCGTCTCTAGAGTCAAAGAGATACTTGGCTAGTGTTTTAGCCATCTCTGTCTTACCTACACCGGTACTTCCTAAGAAAATGAATGAACCTATCGGCTTATTCGGAGACTTGAGGCCTGCACGTGTACGCTGTATTGCTTTGGTCAGCTTAGCTACTGCTTGATCTTGACCTATTACACTACCTTTTAGTTCATCACCCATTTTAAGAAGCTTATTGCCTTCTTTTTGTTGGATGCGTTTCGTAGGTATGCCAGTCATCATTCCTATTACGTCCGCTACGTCATCTTCTGTGACCATATAGCGCTGTGTTTTACTTTCTTCTTCCCACTTGGCTTTTTCAGATTCAAGATTTTCGAGTAGAGACTTTTCCTTATCCCTAAGGCGAGCAGCTTCCTCGTATTTTTGGCTTTTAACCACACGATTTTTCTCTTCTTTTATCTCTTCTATTTTCTTCTCAAGTTCTAAAATGTCTTGAGGTACGTGAATGTTGCTCAAGTGAACACGCGCACCCACTTCATCCATTACATCTATCGCCTTGTCTGGAAGGTAGCGGTCTGTAATGTAGCGTACACTCATCTTTACAGCTGCATCCATGGACTCAGGAGAGTAAGTCACACTGTGGTGATCTTCGTATTTCTCCTTAATATTATTCAATATTTCAAGCGTCTCTTCTGGACTGGTAGGTTCTACCATTACACTCTGAAATCTACGCTCTAGGGCTCCGTCTTTTTCTATGTACTGTCGGTACTCGTCTAGGGTAGTAGCTCCCACACACTGGATTTCTCCTCTTGCTAGTGCAGGCTTAAACATATTCGATGCATCTAGAGAGCCACTCGCTCCTCCAGCACCAACAATTGTATGAATTTCATCTATGAATAGGATTACATCATCCGTTTTCTCAAGTTCAGTCATCACCGCTTTCATTCGCTCTTCAAACTGACCTCTGTACTTTGTACCCGCCACAAGGCTCGCCAAGTCTAGCGTCACCACACGCTTATCAAAAAGCACACGTGATACTTTACGCTGAGATATACGAAGTGCTAGGCCTTCTGCAATGGCGGTTTTACCTACACCTGGTTCTCCTATGAGTACAGGATTGTTTTTCTTACGTCTACTCAATATCTGAGACACACGCTCTATTTCTTTATCACGACCTACGATAGGGTCCAATTTGTCAGCCTCTGCCAATTTTGTCAGGTCTTTACCAAAATTATCAAGAACGGGTGTCTTGCTTTTACTTTTGACTCCTGGCTTTGTTGGTGTGCTTGACTTGCCTGTTTCCTCGTTGTAAAAATCCTCTGGACTGTCTGTGCTCATCTCTATGGTAGTGTCGGGAAGTTTGTCTTCCATGGCACTTTTGAAAAGATCGTAATCTACCCCAAACTGATTGAGTATCTGAGAGGCTACATTGTCTTCATCTCGAAGTATAGAGAGAAGTAAATGCTCCGTCCGTATGACGTCGTCTTTGAATATTTTAGCTTCTAAGTACGTGATTTTCAGTGCTTTTTCTGCTTGTTTAGTAAGCGGAATATTTCCGATATTGGTACTTTTACCCGTAGTATCGCGTATGCTATCTTCTACTGATTTTTTGAGACGTAGCATATCAATGCCCATACTTTTCAGATGGCGTATCGCCTTGCCATCTCCTTGTCTGATAAGACCGAGTAGTAGATGCTCTGTGCCTATATAGCTATGGCCTAAGCGTATAGCTTCTTCTCTACTAAACTGAATTACTTCTTTGACTCCTGGTGAAAACTGTGCTTCCATTATTTATATACTGAACAAATATAAGACCAAAAAGATGTGTGCATCCACCATGGCAGTGCCATAATTTTTACATGACCACATTTGTAGAATATAGCGGTAGATTAAAAAAGAGTTATAAGCACCCTAAGGTGCATAACTATAAAATACGTGGCTATTAGACGTTTACAAAGTGATGGATACCTCCGTAAAATAACGTAAATTTGTGGAACTCTTGGCAGTTAAAAAAGGGGATGTGGAAAAGATGAATTTGATAGTGAGTTGTTTAAGGTTGAGGAGTTGAGGTTGTTAACGTTTCACGCACATTTTAGAAATTCCTGTGGATAAGTCAAAATCATTAAAATCGTTGATTTTAGTGTCGCACATCGAACTATTTTTGAACTCCCAAAATTAAATCAAGCGAATGCCAACAGCATTTGAATAACAAAAATAATAGAAGAATAACGAATGGATAAAAAACGAGTAAGTACGAAGAAGAAGACGACATCTTCCTTTGGTAATATGGACATGTCAAAACTTCAACCACAAGCTCGTGAGCTGGAAGAAGCTGTATTGGGAGCGCTTATGCTCGAGAAATATGCACCAGAAAAAGTAGCCAGTTACCTTAAATCTACTGCATTTTATGTAGATGCACATCAGCTTATATATGAAGGGATAATGCAACTCTTCGCAGATGGCAACCCAATAGACATACTCACCGTAACCGAACAACTTCGAAAAAATGGGACACTCGAATCGGTAGGTGGGGCATACTACATCACTACCTTGACCAATAAAGTCAGTAGTGCTGCTAACATCGAATACCATGCGCACATCGTTATCCAAAAAAGTATCCAACGCCAGCTAATATCTGTAGCTGGAGAAATAGGGGAGAAGGCCTTTGAAGAAACTTCGGATGCTTTCGAACTACTGGATCAGTCTGAGAAGAAACTCTTTGAGATTAAGAATGACAGTATGACCAAGAGTTATGATACTGTGACAGACTTGATAGCAAGGGCAATAAAAGACATAGAGGAATCCACGGCAGAAGGAGATGAGGGACTTACTGGAATCCCTACAGGGTTTACCGAGCTAGATCGTATGACGAGTGGCTGGCAAAATTCAGACCTTATCATCTTAGCAGCACGTCCAGGTATGGGTAAGACCGCATTTGTACTCAGTATGGCACGAAATGCAGCCGTACTTGCGAATAAAAATATAGCCATATTCTCCCTAGAGATGAGTAGTCTCCAATTGGTAAAACGACTGATAGCCTCTGAAGCAGAACTCAGCTCGGAGAAGATACGTAGTGGAAAGCTAGAAGAGCATGAGTGGCAGCAGTTGCACACCAAGATCAGCACTATCGAGGATGCAGATATCTTCATAGACGATACTCCAGCGCTTACCGTATTAGATTTAAAAGCAAAAGCGCGTAGAATGAAGCGTCAGCGTGGTCTTGATATGATTATCATAGATTACTTACAACTGATGCGTGCCGAAGAAGGGAACAAGTCTGCGGGGAATCGTGAGCAGGAGATCTCCTACATCTCACGCTCACTCAAGGGGCTTGCTAAAGAGCTAGATATCCCTGTGATAGCATTGGCTCAGCTGAGTAGAGCGGTGGAGCAGAGACAAGATAAGCGTCCGATGCTTTCTGACCTTAGAGAGTCTGGATCTATAGAGCAGGATGCGGATTTGGTGACGTTCATCTTCCGTCCAGAATACTATGGGATCACACAGGATGAAGAGGGAAATGACAACGAAGGTCTAACAGAGATCATTATCAGAAAGCACCGTAACGGTTCGCCAGGTACAGTAAATCTTAAATTTATTAAGCATTTTGGAAAATTTGCAGACTGGGGCTACAGTGATTTTGGGGCAGACACGTTCTCAGAAAGCAGTGTCACCTATGGTAGTAAGATGAATGAGGAAATTTCTCCTTTTGATCCAGGTGAGAACTCTCCGTTTTAAGTTAGATTCTGAGACAAGTCTTCTATCAAATTCGCAGAGCCTTCAAGTACATGATTAATATCAATTGTACTATTATCCTTAAGAGTTAGCGTATGTTTACTTTTTATTGGTTGCGGATTTATTTTAATGATGTCAGCTCTTTTTATCACTTTTGGTTTTCCTACAATGGAGAAAGAAGTAATTTCATCTGAGTTATAGACTATTCTAAGTTTGAAATAATAAAGTAAGAAGTACAATCCGGGTAAATTAGTCATAAGCATAAGGCTAACTCCAGCTATCTATTCATCTTGAAATGTTGTCCCATTTGCAGGTTCATAGAATGGCATATAAAGGCCGAGTGAGATTAATACTAGACCTAAAGTGAATAGCACTTTGGATGGTTTTAGTTCTTTGGAGTTGCCACGAAGTTGAAGCTCTCTCCGCATGCCTTTTGACAGTGTTGCTATCAAAATTGTACAGCAAACAGCAAATAAAACATACAAAGACATAATCTTTTGCTCTTACTCCGTCACAAACTTTCCTTTCATCTTACCCCAGTGTCCTGGATACGAGCAGATGAATTCATAATCCCCAGCTGCAGGAGTAGTGAAAGTGAAGTAAGCTGTCTCGCCTATCTGTACTAACGGAGAATGTGCTAGTACATTCTGGTCTTCCGGATTGATGTATGCGTTATCCTTAAATTTCACCCCACCTTGTCCTACCTCATTGGCAGTACCTTCTTGTATGAAGACTATATTATGTGGCATAGTAGCATCTGTACTTTCGTTTACCAGTAGCACCGTGATCTCCTTGTTCGCAGGCACTTTTATGCTCTTTGTATCAAATTTCATCTCACTCATATTTGCTCCTAAAGCAACTATACGTATGGTGTCACTTTCATCTACAGGAGTGGTGGCTTTAACGGGTGCTGAGCTTAGCTCTTCATTGTCTGTATCAAAACCAGTGTCCTTTTGTCCTCCGCCACACGCAATAAGTGTGATTGCTAGTATGCTTATGATTATATATTTCATTATTTTTTGAATAGTCCTTTTAATTTATCTTCTGCTTGCTTTTTAAGCTCCTTTTTCTTGTTCTCAGCCTCTAGTTTTAGTCGATCCTCCGCTTCTTTTTTCTTTTGAGCGATTTCTTCTTCAAGCTTGGCTTTGGATTCGTCTGCTTGCTTTTTCGTCTCGTCCTTTATCTTATTGATCTCATCGGTAGCGAGTTCCTTGGCTTCTTCTTTCTTCTTAGCTACTTCTTTACTAACCGTATTAGTGATGTTTTGTTTGAAAGAACTTTGTATCTCTTTTAGATTCAGTTTTATCTCTGGCTTTTTGAAGCTACCACCTATTTGTATCGCTATATCTAAGAAGTCTTTTGGATTGAGCTGTAGATCGCTAAAACGAGTACCTGCTGTAAGTCCATTGACAATAGCGGTTTGGTTGCTGATATATGAACTGGGTACACTCAGTATTCCTTTGTAATCTATAGATCCGTCTAGTTTAGATACTCCGTCGATAGTTAGTTTAGAGCTATCTATGAACAATTCAAACGGTGAGACGAATAGTTTGCCATCTTTGATATTAAACTTGACTAGGAAGTCTCTAAGTGTTTTTACGTTAAAGTGATTTGTACCCAGTTTGGTGTCTAATCCTTTTAGGACTTCCAACTTATCTACGATGATTTTTTCTAGATTGAGTGAGCCACCTACGTTTATACTCTCAAGTTTGGGAGACATATCGTTGTTAAGCTCTGCAGCTACGTTTAGTTTAGCCGTAGTGATGGCCTGAATCTGCTCGGCAATAGGAGCGAAGGCTCTTACTACCTTAAATTTAGCTAGTAAATCTGCAACTTTGATATCTGAGTAAGAGATGTCGAAATTAGCCATTGGCTTAATGAGGTCATATACGTATGCACCTTCAAGATTAACTCGGCCACCGAGTAAATCAGTCGCCAGGTTTTGTATTTGTACCATACGATTTTTTACTCCGAACTTACCACTAAAGTTTCTGAGCGTTAGATCGTCGTAAATCAATTCTTGCATACTCGTGGTGAGTTCTAAATCTACATTTCCAGGTACTTCTACTAAAGTCATTTCTATAGATTCCTCAGATTCACTTTCTGTGATAAAATCATTGGCATTAAAATGAGAAGAGGTAAGTACTGCTGAGCCAGTAAGCGTCTGATCACTGAGTGCATATCCAAAGAAATTGTTGAACGAACCGGAGAAATTGATGTCATTATTGCCTACTTTTCCTTCAAATACGGGGATATTTACACGTTGATTTTGCACGAGTAGAGTAGCTGTTGTGATATCCAAAACTTCGTTCATGTCACTGGATTTGTAATGGATGTTTTGTACTTGCACGTCTCCATTGGCCTTAAATTTATCTATGGCAGAAGCACTTATATCTGCTACTCTTCCTGCTACTTGTAAGTCTGCGGTGAGGTTTCCAGATAGTTCGGTGTTTGGCAGAGGTACTATTTGAGTAAGGTTAGTTAAATCAATTTTACCTTTAGCGTCAGCATCTATAAGCATATTGCCTGAGAGGTCTTCCATTTTTAGTTTCAAGTCAAATGGGTCATTGGCCATTTTAAAATGCATGCGAGGTATGTCTACCACTGTACGGTCAGTATTTCCGTCTAAACTATAGACATGGAGGTCCAAGTAAATGTCTTCTGCTGGAAGAGCCAAGTCTGGATATTTGAAGTATCCATTGTCCACGTTCACTTTCATATCGTAAGCGGGGAAAGATGTATCATTATAGGTGCCCTTAAAAATAGCACTTAGCTTTCCACTGCCCTTGGTCTGCATACTGTTGAAGTCTGAGGTGTATATGGCTGGGATAAGTGTCAGAAAGGCGTTTAGGTCCGGGGCAGAAGAATTGGCTGCTATGTCAAAGATGATATCCTCATTTAGCAGTTGCATATACCCATCTAAGCTAATGGGTAATCCGTTTATAAACATGCTGTTTTTTGGGAAACCGTACTTGCTGTTGGTCATGTCGATGGTTATATCCCCTTCTTGGGTGATGGCCCAGTTGTTCAAATAGGCTATGCCGTCCATGATTACTTTTAATTCAGCTATGCTAGTCTCAGAGGCTAGTGTGAATGCATCGGTATTGAAGTTTCCATTTGAGGTGTGGTTGAGTCCATTCAAGTTTACTATCATATCAGCGGCTACATCTACATAGTCTAGTGAGCCATTCTCTATGTGTATTTTGTACAGCTCAAAATTGAGTGCTGTACTTTCTTCTTCTTCTTCTTCTTCAGAGGCAAGAGCTACGTCCCAACTTACGGTAGAGTCATTGAGTAATTCTAAGTGCAGTCTTGGACGTTCTATACCGATGGACTTAAACTGGTACTTCTGTTCCTTGTAAAACTTCATCAGATCAAAGGATACCTCCAGTTTGTCCGCAGCAAAGAAGGTGTCATTTTGAAAGGTGCTGTCTGGGTATACGAGCGATAAGTCTTTGAATCCTAAGTTCAGATTCGGGAAGGACTTGAAGATATTGATGGTGATATTATTGTCGAAATTCAGCTTTGCTTTTAATGTTTTATTGGCTTCGGTCTTCACCGTTTCAATGATTTTATCCTTAAATAAATAAGGGAGAAAAATGGCGGAACCCAATAGTAAAACAAGAAGTATGGCAATGCTTAAAATGTACTTTTTCATATGTGTAAAATGTAAAACTTCGAGGTACAACAATTCTACACTACCTAAATTGAATCCACTGCATAATTTAGATGAATGACGGCTATATTTTGAAGGAACGGTCCTCAACTCCAAAGAATAAGCGAATTCAGGGTCATAAATGACAGAATTCTGGTCTTTAGGTAAGTCCTTTAAAGCATTACGGCAGGGGATGAAAAAAGTCATTTTGATACCATTTTATAGGAATAGATATGGCAATTATTGCGAGCAGTTTGTATGTTGATCGCAGTTCCGACTATCGGCGAGAAATAATTTTATTTGTCAAAAGTCATTCAATACCCTACAAAAAGAAAGTCAGCCGAAATGGGCTGACTTTCTGTGAATGGTATGTAACAATTCGGACGGATACTCCCGTCTAAATTTGTGTGTTAAAACTTCCGTTGATTAACTATGAAACGGATACTCATAGCTTTTCGGAGCTACAAAGGTTTCCTTGATAGTTCGCATAGAAGTCCAACGCAATAAGTTCACTGTTGAACCTGCTTTGTCATTCGTTCCACTGCCTCTAGCTCCACCAAATGGTTGCTGTCCTACGACTGCACCCGTAGGCTTGTCATTGATGTAGAAGTTTCCAGCGGCGTTTCTAAGTTTATACAAGGCAAGATTTATATCGTTTCTGTCTTGAGCGAATATAGATCCAGTAAGCGCATACTCAGAGGTACTGTCAAGTAGCTCCATAGTTTCTTCGAACTTATCATCTTCATACACATGGATAGTAAGTACAGGTCCAAATAATTCATCACACATGGTCGCATATTTTGGATTACTAGTCTCTATGATCGTAGGACGAACGAAATATCCTTCCGTATCATCATAGCTTCCACCTGCGATTACTTCTGCATCAGATGCAGCCTTAGCTTCATCGATGTACTTGGCTAGTTTAGTAAATGATTTGCGATCTATTACTGCATTTACGAAATTACTAAAGTCTTCCGTAGTTCCCATTTTTAGCTTGTCAGTGTTTTCTATAAGCATTGGCTTAAGTTCAGGCCACATGCTTTTAGGTATATAGGCTCTACTTGCAGCACTACATTTTTGCCCTTGATACTCAAAAGAACCTCTTACCAGTGCAGTATTTACTTGCTTAACGTTGGCACTTTTGTGCACCATTACGAAGTCTTTTCCACCTGTTTCTCCAACTATACGTGGGTAGCTTTTGTATTTTTCGATGTTATTACCGATAGTCTTCCAGATGTGACGGAATACGCCTGTACTTCCTGTGAAGTGAATACCTGCAAAATCTTTGTGATTAAAGACTACGTCTCCTGTGGTAGGTCCATCTACAAAAACTAAATTGATAACTCCGTCTGGTAATCCGGCTTCTTTAAAAAGTTCCATAATTACTTGAGCACTGTAGATTTGAGTCTCTGCAGGCTTCCATACTACTGTATTTCCCATCATTGCAGGAGCAGCACATAGGTTAGCACATATACTGGTAAAATTGAATGGAGTCAGTGCAAACACAAAACCTTCTAAAGGTCTGTATTCCAATTGATTCCAAACTCCTGGAGAGTTAGCTGGCGGCTGTTGAGCGTATATTTCGCTCATAAATTGTACGTTAAATTTGAAGAAATCTACCATTTCACAAGCGGCATCTATCTCTGCTTGCATTGCGTTCTTAGACTGAGCCAGCATGGTAGCGGCATTCATCTTGTCTCTATACGGTCCTGCAAGAAGTTCGGCTGCTTTTAAGAAAATAGCAGATCTAGCTTGCCAAGGCATACTTGCCCAAGAATCTTTAGCTTCAAGAGCCGCATCTATAGCGTCTTGAACGTGCTGTGCGTTCCCTTTATTGTAATTTCCAAGATTATGACTGGTTTCATGAGGAGGATGCATACTGATTTTCTCATCAGTGTACACTTTCTTACCACCTATGTACATCGGTATATCTACTGGTGTACTTTTCATTTCTTGGATTTTGCTCTTTAAGCTCTGTGTCTCTGCCGTGCCTGGGGCATACGGTCTTACGGGTTCGTTAATTGCTGTTGGTATATTTACTATTTGGTTCATTTCGCTAATAAGTTTTGTTCTATATCTTTAAAAAATTTCCAATTGCCAAAATCTGGCATTGGAGCGTGCAAATTTAAATTTTCTTTAGTAACGGGATGGGAGAAGCTAAGTCCTAAGGCGTGCAAGTAAATGCTTTTATCTACGGTGGGCTTGGTCTGTCCGTACTTTACATCGCCTACGATGCCTGTAAATGTACGTGCTAACTGTACTCTAATCTGATGTGGTCTCCCAGTGATAGGAGTCACCTTTACCAAAAAACAGTGGTTTGCCGTATTGATAAACTGATAATGTAGTATGGCTTTTTTACTGCCTTCACGCTCTTCTTCATAGAGCTTTGTTCTGTTTGCTTTAGGGTCTTTTTTGAGCCAATGCGTGAGCGTACCAGCCATGGGTTGTGGCTTTTTACGAATAAGAGCAGCGTATGTTTTGGTGATTTTTCGCTCTTTGAATTGCTCATTCATTCGTACCAATGCTTTACTGGTACGAGCAAAGAGTACAATACCTGTAACATTGGTATCTAGTCTGTGAATGCAGCCTATGAATACAGCTCCGGGTTTATTGTATTTCTCTTTGATATATGCTTTTACATGTGTCTCCAGAGAAGGAAGTCCGTGCTCATTATCTTGCACCACAAGTCCAGCAGGTTTATTAACCGCGATCAGGTGGTTGTCTTCGTAGATTACTTCTAGTTGCATCTTTTCGTGGTGCAAAGGTAAGCATTAACAGAGCAGACCAAAATGTGAGAATCATTTAAAAAGCGTGGCTCTACCAAAATCTTTGCAAATTGGACAGACCAAAGGATTGTGCCCACGGGCAGGACAGTATTTTCGTCCAAAAAAGATAATCTGCAGGTGTACTTTATTCCACTTTTCTCTTGGGAAGACAGCTTTGAGGTCTTTCTCCGTTTTGTCTACATTCTTTCCTGTACTTAGTTTCCATCGGTAGGCGAGTCTGTGTATGTGTGTGTCTACAGGAAATGCTGGCACACCAAAGGCTTGACTCATCACCACACTAGCCGTTTTATGTCCTACAGCAGGCAGTGCTTCTAGTGCTTCAAAACTCTGAGGTACTTGGCCATTGTGTTTTTCTATGATTAGTTGGCTTAGGCCATAGATGCCCTTACTCTTCATAGGTGAAAGTCCGCAGGGACGGATTATTTCCTTGATTTCTTCTACCGTCATCTTCACCATATCGTATGGGTTATCTGCTTTGGCAAATAGGAGAGGAGTGATTTTATTGACTCGCTCATCGGTACATTGAGCAGAGAGCAATACGGCAATGAGCAGTGTATAAGGATCCTTGTGGTCCAATGGTATTGGCACTTCAGGGAACTCCCTTTCTAGTATAGTTAGTATTTTGCTGGCTAGTTCTTTTTTGGTCATGTTACTATTTCATTAAATGGGAGTCCTATAAGGTGCTTGTTTTCCGCTTCTATCACTTTTCCTTTGCGTACTTTTAACACGGCGCCATTCGCTGAAGTGAAGGTAAACTGGGGAGTATGTCCAAAGTTCCAGTCCCAACTCGTGTACTTTTCGTTTACCAAAGCTTGAACCGTTAAATTGCTTTCTGGGTGGATACTCTCTATGGACGTTACCTCAAGGTGTTTCTTTAGTTCTGATACTACTTGTTCTAAAAAAGCAGGAGTATCTCCTAAATCCGTAAGCTCGCGCATATTCATAACTGGGCTACGCACAGAGTCTACGGCATGTGTTTTTATAGGAAGCGCTTTTTTGGGCTTTATGCTGCCATTGAGTTTTATGATGTTACTATCATACAGTAGCGTTCCATGATGCAGTATTCGTTTTGCCTTACTATTTACGTGTTCAGCGTTACCACTTACCTTATGCTCATTTACGAATATGTCATTGCGTGGGGAGATGCTGTTTGGGATTCCAAGGGCAAGGAGTGCAGCACTTATGGGCTCGATATGTTCTCTGAAATTGACAAAGTCTGTGTCCTTATTTCGGATAAATGAGAAATTGATATTCCCAAGATCGTGAAATACGGTACCGCCACCACTTAGTCTACGAGCCACTGTATGGGTGTCTAAGTTATCGTTGATTGGACTCAAGTCTACCTCTTTCCAAGGATTTTGGTGTTTGCCTATGACCACCGCATCCGTATTGATATAAAACAGTAGTATATCTTCCTGACTAGCAGTCACTAAGTACTCCTCCAAGGCAAGGTTATAAAATACGTTCGTAGAATTGGATAGGTATATACTGAGTGGTTGCATTTTTATGAGATACAAATTAAATGAAAGAGAGTTGCCAAAACAGAGCCACTGAAAAATAATCGCTAAACCCTACGCCAAAATGAAAATTGAACTCAGATTAAAAAGTTTTATTAACATTAATGTGATATAGTTTGTCTTTTTAAAAATAAGGCGATATTTGCACCATTAATGGGGGTTAATAAAGGATCTAGTCCTTTAAAAGGCTAGATCGCCGGGTTTTCATATCTTTTGAAAGCCCGGATTTTTTTTGATTATCTCAGGATAATCATTTTGAGTTTCATATTTTAAGCCGGGCTGGGGAGCTCGGCTTTTTTTTTACTTTATTTGTAATCCTGGAAGGATTAATACAATATCTAAGAGAAAACTACAGTATATCTACAGAAGAAGCTAAGGTGCTTTCTCCCTTTTTTAAGGTAGAAAAACTAGCCAAAGGTGAGTTTTATCTAAAAGCGGGTGTGCCCTGCCATAAGCTCAGTTTTATGAGTAAAGGTATGATGCGTATGTATAGGTCTGATGGCGCCAAAGAAGTCACACAGTGGATAAGTACGGAGGGCTACTTCGTCACAGATTTAGCCAGTTTAGCATACGGAACTCCCAGTAGATGGAACATACAGACTCTTTCAGACTGCGAGTTCTATACTATATCTAAGCAGGATTATGATAATCTGAAAGAAGTGCTTCCTGCGTGGCCTGAGATTGAAAAACGTTTCCTGACCAAGTGCTTCATCATACTAGAAGAGCGAGTGCATAATCAGATTTCCCTATCTGCAGAGGAACGCTATAATGATTTGATGCAGTTCAATCCTATACCCTTTAATGAAGTGCCGCTACAGTATCTAGCTAGTATGCTGGGAATGACACCAGAGACACTTAGCCGTATTCGTGCTAAACGTACTTCTTGATATTTGTCAAGAGGAGTGAGGCCATAGTCACATCACCTTTGTATTGTAAAACAACGACACAATGCAAAAAGAAATAACAACAGAAGTACAGATAGCAGCTACGTCATCTCAAGTTTGGGAAGTACTCACAGATTTTGATAGCTACTCTGAGTGGAATCCATTTATAAAATTCATAACAGGTGAAGTGAAAGTAGGGAATATTATAAAAGCAGAACTAGGAGGTATGACTTTTAAACCAGAGGCGCTGATCTATGAAAAAAACAAAGAGTTCAAGTGGATAGGAAAACTGCTATTCAAAGGCTTGTTTGATGGAGAACATCGTTTTCAATTAATGGACAACTCTGATGGAACTATAACCTTCATCCAAAGCGAAAAGTTTAGTGGTCTTTTAGTTAGACTATTCGCTAAGAAGCTTGACAGAGAAACGAAAGGTGACTTTGTGGCTATGAATGAAGCGTTGAAGAAGAGGGTGGAGGGAAGTTAAATCTGTACCTAGGTTTTTGTAGATTTGGCTAGTGTGAAATAGACTTTGCATATCCTTCATTTTTTTTAGGGTAGTATCTCTATACTCTCAATCGGACTCTATTGTGTTGAAATCAAAAGTGCTATCGGAAATTACTACACCGAAATTTATTGAGGATTCAGTTAGTTTTAATACTAAATCAGAAATGACTATAATCAAATCTTGAATAATACCTGAAGTAGCTGAGAAGAGCAACTTAGAGAGTGGTGTAAGGCTATTTTATTACGGGATAACTAACCTATCTAGAAAGGATAGACGACTTAAAAAAGGATAAATCTTAACTTTCCCTTCCCGCCAACATCTTCACTATTTCTTCCAAGTACGTCTTATCCCCAGAAGGAGTATCAAAACTGTTTAGAGCAGTTAAACTCTTAGAAGTATATTTTTGAGCCAACTCTAAAGTATAATCTTTAGCTCCACTTTCATCCATCTTTGTTTTTACGAAGTCGATGATTTCTACTTCAGGTTTAGTGTATACCGCTTCTATTTCTTGATGAGCGGTAGCATCTAGTCTGCTCCACATCTCATTCCATAGATAGGTTTTTTTCTTTTCTAGGATATCTCCACCTATGCGTTTGCCTACTTTGGCGGTATCTCCAAAGCTGTCTAGGTAGTCGTCCATTAGCTGAAAACTCAGTCCGATTGAAATTCCTAAGTCATACAATTGTTTGCCTTCTTGTGCACTTGCTCCGCCCAAGAGAGCTCCTGCTTGCAAGCTAAAACCTAGCAATACAGCGGTTTTCTGGCGAATCATATCGAGGTAATCCGCATTACTCACCACATCCATCTGCTCAAACTGCATATCATTCATTTGCCCTTCACAGAGTTCACGACCCATAGCATTAAAAAGTTTAAGTATTTCTACATTGCCTACTTCTGCCAGCTTCTCATATACTTCTATCTGAAGCAAGTCGCCTGAGAGGATGGCGGTAGCATCATCCCATTTGATATGCACGGTCTCTTGACCCCTTCGCAGGGGAGAGTTATCCATGATGTCGTCATGCAAAAGTGTAAAGTTATGAAACATCTCGACAGCCTGTGCTACTTGCATTACTTCTGGAGTATAATCCTCTTTATACAACTTATACGCTGCCAATACCATCGCTGGGCGAATACGCTTACCTCCAAGACTAAGTATGTAGCTGATAGGTTCATACACAGCTCTAGGTGAGCCAGGTTGGTTTATGATATCTGCTATTGCAGGTTCTAAATCGGCAAGAAGTTCTTTTAGCTTATTCAAGAGAGCAAAGTTAATCGGATTACAAAATAGTAAAACGGTGGTGGTGGTTTTTGGTTTGGAATAATTTATTGGTGAAGTAAATATGCGACCCTTTTGGGTCGGTGGGTACTAGTTCCTATGGTGGTTATCAATATTCAATCCCTTTGGGATTACTGCTTCGCGCTTATAGGATAGAATGAATCCTTCGGATTCAAATATTTTAAGAAATATGAAGGTAAATAAAAACGACCCCAGAGGGGTCGAATAAAAGTTGTACGGAGTATGAAAAAATATAACCAAGTTGTCGTGGTTTTTGGTTTAAAGATTATTCCTCAGATCTTAAACCCTTATGTGCGTCCTAAACTAAGAATGCCTTTCCTCCACAAAAACAAAATCAATATTTCGTTTTGCTAGGTCTGTATTCTTTACGCGTATTCTCACCTGCTGTCCCATACTGTATGACTGGCCAGTGCGTTGGCCTACTACCTTTTTCTTTTCGGGTAAGAAATTGTAGTGATCTCCTTTCATATCGCGGAGCCTCACCATTCCTTCACATTTGTTCTCTACTATTTCCACGAAGATGCCCCAGTCGGTTACTCCACTTATGACTCCATCAAACTCTTCTCCTTTGAAGTTGGCCATATACTCCACCTGCTTGTACTTAATACTTGCACGCTCAGCACTAGTTGCTTTCTGCTCTTGTTTACTACTGTGACTTGCCATTTTTTCTACCTCGCCGTAGTCAAATGATTTTTTCTTGGTCAGGTAGTCTTGCAGCATTCGGTGAGTAATAAGGTCTGGATACCTACGAATAGGGGAGGTGAAATGTGCGTAATAGTCAAATGCCAGTCCAAAATGACCGATTTTCTTACTGGTATAGTAGGCTTTTTCCATACTTCGTATCGCAAGTGGCTGAAGGATATCTCCCTCCATCGTACCTTCTATTTTTGCCACCATTTCGTTGATGGACTTACTGTAGGCTTTATAGCTACGGGTATCTATCTTATAACCGAACTCCGCTGCTGTCTCCGCGAACTCCATGATTTTCTCATCACTGGGTTCTTCGTGCACACGATACGGTAGTGGCGTCTTATCATTCTTGGTGTAGAGGTGCATGGCCACATACTTATTGGCAAGTAGCATATATTCCTCTATCATTTTGTGTGCATCTTTACGCACTTTAGGGATTACGGCAGTCGGAGTACCTTGGTCATCTAGCACAAAACGAAACTCTGTTGTTTCAAAGTTGATAGCGCCATTTTCATAACGCGCATTTCTGAGTTTTAGACCAATGTTGTTCATTGTCTCTAGCTCCTTGGCGTATGTTCCTGTTTTATTCTCTATAACTTCTTGCGCATCTTCGTAGGAAAACCGGTGATCTGAGTAGATGACGGTTTTAGCAAAACGGTATTTCTTTACGATGCCTTGAGCATCTAACTCAAAAATAGCTGAGAATGTGAGTGATTCTTCGTGTGGACGCAGGGAGCATAGCTCATTACTAAGTCTCTCTGGAAGCATAGGAATGGTCCGATCCACTAAGTATACAGAGGTGGCTCGTGCTACAGCTTCTTGGTCTATAATGTCTCCTGGGGTGACGAAATGAGATACATCTGCTATGTGTACACCTATTTCTACGTTACCATTTGGTAAGGTTTGAAAACTCAGTGCATCATCAAAATCTTTAGCATCAGCTGGGTCTATAGTGAAAGTGGTTATTCCTCTAAAGTCTTCTCGTTTGGCTATTTCCGCAGCGGATATTTTGGTAGGGAATTGGTCAGCAGCATGCTCCACCTCATCATCAAACTTAGTATCAAAACCGAATTCAGCTACGATGGCATGCATTTCTGCGGTGTTTTCTCCTGAGCGTCCCAGTACTTCTACTATTGCAGCGTATGGATTTTTAGCTTTTGCTGGCCAATCACGAAGCTTAAAAATAACCTTGTCTCCATCGGTGGCTCCATTTAATCGTTCTTTAGGTACATAAAAATCAGTATGCATTTTGGTGCCATCGGGTACTATGAAAAATGAATTTCCTCCAGCAGATATAGTACCTACATAGGTCTCTCGAGCTCTAGTGATCACTCGAGTAACGTATGCTCTGGGCTTCGTTTTTCCTGCCAAGTATTTCAGTTTTACGGCTACTTCATCGCCATCAAACGAGTCTAGCGTATCTCCAGATTTGATTTTGATATCGTCATCTAAGTTTTCTACGACCAAGTAGGCATCTCCTCTAGAGTTGAAATCTAGCTTACCAATGACCTCATCTGCGGTCATTCGTTCAAACATATATTTGCCTACTTCTGGTTGGGTTATCTTACTGTCTTTAACCAGTGCTTCCAGCACATTATTTACTTCCTTGTAAGAGATTTCTGGTACTTGAGCACCTACTTGTTTATAGTTTAGGGGTCTATTTGGACTAGCAGCGAGTACTTGAAGTACTTCGTCATAACTATTTGATTTTCTCGTCCGTTTATTTCTTTTTTTCAAAATTGTGTTTTCTAATTGATGCTATGTTCTAGCAATGTTTTGGTATAATCCGATGTCGGATTTCTTATTAATGTGTCGGTCTCTCCAGTCTCTACTACTCGTCCCTGCTTCAGTACTATTATTTTATTGCAGAAATAACTCACTACATTCATGTCGTGTGATATGAGTAGGTAGGTTAAACCTTTTTCTCTTTTGAGGTCATTTAGCAAGTTTAGAACTTTGGCTTGTACGCTCACATCTAGTGCACTTACGGCCTCGTCTAATACTATAATTTTGGGATTTTTGGCAAGTGCCTTGGCTATGCAAATTCGTTGTCTTTGACCGCCAGAAAACTCGTAAGGATATTTATCAAAATCAGAAGCTGTTAGACCTACTTCTTGCAGCAAAGATATTACTTTTTCCTTAACGAATGATTTAGGCTTCTTTTTATCAATTGTTTGAAGCACTTCACTGATAGTATTTCCTATTTTATGTTTTGGATTAAGGGATGAAAAGGGGTCTTGAAAAACCAATTGTATCTCGTCTGATAGATCACTGATTCCTGCAATATCTTTTCCGTGTAGCGTCAATTGTCCATTAGTAGGGTCCCATATTTTTAGTATCAGCTTTGCAATGGTACTTTTCCCGCTACCACTCTCGCCTATAAGGCCGAGTATGTCTCCTTGGTTTAATGTGAAGTTTACATCATGCAGCACTTTGGTTTCTTCGGTTTTAAATAAGGAAGATTTAAAATGTGATTTTTCTACTCCAGACAAGGATAGTAGTGCTTCGTCAGTTTTTTTTTCAGGAGAGAGTGCTGTACGCGCTGGTGGGTTAAAATGGAGTTGTCCATCCTTCGTTTCGAGTAAGTCATCTATTTCAGCCAATACTGTTCCTCGTTTATTATAGGTCGCTCTGCTTTCTATGAGTGCTTTTGAATAGGGGTGTTTAGGGCTGTTTAGAAGTGTGTCGGCAGAATTTTGCTCTACGAGATTACCGTGATACATCACGGCTATTTGGTCTGCAAAACCCTTAAGAGATAGCAAATCATGAGTGATAAACAGAATCCCCATCTGTTCCTCCCTACTGAGTTTCTTTAACAAGGCCAAGATTTCTGTCTGCACGGCAATATCTAAGGCGGTAGTGGGTTCATCAGCTATCAGTAGTTTTGGCTTCTTGGCTAGAGCCATAGCTATCATTATGCGCTGACGCTGGCCGCCGCTCAGTTCGTGAGGGTAGCTGTTGATGACCCGTTTTGTATCTGTGAGTTCTACTTTCTGCAGTAGCTCTATTAAAAATGAATCACTTGGATGCTCACAACATTCAAATATCTGCTTGCCACAAGTAATCAGTGGATTAAGCGCAGTCATAGGTTCCTGAAAGATGTAGGCGATTTCCCGTTTTCGTATTTCACGCAAAGTGGCTTCGTCTGCTGTCAGTAGGTTGATGAATGTATCCTTATGGTGGAAGAGTACCTCACCATCTAAGATAGCATCATCTATCAGTTTTGTTATGCTTTGGCTAGCAACGGATTTCCCACTGCCACTTTCGCCTATTAGACCCAGTATCTGCCCTTGATGAATACAAAAGGCTATCTCTTTCACTGCATCGAAAGTCTCGTTCTTATTTAATGTAAACCTTACGCTAAAGTTATGTACGTCGAGTATTTTCAATAATTATCGTAATCTATCCATTGAGCGAATGAGTCGCTCATCTTTTTTGATACCGCGAACGGCCAAAAAATTAAAAAAGAGCAAGGAAATAGGCAATAGTGCAAAAAAAGTAAACGATTGACTACCTGATCCTTCGAAGTAGTTGATACGCAAACTATACATATACATCATTATTATAACCCCCAATATGAGCAGGTAATTTACTGAAGCAAGTAGTAGCTGTATTTTGCGGTTTTTATATAACACTAACCCTGCAAGTCCTAAGCCTGCTACGGCTAATATAAATGAGAGTAAATATGTGTTTGCTTCTGAAGAACTGCCTTCTTCGGCTGTTAGTTTAGTCTCATCATACTCTACAGATACCTGTTGGGTCGTTGTTTCATTCTGACCTTCGAAATAGGCCGTATCAGAAAATGCAAGCATAATACTGATAGCTACTATAGCTAGAAAGAATAGTGTTTGTGGTCGTTGTATCATTACGTACAAAAGTAAACCTTTAGTGACTTTTTGTGTTTTACCTTTGACCAATTAATCAGCGAGTGCCCACAATTTGACACACCAAAAAAAAGATAAGAAAGCCGTCGTCATCGGAGCGGGAATGGCAGGTCTCTCATCGGCTATTCGGTTGGCGAGTAGAGGGGTACGGGTAACTGTATACGACCAGCAAGTTACTTACGGTGGCAAAATGGGCGTGTGGGACCAAGATGGATATAGATACGATACGGGACCATCGCTGTTTACTATGCCTCAGTATGTCAATGAACTGCTTTCTATAGATGGTAAATCTGATGTAGATTTCAAGTATATGGAGCTGCAATCGATATGCAATTATTTTTGGGAAGATGGCACGCGAATGAAAGCTACCAAAGATATTGAGCAACTGAAAGAGGAGTTTTTAAAGCAGTTAGGTGAACCAAATGAGAATATTGAGGATTTTCTAACGGATAGCAAGACTAAATTTGAAATAACCAATCATGTCTTCTTAGAGAAATCACTCCATAAACTGAAGACATACTTAAGCTGGGGAACGCTCAAAAGTTTTTTTAGTCTGTCTAAAGTCGAGGTATTTAAAAATATGAATGCCCGAAATGAACAGCGATTTAAGAATCCTAAAACTGTTCAGTTTTTCAATAGGTATGCTACGTACAATGGATCTAACCCATACGAAGCGCCTGCTACACTCAATGTTATTCCTCATTATGAATTTGGATTTGGGGCATTCTTCCCCACTAAAGGGATACGGTCTATAGCCGATGCATTGTATCAGAAGGCATGTCTCCTTGGAGTAGAATTTGAATTTGATACACGCATTTCCAAAGTTGCTAAAGTGGGAAAAGGGTACACGGTAAATGAAGGAGAAGTAGTCGATATAGTAGTTTGCAATATGGACGTGGCATCCGCTGCCAAGGGACCTCTAAAGGATTTTATATCTAGCAAGCGCAAGAATTACGAGCCATCTGGCTCTGCGCTTATTTTTTACTGGGGAATAGATCGGGAATTTCCTGAGCTTGATTTGCACAATATTTTCTTCTCTGACGATTATAAGAAAGAGTTTGAAAATATTTTTTACCGCAAAAAGATAGACGATGATCCTACAGTGTATGTTCACATTAGCAGTAAGTGCAAGAAAGACGACGCTCCTGCAGGTTGTGAGAATTGGTTTGTGATGGTGAATGCTCCGTATGCGGATGGTCAAGATTGGGAGAATATGATTCGCGAGGCACGACAGCATATTATAACCAAGATTAATCGAATACTCGAAGTAGATATTACGAAACATATAAGAGTGGAACATCAGCTCACTCCAGAGCTTATTCAGCGTAATACTGGGAGCTACAAAGGTGCCCTATATGGCTCTAGCTCTAACAATAGAATGGCAGCATTCCTTCGTCAGCCAAATTTTAGTAGTGACCACAAAGGACTATACTTCTGTGGAGGAAGTGTACATCCTGGCGGTGGAATACCTTTATGTTTGCTCTCTGGTAAAATAACAACAGATATAATAGCACGTGATTTCAACCTTTATTAAAAAGAATTTTTTTACACTACTACTGGTGCCTTATGCCGTAGGTACCATAGGCATACTTTTGCCTGTGACTAGGGATTTCTTCCTTGGACTTACGCCCATAATGTTGATATTCAGTTTTTTACTGGTGTTGGTTGAAGAAGGTAAATGGACCAAATTCAATAGTTTAGCACTGCTGTTTATTTTTATAGGCGGTTTTTTTGTAGAGTATGTTGGTGTAAACTATGGTTATCTCTTCGGAGATTATGAGTACGGTAGCACGCTTGGACCCAAGTGGGAAGGTGTACCATTTACCATTGCTATGAATTGGGCAATGCTGTGCATAGCGTCCCGTAGTTTAGTAAACCTAGTAACGCACCATAAATTAGTTTCAGCCATTTTAGCTGCAGCTGTAGTTACGGCGTATGATTACTTACTTGAGCCCGTAGCTATTAAGTTTAGCTGGTGGTGGTGGGATGGAGGCACTATCCCCATTTTTAACTACATTTGTTGGTTTGGCTTTTCGCTGCTCTTTCAACTGTGCTTTAGAAAAGTTCCGGTGACCGTAGGACGCAGCTTTTGGATGATATTTGTGCACGCCATTTTCTATTGGATTTTGTTGTTAATGTAAGATGAATATTTTTGGATTATTAATAGTACTGGTTTCCTATGCGAGTATGTCAAATATACGAGCAATATATAAAGGACAAGATGAGGATAAAGTCTTAACCGCACTGGAAGCGCTAGAGAAAAAAAAGAGTCTGACTGCGGATGAGCAATGCTATAAAGCCGTATTCCTATGTATGAAGGCGGATTATCTTACGTGGCCTAGCGATAAGTTAGCCGCTTTTAAAAAGGGGTATAAAGACCTCAATACGGTTATTCGTAATCATCCTAACAATGCAGAATACAAGTACCACAGGTACATGATAGAGAAATTTACTCCTTCTTGGCTTATAGACGTAAATCACATGGCAGCAGATAAGGCGTTTGTGAAAGCTAATTTAGCCAAGAGTCACCCGATGTACTCCTTCATTACGAAAACTATAGATAAGTAACTATTTTTGCTCACAAATGAAACGAGCATACGTAGTAGATGCTGCCCGTACGGCAGTAGGTAAATTTGGAGGTACATTGTCCTCTGTGCGTCCTGATGATTTAGGGGCAGAAGTAATCAAAGCTTTAATAAAACGTAATCCTTCGATTGATGTCAATGAGATAGAAGATGTCATCTTTGGAGCGGCAAATCAGGCCGGTGAAGACAATAGAAATGTAGCTCGTATGAGTTTACTAATGGCAGGATTACCAGTGACAGTGCCAGGGCTTACTATCAATAGACTTTGTGCAAGTAGTCTGCAAGCAGTAGCTGATGCATCAAAGAATATAGCGGTGGGATATGGAGATATCTTTATCGCAGGTGGAGTAGAAAGCATGACACGTGCTCCTTTTGTAATGCCAAAGGCCGAGTCTGCATATAGTAGAAGCAATACGGTATATGATACGTCTATTGGTTGGAGATTTATAAACCCAAAATTATCCGAGATGTATTTCCCATTTCCGATGGGTGAGACCGCAGAAAATCTGGTAGAGAAGTACGGAATTACACGTGAAGAGCAAGATGTCTTCGCTCATAACACACAGCAGAAATATCAGAATGCGTTAGACTTGGGTAAATTCAAGGATGAAATCATTCCTATCCATATTCCACAGAGAAAAGGAGAGGACATAATCTTTGCTCAGGATGAGCATCCTCGACTTGGCAGTGTTGAAAAACTGGGTAGTTTGAAGCCTGCATTTAGAAAAGGAGGCTCTGTAACAGCGGGAAACTCCAGTGGAGTGAATGATGGAGCTGCGGCACTTCTTATCGTGAGCGAAGAAACACTAAAAAGGTATAATCTGGAGCCTATAGCGGAAGTAGTAAGTAGTGCAGCCGCTGGCGTTCCTCCAGAGATAATGGGGATAGGACCGGTACCAGCTACGCAGAAAGCGTTGAAGCGTGCAGGAATAGGAGTGAAGGATTTAGACTTAATTGAATTGAATGAGGCGTTTGCAGCACAGGCCATTGCGTGTATGCGAGACTTAGATTTGAATCCAGACATTGTGAACGTAAATGGAGGATCTATTGCTATAGGACATCCTTTAGGAGCAAGTGGAGCTCGTATTACTTCCACACTACTACATGAATTTAAAAACAGGTCTAATGCTAAATATGCTCTAGCGACGATGTGTATAGGAGTAGGGCAGGGAGTTGCGGTAGTATTTAAGAAGTGCTAAGCGCTCATTAAATACTATTATAAATCGAAAGGGTCAATACACTGTATTGACCCTTTTTTACGCTCATACACGAGGTGTTTAATACGTATTCATTTGAGGTCCAACTATGATGGAGATCTTAAACCGGCTAGACTGTGATAAGTAAGTTCTTAAATGTGCGCAAAAAAAAAGGCGACCGTCAGGTCGCCTTTTTGTATATGATGGTAAAATCTTAGTACTCCCAAAGGTCGTGCTCTAAAATAAATAAGTCGTTTTTGATTCTATCACTTTCCAATAGTGCTTCAACACCATTGTCTCTGAACTCTTCAAACATTGCAATGTCAAGATCGTACATATTACTCTCTTTTACGATGTAGCTGCTAAATTGTCTCATTTGAAACCAGTGATCAAAACTGATACGTGCTGCATCATTTTTTGAATTGAACACTTCTTCTTGAGCTAATTTATCTCTCAGGTCTTCCATCTTCAACCAATAAAGAGGTACTTCTCCTAGTTCTATACCAGACTCTGTAAGCGGCTTGATAAGAGGAGCGATAGCAATAATACGTGCGCGGAAATCAGAATAGTTGTAATCAAATATCCAATCTTCCATGATTCTATACTTAACAATCTTTTTTGGTTCATACGTCTCTTGTACTGTGATAGGTACTAAATCGTATGGATCATTTGGATTGTCAGGATTAGGCACCATTACGGTAGACTCTATACTGATTTCTTTTTGAATATCCTCAGGAGTTTTGATAGAAGTAAGTGAGTCGTTTGCATAAGCTGCTACTTCACCGTTCATAGCCGCATTCCATATGATAAGATAGAATGGGTTACGTGGCCAGTGCATTACTTTATTTTGCTTTTCACGTACATCAATTACGCGATGTATACGCTTACTCCACTTTACATTTGCTTCACGGATATATCGATATGGTACCGCCTTACGCTCTTTTACAGCAGTATGCGGATAAGTGAAGTCTTCAAACTTACTCACCTGAGCCTGAGACACCCCAGCCATTAGCATCAGTGTCATAAATATTAACAGTGTTCTCTTCATATCTCTTTTATCTACTTCGCAAAAATAACGAATTATTCTTCAAAAAATTATCTTATTGTTATGATAATCGGACTTAGGTTCGCTTTGAAGCCATATTTAGCCTCTGTTGCACGGATACCTTCTATTAGAATTCTGTCACCAGCACTAGCTGATTTCATCATTCCTTTCATCTGACTTGTCAGTACTCCACTATTAGAAGACGCCATTACTGGTGGCTTCCTTTTGTAAGCGATTATCATTTTAAAACCTTCTACTCTATAGTTTAGGTTGTAAGCAAAACCTGCACCCATTGAAGCGATGATAGAAGTTTGTGCTCCTACAGCAGCTTTACCTTTAGGAAGACCATCGTTTGGTATACCACCCAACTGTGCAGTTGGTTGTGGAAGACTTCGTACTCTAAATTTTTCAGAACCTACTGTTTTAGTCTTTCCATCTTTGGTAATAGAAGCGGTTATCGTTACCTCTCTGCTAGTACTCGATGGTACAGTAGCATTGTAAAGTCCTCCTCCTTTAGACACAAGCTTTAAGCCTGGAGCAGAAATTTTTACATCGCTTGCCGCAAAACCTGGTACCGAGATAGACATTGGATTGTCTATACCCTTATACAGCAAATTCATCTCAGTAGCAGCAATTGTAGCTGCTGGCTTGAATACAGTGTACTCGCCATCAAAAGCAAATTCTTGCTTTTCTCCGCCACCACTTCCGTTAAGTACGATTTTACCAGCGAAAGTTTTTATACCAACTCCACTAGCTCCGGCAACATATTTACCTACACCGTCTTCTACATTTATAGCGGTTTCACCCACCATAATGTCTGGGTTACTTTGAGAACTAGATGCTACTAGAAGAATGTCAGCTTCAAAGTTTTCACCCGCCATTACGTAGTTTGATTTAGCCATAACTTTCGCTTCTAGCTTGTCAAACTTGTAATCTGTCGCATCAATTTGTTGTGCTAATTTTTCTAATACTGTAGCCTCAAGTGTTTGGGCATCATTCTTTATTCTAGAAAGTAGGGCAGTTACACCTGCAGCAGGATTATGCTCTAAACTTTCGATTACCCATTGCTTATCCGTACCAGCGCTAAGTTGAGAAGTACTGTAGACTTCTTTGTATAGTTTGTTGTCCTTGATGCTGGTAGAATCGGTTAATCCTGGTGCCTTAGGTTTCAAGTAACTAGCGAGTTTCTCTCTAGTATCGTTGATTCTTTTCGCAACGGCAAAACCTTCAGCATAGCTATTTTCAGTAAAGAATTTTGCATGCTTTTCCATTTGATCTGGAGATATAAGTGCTGTCACACCTGACTCACCTTCTTTCTGCTCCTCTCTTCCACCATACCATTCTTCTATTTTGTCATTAAGATCATCAATGTACTTGATAAACTCATCAGTTTCCTTTTGAACGGCAAGTGCACGATTCATGTAAGGCTCTGTTTTGTTTTTCTTTTCAGACATAGCTTTCGCTAGGGCTTTCATTGTACTTTGACTCTTAGAGTCAATGTTTTCAGCTGCTGCATTGAAACTTTTCTCAAACAAATGAAAAGACTTCAATATTTCTTTAGATACGTTAAGGGCAAGAAGTGCCATGAGTACTAAGTACATCATGTTAATCATCTTCTGCCTTGGGGACATTTTTCCTCCGGCCATATTATTTTTTTAAATTATTAAAGTTAAATTATGGTTTAGATTAATTAGTTGGACGCATTGCATTAAGCATACCTCCATAAACCTTATTCAGGTTTTGTATATTTTGATCAAAGCTTACAAGGCTATCATTAAGCGTGGCATTGATACTAGCTACTTTCGTAGTAGTTTCTTTGAAGTTTTCTGTAGTTTCAGATAAACTATCTAGTGCAGAAACTGCTCTACCATAAGAAGAGTTCATTCCTATAAGTTGCTCATTTGCCTTAGTGATGTTGTCTGCATATTCTTTAGTAGCTACAGTTGCACCTGAAAGGTCAGACATAGAGCTTACATTAGTAGATAATGACTTAAGACCACTGCCTAATCCTTCTATAAGTTCTGGACCTATTTTAGCATCAGAAAGCATTTTGTCTAATTGTTGAGATACTGCATCTCCTTGAGCTATTGAACCTTGCTTTTGTCTCTCGTCACCTTCCATACCTGCTAATTCAGGATATACCAGACTCCAATCCCATTCTTCATGTATAGGTTCGAACGCTGATATAAGAAAGATTAAACCCTCAGTTCCCATACCTATAATAAGCATCAAATTAGCACCTTCCCAGTGCATGATTTTAAATAAAGCACCGATAATAACTACTGCTGCACCTATACCGTAGGCTTTTGCCATTACGTTTTTACCCGTTTTTGATTCAAAGAAATTGGCCATAATAATTTTTTAGTTTTTAATTGTTAATTTTAATTGTTGTGAGTTGAAAAAATTCTTGTCAAATATATAAACGTATTTGACAATTGTTTAGTATTGAAATGTAATATTTATTCTAAGTGAATAAATAAATATAGTAGTAAGTATTGTGCTAATAGATAATTAGCGACTGTCGTTAGCAGATCTACCGATGTACGTTTGTACACATCTGAAACCTACATACGATTTAGAGGTATCTTGGTACTCATAAGATCTAGATCCATTTTGAATGAAGTAAGCTACATCTTTCCAGCTTCCTCCACGAGTCACTTTTCTCTTTAATGATAATGGTCCATCATCTGCTGCATCTATTTGGTAGTCAGAGTTCAGGTCATGAGTAAACTGATTACTTGACTCATCAAATGCCGATATCGTCCATTCGGCAACGTTTCCAGCCATGTTATATAGACCGTAGTCGTTAGGGAAGTAAGAGTCAGCTCGTACAGGATATAGTCCTCCATCTGCCATATAGTTACCTCTGTTAGGCTTAAAGTTAGCTAATAAACATCCTTTACTATTTCTAGTGTAAGGGCCACCCCAAGGGTACATATTATTATCTCTACCACCACGTGCTGCGAATTCCCACTCAAACTCTGTAGGAAGTCTCCAGTATTCTGTGATTGGCATTTCTTGAGCCTCCCAGTATCTGTTTAGCCATCGTGTTCTGTAATTACAGAAAGCGTTAGCTTGGTGCCAGTTGATTCCTACTACTGGATAATCATCATATTTTGGGTGATTGTAGTATTGACGGGTCATTGGCTCATTATAAGAGTAGGTGAAATCCCTAACCCATACCAAAGTGTCTGGATAAATAGCTCGAGTTTTCTTTACCAAGTACTCTGCTCTATCTGAATTCAAGTAACTCCCTCTGGCAGCTGCCTGGAAATCTACATACGTGTAGGTGTATTCTAACTTTCTAATATCCCACTGTCTTCTGTGGTCGTATCTTTCTTTTCCTTGATAAAAATACTTGTTTCCTTGATCCTCATAGAAAGCTTGTTGGTCTAACTCTGTTTCATAATCGAGGCGATCGTATTCGTCATACTCATCTTCCTGAGTCACAACGATATCCATAGAGAGACGAGCAATACTGTCTTTTACATACTCCACGAACTGACGATACTCGTTATTCGTTATCTCAGTATCATCCATCCACATAGCGTGTACAGAGATCTGTTTGTTTGGCTGCATGTATGTGTGAAAAATATCTTCATCACTTTGACCCGTGTGAAACGTACCCGTAGGTATGTACACCGTGCCAAATGGCTGTGGATGGAACCAAGGTCTTCTACCTTGAACTCCTATCAACTCCCCATTATCCCCGAAACCGCATCCTATTAATGTTAGGAATGCCATCACTACAAGTGCCTTAGCTGTGTATTTCATATAAACCTTACCTTTTTAAAAGTTTGACAAATTAACATTTAAATGTTGATAAAAACAATTAAATGTCTGTTTAGTATCTCTAGTATAACGTCACTACTTACTAGAATAGTATTTTAACTGTGTATTTTTTTTGAAATTAATCTATTCCTAGATTATAGGAAACGTACACTCTCACGGATGAAAGTAGATGGCTCTGAAAATACAATAGGTATACAGTACCTAACGAAAATTTCATGTGTTCCATTACTTACGCGTTGTACATTAGATAACGTAATATCGTACGAGTATCCTACCTTAATATTTCCCTTTTGGTAGCCCAATAGTACAGATAATGCGTCACTATTTCCCCATTGTCTGTAGGCTAATCCACCTCGGAATGTTTGAGCAAATAGTGCTGTAACATTAAGATCCATTTGTGGTCTGTATGCACCATTGAGTAATCCATATTTTCCAAGTATAGCTGGTTCAAGTACTGTTCCATTATTTAAATGAATGTCTGCCCCTACTTGAGTGTAGTAATGCGGTACATAGTCCATTCCTAAATTAGCTTGAGTACCAGCTTGTGTCAATACAGGTATTTGGTAGGATGCTTGATTGATATTGGTAATCGAAAATCCAGCATAAAAATCCTTGATATTCGTAGAGATAATACTTTGACGCTTGTACATGATTCCGACATTCATATCGAATTTCATTTCATTGGCTTTTACTCCTATTGCAGGTATGTTTGGGTCTCCCGCGTCTTTTGCTTTGTAATCAGGGTTGTCCCATCCCCATTGGTTTCCTCCTAGACCTATTCCACCGGACAATTCACTGAACCCACCTTGAAATTGCTGTCTGAAATTTAAGTTAGCCATAAATGACGTAGACTTGGTAAAACCTACTTTATCATCTATGATAGTTAAGCCTGCACCGATTAGTTGGCTTCCTGTCTTGTTTATCTTGAAAACAGAATTGACATTGAAATTATAGGTTACTGGGGCTACGTCTGTTCTTCCTGTTCCAGCTATACCGTCAGTACCTCTATCTCTAGTATTATCATCGTAGTCTCTCCACTGATGGTGAGTAAGACCGCTGATACAGATCTCATTGATGTTATGTCCTGCGGCAGCAGGATTATATGCTTGCATTACATCCTTAAAATGAGTATAGTAAGGATCTTGCTGAGCGTAAGATAACGTGGTGGTCAGTAGCGTTAGTCCTAGAAGTACTTTTTTCATATGATTAATTCCGGTGCTTTTAAATTATTCGACAGGTACAATAATAACTATTTTTTGGTAATGCTTATTGTCAGAAAGGTAACTATGTGGGTTTTTTATATTAAACTATGCTGCTATGGACCTGATTTGTGATTGCGCCAAAAACTTCTTTGGCCTGCTTATACAAGGCAGAAGAAGCTTTGTTTAGTTCTTGTGCAAATTCCTTGTCTTTCAAGTCTTTAGTATTTACACGTACATTCATATACGCACCTTCTATAGCGGTAAGGCAGCAGAGTGCACCTACGCCAGCATCTGTTATAGACGGCTTATTGCCCATGTCTAGCATGGCTTGAAGGAGGTCTTTGGCTTCGTAGGCTTTTTGCATAACTTGATAAGGTATTTCCGCAGCATACTGACTCGCTTTTTCTATAGCATCGGCTCTAGCAGCTTTATCTTCATCAGTATCTTTTGGCATTCGAATAGCATCTATTATACCATTAAACGAGCGCGTGTCTTCATCTACAAGAAAGAGCAAGTCTCTTTTCATCGCTTGACCTTTTACTGCCCAATCCGAAAACATTTCCACTTTGTCTTCCCATCCCGGTTTGTTAGCACTTAGGTTTGCTACCATGGTAGCTAGAGATACGCCGAGAGCACCGCAGTAAGCAGCTACACTACCACCTCCGGGAGCCATGCTTTCTGAGGCGGTTTCGTTGGCAAGTTCCTTCGCGGTAAGATTTATAAGTTGTTCGTCATCACTAGATTTAAGCGAGTACTCTATTATTTTTTTATTCGGGTCAAATGGAGCCAGCTCGTCTAGTCCGAGTGACTTCACCGCAATATGAATAAGCTCTGCATCAGATACCCCTAAGGATCTACCTTGCTTTTGTAAGTAGTGTTTTCCCGCATCTAACATAGCTTGCAGAGGAATTAGTCCTACTAATTCACTTCCTGTGATGCGCACGCCTCTGTCTATACTGCTTTTTTGTACTTCATCAAAAAAAATATGAATAGGAGTAATGTTGAAGTTCGTAAGATTTGCACTCACTTGAGCTACGTCATATTCATCTATAAACCAACCGACTGCTTGTACGGCTTTGCAAGCTCCTGGCTCTCTTACACTTTCGCCATTGGCATCAGTTACTATTTTACCAGTATACGGATTACCTTCTCTTTTTACTCTGCCCGTTTCGCGCACATCAAAAGCAATTCTATTGGCTATTCGAGTAGATTTAGTATTCAGGTTAATGTTATAAGCGATGAGAAAATCCCGAGCACCGATAGTAGTAGCTCCTTTTCGTGCGTTATATACTGCTGGCCCAAAGTCTGGCTTCCATTCCGGTTTTTTTATTTTTTCAAAGAACCCTTCATACTCTCCGCCACGGATGATGCTTAATACCTTTCTGTTGGTGTCCGGTTGAGCAGCACCGTATAGGTAAACAGGTATATCGGTAGTCTCGCCTACACGTTTAGCTAGTTTGATGCTCCACTCCGCAGTTTCTTCCATAGAGATATTGGCTACAGGTACTAGCGGGCAAACGTCAGTAGCGCCCATCCGAGCGTGCTCACCTGTTTGCTTACTCATGTCTATAAGTTCCCCCGCTTTCACGATAGCACGGTATGCCGCTTCTATGGCTGCTGCAGGCTCTCCTACGAAAGTAACTACTGTCCGATTGGTAGCAGCACCTGGATCTACATCCAGTAGTTTTACTCCGTCTACTGCTTCTATCTCATTGGTGATTTGCTTTATTATAGTCAGGTCTCTTCCTTCACTAAAATTTGGAACACATTCTATCAGTTGTTTTATCATCTTTTGGCTACGCTTAAATATAGAAGGCAAAAATATACATAGCGATAGAAAATCAAGCTACTTCTTGTCAACCTGATTTCTATGATAAAACCAAATGAGGTTGTCAAGACTATAACTCCCAAAAGTTTGACAGTGATAAAGGGCCATGTTTTCAAAAAAATCGTGTTGCTTTGCCGGCTGATGGCAAGATATGTACTTCGTATAGCGTATAAGGGAACCAACTACCACGGTTGGCAGTCTCAGCTTACAGGTACTACCGTGCAGGAAGTACTAGAAGCGGAACTAAGTAAGGTACTTCGAACGAAGACTCCTGTAATGGGTTGTGGGCGCACAGATGCAGGTGTGCACGCCACTAACTTTATCTTGCATTTTACTTATGAAAGTGAGTTGCCTGACCGTTTTCTATTTCGTTTAAATAGGATGCTACCTGCAGACATAGCCGTATACGAAGCCTTTGAAGTGACCGATCAATTTCATGCCCGCTTCTCAGCTACCTATAGAAAGTACATTTATAAAACCACACTCGTAAAAAATCCTTTTGAGGAAAATGAAACGGTATTTTTATTCCAAGAGCCTGATCTAGCTAAGATGAATGCCGGGTGTGAAGTGCTACTTAAACATACAGATTTTGCTTCTTTTTGTAAAAGAGGGGCCGATAATAAAACAACTTTGTGTGACCTGATGTTAGCCCAGTGGGTAGTCAATGGTGACAACTTAGAATTTCACGTTCAAGCAAATCGTTTTTTGAGAAATATGGTGCGTGCTTTAGTGGGCACGTTATTGGAAGTCGGTTACGGAAAGATTGACCTCGAGCAATTAGAAGAAATAATACAAGATAAAAGTAGAAGTAGCAGTGGTAAAAGTGTAGCTGCTAAAGGCCTATATCTATCAGAAATAGGATACAATTGGAATGAGTACAGAAAGTAAAAATTCAGGAGCAGCTTTTGATATGAAGCTCATAGTCAGGATAATAAAACTGGCGAAACCGTATAGACAGCTGTTGTGGTTTGCTGTGCTTCTTATTTTGGTCTTAACCATTTTGGCACCGTTGAAGCCGTGGTTAGTACAACACACCATCGATAATTTTATCGCAAAAGGTGACCGAGAAGGAATTTTCTTCTTTTCTATGCTGATATTAGGGCATATAGGAATTCATAGTGTAACGCTTTTTGGGTATACGTATGTCACTAATTTACTTGGTCAAAATGTAATCAAAGACCTGCGCATGAGAGTGTATCAACACATACTGAGACAGAGTAGTGCATTTTTTGATAAGAGCAAGGTAGGAATGCTAATCACCAGAGCGGTGAGTGATGTGGAGACACTTTCTAATTTTTTCTCACAAGGATTTATTAGCATTATTGGGGATCTAGCACAGATTGTTACGGTGTTAATCATCATGTTTATCACGAGTTGGCAGATGACGCTAATTTCATTAGCGGTTTTACCTATTCTCCTGATAGCTTCAGAAATATTCAGAAGAGGTGTGCGAAAAGCTTTTCAGACGGTGCGTCAAAAAGTCTCTCAAATGAACTCTATGGTACAGGAACAGATAGTGGGCATGGAAGTAGTTCAGCTATTTGGTAAAGAGGATGAACAGTTTGGTAAGTTTGAGAAACTAAATAAAGAACACCGCCAAGCCAATGAGCGATCAATACTTTACTACGCCGTTTATTTTCCAATCGTGGAAATACTCAGTAGTCTGACGCTAGGGCTTATCATCTGGTGGAGTGCGGGTTCACCAGAAGCAGTCACTACTGGAATGATTACCGCTTTTATATTGTACATCAACTTAATATACCGACCAATACGATTCATAGCAGATAAGTTTAATACCATGCAGCTAGGTGTGGTAAGTAGTGAGCGCATCTTCAATTTATTGGATGAGCAGAAGTATACGGAGCAAGATGGACAGATAGACTTAGGAGAAGTGCGTGGACACATTCAATTTAAAAATGTATGGTTTGCGTATGTAGAGGATGATTACGTGCTCAAGGACATTAGTTTTGATATACAACCAGGTAAAAGCTTGGCTATCGTGGGTCCTACAGGTGCAGGTAAGAGTAGTATTATAAATTTGATCACTCGGTTATATGGTATCCAGAAAGGAGAGATCACGGTAGATGGTCACAATGTAAACGACTTAAAAATTACGGATCTTAGACAGGAAATAGGAGTCGTGCTTCAGGATGTTTTTCTGTTTGCGGGTTCTGTGGCTGAAAATGTAAACCTTCGAAATACTGCTATAGACGAGGCGAAAATGCGATCAGCGGCAGCTTCTATCAATGCGCTGGACTTTATAGAAAACCTAGATGGTGGATGGGAATACGACGTCATGGAGAGAGGAAGCACGCTATCTGTGGGCCAAAGACAACTGATTAGTTTCATACGAGCGATGGCGGCAGATCCGAAAGTGCTTATCCTGGACGAGGCTACCAGTAGCGTAGACCATGAGACAGAGGAGCTCATACAAGAAGCGACTAAGAAACTGATGAAAGGGCGGACTTCTATAGTCATCGCGCATAGGCTAAGTACGGTACGCGAAGCAGATGCTATTTTAGTCTTAGAAAAAGGAAGGGTAGTAGAAGTAGGAAGCCACGCTGAGCTACTGGAAAAGAAAGGTGCGTACCACGAGCTTTTCCATAAGCAATTTGAGCTAGTATAGGAAAAACAGCAGTCCTTACGAGAAGGCTTATTCAGTATAAATATCCACATCATTGGTAAAGTATGGCAGTCGTTCTATTTTTGACCCTTTATAAGTAGGAATGGCACGCGTAGTATCAGGGATAAGACCCACAGGAAAATTGCACTTAGGCAACTATTTTGGTGCGGTAAAAAACTTTTTGAAAATGCAAGAAGAGCACGACTGCTTCTTTTTCATTGCAGACATACACTCGCTTACCACACATCCTACGCCAGCAGACCTACATGCTAATGTACATCAAACACTCGCAGAGCACCTAGCGATGGGCGTAGATCCTGAAAAATGTGCCTTGTTCGTGCAGAGTGATGTGCCTGCTATCAGTGAGCTGTATACCTACATGAATATGAATGCCTATATGGGTGAGCTGGAGCGTAGCACTTCTTTCAAAGATAAAATACGTAGCCAGAAGGAGAATGTAAATGCAGGATTACTGACCTATCCCGTGCTGATGGCCGTAGATATACTGGTACACCACGCAGAGATGGTGCCTGTGGGCAAAGATCAGCAACAGCACCTAGAGATGACTCGTACCTTTGGCAATAGATTTAACCATATGTATGGGCAGGATTATTTTAAAGAGCCACAGGCATACAATGGAGCAGGAGAACTGGTGAAAGTACCGGGACTTACTGCTCAAGGTAAAATGAGTAAAAGCAGTGGCGATGCGGATACCATTATGTTTGACGAAGAGGAAAAAGGACTCCGCAAAAAAATAATGCGTGCCGTCACAGATAACGGACCTACCGAACCAGGACAGCCCAAAAGTGAAGGGCTTCAAAACTTATTTGATATCATGGAGTTGGTATCGGAACCTAGCACGATAGCACATTTTGAGGGTTTGCACCAAGATGCTACGATTCGCTATGGAGACTTAAAAAAACAACTAGCAGAAGATGTAGTTAACTTTGTGTCGCCTATCAGAGAAAGGATAGCACACTACAAAAAAGATACGGCAGCCCTAGCCAAAGCGGCTAAAATAGGAGCAGAGAAGGCCAATGAAAGTGCTGAAAAGACACTTAAAGAAGTACGAGAACTGATCGGCTTTAAGAAATTTTACTAAAAGGACCAAAACGAACGAATAACTAAGATGCATATAGCAATAGCAGGAAACATAGGAGCAGGTAAAACAACATTAACCAAGCTTTTATCTAAACACTACGAGTGGGAGCCACATTATGAGACGATGGATGATAATCCCTACATCACAGATTTTTATGATGACATGACCCGTTGGTCGTTTAACCTGCAGATCTATTTTCTTCACACCCGTTTTAGCAGTCTGATACAAGCTAAGAACAATCCGAAGACGATTATTCAAGACCGAACTATCTATGAAGATGCCTACATCTTCGCACCTAACTTACACGCTATGGGGCTAATGAGTACGCGTGATTTTGATACGTATCAAGCTCTTTTTACCAATATAAAAACAAGTGTAGATGCTCCGGACCTAATGATCTACCTAAGAAGTAGCATCGGGAATATAGTAAGTCAGATACAGAAGCGCGGTAGAGAATATGAAGATAGCATACGCCTTGATTATCTAAAGCGTCTGAATGAACGCTACGAAGCTTGGATAAGCACGTATAAAGATGGTAAATTACTGAT
>ENA-OUOG01000186-OUOG01000186.1-marine-metagenome-genome-assembly--contig:-NODE-186-length-80078-cov-5.397045_pt1 | contig 80078 bp, 75 predicted proteins | sample MGYA00248635_ERZ508505 | MGnify/ENA primary metagenome ERZ508505 (study PRJEB26176, sample SAMN06267871) | marine metagenome | isolation source: Saanich Inlet, British Columbia, Canada | place: Pacific... | reverse complement strand
ACACGCTAGACTTAGGATCTAGTGCCGCGAGGTGTGAGAGTTCGAGTCTCTCCGCCCGTACAATTAAAAAAAGCTTCTCTTTTGAGAAGCTTTTTTTGTTCAGGTACAACATAGGTACAACAAGTATTAAAATCAACTAATGTTATATGATTTTAAACAAAATGTTAACACTCTTAATACATTGAAAATGAGGCGTTTTATTTTTCTTGCCCAAATATACACTAAACTTAGGATCTAGTGCCGCGAGGTGTGAGAGTTCGAGTCTCTCCGCCTGTACAACTAAAAAGCTTCTCTTTTTTGAGAAGCTTTTTTTATTAAGTAGGTTTTGTTCTTTTTAATTATATAAATAGATTGTTCTCTAAGTTACCTATCATCAATTTTGTTACATTAGTAGTATTCTTAATACTTTTTTAAAATGTAATAATGGAGGATTTTAAAACGTTAAAATTTGGTCACAGAGGCGCAAAAGGTTACCTCGCAGAAAACACTATAGAATCTATAAAAAAAGCACTTGAATTAGGAGTAGATGGCATTGAAATAGACGTGCATAAATGTAAGTCTGGTGAGTTGGTTGTTTTTCATGATTTTACACTAGATAGGTTAACAAATGGTACTGGAGAAATTGCTACTTTCACACTTCAAGAATTAAAAGAACTTTTTATTTTAAAACAATTTAAAATCCCTACATTAATTGAAGTCCTAGAAGTCATCAATAAAAAGTGTATACTTAACATTGAATTAAAAGGAAAAAATACAGCAGAGGAGACAGTTAAAACAATTGAAAGTTATATAGAAAACCAACATTGGAATTATAATAATTTCTTAGTGTCTAGTTTTCAAAAAAAGGAGTTAGAAGCAGTTTATAATTTGAACAAAAATATCGAATTAGGTGTGCTAACAAAAGCAAATCTTGAAGAAGCTATAGACTTTGCAAAAAGTATTAATACAAAAACAATTCACGCTAATTTTGCTTTATTAAGTAAAAACAATGTCGAAAAAGCTCATTTAAATGGATATAAAATAAACACATGGACAGTTAATACATTACAAGCAATTAATAGATTAAAATCTTATAATGTTGATGCTATAATTAGCGATTTTCCCGATAGATTATGAATAAAAAAGACATACTAATTGTTGGAGGTGGTGCTTCAGGTTTTTTTGCAGCTATTAATATAGCAGAACAGCATCCTAACTTAAAAGTTACCATTTTAGAACGCGGAAAAGAGGTGTTAACAAAGGTAAAAGTTTCTGGAGGAGGACGATGTAACGTAACACATGCAGAGTTTATTCCGCAAGAATTAGTTTCCAATTATCCAAGAGGTGAAAGGGAATTACTTGGGCCATTTCATACCTTCATGACAGGAGACACCATAGCTTGGTTCGAGAAAAGAGGCGTAGCATTAAAAATTGAAGAAGATGGACGCATGTTTCCAGTGTCTAATAGCTCTCAAACCATTATAGATTGTTTTATTAATGAAGCTAGAATACACAATGTTGAGGTGTTAACAAACCATCCTGTAATCTCTGTAGTTTACGATGATAATAATTGGTTAGTAAACACAAAAACAGATAGTTTTACTTGCCAGAAGCTAATAATAGCAACTGGAAGTAATCCTAAAATATGGAATCTTTTACAAGAGCTAGGACATTCGGTTTCATCACCTGTCCCTTCACTTTTTACTTTCAATATTAAAGACAATCGTATTAAAGATATTCCTGGAGTAGTAGCTAAAAATGTTAGTGTTAAAGTAGTAGACTCAAATTTGGAAACTGAAGGACCATTATTAATTACTCATTGGGGAATGAGCGCGCCTTCAATTTTAAAACTCTCAGCATTTGGTGCTTTAGAATTAGCAAAAAGAAACTATAAATTTTCAATAGAAGTTAATTTTGTTAATCTAAATTATGAGAATGTAATTTCACGATTAAATGATATAAAGAAAGAACTTAACAAGAAAAAAGTAATCAACTACGCGCAATTTAATTTACCTAAACGTTTATGGCACCAGTTAGTTTTAGCTTCAGAAATAAATCTAGAAACACGTTGGGCAGATTGTACAAAAGCTCAAATAGAAAATTTAGCAAATCAGCTCACTTCAGCCATTTTTAAAGTAGATGGTAAAAGCACCTTTAAAGAAGAATTTGTTACTGCAGGAGGTGTAAATTTAAAAGAAGTAAACTTTAAAACTTTTGAAAGCAAATTACATAAAAACCTATATTTTGTTGGTGAAGTTTTAAATATAGATGCTGTTACAGGTGGTTTTAATTTTCAAAATGCTTGGACAGGAGCTTACATTGTTTCACGTAATATTTTTAAATCATGATAACATACATTGTGCTATTAAGAGGTATAAATGTTGGTGATCATAAAAAAGTATCTATGGCAGATTTACGTAGTTTACTTACAGGTATTGGTTTTAATGAAGTTTTAACTTATATCCAAAGTGGAAACATTGTGTTTCAGTCTTCCGAAAAAAACAAAACTATTTTAGAAGATAAAATTCAAAAGGTCATAGAATCTCATTTCGGTTTTTTAATACCAGTTATAGTAAAAACAAAACAAGAATTACAATTAATTTTTGACTCATGTATTTTTTCAGAAGAAAAAAAGACAAAAAGTTTCTTTATTTTATTAGACAAGATTCCTGAAACAGATTTAGTTAAACAAGTCAATAAAATTACTTTTGAAAACGAAGAGTTTTCAGTTATTAATAATGCACTTTATTTTTATTCGTCTGTAGGTTATGGTCGCACAAAATTTAACTGAATACCTTCGAGAAAAAATTAAAAGTTAATGCTACTTCCAGAAATTATAATACTGTAAAAAAATTACTTGACTTAGGTAGTTTTTAATGTTTATCAGGATTTTTAACACAATCCCAAGACATTTTCAAAGCGTCATTAATTTGTTCAGAGTTCATTTCTAGTTCATTTTTAAATTTCAATCTGGCACAAGAAATCACATTTCCAAATGTAATTTGTAACAACAACCTTAAATTAATATCTCTAAAATCTTTATTCAATATAGCAGCTAAAAAGAAATCTCTAACAGTTATAAAGTTTGGAATATTTTGGTCTCTAATCTCTTGAGTAATAATTGGTGGGACACCTACAAACTCCATAAATTTAAAAGCTAATGGGTTGTAAATAAAATAATTATACAAATTAAGCCACATGGTTTCAAACTGTTTTTTCACACCATTTTCTGGAACATTAGCCATCATTACAACACCAAAATCTTTACAAATTATAGTGTAAATTTCTTCGATAATTTCTTCTTTATTATTAAAATAATGATAAATAGTACCAACAGCAACACCTGCTTCTTTGGCAATTTGAGACATAGGAGTTGCATGGACGCCTTGTTTCACCACTAATTCTAAAACAGTAATTATAATTTTTTGTTTTTTATTTATTTAAAAAATAAAAACACATATTGCATGTGTTCTTTAATAAGCATGAAGTGGAGTTTTAATGTAATATGAATAAAAAAAACTAATATTAGTTTTACTTTAAAATTAATTTTTACCTATATCAATCTTAATATTATACTGCAAACAGAATAAATGATTATTCATTTTGGGACTCCAAAATAGAATTTTTTTATAGAATTATAAGCTATATTTGTCAAAATTTTATTTTGCATGACAATAGAGCAGTTTATACCAACCAATCTTAATACAAATGCTAATGGAGGAGCCGTAACATGGTCTTCACCAAGTAATATTGCTTTGGTTAAATATTGGGGAAAAAAAGAACATCAAATACCAGAAAACCAATCTATAAGTTTCACTTTAAATACATGTAAAACCATTACAAAACTATCTTATTCTAAAAAGGAAACTAGTAATAATAACTTTTCTTTTAAAGTTTTTTTAGATGGTGATCACAAGGAGGATTTTGAACCAAAAATTAAAACTTTTTTTGAGCGTATTGAACCGTATTTACCTTTTTTAAAAGCTTACCATTTTAAAATAGAAACAGAAAACACGTTTCCTCATAGTTCTGGTATTGCATCTTCTGCATCAGGAATGAGTGCTTTGGCTATGTGTTTAATGAGTATCGAAAAAGAATTAAATCCTGAAGTAAGCGATGAGTACTTTATTAAAAAAGGATCTTTTCTTGCAAGATTAGGTTCAGGTAGCGCTTGCAGAAGTATAGAAGGAGACCTTGTTGTTTGGGGAAAACACAACGATATAGAAGGTAGTAGTGATTTATTTGGTGTAAAATATCCATATCAAGTACACGATAATTTCAAAAATTATCAAGACACTATTTTATTGGTGGATAAAGGAGAAAAACAAGTGAGTAGTACAGTTGGCCATAATTTAATGCATGGACATCCTTTTGCTCAAGAACGTTTTAAACAAGCAGAAAAAAACATAACTAAGTTAAAAACAATATTGGCCTGTGGAGATTTAGAGGCTTTTATTGCTTTAGTAGAGAGCGAAGCGTTAACATTACATGCTATGATGATGACGAGCATGCCATATTTTATATTGATGAAGCCCAATACACTAGAAATAATTAATAAAATTTGGAGTTTTAGAAAGCAAAGTGGTTTACACATTAGTTTTACTTTAGATGCTGGAGCAAACGTACATATTTTATATCCAGAAAACGAAGCAGAAGCTATTTTAGAATTCATTAAAAATGAGTTAGTTGCATATTGTCAAAATGGTCACTATATTTGTGATAGAATTGGATTTGGTGCAAAAAAACTTTAGTTCTTTTTGACTACTGCAAACTGCAACTAAATACTGAACACTATTTATATGAAAGGTCCATTGTTCTATTCAAAAATTCTTCTCTTTGGAGAATACGGTATTATTAAAGATTCTAAAGGGTTATCAATACCATATAACTTTTATAATGGTGCTTTAAAAACAGATAAAAACCCATCTGATGAAGCAATAAAATCTAACATTAGCCTGCAAAAATTTGCAACTTATCTTAGCAAGGTAAACGAAGATTTAGTGGTTTTTGAAATTGAAAAGTTAAAAGAAGATGTAGATAATGGTATGTATTTTGATTCTTCAATCCCACAAGGCTATGGAGTAGGAAGTAGTGGCGCATTAGTAGCTGCTATTTACGATAAATACGCCCTAAACAAAATAACAGTCTTAGAAAATTTAACAAGAGAAAAGCTGTTACAATTAAAAGCAATATTTTCTAAAATGGAATCTTTTTTCCACGGAAAATCTTCTGGGCTAGACCCATTAAACAGTTATTTAAGTTTACCAATACTTATTAATTCTAAAGACAATATAGAAGCCACAGGAATACCAACACAAAGCACATCTGGAAAAGGCGCAGTATTTTTACTAGATAGTGGTATTATAAGCGAAACAGCACCAATGGTAAGTATTTTCATGGAAAGTATGAAACAAGAAGGATTCCGTAACATGCTAAAAACACAATTTATTAAGCACACAGATGCATGTGTAGAAGACTTTCTTAAAGGTGATATAAAATCATTATTTAGTAATACCAAGCAATTATCTAAAGTCGTTTTAAACAACTTCAAACCCATGATTCCTTTGCAATTTCATGAGCTTTGGAAAAATGGTTTAGAAACTAACGATTATTACCTTAAGCTTTGTGGCTCTGGAGGAGGAGGTTATATTCTAGGTTTTACACAAGACATCAAAAAAGCACAACAATCTCTAAAAGATTATAAACTAGAAGTTGTTTACAATTTCTAGATAAACTCGTTTTCTATTGAGCAAGTCTTAGATTCTTATAAATCATTTTTATTTATGTTCAACAGAAAGCAGAAACACATTCTACTCAAGTTTTTTAGTCTGTTTTCAGTGGTTCGTGGTTATAATATTCTTGTTATTGTTCTTGCGCAATATTTAACAGCTATTTATATTTTTGCTCACGATAAACCAGCAAAAAAAGTCATTTTCGATGTTAATTTACTCATGCTAGTTTTAGCATCTTCAGCAGTTATAGCAGGAGGATACATAATTAATAATTTTTACGATTCTGAAAAAGATTTAATTAATAGGCCAAACAAATCGATGTTAGATAAATTGGTTAGTCAGAACACAAAACTGTCTTTTTATTTTGTACTTAATTTTTCTGCTATCGTAATGGCAAGTTACGTCTCGTTTAATCCTGTACTGTTCTTCTCGGTTTATATATTTGCCATTTGGTTTTATTCTCACAAACTCAAAAAAATGCCTATTGTGGGTAATCTTGTTTCTGCAATATTATCCATAGCTCCATTTTTTGCTATTTTTATATACTATAAGAACTTCGATACAGTAATTTTCGTTCATGCATCTTTCTTGTTTTTAATAATATCAATTCGAGAACTCACTAAAGATTTAGAAAACATGACAGGTGATTTAGCTTTAAATTACAGAACAATTCCTGTAGTTTATGGTGATAAAACATCAAAAAAAATGATTACTTTATTAGTTGCATTAACGCTTATTCCAATGGTTTTACTCATTTCTAAATATAGAATTGGCTTTATGAGTTATTATTTTTTAGGAGCAGAAATACTACTTGTAGTTTTTTTAGTTTTACTATGGAAATCATCTACAAAAACACATTACGTTATATTACACAACATTTTAAAAGTCATTATTGTAGCAGGCGTTTTTAGTATCTTATTAATAGATGTAAATTTACTTTTAAACCGAATTTTTTAAAAATGAACAAAAAACGATTCTAAATTCGTCAATCGAAATTATAATCTATCTTTGCAAAAAAAATAACCATGAGTAAACAAGGCGGTCAACGACAAGGAAAATCTGCTCCAAATGGAGGAAAGAAAGCATACAAAAACAATTTTGTAAAAGGCAATGCAGAAGTAAAAGGTTCAGGCTCTAAACCAAAGAAAACCGCTCAGCAAAAAAAATCAGTTCAGTCAGACGAGATTAGATTAAATAAATATATAGCCAATTCTGGAGTCTGTTCGCGACGTGATGCAGATGTTCATATTGCAACAGGTTTAGTAACAGTAAACGGAAAAGTAGTAGTAGAAATGGGTTATAAAGTAAAATTTGATGACGAAGTGCGTTATGATGGTTCACGAATTACACCAGAAAAAAAGGCGTATGTTTTATTAAACAAACCTAAAGGATTTGCTACAACAACAAGCGAGCATAAAGGCAGAACAGTTATGGACTTAGTAGCAAATGCCACCAATTCTAGAATTAAACCAATAGGACGTTTAGGTAGAAACTCTACTGGATTATTATTATTTACAAACGATGCTAAAATAGTGTCTCGATTTACAAGTTCTAACAAAGGTGTAGAACGTTTATTTCATTTAGAATTAGATAAAAATTTAAAGCTAGAAGATTTAAAAAAAATTCGTGAAGGCTTAAGAATAGAAGGTAAATTAATAAATGTAGAAGAAGTAGATTACGTTGGCGATAAGAAAAATGAAGTAGGAATAAAAATCAAGAATACTGGAAACACCATTTTACATACTATTTTCGATTACCTTAAATACGAATTAGTAAGAATTGATTGTGTGCAAATAGCTCATTTAACCAAAAAAGATATACCAAGAGGTAACTGGAAAATACTAACAGATCAAGAGGTGCAAACTTTAATGATGTTGTAATATTACAATACCAGAAATTTACAATTTTAATACCGAGCCTGCTCGGTTTTTTTTATTATAAAGTGTAAACTATAGCTTCAACACTACTCGATAAGTTGTTTATATTTAATGTGTATTTTTTTTACTAAGAACACAATATAAATAACCATATTTAAATTAACAGCTCATAAAAAAAGTATTTGTTATAGCTTGTTTCCAAAAGTGTCTTTTAGCCTTTAACTTGTTTTTTGTCTAATATTAAAGCATAATATTAAGAACACCTTGTTTAAGGTCTATATGCATTAATATAAACATGATTAATATCATAAAAGTTAGAACTTTAATATCTTATATTTAAGAATAAAAATACGCAGTATTTAAACTAATTTTTTAACTAAAAACATATGTTATGAGAATACAAGTAAAAGATTTTATGTCTACTCCAGTTATTACTGCTGTAGCAGAAAACAAAGTTTCAGAAACTATGGCACTCATGAAAGAAAAAGGCATTCATGCTGTTCCAATTATTTCATACCCTAGAGATAATCCAGAGGCAGAAATGACTATTCAAGGCATATTTACAACATCAGATATTAGTGAAGAAGTAAATAAAAATACAACTGTACAAGATGTAATGACAAATTCTAACGTTCATGTTGTACATGTTAACTCGAGCGCAAACTCAGCTGCAAAAATGATGCTTAAACACGAGGTTCATCATATAGTGGTTATGGACAATGGCAAAATAAAAGGGATGATATGTGCTATGGATTTTGTAAAACTAGTAGCAGAATATACATTAGAATAGAAGCAATTTTTTGCTGTTCTTTTGGTGTAGAAACCAACAATTTAAATTGTTGTAAGTGTCTAATATTTAGCTGTTAAAGTTGTTTTTTAAACTACTTTTAAAAATCACTAAAAAAATAACATAAATTTTATTTGTAATTAAAAAAAAAGTATTTCATTTGCCAATCAAAATAAGACTTACTCATAATAGTAAGAATTATAGCTGAACAAATTGAACCATGTTTATACGTTCGGGCTTTTGAACATTAGGAAGTCATTTTCAAAAGCAGCTTATAGATTAAGCAACCGAATTTTAGAGCTAACTTCCGCTTTAACTTCTATTGTTGCTAGCCAGCACAATTATGGCTTTACGCCTACAACAGACCTAAGAATACAAGTCTGAATTCCTTACATTTTTTCTACTGAAACAAATTTTCGGCACCTTTACTTTTTATATATCTTCAACATTTATTTATAAATAATAATGAATACTAAATATATTGATTTAATTAATCAAACTTTCGATTTCCCACAAGAGGAATTCAAATTAGAAAAAAATCAATTACAATTTCATGATATCGATCTTATGAAATTAGTTGAGCAGTATGGTGCTCCATTAAAGTTCACCTACTTGCCACAAATATCTAATAATATTCAACGTGCAAAACAGTGGTTTGCGAATGCTATTGAAAAGCATGACTACAAAGGTAATTATAACTATTGCTATTGCACAAAAAGCTCTCATTTTAAACACGTTTTAAACGAAGCTTTAAAAAATAATATACATATTGAAACCTCTTCAGCTTTCGATATCGATATTGTAGAAAATTTAAAAGCCGAAGGTAAAATCACTAACGAAACCTATGTGATTAGTAACGGTTTTAAACGTGAGCAATACATAACAAACATCGCTCGATTAATAAATGGAGGTCAAAAAAACTGCATTCCAATAATAGATAATTACGAAGAGATAGATTTATTATCAGAACAAGTAAAAGGAAAATATAACATTGGAATTCGCATAGCATCAGAAGAAGAACCTAAATTCGAGTTTTATACCTCGCGCTTAGGAATTGGTTACAAAAACATTGTGCCTTTTTACAAGAGCCAAATTCAAGATAATAAAAAAGTAAACCTTAAAATGTTACACTTTTTTATTAATACAGGAATTCGCGACACTGCATATTACTGGAACGAACTTCAAAAATGTTTGAAAGTTTATACCAGTTTAAAGAGAATTTGCCCAAGTTTAGACAGCTTAAATATTGGAGGTGGTTTTCCAATTAAAAACTCATTAGCTTTCGATTTTGATTACGAATATTTAGTAGACGAAATAGTAAATCAAATCAAAATTACTTGTGAAGAAGAAGAAGTAGAGGTGCCAAATATTTTTACAGAATTTGGAAGTTTTACAGTAGGAGAAAGTGGAGGAGCGATTTACGAGGTACTTTACCAGAAACAACAAAACGACCGTGAAAAATGGAACATGATTAACTCTTCTTTCATCACAACATTACCAGATACTTGGGCAATTAACAAGCGTTTTGTAATGCTAGCTATAAACAGATGGGAATCTAGTTACGAACGTGTTTTGTTAGGAGGCCTAACTTGCGATAGTGATGATTATTACAATAGTGAGCAGCACATGAATGCTATCTATTTACCAAAATACAATAAGGAAAAACCATTATACATTGGTTTTTTCAATACAGGTGCATACCAAGAAACTATAGGTGGTTTTGGAGGTTTGCAACACTGCTTAATACCGTCACCAAAACACATTTTAATAGATAAGGATGTAGACGGAACAATAACAACAAAACTATTTAGTGAACAACAAAAAAGTGAAGACTTACTTAAAATTTTAGGCTATGCAAACTAAAACTTACGCAGGTATTTCTGAAGAGTTTTCGAAACTTGAAACAGCAAAAATTGTATTAATTCCAGTACCTTACGATGGTACAAGTACATGGCAAAAAGGAGCAGATAAAGGTCCTGATGCCTTTTTAGATGCTTCAGAAAATATGGAGCTTTATGATATTGAAACTGAAACAGAAGTTTACAAACAAGGTGTTTATCTTGCAGATGCTGTTACAGAAAACAGTTCTCCAGAATCTATGGTAGATGCTGTACATCAAGCAACTAAAAATTATATTAAAAAGAACAAGTTTGTTACCATTTTTGGAGGAGAGCATTCAATTTCTATAGGTACCATACGTGCATTTAATGAAATGTATCCAAGTTTAACAGTGTTACAACTAGATGCGCATGCAGATTTGCGTAAAGAATACGAAGGTTCAAAATGTAACCATGCATGTGCACTTTATGAAGCAAGTCAAACAACTAATTTAATTCAAGTTGGTATTCGTTCTATGGATATTATAGAAACTACAGTTATGGACAAAGAGAGAACATATTTTGCTCATGAAATGGCTCTAGACGATACTTGGATGGATACTGCTGTAGATCAAATGACAGAGAATGTATTTATTACAATAGATTTAGATGTTTTCGATCCTTCAATTATGCCAAGCACAGGAACACCAGAACCAGGCGGATTATTATGGTACGAAACACTAGAGTTTTTAAAACAAGTTTTTACCGAAAAAAATGTGGTTGGATTTGATATTGTAGAACTATGTCCTAATAAAAACGAGAAATCTTCAGATTTTTTAGCAGCTAAATTATATTATAAAATGCTTAGTTATAAGTTTGAAAATGATGAAGCCGAAGATGATTACGATAACACATTTAATACATTAAAAGAAAAAAATAACAGCTCAAAATACAACGAAGACGATGAGTACTAAAGGACCAATATCTCAATTTATAGAAAAGCATTACTTACACTTTAATGCAGCAGCTCTAGTAGATGCAGCTAAAGGTTACGAAGCACAATTAGATAATGGTGCAAAAATGTTAGTATCGCTTGCAGGAGCTATGAGTACTGCAGAGCTTGGTAAAAGTTTTGCAGAAATGATTCGCCAGGATAAAGTGCAAATTATCTCTTGTACAGGAGCTAATTTAGAAGAAGATATTATGAATTTGGTAGCACATTCTCATTACAAGCGCGTGCCAAATTATCGTGATCTAACACCTCAAGACGAGTGGGATTTATTAGAGAAAGGATTAAACCGTGTTACAGATACATGTATTCCTGAGGAAGAAGCTTTTAGAAGACTACAACAACATATTGTTAAAATTTGGAAAGATGCAGAGGCTAAAGGCGAACGTTATTTACCACACGAATATATGTACAAAATGTTATTATCTGGAGTTTTAGAGCAGTATTACGAGATTGATATTAAAGACTCATGGATGTATGCAGCAGCTCAAAAAAACCTACCAATAGTTTGTCCAGGTTGGGAAGATAGTACCATGGGAAATATTTTTGCAAGCTACGTACTTAAAGGCGAATTGAAAGCGAGTACTGTAAAATCTGGTATAGAATACATGACATTTTTAGCAGATTGGTACACAGATAATTCTTCAAAAGGTATTGGTTTCTTTCAAATTGGAGGAGGAATAGCAGGAGATTTTCCTATATGTGTTGTGCCAATGTTATATCAAGATATGGAGCGTCCAGAAACACCGTTTTGGAGTTATTTCTGCCAGATAAGCGATTCTACAACCAGTTATGGTTCTTATTCTGGTGCTGTACCTAACGAGAAAATTACTTGGGGAAAACTAGATATAGATACTCCTAAATTTATTATTGAAAGTGATGCTACTATTGTTGCACCTTTAATTTTTGCTTATCTTCTTGGTTTATAATGGAAGAACATAAAATTGAAAATATCGAGTTAAAGTATTTAACTGTTGATGATTTTGAAGAATTAAAATCAGCAACACTTGAATCTTATGGAGGTGTCTTAGATTCTTTTTGGAAGAGAGATCACATTGCACGTTTAACAACTATTTTTCCTAATGGACAAGTTGTTATTAAAATTGATGGAAAATTAGCTGGTTGTGCTTTGTCACTTGTTGTAGATTACGACAAGATAGAAGACAACCATACTTATGCCGATATTATTGAAGGCGATAAGTTTAAAAATCATGATTTAGAAGGAGATGTACTTTATGGAATAGATGTTTTTATTAAACCAGAATATAGAGGTTTAAGATTAGGAAGACGCTTATACGATTACCGTAAAGAGATTTGTGAAGAACTTAATTTAAAAGGCATCGTGTTTGGAGGAAGAATGCCAAACTACCATAAGCATAAAAACGAGTTAACACCCAAAGAATATATAGAAAAAGTAAAACGTAAAGAAATTCATGATCCTGTTTTAAACTTTCAAATTTCTAACGATTTTCATCCATTAAGAGTTATAAAAGGCTATTTAGAAGGAGATACAGCATCAAACGAGTATGCTGTTTTAATGGAGTGGGATAATATTTATTACACTAAGAAAAGCAAGAAAGCAAGTTCTGTTAAAACCGTTGTAAGATTAGGATTAATACAATGGCAAATGCGTCCTTATAAAGACCTAGACGATTTAATGCAGCAAGTAGAATATTTTGTAGATAGTGTTGCAGCTTATAGATCAGATTTTGCTTTGTTTCCAGAGTTTTTTAATGCACCACTCATGGCTAAATATAATCATTTACATGAGCCTAATGCTATTAGAGAATTAGCAAAATACACTAAGAAGATTGTAGAGAAAATGCAGCAATTATCAATCTCTTACAACATAAATATTATTACTGGTAGTATGCCAGAATTAATAAATGAGAACTTATATAACGTAGGATATTTATGCAGAAGAGATGGAAGCTTAGAGCGTTATGAGAAAATTCATGTTACACCAGACGAAGCTAAAGTTTGGGGTATGCAACGTGGTAATAAATTGCAAACGTTTGAGACAGATGCAGGAAAAATTGGTGTATTAATTTGTTATGACTCTGAATTTCCAGAATTATCACGATTATTATCAGACGAAGGAATGGATATTCTATTTGTCCCTTTTCTTACAGATACTCAAAACGGCTACTCTCGAGTGCGCTTGTGCGCTCAAGCAAGAGCTATAGAGAACGAATGCTATGTAGCAATAGCAGGAAGCGTAGGTAATTTGCCAAACGTAAATAATATGGATATTCAATATGCACAATCTGCTGTATTTACACCATGCGATTTTTCTTTTCCTAGTAACGGAATAAAAGCAGAAGCAACTACAAACACAGAAATGATTCTGGTAGCAGATGTAGATATAAGTTTATTAAGAGAATTACACTCTTTTGGTGCAGTAAAAAATTTAAAGGATAGAAGAAAAGATTTTTACAATGTTGTAAGAGTTAATAAAAGTTAATAGTATTTTTACAATAAATTAGATGTTAGTTTCGCGCTTGCGAAAAAAATAAATATAATGAAAAACAGACACGAAAATTTAAAACGCGTTATCGTCGACTTTAAAAAATTGACACCTGAAATCTTAGCGATGTTGGTAGATAAATTTCCTGATGGTTATGACGATCGTGATGTAATTTCTTTTAGAAATGCTAAAAACGAGATTGTTGAAGCTGTAGAATTAATTACAGAAGACACAAAATACTTAGTAAAAGTAAGTACAAAACTGGAGTTAACTATGGAAAATTATGATGAAGATGATTATGAAGATTTTGATGGTAATGATCCAGAGGCAGTACAAGATCCAGAAATAACTGAAGATACAGACGACGACGACTTTTAATAGGTGTTATCTGTAATTAACTAAAAAAATATAAAAGCAAACATACTATAACTACTATTTTCGACAAGAGAAAGCCATGTTTTATTAGAAATAAGACGTCACTTTCACAGATTTTTAGATAACAAAAAACTATTCAAAATGAAGTCAAAAAAAATAATACAATTAGTAGTGCTTGGTGTTTTTATTTTAATTCTCTCAAGTTTTAAGAATGAAACTAAAATTGCTTTAATAAATCAAGATACAAAAACAATAATTGCAACTTTTGATGGTGCTGAAGCCTATGGTTATAATTTTATAGTAAGTAACGATGATGATGAAGAATCTACAATTACGTTTCAAAATGCTGACGATGAAGTTTTAGAAGCATTCGATTTAGCTTCAGAAGCTTTAATAGGTACTACAATGAAAGTAACTTACACTGCAGTAACAGAAATAGAAGCAGACGAAGACGGTTTTGAAAACGAAATCGAAGTCTTAACCATCACTAAGCTTGAGCAAATAGAAAATTAGTAAAAGTTTAAATTTTAAAAAAATCGCATGTTTTATCATACGATTTTTTTTGTTTAATGACTAATATGTGTTGTTGTATTAACCTTGATATTCTATACTAATTATAATAGTATTGTTTACCTGTTTTATTTTAAGCAACTGTTTATAATGTGCAATATGGTTAGAGTAAAACGGTAAAAAGTTGTTAAAAAGCTCTTTTTGTTGTTGGTTAAAATAGCAGATGTATAGTTTACCATTTGTTCTTTCATCGTTTTCAGAATCATAAATTAAGTAGCTGTCGTATTCAAATAGTCCTATGTCTATTTCTTTTTTGTAGTAGTTACCTTTTGGAGGATATCTATCTGTAAAGCCAATTATTTTATTTTCTTCAAGACCGCTCAAATTACAATTAGTGCAATTCTTATATATTAAAGACGTTGTTTTTAAACTATCTACAAAAGTTTTTAAATGAGAATCTTTTTCAAGAATATTATCTAATTCGCTTTTAGTTGTACAACTCAGTACAATTAAAAATATTGCTACTAATAGGAAATTCTTCATCAATATTATTTAGCTAATTTAGAGTAGATGTCTAAACTAATAAAGGCTTTATTTTTTATTTCACAATCTCGCATTGTACCTTCTAAATTAAACTTTAGTTTCGCTAATGCTTTTTTACAATTTATGTTTTTAGTTTCTACAAATCCTTCTATTCTATGAAGGCCAATAGTATTAAATGCATGATTTAATATTAGAGGCATAGTTTCTGTCATATATCCTTTTCCCCAATTTTCTGGTAACAACCAAAAACCAATTTCTGCTTTTTTGTTTTCAACGCTTAAATCGTTTAATCCTCCAGCGCCAAGAAACTTTCCATCAACTTTAGAGCAAACTGCCCACCAAATACCAGTTCCGTTATTCTCTAGATCTGAAAACCAATTCATTTGCTCTTTTGTTGCTTCTAAACTATCATAGCTAATTCCATAATACTTTATTATGTCTGGATAAGAAAGTCCTTTAAAAACGACCTCTAAATCTGAAGCTACAAATTGTCTTAATACCACTCTTTCAGATTCTAATACAGGAAATCTACTTTTCATTTTACATTAGGTTATTGAAATAAAACATATCTAGGAGGAACAAGATTATTAAGTCTTAAATAAACAAGCATTTGACCTCTGTGATGTGTAATATGGTCTGCAAGTAATAAGAATATTTGTCGTTTTGTTCTCTTTAACTCAATATAGTCTAATTCATCATTAAATTTTGAAATATCAAATTGCTTAATTAATGTAATCGCCTCATCAAAGGTTTTGTTAATAGTCGAAAGCATTTTAACTTTAGACTTATTGGCTACCTTAAAAATAGTATCTGTTTTCCAATCTCTAGAGGCTCTTTCACCTAACAAAGACTGGCTATGCCAATCTATAGCATAACCTATATGCATTAAATTTTCAGCAAAAGATAAAGATTCTGGTGAAGCTTTATAGTTGTATTGTTTTTCTGGCATTGTTTCTGCCACAAGAATTAAATATTTTCTAGAATTTTCTAAACGCACTAAATAGTCTTTAATAAAGCTATTTTCTTGAGCCATTAGAGAAAAGACCGAAGTAAATAGCATAATAGTAGTTAGTTTAAATATTTGTTTCATAGATTTTTATATAAGTTATGTGATTGCTTATTGGCAAACAAAGATTTGTTTTTCAGAGTGACCATTAAATAAAGTTTCTTTAAAATCACCAAACTTTTTAATAATCTTAAAACCGTTAGATTTTAAATAAGAATCTAATTCTTGAGGAAAAAACAGTCTCATATCTAAATTTTGAATAGAGTTAAATTTACCATTTATATAATAATGCCATTCTATTCGGTTTATTTGAGTTTTACTCTCATAACGCATCTTCTGTTTTATTGATATTGCTCTTCCGTCTTTAGTGGTGTATTTAGCAATGTCTTGCTCTTTTTTTTCACTCTCTACAATATATTGAATGTTAGGATTAAAACAATCTAATAGAAATAGACCTTCTGCTTTAAGATGATTTTTAACTGAACTCAAAGCATTAAATAAGTCTTCATTTTTATATAAATGATGTATGGAATTAAATGGAATAAAAATGAGGTCGAATTTTTCTTCTAAATTTAGAGTTCTAATATCTGCTTCAATAAAAGTAATATCTAAACCTGTTTTAGTAGCGTTTATTTTAGCTTGTTCCAGCATTGTAGGAGTAAAATCTACTCCTGTAATATCATAATTGTCTTTAGCTATTGGAATAGTAAGTCTACCTGTACCACAACAAAGTTCTAGTATGCGTACCTCTTTGTTTTTTGGTAGCCAACGCTTATAGAATTCTAAATCTTTAAGACAGGTATTCATACCATCATAAACTTGAGCATCGTATATTAAATTACCAACGGTATATTTATCTTCCATTTTTCTAAAGGTATATTGGTTTATAAGATAATTAAATGTTGTTTATTTTATCTTTTTTAAAAAAAACTTCCCAAATAAACACACTAAAAACAACTAAGTATTCTAAAGCGATAACCCATAAGTTTTCTGTATTATCCGTATTTGCATATGCTAGATAGCTAATAATTATAATAGCACTCCATACCAATGGAAATTTATATTTTGTGAAAACACCTAAAATTAGAATAGTAGCAATATACCATGGATGTACAGTTGTGCTTAAAAACAAATAGATAGTAAAACTAAATAGCATGGCAGTAATAAGTTGTTTAGTATTTGAATTTTTTATAATTAATGAAAAATATAAAATGCACAGTATTGTAATAACTGGAAGAATTTTGCCAATAATAGCAATCTCATTATAACCTCTAAATAGATAACCAATGTTTCTAAGTAAATAATAAATACTAGCATTGAATTCGAAATTACCAAACCATAAACCAACGGTTTTTGAGTAATTATCTATAAACTGAATTGAAAAAAATGGAGCGAAAAGCAGTAACGTTGTTATTAATACTATCGAATAAAACTTAATTAGCCTTATCATTCCAATTATTCTGTTATTTCGAAGCTTTTTTTTCGAGATAGCATCCACATCCTTTTCAACAAATTGCTTAGAGTATACTGCAATGTTGGTGTTCCTATTTTTAACAAACCACCAATAAAATAGTGGTAAAAACATTAATGGGAATAATTTTGTTGCAATTGATAAGGCGAAAACTACAGCAGCCCATTTCCATTTTTGAGAATGTAACAAGTATAAACTCCAAACGAGAAAGAAAATCATGACGCTTTCAAAATGAAGATTTCCTGTAAGCTCGATAATTATAAATGGATTAAGTATAAACCAAAAAATGTTATAAATAGGTAGTTTTAGCTTTTGTAAAAGTTTTTTCCCAAAATAGAGTGTCCCAAAATCTGCTGCAATAATTAACAGCCTTAAAACGAATGCAGAACCAATAATACTCTTTCCTGCAAATAAAGCAGCAATACTAAAACATAACTGATTTACAGGTGGATAATTAGTAAAATGGCTAGCATTAAGTTCGCGCATGCCAATGTATAACTCTTGCGCTTGTGCTATGGGATATTTACCACTAGAAATAAAAGACTCTGGTGTGTATAAATATGGATTGTAGCCTTCTAGAAGCATACGTCCATCCCAAATAAAACGATAAAAATCTTGAGATAAGTTTGGAATAGCCAAGATAAAAAGTGCTCTAAACAAAAAGGCAACAGCTGTTAAAAAATTTACATTTTCTTTATTAAGCTGAATCAGTTTATAGAACAAAACAAACAAAATTGCGTAAATAGAAACAAGTTTTAAATAGTCTGTTCGTTCTAAATGATATGCAAAAACAGAATAGAGAACAACACTTATTATCACTAATAATAGTGAAAACTTGTGTGTTTTAATTATTGCCAAAGTAAACATTAGTGTGCGTTAGCGATTGAACAATTGTTAGAGCTCTTCGCAGAGAGCGACTTGCAAAATATTTGTATTCACGAATTCATTAATTTAAAATAGATTCAATGAGTAAAGCGCTACCTTTAAGTAACGTCCTAAAAAAATTATGCTTTCGAAGTTAAGGATTTAAAGAATACAAATCCAAAGCCTAGAAATAGCATTAAATGAAATGGGAAAAGACCAAAATCGCCACCTTTATCGCCTACAATAAAAGCGCTATACATGCCAAAAGCAAAATAGAACATTAAAATACCTTCAAAAATAACATTTGTAGAGATGTTCTTTTTTAGGTATTTATTGTCTTTCCAGCTGTCTTTTAAACTATTAATATTAAACTTTGGTGTGCGTACAAAATCGCTTCGTTTCCCAAAATGCCCTTCTAAAACAGCTATTGAATTATGTAAGCTAAAACCCATTGCAATTGAGAAAAAGGTAAAAAACATAACTATGTACTGTATAAAATTTTTAAAACCTCCTCCATAAGTACGTTTATACATATGCCAGTAGCATACAAAGAATATGATGGTGCTTATAATAAAGAAACTCATAACATAAAAGTAGGGTTTCAAGTGCGTATATTCATTTTTTATGTATAGCATTGGAATACTTAAAACACCAACAATAAGGACGTTTAAAAACATGGTGCTATTTAGTAAATGTAGTAAGCCATGCAGTTTTGTTTTTGAAGAGATGTTTTTGCTTTTTAAAACCTTCCACATCATTTTTCTATAGTTTTCTGCACCACCTTTGTTCCATCTAAATTGTTGAGATCGAGCAGCGCTTATTACCACAGGTAATTCTGCAGGAGTTTCTACATCTTCAAGATATTTAAACTTCCAGTTCTTTAGTTGTGCGCGATAGCTTAAATCTAGATCTTCTGTTAAAGTATCGCCTTCCCAATTTCCAGAATCTACAATACACTGTTTACGCCAAATACCTGCTGTACCATTAAAATTAATAAAATGACCTTTACTATTTCGTCCAACTTGCTCCAAAGTAAAATGTGCATCTAGGGCAAAGGCTTGTATTTTTGTTAGTGTAGAATAGTTTCTATTTATGTGAGTCCAACGTGTTTGTACAACACCAATGTTTCTATCTATAAAATAAGGAATGGTTTTTTTTAGCCAATCTTCCTTTGGTAAAAAATCGGCATCAAAAATGGCAATAAATTCACCTTTTGAAACTTCTAAGCCTTCTTTTAAAGCTCCAGCTTTAAAGCCTTTTCTATTGGTTCTACAAATATGAACAATGTCTAAGCCTTGCTTTTTAAGCATAGCTATTTGTGCAGCTGTTGTTATTACAGTTTCGTCGGTAGAATCGTCTAAAACTTGAATTTCTAATTTGTTTTGCGGATAATCTAGTAAAGCAATATTGTTTAACAAACGTTCCATAACATAGTGCTCGTTGTAAACAGGAAGCTGTATAGTAACGTATGGAACGTCTTCTGGATTATTATAATCCAAAAAAGGTGTTTTAATTTTCTTTTTTTGAGCCGATAAATAGTTGAATAATAGATTTAGTTGCGCAAGTGCATACATAAGAATAAGCACAAGCGCTATGGAGTAAATTACTATAATAAATAGGTTTAAATAAATCACTTTTTAAAACTGTATTTAAAAATCCATCCCAATATCTTAAAGCCTGCGAATATTGTTCCTTTTACTGTTCCAGAGACTTTAGAAACACCTATTCTTTGCTTATATCTTACTGGCACTTCTATATACGTTAACTTTTGCTTTATGGCTTTAAGTTGCATTTCTACTGTCCAACCATAGGTTTTGTCTTCCATTTTTAGGCCTAAGAGTTTATTATATTTAATAGCTCTAAAAGGCCCTAAATCTGTAAATTTTGCTCCAAAAAATAAAGACATTAAAAATGTTGCTAGCCAATTACCAAACACTTGTTGAGGTGTCATTGAGCCACCTTCTCTAAGTCGTTTAACTCTTGATCCAATTACAAAATCGATGTTATCATTTAGTATTGGTGCCACAACTTTTGTTAATTCTTCTGGGTAATCGCTATAATCACCATCAAGAAATACAATAATATCTGGTTTTTGGGTTTGCTTAGCGATGTAGTCCATGCCTTTTAAACAAGCATAGCCATAACCTTTGTTGTTTTCTGTAAGGACAGTTGCTCCTGCTCTTTTTGCATTAATAACTGTATGGTCTGTGGAGTTGTTATTAACAACAATAACTTCGTCTACAATTTCTGGAATGTCTTTAATAACACTCGCTATGGAATCTTGCTCGTTGTAAGCAGGAATTATAACTTTTATTTTTGGCATTTACCTTAAATCTCTTAGTTTATTTTCTTTCTTAAAAGTGGTTAAATCTGTCCACGTCTTCATTTTTTTTCCTTCGAAAAATTTACTTGCCGAAACTAACTTTTCATTTTCATACAGTAAACAATAACCATCTTTTTTATTGTTTTTAAGTTGGCATTTATGATTTACCTTTTCGTAAGCATCATAAAATAACCACCAGCCTGATTGTTTCCCATTTTCAAAATGGCCTTCTTTATTTTTATTTCCATTATCGCGATAAAAAAACCAATATTTAGTTTCTAACCCTGAATTAAATTGTCCAGCTTTTGCTAGTTTACCATTTCCATGATAGAATTTCCAATATCCTTTTTCTTTTCCGTTTTTATAGTGTCCTTGAGATTGTAATTTGCCATTTTCATGATAGCTTTTCCAATAACCAATAGGTTTTCCGGTTTCAAAGGTACCTTCTTTTTTTAGTTTTCCGTAGAAGTAATACGTTTTCCAAAAACCTGTGTAATTTCCATTAGCATAATTCCCTTCGCTTTTAAGCTGCCCATTAACATAGCGCTCTTCCCAAAAACCTGTTTTTTTATCGTTAAGGTAATAGCCTTTTTTTTGAAGTGTATTGTTTTCGAAAAAATAAATCCAAAATCCTGTTAACCGATTCTCTTTAAAATAACCTTGGGCTTTAAGTGTTTTATTTTTATGGTAAAAGTTCCAGAAGCCTTCTTTTAAATCAATTTTATAATCTCCAGCTTTTTCTAGGTTTCCATTAGGGTGATAATATTTCCAATGCTCTATTTTTTTATTGTTTTCTGTCCAACCTTCAGATTTCATTATACCATTATCAAAATAATTTTTTATGTAAACTCTTTCTGCAAAAGTGTTAAAACTTACAATAAAAGCTAGTAAAATGAGTATGTTTTTCATTGTGTATTTACAGCAAATTTATTTTTTATTTAATAAATCTAATAAGTTAACATCGTTTCCTAATAATACCTCAGTCGGATTAATTCTACCATCCATACTATCGTTTTCTAATTTTAATACTCCACGAGGGCAAACAGCGCTACAAACACCACAACCAACACAACTTGAACGGACTATATTTTCTCCTTTTTGAGCGTATGCACGAACATCGATTCCCATTTCGCAATACGTTGAGCAATTTCCACAGGAAATACATTGTCCTCCATTTGTTGTAATTCTAAAACGTGACTTGAAACGTTGCACTAAACCTAAATAAGCTGCAAGAGGACAACCAAAACGACACCACACACGATTGCCAAAAATAGGATAGAAGCCAGTACCAATTACGCCAGCAAACCAAGCACCAATTAAAAAACTATAGGTATCTTTTATCCATTGCGAATGGATGCCTAGAAACGATTCTGCTCCAGAAAAATAACAATATAATGTTACTACTGTCATGAGTACAGAAAACACTAAAACCGAATGGATAACCCAGCGTTCCAGTTTCCATGATTTTAAACTTTTATCTGATAATTGCCTGTATGGATCTCCTAAAGTCTCGGCTAAGCCACCACAACCACAAACCCAACTACAATACCAACGTTTTCCAAAGAAATAAACCATTAATGGCACAATTACTAATGTTAAAATGGTTCCCCAAACGAGTATAAAAAGACCAACAGCACCACTTTCTGTTAGTTTTTCAATATTCCATTCAAAAAAGAAATCGTAATCTAATGGAAAAGCATTTTTAAAATCGTAACCAGGCATGTTTAAGCTAGTCATGATTTCTGGAATTAAAAAAGCAAATACAATTTGAAAGAATAGTACCGAGGTTGTTCTCAAAATTTGGTATTTATTATGACGGTATTTTATGAACATACGTACAGCCATAACCGTCATTATTGTACAATATAAAAACCCGTAAACAAACCATTGGCTAGCTTTACCACCATTTAAAAACTCGCTAATTGGGTCTAAAATATACGTCCAGTTTACAACATAGTCTGCTTTAAAATAAAGTAATAAATAAAAGGTAACCAAGTAGAACAATACTAGCCAAGCTATCCATCCACGATTGGTAGCTGCTTTATGAAAAACACCATCGTTTTTAATGCCTGGAGCTCCTAATAAAATAAAGTTTGGTAATATAAATAATAGCGCTCCAATGATGCCTAATCCAAAAGTTAACCACCACATGAGTCCTGCATTTTCTTTAACATAACCAGAGCCTGCATTTTTAGCGAGATTGTAACTTAGGGTGTGAGGTTTGCCGTAGATTTTATATTGGTATTGCTCTCCTTTTTTATCCCAATTTTTTTCAGCATCATATTTTGCTATTAAATTATCATAATGATCGTTAGATGCTTGATAGGCGTCACGTACACGGTTTGAGAATTCGAAAATTGAAAGTTCTTTTTCTGTAGAAACTGCTTTTTCTAGAGCTTCAGTTATTACTTCACTTTTATAGCCTTGTGCTGTGACATATTCTTCTACTTCGGCTTTTGTTAGCCCAAAAGAACCTGTAAATAGAGTTCCTGTAAAAATGGTCAAGGCAATTATAAAAAGAACGAGTCCTGTATGTTTAATTATTTTCATATTCTTTAATACTTATGCGAAGATTTTTCTCCAACTTTTTTTACTTAGTGAAATAGCGCTGCCTGTTTCAGAATTGAATTGAGTTACAATATCTTTTTCGTGTAGTTTGTAAAATTCTGGATCAAAATTCGCTGCCGAAAGGTGCTCGATAACTTTATCTACTGTCCATTTTTTTGTTAAAACATTATCGAAAAATTCATGACGCATTCTTATTCCAAAAGTATTTATACCTAAAAACAGTTTAGTGTCTTTATGGTAAGCAATGGTTATACATTTATTATCGTCTTTATGTATCCAATGAAAATGTTTTTCGTAATCTGGGCGATTACGTTCTCCAAATACCCAACCGTAGGTTTGGTATTCTATATCCATAAATTTTGCCGAATTAAACCAATGGCCAGGATTATATTCCATAGGATTACCACAAATGGTTTGTGCTAAAGTTTCTCCCATCATGCGTCCTGTATACCAGACTGCTTCAATTGGTCTTCGGTTTCCAATAGCTTCTCTTTGTTGCGCACAATCTCCAATTGCATAAACATCTGGAACACTAGTTTCTAGTTTTCTATTTACTAAAACACCTTTGTCTGTTTCTATATTAGATTTTTTTATAAAATCTATATTAGGTGTAACACCAGCAGTTAACCCAACGACATTACAGTTTATTTCTTCACCAGTTTCTTCAATAATTATAGATTTTACTCGTCCGTTTTCGTCTGCTTTAATTTCTTTTAAATTAGTAGATAAACGTAAATCTATATGATGCGTTTTTATATGTCTGCTAATCATTTCGCTTTCGCCTTCTGGTAACACACCATTCCAAAAACTACTTTCCCTTACAAGAAAGGTAACTGGTATTTTACGGCTTACTAGCATTTCGGCAAATTCAATGCCTATTAATCCACCACCAACAATTACAGCGCGATTACAAACTTTATTATTAGGTGCGTTTTGTTCTAGTGTGTCTAAATCTTGTTTGTTGTATAGTCCTTGAACACCATCTAAATCTTGACCAGGCCAACCAAATTTGTTAGGTTTACTTCCAGTTGCAAGAATTAACTTGTCGTATTGTAAAGTATCGCCTTTTGCAAAATGAAGTGTTTTAGAATGGGTTTCGATAGTTTGTACAAATCCTTTTTTAAGTTCAATTCTGTTTTTTTCCCAGAACCAATTTTCATAAGGCTGTGTGTGCTCAAATTTCATATGCCCCATATAAACGTACATTAAAGCTGTACGAGAAAAGAAATAATCGGTTTCTGCAGAAACGATAGTGATTTTTTTATTGGAGTTTTTTCTTATGTGTCTTGCTAAAGTGACACCCGAAATTCCGTTTCCAATAATTACGATATGTTCCATTTATGGGTTTCTATTTTAATTACTATTGTGATTAAGTCGTGATACAAGATAGAAACTTAATCTGGAAGTAGATATTTATAATAGATATAAATTGTTTGTTTTTGTAAGTTTCTTATAAATATTGAGACGAGATTTTTTTTGATTTTTTTTGAAAGTTTGTTGAATTGTTTCAGACTGAAGCAAAAGTTATATCTAAAAGATAATGTTAACAGGTTTCTATATTCAGGAAAACAAAAATGAACTTTAAATGAAAAAAATAGCAGTAATAATAGTAATAGTATTGGGAGGCATTTCCGCGAAAGCGCAAAATATTGAAACCTTTTTTAAACAAACAGCTCTAAGTGTGTTAGATTTCGATAATAATCTAACAGATTCAAGAAGCGGATTAACAACAATAGCGCCTTCTATTAGAGTGCAACCTTTTGCAAGTGTGCCAAATTTTTCTATAACAAGTTCTGTGTATTTACCTTTATTTAAAGATGAAAGCTTTGCTGGTGAGTTTAACGATCCTGCCTATTTAGATAAGCGAAGCACGTTTTGGGAAACAAGATTCTTTTACGATAAAACATTTGGTGGCGGAAAGTGGCAAGCTTTTTACCAATTAGATTTAGGTTTTAATTTTGGAGAAAAAGGAAGAGAAGCAGATTTTAATAGTGTAAATGTAGGAGAACGATTTGCTAATAACAGTCTATTTTTACCTGCAAGTGCTTTTTTAAGCTATTTCCAGTCTTCTAAGTCAACACTTTTTATAAATGCACAACAGGCTTTTTTAATTGATTTAGGAAACCAATTCGAGCAAAATTATACACAATTAGGTTTTGGTGGTAAGTACCAATTAACACAAACATTAAACTTAGAAGCTTCTTATGGTAAGTTTGTAAGAGGTAATAATTTTCAAGGCTTAGGAAACACTTTTAGCTTGGGTTTAAGAGCATTGTTTTAGTATTAAATAGTAAATTAGGAGTTTAATTGTAATTATGAAAACAAAGCATACTAAGTTCCTTTTTTTATTTCTCATCCTTTTGTTTCAGTCTTGTAGTGGACAAGAAAAAATAAATGGAGTTAGTTTTGTTGCTGCAGGAATTCCTGTAACCGAAAAACATGTTAATCCGGTTGTAGAAGTTAATGCCAATTTTGCTGCAATAATGCCTTTTAGTTTTGTTAAAGGTTTAAATAATCCTGAAATTATTCATGATGCAAAGAGACAATGGTTTGGTGAAACTAGAGCAGGCGTAAAGCAATATGCAGAAAGCCTTAAAGCCAAAGGCATTAAAATTATGGTTAAACCTCAAATATGGGTTTGGAACGGAGAGTTTACAGGTTACATAAAAATGGAAACTGAAGCAGACTGGAAAAGATTAGAGGAAACCTACACCAATTTTATTTTAGAATATGCAGATTTAGCCCAAGAAATTAATGCAGAAATTCTATGTATTGGCACAGAATTAGAACAGTTTGTAGCAAATAGACCAGACTATTGGGGCTCATTAATTATAGAAATAAAAAAAGTATATAAAGGAAAGTTAACTTATGCAGCAAATTGGAACGAATTTAAACGCACGCCATTTTGGAGTGCTTTAGATTATATTGGAGTAGATGCTTATTTTCCGGTTAGTGAAAGTAAAACTCCAACTGTAGTAGAAAGTATAGAAGGTTGGAAAACACATAAAGTTGTTATTAAAAACCTATCTAAACGCCATAAAAAACCTGTTTTATTTACCGAATATGGATATAGAAGTGTTGATTTTGCAGGAAAAGAACCTTGGAAATCTGATAGAAGCATGACTACTGTAAATCTTGAAGCACAAAATAATTTAACCAAAGCATTATTTGAAACCTTTTGGGAGGAGCAATGGTTTGCTGGTGGTTTTATTTGGAAATGGTTTATTGAACACGATAAAGTTGGAGGAGAAAGCAACAACCAATTTACACCACAAAATAAACCAGTAGAAAAAATAATTAAAGCACATTTTGAAGCGCAACAATGAGATTTTTTTCAAAATATATATAATACTTTTCTCTGTTTGTACTTTTGCTCAAGACAAAGAAATACTAGAATTTAAAGTTCAAGGCAATAAAAAACTTAAAACTACATTTGTAAAAAAAATGGCTAAAGTAGAGTCTGGTATAACTTTAGATTCCACGCTTTTAGACGAAGACATTAAACGATTAAAACGCTTACCAGGAGTGTCTCATGCCTATTGCCAAGTGTTTTATTCTCACGATAACTTTTACAATGTATTTTATAATATCGAAGAGAATTTCACCATAATACCTACTGTAAATGTTTACACTACAAACGACGAAGAGTTTGCCTATAGACTTGGTATCTACGAGTTTAATGCTTTAGGACAAAACATAATATTTGGTGTTTTTTATCAAAAAGATATATTTAGTTCATATGGCATAAATTTAAGAGCTCCATTTTTATTTAATAGAGTGTTAGGTCTCGCCATAAATCATCAAGATTTAAACACTTTAGAACCAGTGTTTTTTAATAATACATCAGCAGATTATAAATACAGAAACAAATCTTATGAAGTTTTAGCCTTATATCAACCTAATTTTAAAAACAGGTTTGAGGTTGGAATTAATTACTTTTTAGAAGAATATGAGTACAGAAGAGGTTTTACAAATGCAAGTATTCCTCAAGAATTAACTGTCAACAAACTCCTTTACAAAGGAATTTACGAATACAATAACTTAGACTATTATTATCAATATGTTTCTGGTTTTAAAAGCACTTTCAATTTTCAATATGTAACGTCTACAAGTGAAGATTTGCCTGATTTTGTTATTGGCTGGAACGATTTCCATTATTTTACTAGAGTAGGAGACAAAGGTAATTGGGCAAGTAGAGTACGATTAGGTTTGTCTAGCAATGATAATACACCATTTGCTCCTTTTTCTGTAGATAATAACTTGAATTTAAGAGGTGTTGGTAACACAATTGATAGAGGTACTGGAGCAATTGTTTTAAATACAGAATATAGACAAACTCTTTTAGATAAAAATTGGTTTGCGCTTCAAGGGAATGTGTTTTTAGATGCTGGTTCTTGGCGAAATCCAGGTGGTGATTTTAACGATTTTACAGACTCTAATAATATAAGAGTGTTTCCTGGATTAGGTTTACGCTTTATACATAAACGTATTTTTAATGCTATTTTTAGAATAGATTATGGTATTGGTATTACAAGTGGAGAACCACAAGGGCTAGTTTTTGGTATTGGTCAGCATTTTTAAAACTCTAGATTATATTAATTTTAGTTAGGTTTATTGAATAAAGTTTATTTACTGTCTCTAATTTCCTTTTCAAGGCGCTCTCTGGTTTCTTTTAGTTGTTTCATGCCAGCATTTAGCTCGTCCATTCTAGCTTTTCCTGTTGAATCTAAAATCCTTAAGCGCTCTTCTTCTTGTTCCTTAATTTTAATTTCTTTTTGCTTTATATAATACTCTCTAGCGACCTCTCTTTCTTTTTCCTGTTGCTCTATTCGTGCTTGATTTCTAAGATATTTTCTATATAAGCTAATACTTGTAAGTATTGCTATAAGTAAAATACCAAGTATTATTTTTGTAGATTTCTTCATTTTAAATTGGATTAGATAGTTTTAAAGATTTTTAAAAACAGGGATTTTAGAGCTTAAAAACCTTAGCTAATATATTTTTTATAATAATTGTGTAATTCTTGTGCATTTGCACCAAACCATTTTTTAATATAAATAACCCAAAAATGATATTGAAGCTTCCAAATACCATGACGCTTGTAGAGTCTGTCAGACGTTATTATTTTTTTATTAATAACCACAAATTCCTTACGTCTATAGAGTTCGTTAATTAAAATATTGTCTTCGTAAATAGTAAAACGCTCATCGAAACCTCCAATATCTTCAAAAAGCGCTTTTGTAATAAACTGACTTTGGTCTCCACCTCTACAAGCTCTCCATGAAAATTGGGTAAACCAACTCGCCAAACGTAACCACCAATGGTTATTGTTAAACGTTAAACGAAAACAACCTGCTTGATTATTCTGTTTTACTTCGTCTATTATGTATTTGTCGTAATGTGTTGGTGGATAAGAATCGGCATGTAAGAAGTATAGTATTTCACCTTTTGCAATTTTTGCTCCTCTATTCATTTGTATCGCTCTACCTTTTTTAGAGTTTAACAGAATTACTTTTAAGTCTAAATTTTTAACAAGTTCTTGAGAACCGTCTGTGCTTCCTCCATCTACAACAATAATTTCTTGAATGTTTTTAAGCGAAGCATTATCTATTAAATGAAAAAGGAGTTTTTCTATGTTTTCGGCTTCGTTAAGTATAGGAATAACTATAGAAATCATTGGTAATTTTATAGCAATTAGTCGTTTAAATCCCAATTATAATCTAAATACGATTGTTTTGCATTTTCTAAAATTTCGATTTCTGAGTACTTATTTAAAAAATCGAGTAACGAACCGTTTTGCTCAAAATCTTTTTTAAACCATTTAAATATTTTAGAAAGTTTTACATTGTTTTTTTTAATACTATTCCGATTAGAATCTGATAAAAATGCTTTTGTAGCGTTGGTTAATTGTTGTTCTAAATTTGAAGCTGTAAAGGCTTCATTTTGTAATTTTGGACAAGAAAATGAGGCGCAAACTATAGAGAAATGAATACGAGGCTCGTCCATTTTTCTTAAAATTTGGTGTTCAATTTCATCAAGATTATACCATTTGTCTCCTAGTTCCCAAAGGCGTTGTTCCCAAGGATTTTTAATGTCTTTAATGCTTTGTATTGGGTAGTTTTTAATAATTAAATCTACTGTCATGGCATTGTAAGCGTTAATCCAATAGGCTAGTTTTTGGTTTTTGGTCCAATCTTCTGTTGGCATATTTTCACCTAAAGTATCAATGTAAATATCAAGTTCTGTCCGATTTTCTCTAATGCTTTTATAATCAACATTTCCAATGTTGGATACATGCTTTTGTAATATTGAATTCCATCTTTTATGGCTGAAAATTGAGTTGTAATCTTGTTTAGGAGGATTTGGAGGTAGTGGTATTTTAGAATTAGTTTCTTCCGTTTTATTTTCGTTTTCTAAAAGGTCTTTAGTCTCTTTAAAAGTGTCAATTTTTGCAATTGTTTTTCCGTTTCTGTCTATAGCCTCTACTGTTTGAGCGATACTATCTTCTACAACCTCAGGAATGTCTTCAATACTTATAGAATTCGTTTTAGCAATTTCTTTTGGAGTATTTTCTATTATTTTTTTAGTACTACTACAAGACAATACTGTAATTATTAGTAATACTATTGAAAGGTGTTTCATTTTTTTAAAGGATATAATTCTTGACTAATAAAGTCTTTTGGAAAGGTTTCATCTCCATTAAATCCTAATTCTATATCTCTGCCACTTCCAGGAACATAATTGGTTTTAAAAAGGTAATCCCAAATACTTAATGTAATGCCGTAATTAACACCGTAGTTAGTATGTTCTGGAAGCGCTTTTGCGTGATGCCAAATATGCATTTTTGGGTTGTTAAACACATATTTTAAAACGCCATAATCCCAACCTAAGTTAGCATGGTTTAAGTGGCCAACAGTTATGGCAAAAAAGTGAACAATGGCAACCTGTTGCGCATCGAATCCTCCAATAATGGCAATAGGAATGTAAAGTAAAGATTTATAAACAATAGGCTCCATCCAATGGTAACGTAAATGTGCCGCAAAGCCCATTTCTTTAACGCTATGGTGTACTTTATGGAAATTCCACAACATAGGCACACGATGTAATAATCTATGTGTATTCCATTGTGTAAAATCACTTACAATAAAAAAGATAAATAAGCCTAACCACAATGGTAATTCATCAACATCGAATAGCTGAAAACTTGATATTGAAAGACCTACTAAACCTAGAATATCATTAAAAAAAACAGCTGCAGTATCTGTAAGCGCAATAAGAACGATAAGGTTTAATAAAAAGAAATTAAAAAACATGTAGAAAGTGTCTAACCAAAAATCTTTTCTAAATAAGGCTTGTTTTTTTCGCCACGGAAATGCCATTTCTAATACCCAAACAATAATAGATATAGCTATTAAACCATAAAAATAATTGTCCCAATGATTAATGGTAATGATTTCATTTTTAAGATAATTCCAATAACCTAAGTAGGCGTTTTTTATAATGTCTATATATTTTTCCATTGTTATTTTTTACATTTAAGTGATAAAAATAAGTGTCGATTATTAGTTAGCAACAGCCTCCACCATCGTAATGGTAGGTGGATTCGCTAATAAAAATATCGTCTCTTTTTAAATTAGCCAAATCTCCTGCTGTTTTATCGCAAATTGCAATTGGCTGGTTTTTTAATAAAACATGTCCTTTTTTGTCATCAAAATAATCCTCATCACCATAATATATGGCTGCTTTTCCAGTAAAAATACAAGGTCCATCTTCTGGCATTGGATCTTTAATGGCTGCAACTTCTATAGATTCTATATATATTAACTCAGCTGTAGGATAATTTTTAGGATCTAGAATTCTGTAAGGTTTTCTAGCTCTAATCTCGATAGTTCCAAAACCAGCATCTGTTAACGCTTTTACATAGTCTGCAATAGGTAAACTTCCACTTAAACACAACGCACGTAATCTGTCGTCATTTCTTAGAGTATCGTTCATTTCTTGTTCGCAAGTAGGATCACTCATTACTAACTTTCCGTGAGGTTTTAAAACACGATACATTTCTTCTATAGCTCTCTTTAAGTCTTCTGCTTTAAAAATATTGAATAAACAGTTTTGCGCTGCAACATCAATAGAATTATCTTCAACATTTAGGTTTAAGGCATCTCCTTTTACAAGGTCTACAAATTCACTTTTAAACCAATCGTTTTGTGCTTCGGCTTCAATAAAGTTTTTTCTCGAGGCTTCTAACATTTCATCCACAACATCTATGCCAATAACACCACCTTTTTGACGATTGAAATACGCAAATTGAAGTAACTCCATGCCTCCACCAACACCAACATAAAGCATTTTAGGATTGTTGGTTAAATCTCTAGCATTTACAGTACTCCCACAACCGTAATTCATCTCTTGCATAATTTTGGGGATTTTTAAACCTGGTAATTCCCAAATAGGATTTGTTGTACAGCATAAACCTACATCTGGAGTTAGTGCTGCTTCTTTATATAAATCGTTAGTTGCGTTTAAATAGCTCATTTTTTTTAATTATTAATTATCAGTTAATCAATTATCAGTTTAGTTAACAAATGTTTATTGATAAATATTTAATGTTAAATCGTTTTAATTAGTTCTTTAAATAAAGTGATCATGTCTGGCTCTGCTTTTTTCGCCATGGCAATAATTTCTTGAATATCAACAGGTTTTAGTTCATCTGGATTACATTCATCTGTTAATACAGAAACTGCAGCTACCTTTAAATTTAAATGATTGGCAACAATAATTTCTGGCACAGTACTCATACCTACAGCATCTGCACCTATAATTTTTAGCATTCTATATTCTGCTCTAGTTTCTAGCTGTGGTCCAACAACACTAGCGTAAACACCTTCGTGTAAAGTAATAGTGTTTGCTTTAGCTATAGCTTTAAATTTTGTGTTTATTTCTAAGTCGTAAGGCGCACTCATATCTACAAAACGCTCACCTAATACTTCAACTCCTTTAAACGCTAAAGGAGAACTACCTTGTAAATTAATATGATCGTCTATTAACATTAATTCTCCTTTTTTATAATTCAAATTAATTGCACCAGAAGCATTAGAAACTAATAATGTTTTAATACCTAATTTTTCCATTACGCGAACAGGATAAGTAACATCTTGCAACGTGTAGCCTTCATATAAATGAAAACGACCTTGCATAATAATTACGGTCTTATCTTCTAAGGTTCCATAGATTAATTTACCTTTATGAAACTCTACTGTTGCTGTTGGGAAATGAGGAATATGATTGTAGCTTACCTCTTGAATAATCTCAACTTCGTCTGTTAGTTGGCCTAAGCCAGTACCAAGAATAATACCAATTTCTGGGTTTTTAAAACCTTTATCTTGTAAGTATTCTACTGTTTTATTTAAGTATTTAGTCATTTTTTAAATAAGGTTTAAAAACGTTGTAAGGCTCTAAGTCTTCAACGTAATCTATGTCGTTAAGTGTGTCTAAAACATACATGCTATTAGTGTTTAATTTTGAAATGGTTTGCTTGTAAACCGTTTGGGTTCCCCAATTATTTATTTTAAATACCGATGGATGAAGTGTTTTCATGCCTAACAAGTAATAACCACCATCTACGGCTGGACCAATAACATTATCATGGCTTTCTAGTTTTTTAAAAGCTGTATTTATGATTTCAGCATCCAAATCGTATAAATCACTACCAACTATAATAATATTTTTGTAGCCTTTTTCGAATCCATTCTTGAATGCATTTTGCATGCGTTCTCCTAAATCATTGCCAGATTGTTGGTGTTTTGAGAAGATTTCGGAATCCCAAATATCGTTTTCTCTTATTTTTACTGAATAATATACTGCTTTGTCACAATCTAATTGTAAAAGTACATTTTTGGTGTGCTCTAAAAGTAATTTGTAAACTTCTAAAGCTGAAGCTTCTCCAATATCTTTTGCTAGACGCGATTTTACCTTTCCTAATTCTGGATTTCTAGTAAATGTTATGATAAGGTTTTTATGCATTATTTTTTAATCTCTTTTTTATCAAAAATCAGAAAACCTTTTCACCTTTTTTTAGCCACTTGCTCCAGTCTCTATTATAAGTATGGACTTTATTTGTTTCTTTTTCTTCGGAATCTATAACAATGAAATTTTTGTTTTTCCATTCAAAAATACCACCATATAAATTATAAACATTGGTGTAACCTGCTTTCATTAGTTTTTTTCCAATCGTTTCAGACCTAATTCCAAGAGAACAATACACCACTATTTTTTTGTTTTTATTTGGGTGAAGTTTTTCAACTTTAGCAATATCAAAATTATCGTAACCTACGCAAACGGCATTTTCTAGATGACTGACTTTAAACTCTTTTGGTTCTCGAGTATCGAAAATAATAGCTTGGGTTTTTGGGCTTGCTAATTCTTCAACAGTTATATAAGGCACATCATTATCGTTATACTTTTTAAGTAAATCTTCAAGAGAGTTTTGAGCGTTTCCTATTAAAGTAATGAGCGCAAATATAATATATAGACTTTTTTTCATTTTTAAATTTATGCCACAACACCTTGACAGCTGCTTCCTGCGCCTGCAGTACAACCATAACAGTGTTGAGAAATTACTATATTTCTGCCTTCCAGTAATTCTTGTTTGTATTGGCTTATGTGTTTTACTTTACTATTTACTGGGAGTTCTAACATTTGGTTAAAATCGCAATCATACAAATAACCATCCCAACTTACAGACAAAGTGTTAGTACACATTACGTTTTTTACAGCTGCGGGATTATAAGCTTCAACAAGAGAATACATGTAATCCTCATAGTTTTCTGATGCTATCAAATAATCTAAGAAACGAGAAATTGGAAGATTAGTAATTGCAAATAAATTATGAAACTGTATATTGAAATCCTCTAACAACGCTTTTTTAAAGTCTTTTTCCATTGCTGCTTGGTCTCCAGGCAAAAAAGCACCACTTGGGTTGTAAACCAAATCTAGCTTTAAATTACTATCTGGCATACCATAACCACGTTCGTTTAACTCTTGCAAGGCTTTTATAGACATGTCAAAAACACCTTCACCACGTTGTTTATCTGTTTTTCCACGAGTCCAATGTGGCATAGAACTTACCACATGAATGTTATGTTTTTTGAAAAAATCTGGTAAATCGTAAAACTTTTTATTAGCGCGAATAATGGTTAAATTAGAGCGTACAATAAAATCTTTAATTCCAATTTTTGAGGCCTCTTCAACAAACCATCTAAAATCTGGGTTCATTTCTGGCGCACCACCAGTTAAATCTAAAGTATGTGCTCCAGTAGTTTTAATAACATCAAGAATTTGTTGCATGGTTTCTCTCGTCATTATTTCTTTTCTATCTGGACCAGCATCTACATGGCAATGTTCGCATACTTGATTACACATATAGCCAACATTAACTTGAAGAATCTCAAGTGTTTTTGCTTTTAAAGGAAACTGATTGCTTTCCGAAATTTTATTTTTAAACGTAGGTAATTCACCATTAGCAAAAATACCATTAGATAAAAGTTCTAATTGTCTTTTACTATTTGATAAGTCGCTTCCTTGCTTTTTTAGGGATTTTATTGCCATTAAAGGTGTTCTTAATTTATAAGTTTTACGAAGTAAAAAAGATTATGGTTTTAAATTAACCATCTAATTTGTTTACTTTATTCATCATCTGTACACCATGAACCAAGGTTGCACCACTTTTAATAGCCGCTCCTACATGCAGTGCTTCCATCATCTCTTCTTTTGTTATACCACGTTGTAAACCATCTTTTGTGTAAGCATCAATGCAATAAGGACATTGTTCTGTATGCGCTACAGCTAACGCAATCAATGATTTTTCTCTAGCAGAGAGCGCACCTTCTTCGAATACTTTACCGTAATACTCAAAAAATTTATCACCTAAATCCTGATTCCATTCACTAATTTTTCCAAATTTCTTTAGGTCTGCAGGATCGTAATATGTATTGGACATATATAAAAGTTTAGTTATTTTTTTAGAATTTCTAATATAATATTTTTTGTCGTAGTTAGTTCTTAAAGATTACATAAAACATTAGGGAATCAGTATTTTTTTTAAAATTTTTTGGATTACAACAAAGTTTTTTCAATATTTGAATTCATTATGAAAGAACAAGTCATTAATATCATTTCTATTATTTGCATCGTGATTATTTCACGAGGCCAAGGAATGCTATGACAAATTAAAACATAAATTAATTTTAAGCCTTCCTGTAAATGGAAGGCTTTTTTTATGCTTGTAATGTAAACACGTTAATTATAAAAAGTATTGAACATCATAAATAATTACAGTTAAGTATCTGTTTTTTAAATATTTATATAATATTTAGTTGTATTGGATTTAGCTTAATAAACGTATTCATGATATACAGAAAACCTATAAACCACTAATTTAGTCCAGCAAATAGAATTTGCACAATCAATATGAGCGATTTAAACAAACACAGTAAACGATTAACACAAGACGATTCTCAGCCAGCTTCTCAAGCCATGCTCTATGCTGTTGGCTTGACCGATGAAGACATGCAGAAAGCCCAAGTAGGTATTGCAAGCACTGGTTACGATGGTAATCCTTGTAACATGCATTTAAATGGATTAGCAGGAGAAGTTAAAATAGAATGTAAAATAGCAGGTTTAGTTGGTTTAGGGTTTAATACCATTGGTGTTTCAGACGGAATTTCTATGGGAACTTCAGGAATGAATTATTCATTGGTGTCAAGAGACATTATCGCAGATTCTATTGAAACCGTTATGAATGCACAAAGTTATGATGCTTTGATTTCTGTGGTTGGTTGCGATAAAAATATGCCAGGAGCAGTTATAGCTATGTTGCGATTAAATCGACCATCTATAATGATGTATGGAGGAACTATTGCCTCTGGAAATTATAAAGGAAGAAAATTAAACATCGTTTCTGCTTTCGAAGCTTTGGGACAAAAAGTTTCTGGCGAAATTGAAGAAGAAGAATATAGAGAAATTATTAAAAGAGCCATTCCTGGAGCTGGAGCTTGTGGTGGCATGTATACAGCTAATACTATGGTTTCTGCAATAGAGTGTATGGGTTTTGCATTACCTTACAATTCTTCTATTCCTGCAGAGAATCCTAATAAATTATCTGAAGCAGAGCGCACAGCATTAGCTATTAAAAATTTATTAGAATTAGATTTAAAACCAATAGATATTATTTCTAAAGAATCTTTAGAAAACGCTATTGCAATTGTAAACGCTTTAGGTGGTTCTACAAATGCTGTATTACATTTTTTAGCCATTGCACATGCCGCTGATATTGAGTTTACTTTAGAAGATTTTCAAAAAGTTTCAGATAGAACACCTTTAATTGCAGATTTAAAGCCATCTGGAAAATACTTAATGGAAGATGTTCACGGAGTTGGTGGCACACCAGCAATAATGAAATATTTATTAGATAATGGTTATTTACATGGTGATTGTTTAACAGTAACAGGAAAAACATTAGCAGAAAATTTAGCTAATGTAAAAGCTATGGAATTTGAAAATCAAGACGTTATTTATCCAAAAAATAAAGCATTAAAATCCTCAGGAAATATTCAAATTATCTACGGAAACCTAGCAACAGAAGGTGCAGTAGCAAAAATTTCTGGAAATGAAGGATTACTTTTTGAAGGTAAAGCAGTGGTATATGATGGCGAGCAAGCAGCAAACACAGGAATTTCAAACGGAGAAGTAGAAAAAGGAGATGTTGTTGTTATAAGATATGTTGGACCAAAAGGAGGTCCAGGAATGCCAGAAATGTTAAAGCCAACATCCTTAATAATGGGAGCAGGTTTAGGTAAATCTGTAGCATTAATTACAGATGGTCGTTTTTCTGGAGGGACACATGGCTTTGTAGTTGGTCATATTACACCAGAAGCACAATCTGGAGGAACAATAGGCTTATTAAAAACAGGAGACAGAATAAAAATTAGTGCAGAAGACAATTCCATAAATGTTTTGATTTCTGATGAAGAATTAGCAGAACGTAAATTAAAATGGGTTGCTCCACCATTAAAACATAATAAAGGAATTTTATATAAATACTCAAAAACAGTAGCATCTGCATCTAGAGGCTGTATTACTGATGCTTAATTAAGTAAAATAATAAAATAAAAAGACTAATAATAAATATGGAAGCAGAAACCATAAAACAGACACATAAATCTTCACAAAAAGCAGAACATATTTCAGGTAGCGAAGCTGTTATTAAATGTCTTTTAGCAGAAGGTGTAGGAATTCTTTATGGATATCCAGGAGGTGCAATCATGCCAGTTTATGATGAACTTTACAAGTATCAGGATAAAATTCATCATGTATTAACACGTCATGAGCAAGGAGCTACGCATGCTGCGCAAGGCTATGCACGTATTTCTGGTAAAGTTGGTGTTGCAATCGCAACTTCTGGTCCTGGAGCAACCAATTTAATTACAGGAATTGCAGATGCTCAAATAGATAGTACTCCAATGGTTTGTATTACAGGTCAAGTAGGATCTCATTTATTGGGTACAGATGCATTTCAAGAGACCGATATTATAGGGATATCAACACCTGTAACTAAATGGAATCATCAAATTACAAAAGCATCAGAGATTCCTGAAGTTTTGGCTAAAGCTTTTTACATTGCTAAAACCGGAAGACCTGGTCCTGTCCTTGTTGACATCACTAAGGATGCACAATTTGAACTATTTGATTTTAAATATGAAAAATGTACTAGAATTCGTAGTTATGTTCCAGTTCCTAAAACAGATAAAAAGGCTTTAAAGGAAGCTGCAAAATTAATAAATAATGCTAAAAAACCACTAATAGTTTGGGGACAAGGCGTTATTTTAAGTAAAGCTGAAGCTGAATTTAAAGCAGTAATAGAAAAAGCAGGAATTCCTTCGGCTTGGACTATTTTAGGGGCTTCTGCATTGCCAACATCTCATTACCTTAATATAGGTATGGTAGGTATGCATGGTAATTATGCACCTAATGTATTAACAAACGATTGTGATGTTTTGATTGCTATTGGAATGCGTTTTGATGATCGTGTGACAGGTGATTTATCTCGATATGCAAAACAAGCCAAAGTGGTTCATTTTGAAATTGATCCTGCTGAGGTTGATAAGAATGTAAAAACAGATGTTGCTGTTTTGGGTGATGCAAAAGCAAGTTTAAAGTCATTATTACCTTTGTTAAATAAAAACTCACACAAAGACTGGCACCAAAAGTTTAAAGATTTATATAATATAGAATACGAGAAAGTCATTAAAAACGATTTACATCCTACCAAAGAAGGTTTGACCATGGGAGAAGTATTAAAAGAGATTAATACACAAACAAAAGGAGAAGCTGCTATTGTTAGCGATGTTGGTCAGCATCAAATGATTGCCTGTCGATATGCTAACTTCAATAAAACCAAGAGCAACATTACCTCTGGAGGACTAGGCACCATGGGATTTGCTTTGCCAGCAGCAATAGGTGCAAAAATGGCTGCGCCAGAAAGAGAAGTAGTTGCAATTATAGGCGATGGTGGTTACCAGATGACAATACAAGAATTAGGAACTATTTTTCAACAGAAAGTTCCTGTAAAAATTGTGATACTAAATAACGAGTTTTTAGGAATGGTTAGACAGTGGCAACAATTATTTTTTGATAAACGTTATGCATCAACTGAAATGACGAATCCAGATTTTGTTGCAATTGCTAAAGGCTATTTTATTGAAGCAAAAAAAGTAACAACAAGAAAAGACTTAAAAGCTGCTGTAAAAGAAATGATAGCAACAGATGGACCTTATTTTTTGGAAGTAAGAGTAGAAAAAGAAGACAATGTTTTTCCTATGATTCCAACAGGAGCAAGTGTTTCAGATATAAGATTAGAGTAATGTTTTTATAACTAAGACAAAAGTGGAATTAGCTAAAACTAAATAAATGAGTGCACAAATAATATATACAGTTTCAATTTATACCGAAAATAACATCGGATTACTAAACCGTATTTCGGCAATTTTTCAAAGAAGACATATTAATATAGAGAGTATAAATTCTTCGGTTTCAGAAATTGAAAATGTAACCAAATGGATTATGGTAGTTAAGCTTTCTGAAGAGCAAATGAAAAAAATCATTGGACAGATAGAAAAGCAAGTTGAGGTTATTAAAGCATATTATCATACCGAAGAAGAAACAATTTATCAAGAATCGTGTATGTTCAAAATCAAATCAAATTTATTGTTTGATGAGCGTCACATTCAGAATATAATTAAAGAAAGTAATTCCAGAATAGTTACCGTAAACAAAGATTTTTTTGTTATTGAAAAATCGGGAAGAAAGGAAGAGATAGACTTATTATATAGAGAATTAAATGTTTTTGGAATCATGCAATTTACACGCTCAGGACGTATAGCAGTAACAAAAGACGAAATGAAAATATCAACAATGCTTGCAGCATTACAACATTAAAAATAGAATAAAAAATGTCAAATTATTTTAATACGTTAACTTTAAGAGAACAATTAGAGCAATTAGGGAAGTGTCGTTTTATGGACGCATCAGAGTTTCAAGACGGTGTAAATGCTTTAAAAGAAAAGAAAATTGTAATTATAGGCTGTGGGTCACAAGGTTTAAATCAAGGTTTAAACATGCGTGACTCTGGATTAGATATTTCTTATGCCTTACGCCAACAAGCAATTGATGAAAAACGGGATTCGTTTATAAACGCGACCAATAACAACTTTACTGTTGATACTTACGATAATTTAATTCCAGACGCAGATTTAGTACTTAATTTAACACCAGATAAACAACACACCAATGTAGTAAAAACAGTAATGCCTTTAATGAAAAAAGGAGCAACACTAAGCTACTCTCATGGTTTTAATATTGTAGAAGAAGGCACTAAAATACGTGAAGATATAACCGTAATTATGGTAGCTCCAAAGTGTCCAGGAACAGAAGTTAGAGAAGAATATAAACGTGGCTTTGGTGTACCAACATTAATTGCGGTACATCCAGAAAACGATCCAGAAAACAAAGGTTGGTTACAAGCTAAAGCCTATGCAGTAGCTACAGGAGGAGATCGTGCAGGTGTTTTACAATCCTCATTTATAGCAGAAGTAAAAAGCGATTTAATGGGAGAACAAACCATTTTATGTGGTGTATTACAAACAGGCTCTATTTTATGTTTTGATAAAATGGTAGAGGAAGGTATTGAGGCTAGTTACGCAGCAAAACTAATTCAGTATGGGTGGGAGACTATTACCGAAGCCTTAAAACATGGAGGCATTACCAACATGATGGACCGTTTATCTAATCCAGCAAAAATAAAAGCATTTGAAATTTCAGAAGAATTAAAAGAAATTATGCGACCATTATTTCATAAACATATGGACGATATTATTTCTGGGCATTTTTCTAAAACAATGATGGAAGATTGGGCAAATAACGATGTTAACTTATTAAAATGGAGAGCAGCAACTGGCGAAACTGCTTTTGAAAAAACAATAACAACAACTAACGAAATACCAGAACAAGAATATTTTGACCATGGCACATTGTTAGTAGCTTTTGTTAGAGCTGGTGTTGAATTAGCATTCGAATCTATGACAGATGCTGGTATAATTGCAGAATCTGCTTATTATGAATCGTTACATGAAACACCTTTAATAGCTAATACCATAGCACGAAAAAAATTATTTGAAATGAATCGTGTCATTTCAGATACTGCAGAATATGGTTGTTATTTATTTGATCATGCTTGTAAACCATTACTAACAGATTTCATGAAAACTGTTAATACAGATATTATTGGTAAACCATTTTCAAAGACAAATGCAGTAGACAACCAACATCTTATTTTTATTAATAAAGCTATTAGAACACATCCTGTAGAAATAGTAGGGAAAAAATTAAGAGCCTCAATGATTGCAATGAAAATTTTAAAGTCTGATATCAAAAGCGAAGACTCAGTTACAGCATAAATTTTTCATTCTTAAGTAAATGGAAAGTCTAAAATTTAGCAAAGTTAACTTACAATTAAAATCAAAAAGGAAGAAAATTTTTTTGCTTTCGCGGAAACTTAAGTAATGGAAAATACCGAAACAATATACAGGCCAGAGCTTAAAGCTATAAAAGCAGCAGCAGCAAAGTTAAAAGGTATAGCATCTATTACACCTCTAACAAAAAATGCAAGGTATTCTAAACATTTTGGTGCTAACATTTATTTTAAAAGAGAAGATCTACAAGAAGTGAGATCTTATAAAATTCGTGGTGCATATAATAAAATTTCAGCTTTAAGTTATGAACAAATTGAAAATGAGATTGTTTGTGCAAGTGCAGGAAATCATGCTCAAGGTGTTGCTATTTCTTGTAAAATTTTAAAAATTAAATGCACTATTTATATGCCTTCACCAACACCAAATCAAAAAATTGAACAGGTAAAAATGTTTGGTGAAGCTTATGTTGATGTAGTTTTAATAGGAGACACTTTTGATGACGCTTACCATGCTGCGATGGAAGAGTCTGAGCGTCTCAATAAAACATTTATACATCCTTTTAATGATAAAAAAGTTATTGAAGGTCAAGCAACGGTTGGTTTAGAAATTATAAACCAAGCAAAAGCACTTCCTATTCACTACGTATTTGTGCCAGTTGGTGGAGGAGGTCTTGCTGCAGGATTATCTTCTGTTTTTAAACTATTATCACCACAAACAAAGATTATTAGTGTGGAACCAAAAGGAGCGCCTTCTATGCTAACTTCTATTAGAAATAATAAAAATATTGAGTTAAAATCCATTGACAGCTTTGTTGATGGAGCAGCTGTAAAACGTGTAGGTGATTTAAATTTTGCAATTTGTAAAGAAAATTTACATCGTGTTGTTGAGGTTAATGAAGGTAAGATTTGCCAAACTATTTTAGATTTATATAATAAAGATGCTATTGTTGTAGAGCCAGCAGGAGCACTAAGTCTTTCAGCTTTAGATCAGTTTTCTGAAGAAATAAAAGGAAAAAATGTAGTTTGCGTTATTAGTGGTAGTAATAATGATATTACTAGAACTGCAGAAATTAAAGAACGTGCCTTGTTATATGCCAATTTAAAACATTATTTCATTGTTAAATTCCCTCAACGTGCAGGAGCATTAAGAGATTTTGTAGTCGATATTTTAGGTCCAACAGACGATATCACACATTTTGAATATACAAAAAAAGCCAATCGTGAAAATGAAGTTGCCGTTGTAGGATTAGAATTGAAATCTCCTAAGGATTTAGAACCACTGATTACTAAAATGAAGCTCCATAATTTCTATGGAGATTACTTAAATGATAAACCAGATTTGTTTCAATTTTTAGTATAAGAAAGGTTTTTGAAAATGAAAAGCACGATGCTTTTAAGCCGAATTACGACTTGCATTAATATTACCAAATAAAGATCGTGTTACCATTTTTTCATAGATTTTAATCTGAGCTTCGTCTTTAACATCTGCTTTTTCAAGCTCTTGTATCTTTTTTAAAGCGTATTGTTGTATGGTTAATAATGGTAAAACTATAGATTCTCTAACTGCAATAGAAGCTTTTGCAGCTGGTTCTTCTTGCATTAATTCTTTGTAGCCCGTAAGTTTTAAAATAAGACGTTTAGAGGTTTCGTATTCATTATAAATAATGTTCCAAAATTTGCCATATTCTGGATCTTCACTCATATACTTTGTTAAATCAAAAAACGATTTAGACAAAGACATCATACTATTCTCAATTAATGTTTTGAAAAAATCTGATGTTTTAAACAAGTGTTGTGCTTTATCAAACTCTCCAATATCTTCATAATGTTTTAAAGCTGTGCCAACACCAAAAAATCCTGGAACGTTTTGTTTTAATTGACTCCAAGAGCCTACAAAAGGAATCGCTCTTAAATCTTCAAACACTAATCCAGCTGCTTTTCCGCGTTTAGAAGGACGACTTCCAATATTGGTTTTTGCATAATATTTAAGAGTACTCATGTGTTCTAAATACGAAATGAATTTTGGATGTGCCTTGAAATCTGAATACGCTTTATAACTACGCTCAGACAAATCTGTCATTACAGCTCTGTTTTCTGGAAGCATAGTTAATTCTTTTCCACTTAAACTATTGTGAATTCCAGAACTTATTAGTTGTTCTAGGTTATATTGTGATGACTCTAATGTTCCAAAATTAGAACTAATAGTTTGCCCTTGAATAGTTAATTGAACTTCTTTATCTTCAATTGTTGGACCTAGAGACGCGTAAAAATTATGTGTTTTTCCTCCGCCTCGAGCTGGTGGTCCTCCACGACCATCAAAGAAAATTACAGTTACACCATATTGTCTTGAAATAGCAGTTAAGTTTTCTTTGGCTTTATAGATTGCCCAATTAGCCATTAAATAACCACCATCTTTTGTGCCATCACTAAAACCAAGCATTATGGTTTGCTTGTTTCCTCTCGCTTTCAGGTGCGCTGCATATTCTGGATTGGTATACAAATCTTCCATGACTTGAGGCGCATTTTTTAAGTCTGTAATGGTCTCAAATAAAGGGCCAATATCTACCGTTAATTGTTCTTGAAATGCTACTAGTTTTAGCATTGCAAATAATTGCATAACATGTAATGTTGTTTGATTATTACTTATGATATAACGGTTTGCAGCCACTTCACCATTTGTAGTTTGGATGGTTTTTATGGCTTTCATTGTTTTTAAAGCCTTTAACGTTTCTTTATCTTTTATTAAAGATAAATCTACTTCGCCTTTGACTTTAGATAGTATTTGAATTTGGGTTTTTTCTGATAAATCATGATAGTTTTTTGGAAATAGAGGACTACCACTTTCTATTAAAGTGTTAACCATATCATTAAAAAATAGTGCGTGTTTTCTACTATCTTGCCTAATATCAAGATTAGCAAAATGAAATCCGAAAAGATGAATTTTATTAAGCAAGCTGTTAACTTCGTTTACGTATAGAGATTGGTGTTTATCTATTATGGTTTGCTTAATCTCTGTTAACTCTGAAGTAAAAGATTCTAATGTCAACTCTGTTTTTTCGCGAGTAATAATTTTATAAAGCTCAGTTTCTAAATAAACTATTCTTTGTTCTACACCTTCAAAAGTTAACTTTCGTCTTAAATTTCTAGCATCACGATAATAGTTTTTTATAACTGTTTCTCGTAATCTTTTAGCAACTTTTAAGGTGATTTCTGGTGTTACAAATGGATTTCCATCTCTATCACCTCCTGGCCAAAAACCAATATTAATGATATCATTATCTATATGTTTACCATCAAAAATATTTTGCTGAATGTAGTCGTAAATGGTTCCGAAGGATTTATAAAACACGTTTTCTAGGTACCATATTAAACTAACAGCTTCGTCGTAAGGTGTTGGTTTTTTGTCTTTAAAAAATGGCGTTTTCCCTAATTGTGCTAATAAATCGTTTATTTGAAGCAAATCGTTTGTTCTAATAGCTTCACTTAAATCTGTAATAATTCCTAAAACAGAACCTGGATAAAATTGTGTTGGATGTGCTGTTAAGACAATACGAACTTTAAATTTTTCAAGATATTTTTTTAATGTTTCTAGTTTGTTTTCAGATGATGCCGTTTCTTTTAGACTACGTAACGTTCCTATACCGTCCATATTATTTACCACAGGAAAAGCTGCATCTTCAATAGCGTCAAATAATACGACTTGGCGTTCAATATATTGAATAAAACGGAACAGTAAGTTGGTTTGGCTTTCTTTAGATCGTCTTGCTTGGTACTTTTCAAAAAAACGCTCAACTATTGTTGTTGGGTTGTCTTGATTAGCAAAACCTTTCTGGCAGGTTTCATGAAAAAGTGGTAAAAGCGCTCCGGTTTTTGTAATGGTATCAAAAGGAAGCGTCATAAATATACTATTGTATATCTGGTATTTAGATAATACGTTCTGATTAAATCGTGTAAGTTTAGGTTGTGTTGGCATTAAATTATTGTGGATTGTCCTAAGTGAATATTGGTAAAATTAAGGTTTGAATCTTTTGGGTTACTAATAAAATCGGCAATAAAATCACCAACTTTATTAGTAGAAACGTTATCGTAAGTTACATTTAAATCTGGAGTTGTAACGTTTAATTTCAAAGATTTATTTACACCTTCTTTTATAAGTTCTGCCTCCTCTAATAACCCAAAATGCTCTAATAACATGGCAGCACTTAAAATAGAAGCAATAGGATTTGCTATACCTTTTCCTGTAGCTTGCGGATAAGAACCATGAATGGGCTCGAACATAGCGTATTTGTTTCCAACCGAAGCTGAAGCTAATAAACCTATAGAGCCACCAATAACGCTAGCTTCGTCACTAATAACATCGCCAAATAAGTTTTCGGTTAAGATCACATCAAATTGTTTTGGATTTAAAATCATTTGCATTGCTGCATTATCAACAAATAAGAAATCTAGTGAAACATCTGGATAATTTGGTGCCATTTCTGTGACTACTTTTCGCCATAAACGAGAGGTTTCTAATACATTTGCTTTATCAACTAAAGTCACTTTTTTCTTTCTGTTTTGCGCAGCCTTAAAGGCTAAATGTGCAATACGTTCAATTTCTTCTCGAGAATATTCACATAAATCTGAAGCGGTATTTCCATCTTCACTTAATTTTTTTTCACCAAAATAAATACCACCAGTTAACTCTCTGTAAATACTAATGTCTGTACCTTGAATAATCTCTTTTTTTAAAGGTGATTTTTCAAGAAGCGTTTCATAAGCTTTTACAGGTCTTATATTAGCAAACAATCCTAATTCTTTTCTAAGCTTAAGTAAGCCTTGTTCGGGTCTTACTTTTGCACTAGGATTGTTATCATATTTGGGATCACCAATGGCGCCAAATAAAATAGCATCACTTGTTTTGCATAATTTTAAAGTTGTATCTGGTAGTGGGTCGTTTTCTTGATCTATTGCTATAGCACCAACAGAAGCTTCTTTAAATAGAAAAATATGGTCAAATTCTAAAGCAATGGCTTTTAAAACCTTAATGGCTTGTGCTGTTACTTCTGGTCCTATACCATCACCAGGCAATACTACTATGTTTAATTTCATCTTAGTTCCTTCGAAAGCAGGAATCTCATCCTGCAATCTTATCTTTTTAATTATTATTTTTATTTTTTTTGCGTTACCTTTTACTCATGCCTGCCAGGTTTTTAAAACCTTGAAGGATCGCAAAACGTCGCGCTTTCCGTTATATGAAAAAAAGGATGTCACTTTAACTGCAAAGCAATCACAATTTCTGATTTATCAAATAACATAGATAGGTAATCGCTAACGCACTTACCTACTAGTTGCATTTTCAAAAGCTGTAATCATTTCTTTTTTACTTAGTAAATAGTCAATATCATCATAACCATTTATCATACATGTTTTTTTGTAAGCATCAATTTCAAAACTTTCAAAGCGTTTACTGCTATTAATACTGATTTTTTGATTTCTTAAATCTACTCTTAATTTTACTTTTGGATCTGCTTTGATTTCTGATATTAAATGTTGTAAAAAGTCCTCAGAAACCTGAAGCGGTAATAGGCCATTATTTAAGGCGTTACCTTTAAAAATGTCTGCAAAAAAACTAGATACAATTACTTTAAAGCCATAACCAACTAGGGCCCAAGCCGCATGTTCACGACTAGAACCACAACCAAAATTATCTCCAGCAACCAATATGTTTCCAGCATATTTAGGTTGATTTAATGTAAATTCTACATTCTCTGAACCCTCTTTATTATAACGCCAATCTCTAAACACGTTATCTCCAAAACCCTTTTTGTCTGTGGCTTTTAAAAAACGTGCAGGAATAATTTGGTCTGTATCTACGTTAGCTATATCTAAAGGAATAGCTCTTGATGTTAATGTTGTAAATTTCTCCATGCTATGCGAATTCTAAAGTTTCAATATTTTCTGTTACATCTACTATTTTTCCAGCTATTGCTGTTGCAGCTGCAACTAAAGGACTTGCTAAAATGGTTCTTGAACCTTGTCCTTGTCGTCCTTCAAAGTTTCTATTAGATGTAGAAACGCAATATTCTCCTTGCGGAATTTTGTCATCGTTCATGGCTAAACATGCTGAACAACCAGGTTGTCTTAGTTCAAAACCAGCTCGTTCGAAAATAGTTTTTAAGCCTTCGGCTATAATTTGAGCTTCTACCTGTTTGCTTCCTGGAACTAACCAAGCAGTTACATTATCTGCTTTCTGTTTTCCTTTTACATATTGCGCTGCAACTCTAAAATCTTCAATTCTAGAATTTGTGCAACTACCAATAAATACATAGTTTATTTGTGTGTTAATTAAACTTTCACCAGCTTCAAAATTCATATATTCCAAAGACTTTATAAACGATGAATCTTTAATAGTTGGAATATTTTCAGAAATTTTAATTCCCATTCCTGGATTAGTGCCATAGGTAATCATGGGTTCTATGTCTTCAGCATCAAAAGTATATTCTTTGTCAAAAGTTGCACCTTTATCTGTTGGAAGCGTTTTCCAATAGGCTACTTTTTTTTCAAAATCTTTGCCTTTAGGAGCATATGCTCTTCCTTTTACATAGTTAAAAGTTGTTTGGTCTGGTGCAATCATACCACCTCGTGCTCCCATTTCTATACTCATATTACAAACGGTCATTCTGCCTTCCATTGACATATTTTGGAAAACGTCTCCAGCATATTCACAAAAATAACCTGTGCCAGAATTGGTACCTAATTTTGAAATGATATAAAGTATAACATCCTTTGGTAAAACACCCTTTTTAAGTCTACCATTTACATTCACTCTTAAGCTTTTTGGCTTTGTTAACAGTAAACATTGGCTTGCAAAAACTTGTGCTACTTGGCTGGTGCCAATTCCAAAAGCAATGGCTCCAAAAGCACCATGTGTTGAAGTATGACTGTCTCCACAAACCATTGTCATTCCTGGCTGTGTAATGCCTAATTCTGGAGCCATAACATGAACGATACCATTGTATTTATGGCCAAGTTGGTAAAGTGTAATATTATTTTTTTCACAATTAGTAGAGAGTTGTTCTAGTTGCTTTCTAGACAAATCATCCTTAATAGGTTGATCTTGATTTTGTGTTGGTGTATTATGGTCTGCAGTAGCAACAATTTGATTAGGTCTAAAAACAGGAATTCCGCGAGCTTCTAGTTCATTAAAAGCTTGCGGACTTGTGACTTCGTGTATTAAATGTTTATCAATATAGAGTACTTGTGGGCCTTTTTTTATGGTGTCTACCACATGTGCATCCCAAACCTTATCGAATAATGTTTTATTGCTCATATTGTGCTGATATTATTTGGTGATACACATTACTTGTTTCGATAATTTGATGAATATCATTATTATTGATCTCTTTCTTTCTATCTGCAAAGCATAGAAAATTGGCATATACATCATCAAGCTGTAATTTTGTTAACTCGTAACCTACATTTTTAGCTCTATACGCTAAAGCAGCACGACCACTTCTGGCAGTTAATACAATAGCAGATTCTGTAACACCAACGTCTTTAGGGTTTATAATTTCATAAGTTTCACGATTTTTAATCACGCCATCTTGGTGTATTCCAGAACTGTGCGCAAAAGCATTGGCTCCAACAATGGCTTTGTTTGGTTGGGTGTAAATTCCCATACTATCGGAAACCAATTGACTCATTCCATATAGCATTTCGGTTTTAATATTTGTATCTAAATTTAAATAAGGGTGTTGTTTTAAAACCATTACAACTTCTTCTAAGGCTGTGTTTCCTGCACGTTCACCAATACCATTAATGGTACATTCTATTTGTCTTGCACCATTAATAATACCTTCAATAGAATTTGCGGTTGCCAAACCTAAATCGTTATGGCAGTGACAGGATAAAATGGCCTTTTCAATGCCTTTTACGTTCTCCTTTAAATACTTAATTTTTGTTCCATATTCACTAGGTAAACAATAACCTGTTGTATCTGGAATATTTAATACAGTTGCACCAGCTTTTATTGCTGCTTCGCAAACTCTAGCTAAATAGTCGTTTTCTGTACGCCCAGCATCTTCAGCATAAAACTCTACATCTTCAACAAACGATTTGGCATACTTAACAGCAGCAAAAGCACGTTCTATTATAGTGTCTTTATTAGATTTAAATTTATGAATAATATGTGAGTCTGATGTGCCTATTCCTGTATGAATCCTAGGTCTTTTTGCATATTTCAGTGCCTCAGAAGCGACCTTAATATCATTTTCTACAGCACGTGTTAAACCACAAACTGTTGCGTTTTTTACAATTTTTGAGATGGCTTCAACCGATTTAAAATCGCCTGGACTTGAAACAGGAAAGCCAGCTTCAATAACATCTACACCTAATAAATCTAATTGTTTTGCGATGACGACTTTTTGTTCTGTATTTAATTTACAACCTGGAACTTGTTCTCCATCTCTAAGTGTGGTATCGAAAATTTGAATTTGATTATTTGACATTTAAGCACTTTTTATTTTTCTATTGAAAGACTAATTTATACTTTGGTTAATTATTACTAATTATCACTCTTGAAAATGTTACGATGTTCAATCGATAAAATTTGTTGTAAAAACTTAAAAATCAAATATTTAATCTAATTATTAGTTGATGACTAAAGACCAAAAAGATCCTGTATTTGTCTTAGTGAAATCGCTCTCTAAGTCTGAGAAACGACAATTTAAACTCTATGTCGGTAGATTAGGTATTAATCAAGATTCAAAATTTTTAAACTTATTTACCGTTTTAGATAAACTAAAACAATATGATGAGGTTTTAATATTGAAATCCACTCAAATTAAAAAACAACAATTAGCAAATGTAAAAGCACATTTGTATAAACAAATTTTAATAAGTTTAAAATTAAACCCTTCACATCAAAATATTCGTTCTCAAATTAGGGAACAATTAGATTTTGCATCCATTCTCTATCATAAAGGACTCTACAAACAGAGTTTAAAAATATTAGATAAAGCTAAGGATCTCGCGATTACCAATGAAGAGAAAAACTTGGCATTTGAAATCATTGAGTTTGAAAAGATTATAGAAGCACAATACATAACAAGAAGCATTAGCACAAGAGCCGACGAACTTACTTTTCAAGCAAAAGAAATAAGTGAATTAAATGTAATAACGAGCAAGTTGTCTAATTTGTCATTACAGTTGTATGGTATTATTTTAAAAACAGGATACGTAAAAAATAAGAATGAAAGTAATGTTGTAACTACTTATTTTAAAAATCATCTTCCAAAGGTTGATATAGTAAAACTAGGGTTTAGAGAAAAATTATGGCTCTACAAAGCGCATTTATGGTATAGTTTCTTAATGCAAGATTTTTTGAATTGCTATAAATATGCTTCAAAATGGGTTAGTTTATTTCAACAATATCCAAATATGATAAACTTAAATCCTGTTTTTTTTCTAAAAGGAAATAACTATCTTTTAGAATCATTATTCTTTATTCGCAATAAAGAAAAGTTTGTTCAAAAATTAAAAATTTTTAATAAAATTACAAGTGATACTAATTTTCCAAAAGATGAAAATGTGTCCACGCTTGTATTTTTGTATAGTAATTTTCATAAAATAAATGGCCACTTTATAGATGGTAGTTTTGATGATGGTTTAGTGTTAATTCCTGAGATTGAAATTGAATTACATCAATTTAACAACAGGATAGATCCACATCACAAAATGATTTTTTATTACAAATATGCGAGTCTTCACTTTGGTGCAGGAAACAACAAAGCCTCTATAAAGTATTTGGATAAAATTATAGCTAATAAAACACTTTCCATGCGTGAAGATTTGTTGTGTTTTTCTAGAGTTTTAAATTTGGTTGCACATTATGAAGCAGGCTTAGATTACCATCTAGAATCCTTATTACGTGGTACTTATAAGTTTTTAATTAAAATGAATGACTTACATGAGGTTCAAAAAGAAATGATAAAGTTTATTCGTGGCCTTCAAGACATCTATCCACAAAATTTAAAGAATGCTTTTATTGATTTACATAAAAAACTCAAAGTATATGAAGACCATCCTTTTGAGCGTCGTGCCTTTTTGTATTTAGATGTTATTTCTTGGTTAGAAAGTAAAATAGAGAATATACCAGTTGGTGAAATTATTAGAAAAAAATATTTAGCAAAAAAAACATAGCTATTTTACTAATTTCTTAAAACCAAAAAAGCCTTAAATCGTTTAAAATCAAACGCTTAAGGCTTATTAGTGGTGGTGCCTCCAGGAATCGAACCAGGGACACAAGGATTTTCAGTCCTTTGCTCTACCAACTGAGCTAAGGCACCAGTTGCATAAAAATGCGAGTGCAAATATAGCTTCATTTTTAATACCTACAAAACAAAAAATGTAAAATTTTATTAGATTTTAATGTTTTATTGATTTTTAAATTTGATATACTGGTTCAGTTATCATTATATCAGTTAAATAGAGTGAATTTTATAAGTTCAATTTTGTAAGTTTGTTTTTTAAATTTAATTTATGAATTTAATTATAGATGTAGGTAATACGTATACTAAACTTGCTGTTTTTAGAAACAACAAGCTAATTGCTAAAGAGCGTATAGAGACTAAAAATTGTAGTATTGAAGTAAAAAAGCTTCAAAAAAAATTCGAGGAAATTAATCAAGTAATAGTGTCTTCTGTTGGTAAATTAGATAGTAAAACCTTGATATATTTAAAAGCAAAGTTTCAACTTCAAATTTTATCACATACTACAAATCTTCCTTTTAAAAATTTATATAGCACTCCCAAAACGCTAGGCATCGATAGAATAGCTTTAGTATGTGCTTCTGTTGGAGAATTTCCAGACAATAATGTTTTAATAATAGATGCTGGAACCTGCATTACATACGATTTTATAAATAGTAAAAACGAATATTTAGGAGGTGCAATTTCTCCAGGTGTTCGTATGCGTTACAAAGCCATGCATAATCAAACTGCAAATTTACCACTGTTAACAACAGAAGTTCCAAAACAAATTATTGGAGATTCTACTGCAAATTCTATGCATTCTGGCGTAGTTAATGGTGTTTTAAACGAAATTGATGGTACAATAAGTCAGTATAAAGAAAAATATCAAGATTTAACAGTAATTTTAACAGGAGGAGATGCTAAAATGTTGTCTAAACAATTAAAAAGTAGCATATTTGCGAATTCAAATTTCCTTTTAGAAGGTTTGAATTTTATTTTACAATTTAATCAACACTAATGATAAAAAAACTTGTATTAGTTTTTATTGCACTATATGCAATTCAAAGTTACGCTCAAGAAACAACAGCTTCACCATATTCTTTTTACGGTATTGGAACTTTAAAATTTAAAGGTACTGTAGAGAATATAAGTATGGGAGGTTTGAGTATTTATAAAGATAGTATTCATATTAATTTGAGAAATCCAGCAACATATGGTGGAAATAATATTGAAACTTTTAAAAACGAAAGTCGTCCTGTAAAGTTTGCTGTTGGAGGAGGACACACCTCTACAAAACTAAAAACAAATTCAAGTTCAGATCGAGTTAAATCTTCAACCTTTGATTATTTAGCCTTATCTGTGCCACTTGGTAAGCTTGGTTTTGGTTTTGGTTTGTTGCCTTATACAGCAGTAGGTTACAGATTGGAAACCAATAATGCTTCTGGTAATTTAGATACGCGTTTTAGAGGAGAAGGAGGTCTAAACAAGGCTTTTGTTTCTTTTGGTTACCAAATAACCGATGGTTTAAGTGCTGGAATAGATGCAAATTATAACTTTGGAAATATTCAAAACAATACTATAGAGTTTGGCTACAACAGTGATGGTGAACTTTTACAAACCCAATCTAGAGAGGAAAATAGATCAGATTTAAGTGGACTTAATTTTAATTTAGGCTTGCATTATGAACGTATGGTTTCAGATAAGCTACAGTTACAATCTGCTTTAACGTTTTCACCTTCAAGCGATTTAAACTCTAATAATCAACGATCATTTTCTAACATAACAATAAATAGCATCACAGGAGCAGAGTTTGCAGTTAACACCATAAATGCAGATTTGGCTGCAGCTGGATTAGACGTTACAACGTTAAAATTACCTTCTAGACTTTCTTTTGGAGCAGGTGTAGGTGCACCAAGGCAATGGTTTGCAGGAGTAGAATATACCACACAAAACACAAGCGAGTTTTCTAATGCATTGTACGAAAATACAGGAACTACGTTTGTAGATGCTACAACATTATCTTTAGGAGGATTTTATATTCCTAAATACAATTCGTTTTCAAACTATTGGAATAGAGTAGTTTATAGAGCAGGTTTACGTTTTGAGAACACAGGTTTAGAAGTGCAAAATGAGGCTATTAAAGAGTTTGGCATATCTTTTGGAGTAGGTTTACCAGTTGGTACAATTAGAAATCCATTTTCTAATGCCAATTTAGGATTTGAAATTGGAAAACGTGGTACAACTAACGCTAACTTAATTCAAGAGAACTTTTTAAACTTTAAAGTAAGTTTATCATTAAACGATAGATGGTTCGAAAAAAGAAAATATGACTAATAACACAAACATTAAGATTATGAAAACTAACATTACATTATTAATAGCATTTTTACTTTTTGGGTTCAATATAACTTTTGCTCAAACAAGTAATGAAGATTGCACCAATAACATGTCTTTATTTGCAGAAACTGTTAAGGCAAAAAAATATGAAGAAGCTCTTCCATATTACAGAAAGGCCATTAAAGATTGTCCAAAATTCAATCTCTCTGGTTTATACAAATATGGAGAAGATATGTTTGAAGGTCTATTAAAAGCAGCAACTACAGATGCTAAAAAAGTAGAAAACATTAACGAATTATTAATGTTATGGGATTCTAGAATGGTTAATTATGCTAGTAAATCTCCAAAAGGAAAGTTCGAAGCTAAAAAGGCAGAGCTTAGATACGAATATAAAGAATTATTAGGTTTAACAGATGAGCAATTATATAATGAATTTGACTCAATCTATAAAGTTGATTTAGAGAACTTTACAAGTCCAAAAGGGTTGTATATTTACTTTAAAATGATGGTGAGTTTGTACGATAAAGGTCTAAAAACGCCACAACAACTTTTTGATAAGTATGATGATATTGTTGATAAAATTGAAAAAGAAGTTGATGAAAATTCTACTAAGTTAAATCAACTTATTGCTAAAGGAGAAAAAATAAGTTCTAAAGACGAAAAATATAAGAGGTTCTATACACAAACACTAGCTGCTTTTGATAAAATTACTCCAAGTGTAGATCAAGAACTAGGAGACAGAGCAAATTGCGAAGTCTTAATCCCAATTTACCAAAGAGATTACGAGGCAAACAAAAGCGATGGTGTATGGTTACAAAGAGCTATGAATAAATTATATGCTAAAGGTTGTAAAGAAGACCCAATGTTTGTTAAAATTGTAAAGCAGAAAAACACCTTAGAACCAAATGCAGATACTGCATGGTACTTATATGTAATTACAGGAGAGCAAAGATATTTCGATCAGTCATTATCTTTACAAACAGATCCTTTAAAGAAAGCGAAATTATACAGAAAATTAGCTGGTGAGTTTAAGTCTAAAGGAAGCAACAGCAAAGCTAGAGAGTATTATTACAAGTCTATGGAGTTAAATCCAGCAGATGCTAGTGGTTATTTACAAGTGGCATCTATGTATGCAGGAAGTGTAAAAAGCTGTGGGAATACCAACTTCGAGAAAAGAGCTATCTATTGGTTAGCTGCTAACGAAGCAGCAAAAGCAAGTAGTGATACTGCAAGTAAGTATAGAGCTTTAGCGCCTTCAAAGCCTGATATTTTTAAAGAGGATATGTCTGGTAAAACGATTAAAATTGGTTGTTGGATTCAAAGAAGTATTACTGTTCCAAAAATTAATTAATGGAAAATAATAAAGTACATATTATAAAAAACGGAGTCATAGCATTAGCTATGACTTTGTTTTTTTCTTGTACTAATAACTTTAAAGAAGTTAATAAAATTGGTATTAGCGAAAACGAACCTCAAGGCGTTGGCATAGATATTAACGCTAAACGTACAGATTCTGGTCGTGTTGTTGCAAATTTAATTAGTCCAAAACTGTTAGATTTTGAAAACAGGACATTTGGTTATTCAGAATTTCCAGATGGCGTGACATTGCACGTTTTCGATGATCAAAATCAACGCACAACAATTGTTTCAGATTATGCCATTATTTACAGTGAAACAGATGTAATAGACATGCAGGGAAACGTTGTGATTTCTTCTCATCAAGGCGATAGTTTATTTGCAGACCAATTATATTTCGACCAAAATAAGCAATGGATGTTTACAAATTTACCTGTAAAACATAAAACTATAGATTACCTAACTAATGGTAAAGGTTTCGATTCTGATCGTGATTTTAAAAAAGCAGAAGTTTTAGAAATAAGCGGCAGTTACTATATTGGCGAAGAATAATACTATTCTATTTCGGTTTCTAAATTTTATATATCTTTACTATAACCAATACAAGCAAATGAAATATTTAAAATTTTCTCAATACATCTATATTATAGCAGGTATATATTTTTTATACGATTGTATAACAACATGGAATACAGATACAAACCATGCCTATCTATCTTTGTTTCTATTTGCGCTAGCGACCTTTATGTTTTTCTTTAGAAGACATTTTCATAAAAAATATGAAGATAGAAATAACAAGTAATACATGACTACAACAGTAATTATTGGTATTATAATAGTGTCGTTAATACTTTCGGCATTTTTTTCAGGTATGGAGATTGCTTATGTTTCCGCCAATAAAATTCATATTGAAATAGAGAAAAAGCAAGACGATTTCTTAGCTAAAATTCTTTCAAAATTAACAGCAAAACCATCAAAGTTTATCGCAACAATGCTAATTGGAAATAATATAGCATTGGTCATTTATGGTTTTTTTATGGGAGATTTACTGGTAAAGTGGTTTGTTTCTCTTGTTGGTAACTATCCTTTTTTAAAGTACGTGTTAACAGATTTAAGTTTGTTGTCGCAAACTATTATCTCAACCCTATTAATATTATTTACTGCAGAGTTTCTTCCTAAAGTATTCTTTCAAATTTATAGTAATACATTAATTAAAGTGTTAGCATTTCCTGCTTATTTGTTTTATTTGTTATTTACTTTTATTTCAGATTTTGTGCTATGGATTTCAGATTTCGTACTTAAAAAATTCTTTAAAACAGAAGGTGACCAAGTACAATTAGCATTCTCCAAAGTAGAGCTAGGACACTATATTAGTGAACAAATGGAATCTGTAGAAGCGCATGACAATATCGATACCGAAATACAAATATTTCAAAACGCCTTAGAGTTTGCAGAAGTCAAGGCAAGAGAGGTTATGATTCCTCGAACAGAGATTATGGCTTTAGAGATTAACGATACTGTTTCAAATTTAAGCACATTATTTACAGAAACAGGTATGTCTAAAATATTAATATATAAAGACACTATAGACGATATTGTTGGTTATGCTCACGCTTTTGAGTTGTTTAAAAATCCCAAAACCATAAAAGCTATGGTGTTACCTGTTGAATTTGTACCAGAAACTATGCTGGCAAACGATATTTTAAACATCCTTATTAAAAAGCGTAAAAGTATTGCTGTGGTTTTAGACGAATATGGTGGAACTTCAGGAATTATGACTGTTGAAGATATTGTTGAAGAACTTTTTGGGGAAATAGAAGACGAACATGACACTGTTGTGTTAAGAGAAGAAAAAATTGACGATTTTAATTTTATTTTTTCTGCAAGATTAGAAGTCGATTACCTAAATGAGGTGCATAAATTAAACCTACCAGAAGGAGAAAATTACGAAACACTTGGAGGATTAATAGTAGACCATACAGAAGAAATACCGCAACAAAACGATATTGTAACTACAGAAAATTTTCAATTTAAAATATTAGAAGTCTCAAATACTAAAATAGATTTAGTGTCTTTAAAAGTTAAAACAGACGATTAACCTTTAAAAAGACTCCATTTAGCCTTTATTTTATTAAAATTAAACTATCCTTTTAATAATAATAAAATTATTGCCAATTTCTACTTTTATTATTAAATAGAAAATGGTATTTTCGCCCACTATATTTCAAATAACAATTAGCATATAATCTATTTCAACAGATGGCAATTTTAAATAAGATAAGACAGAAAACAGTTGTACTAATATTGGTAATCGCATTAGCACTTTTTGCATTTATACTATCGAGTCTTTTCGATAACAAAGATGCATTATTTAATAAATCTCCAGATGTAGTAGCTACTATTAACGGAAAAGACATTTCACGTCAAGAATTTATGGCTCAAGTAGATGATCGTAACAATCCTAATGCAACGCAATCTCAAATCATGAACCAAGTTTATGACATAGAAGTTAGAAAAGCAGTAATGGAATCTCAGTTTAACCAATTAGGTTTAACTGTAGGTAGAGAGCAAATGCGTGATTTATTAAAGAAAACGTATGCAAATAGTCCACAATTTTTTAATGCCGATGGTATTTTTGATGAGTCTTTACTAAATCAATACATACTAGATTTAAAGAAATCTAATAGTCAAAATGGTTTTTATAACAGATGGATTCAGCAAGAAAATGCCGCAGCATCTAGTGCATTACAACAAAACTACATTAATATGATTAAAGCTGCATCTACTGCAACTTTAGCAGAAGGTGAGTTAGAGCATAAATTACAAAGTGAACAAGTTGACATTAAATATGTGTCTATTCCTTTTACTACTATTGCAGATAGTACTATTGAAGTTTCTAAATCTGAAATTACTTCTTACATCAATAAAAACAAGAAAAAATACGAAGTTGAAGCTTCTACAGATTTACAATATGTTAAGTTTGAAAACATACCATCTTTAGAAGATGAAAATGCTATTAAAGCAGAACTTAATGATTTTATTAAAGGAACAGAAACCTATAACGAAACAACAAAAGAAACAGAAAAAACACCAGGTTTTGCAGAAATGAATACAGAAGAAGCTATTGCACTTGCCAATGCAGAATCTGATGGTGCTGTTAAATTTCAAGATAGATTTCTATTTGCATCCTCTTTTGCAGAAGGAGTTAGAGATAATATAGTTAAATTAAATGTAGGCGAAGTTTATGGTCCTTATAAAGAAGGAACAAGTTATAAAATTACTAAACTACTAGAAACAGAACAATCTTACGATTCTTTAAAAGTAAGACATATATTAATACCTTTTAAAGATTCTTTAAGTACAAATCCAAACGTTGTTAAAACAGAGCTTGAGGCAAAAAAGACGGCAGATAGTATTTTATCTATTGTAAGAAAAGATAAATCAAAGTTTGCAGGATTAGTATCAATGTCTTCAGATCAAGGCAGTATTGCTAAAGAAGGTGTTTACGATTGGCACGCAAGTGGCACAATGGTTGAAGAATTTAATGAATTCGAAATCACAAAGAATATTGGTGATTTGGGAGTTGTTAAAACTCAATTTGGTTTTCATGTTATGGAGTTATTAGATAGAAAATCTAAAAAACCTTCATACAAAGTTGCAACAATAGAAAGAGTTATTGAACCTTCTGTAGAAACAGAAAATGAAGTATTTAGAACTGCTACTAATTTTGAAGTAGAACTTGAAAAGCAAGACTTTCAAGATGCAGCAAAAGCCAATACATTAGAGGTTAATCCTGTAACTACAATTAAAGAATTAGACGAAAATATTCCAGGTGTTGGACCACTAAGAAGTTTAGTGCGTTGGACATTTGAAGATGGATCTAAAGTAGGAGATGTTAAACGTTTTGAAACAACAGATGGTTATATTGTTGCTCAAATTACGGCAAAAAATGAAGCTGGATTAATGAATACAGAAGATGCTTCCGTAACAGCTCTACCAGAAATTAGAAAGCAAAAGAAAGCAAAATTAATAATGGATAGAATTAGTGCTACAACTATAGAAGATGTTGCAGCAGCAGAAAATCAAACGGTTAAGACAGCACCAGCAATTAATATGAAAAATCCTACTATTCCAGGAGCAGGTTCAGAACCTTTAGTTGTGGGAACAGCATTTGGATTAGATGAAGGACAAACATCTAGGTTAATTACTGGAGTAAAAGGTGTATATATGGTACAGGTTACTAAAAAAACACCAGCAGTTGAGCTAGAGAATTATCAGTCTTTTGCTAATCAAGTAGCAACTGAAAAAGCGAGTTCTATAAACACAAGACTATATAACGCTTTAAAAGAAGCTTCAGAGATTGAAGATTATAGAGCAAAAACAGTGCAATAAAAACTATTAATTATGAAAAAGATTTTTTCAATATTTATTTTAGCTATCGTATTTAGCTGTTCTTCAGACGATGGAGGAACAACAGGAGGTTCTGCATTTCCTAAAACAACCACAATGAATTTTGAGGTGACAACTACAGACGATAGAGATGCTAGTATTACTACAACTATTGATGATGCAGATTTGGTAGAGTTGTCTAGTACCTCTCCATACATTAAACCATATGAAAATAGAGTGGTTAGCTTACAAACGGTTTTTAAGTTAAAATATGAGGATTTAAGTCCTATGCCTTTTGTTGCTTACCAAACGACATTAATTATTAAAGATGTAAACAACATTGTTAAAACGCAAAGTTTTAATGTAACACAACAAGGTCAAATATTTCAAATAGAGTATATGTTTAGTGATGATAATTAATATTGCTATCATTTGGTATAAAACAAATATGTATTTTAAAGAATCATGTCTTTATAATCTATGATAGTGTTATAGTTACGTTCTTTAAAATAAGAATGTACATAGTCTTTTTTACCTGTTGCCAAAATAAAATCACCATTCCAACCACCAAGGCTTTTTATTTCGTTTTTAAAATCTTTGAATAGGCGTTGTTTAATTGGTGTTTGATTAGTAATCGCTCCAATTAATGTTTCGTGTTCATTAATTAGTGAGTTAAATTCGTTTAAAGTTTCTGTTTTTAAAAAATTAGAAGTAATAGTATTTATTTTATCAATTATAGTTTCAGTATTGCTCTTGTTTTTTCTGTAGGTTTTTATAGAATCTCTACTGTTTTGTTTTCTGTTTAAATGCACAAAAAATAATTCATTTAAATAATTTTTATTAAATAAAACGGATTCAACTTTAGGTTTTTCATGATTTAGATAGTATAAAATTGCAGTGTTATTATTGGCACAAGCAATATCATATCCACTACCTCCAAATGTTATGTTAGACAGTATAAACGCATCTATTTTTGCCCATTGTGCTATATTATTTAAAAGTGTTGAAGAGGAGCCTAATCCCCAATTATTTGGAAATTCTAAGGTAGAAACTACTTCATAGCCATTATTTGCATCTAAAAATTCAGGATTAAGAATTTTTGCTGCATTTAATATCTCGATTAATCTTTTTGAAACTGGATTGTTATTTCGTACAAATTGAGAAATCTTAGTATTAGAGATATCAAATATATCTTCAAACCAAACTACTCCTTTGTAATCAATACTTTTCCAAATTATTTTAAGAGGTTCTATAGTTTTAACGGTTAAAGATTGTCCGTACTTTGTTGGTAATGCTAATGCTTTAGCACCATCAAGTACAACATATTCTGCTGTTAGCAATAATTTTCCGTGACTGTAGAAACGTAGCATTATTGTCTAAGTTTTTCAATTTCAGAAACAACTGCACTATGTGTTACAGTATGGGTTTTAAAATGCTGAATAATCTCTTCTTTTTCTTCATGAGTAGCATTAAACTGATTTAGAATATTCATTAAGTGCATTTTCATATGTCCTTCTTGAATTCCTGTTGTAGTTAACGATCTTAAAGCAGCAAAATTCTGTGCTAATCCTGCAACAGCTACAATTTGCATGAGTTCTTTTGCTGAAGGTTTTCCTAAAATATCTAGAGCTACTTTAACTAATGGGTGTAATCCTGTTAATCCACCAACTGTGCCTAGAGCTAAAGGTAGTTCTATCCAGAACGTAAACACACCTTCTTCTATTTTTGCATGCGTAAGACTGCTGTATTTTCCGTTTTTTACAGCGTAAGCATGAACACCAGCTTCAACAGCTCTAAAATCGTTTCCTGTTGCTAGAACCACTGCATCAATACCATTCATAATACCTTTGTTGTGAGTTACAGCACGATATGGTTCTATTTCTGCAATATTAACAGCGCGAACAAATTTTTCAGCAAAAGCTATTCCAGAAATAGTCTTGTCTTTTAAATCTTCAACTTTACAAGAGACTTCAGCACGAACCAAACAATTAGGTACATAATTAGAGAGAATACTCATAACTATTTCTATTGGAGCACTCAAGTATTTATCAGCTTCAGTTTTAAACGTTTTTGCAAATTGTTCTAAACAAGAATTTATAAAATTTGCTCCCATAGCATCTAATGTTTCAAAGGTAGCATGGAGTTGGTAGTAATGCTCTAAGTCTTCGGTCTTATCTCGTAATTCAATATCTATAATACCACCACCACGTTTTTCCATATTTGCAGTAATAGGTTTTGTGTCTGTAATTAGTTTTGATTTTATAGTATTAAAATACTGTTTTAAGTCTTCAAAATTACCAGTAAACACAAAATGTACTTGTCCAATCTTTGTAGTTGAAAGCACTTTGGCCTTAAAGCCACCACGTTGCATCCAAAACTTTGCAGCATTACTAGCAGCTGCAACGACAGAGCTTTCTTCTATAGCCATAGGTATGGCGTATGTTTTATTATTGATTACAAAATTTGGAGCCACACCAAGAGGTAAATAATAATTTGTAATTGTGTTTTCTATAAACTCATCATGAAGCTGTTGTAGCTTTTGGTCTGCATTAAAATATTGTGTGATAGTTTGTTTTGCAGATTTTGAATTTGATAGATAGTGACTAACTATCCAATCTATTTTTTCGGATTTAGACAGTTTTGAAAAACCAGAAATTGTTGCGCTCATTTGGTGCTATTTTGTGGTGCGAAGATACAAAACACCTATTGTTTTGTCCTAGAGTTACTTTAACGAAATTAAAACAGCTAGTCTTTTACGTTTTTTAAACAGTAATTAACTGTTAATAATTAAGGTTTTTTGCATATTTTTTAGTAAACTTGACATTATCTTATTAAAAAAATATACTTAATGACTTTTTCTAAATATTTAGCATTTTTCTGCTTATTAGTAACTACTTTAATTACAGCACAAAACAAAGAGATTGCCTTAGACAATATTTGGAACGATGGTACTTTTAGAACCGAAAGCTTAGATGCTTTACATTCTATGAATAGTGGTCAAGAGTATTCGGTTTTAAATTTTGATAGAGCCAGCGGTTCTACAACTATAGATATCTATGATTACAAAACCTTAGAGAAGGTTAAGACTTTAGTAAATTCTTCCAGTTTAGAGGCTATTAAATATTTTACAGACTACACTTTTAGTGATGATGAATCACAAGTGCTTTTAGCGACAAATCAAGAGTCTATTTTTAGACGCTCTACTTTAGCAAACTACTTCGTTTTTAATACTAAAACAAATACACTAACCTCTATTTCTGAAGCTAAAATTCAAGAGCCAACATTCTCGCCAGATGGCAAAAAAGTAGCTTACGGATTAAATAATAATTTATACATAAAAGATATAGCTTCTGGTAAAACAATACAGTTTACTAAAGATGGTGAAAAAAACAAAATTATTAATGGTATTACAGATTGGGTTTATGAAGAAGAATTTGCTTTTGTTCGTGCTTTCGAATGGAATGCAGACAGCAATAAAATTGCTTTTATTCGCTTTGATGAAACAGAAGTTCCAGAATTCTCAATGGATGTTTATGGAAAAAACTTATACCAAACACAAACTGTATTTAAATATCCTAAAGCAGGTGAAGCTAATGCCATAGTATCGCTTCATGTCTACGATCTTAAAGCAAATTCAACTAATAAAGTAGCGCTTGGAGCACAATTTGAATATATTCCAAGAATACAATGGACCAATAATCCAGATGTTTTAAGCCTGCAAACACTTAATAGACACCAAAATCAACTAGACTTAATTTTTTACAATTCAAAAACTAACAACACTAGTGTAGTGTTAAAAGAAATAGATAATGCTTATGTAGATATAACAGATAATTTAACTTTTTTAGAGGATAATAGTTTTATCTGGACAAGCGAGAAAGATGGTTACAACCATATTTACTATTATGGAAAAAAAGGAAAACTTATAAATCAAATCACCAAAGGAAATTGGGAAGTTACTAACTACTATGGTTTTAATAAAAAAACCGAAACTATTTATTATCAATCTGTTGAAAATGGTTCTGTAAATCGAGATGTATATTCCATTAAATTATCTGGAACCAACAAAAAACGATTAACAAAAGAAACAGGTACTAATAATGCAGATTTTAGTGCAGATTTCACATATTTTATTAATACGTTTTCTAGTGTAACACAACCACCTTTATATACTTTAAACGATGCTGTAAATGGTTATGTTTTAAAAACTATTAAAACAAATTCTGAACTCACTAAAACTGTTTCTGAATATAAAATGTCTAAAAAAGAATTTAGTACAATAAATATAAATGGGAATGATTTAAATATGTGGATGATTAAACCAGCTAATTTTGATGCTAAAAAAGAATATCCATTATTTATGTTTCAATACTCTGGACCAGGTTCACAGCAAGTTGCAAATAGATGGAATAATGCAAACGATTACTGGTACCAAATGCTAGCTCAAAAAGGATATATTATAGCTTGCGTAGATGGAAGAGGTACAGGGTTTAAAGGTGCAGATTTTAAAAAAGTAACCCAAAAAGAATTAGGAAAATTTGAAGTTGAAGATCAAATTGAAGCTGCAAAGTTATTAGGAAAACGTAATTATGTAGATGCTTCAAGAATAGGAATTTGGGGATGGAGTTATGGTGGTTTTATGTCTAGTAACGCCTTATTTAAAGGAAGCGATGTTTTTAAAATGGCAATAGCAGTTGCACCTGTTACAAGCTGGAGGTTTTACGATTCTATATATACAGAACGTTACATGACAACACCACAGGAAAATGCTAGTGGTTATGATGATAATTCACCAATTAACCATGTAGACAAATTAAAAGGCGACTTTTTATTAATTCATGGAACAGGAGACGATAATGTACATGTGCAAAACACAATGCGAATGGTTGAAGCATTAATACAAGCAGATAAACAGTTTGAGTGGATGATTTATCCAGATAAAAATCATGGTATTTATGGAGGAAACACAAGAAAACACTTGTATACAAAAATGACTAATTTTATAGATCGCACATTAGGAGATAAAATTCAAGTACAGAACTAAAAAAATATAGTGTTCAAAACTTAAAAATAAAACAACTTTACTAACTAATAATTATTTATATGGAATTTAAATTTGGAGGTTCAGAAACCAATCAAAAAACAGTATTAGGCCATCCATCTGGTCTTTTTGTTTTGTTTTTTACAGAAATGTGGGAACGTTTTTCTTATTATGGAATGCGTGCACTTTTAGTATTATTTTTAGTCTCAACATTGATAGATGGTGGTTGGGAATGGGAAAGAGCAGATGCTCTTGTTCTTTATGGATGGTACACAGGACTCGTATATTTAACGCCAATAATTGGTGGTTTTATTGCCGATAAATTTATGGGTTATAGAAAAGCGGTTATATTAGGTGCATTTATTATGACGCTTGGACACGCTTCTATGGCTTTAGAAGGTTTAACCTCGATATTCTTCTACGCTGGTTTAACATTTTTAATTGTAGGAAACGGTTTGTTTAAGCCAAATATTTCTTCAATGGTTGGACAATTATACAAATCACAAGGAAAAGAAAAGGATGCAGGTTATACTATTTTTTATATGGGTATTAATGCAGGTGCTTTTTTAGGAATATTGTTATGTGGTTATATTGGCGAAAATGTAAGTTGGCATTATGGTTTTGGTCTTGCTGGTATATTTATGTTTTTTGGGATGTTACAATTTTATTTCTCTCAAAAAATATTTGGAAAAATAGGTTTAACACCTGTTAAAGTAGGAGATTTTGAAGATGTAATTGAAGACAGTGTTGAAAAGATAGAAGAGGATATTGAAGAAATTGTTAAAGGAGTAGAGAACTCTAAAGTAGTTAGAGATAGAATGATAGTTATTGGAATTCTGTCGTTATTTGTTGTCTTTTTCTGGTGGGCATTTGAGCAAGCTGGTGGATCTATGACCATTTTTGCCGCAGATTATACAGATAGAGCCCTAGAAGGAAGTGCAGCAACATCTTTTAAAATAATAAATACTATAATTACTGTTATACCAATGTTAGTAATTACATGGGTTTTAGCAATGTTATTTAAACAAACTTATAGCAAATATTCTTTAGCTAATATTATTTTAGGATTAAGTTTTGTTATTATTTGGGGAATTGTTATTTGGATGTTATACAGAGAGTTTCAATCTGATACTACAGAAGTTCCAGCATCTTGGTTCTCAGTTCTTAATTCATTATTCATTATCTTATTTGCACCTTTATTTTCTAAAGTATGGGAAAGTAAATATAATCCATCAGGACCAGTTAAGTTTGCTATAGGATTATTTTTAGTAGGAATAGGATTTGGAGCATTAGCTTATGGAGCAGCAGGTATACCAGATGGCGCAAAAACAGCATCTGTTAGTTTAATGTTTTTGGTAATTGCATACTTCTTGCATACTATGGGAGAATTGTGTGTATCTCCAGTAGGCTTATCTTATGTTAGTAAATTAGCTCCTGTTAAATTCGTGAGTTTAATGTTTGGTATTTGGTTTACCGCAAATTTCTTTGCAAACCTTTTAGGTGGTTTTACAGGAAGTTATATGGATCCAATAATGGAAGAACACGGTCTATCAACCTTCTTTTTAATATTTACAATAATACCTATTGCAGCTGCATTAATTATGTTAATTCTCAACCGTAAATTATTAAAAATGATGCACGGCATTAAATAGATTAAATAAATTTTTAAAAACAACAAAGCGCCTAATTTCGGCGTTTTGTTGTTTTAGTGTAATTTTGGAACACTAATTGAGACTATATAAAATACAAATATTAATATGAAAAAATATATTGTTTTGGTATTGTTTACTGTTTTTGCAACTGTAATAATTCCTGCGCAAGAAATTAATTGGATTACACTTGAAGAAGCTGTAGAACTTCAAAAAAAGAATCCTAAAAAAATAATGATGGACATGTACACAGCATGGTGTGGACCATGTAAAATGCTGGATAGAAATACATTTGCTAATAAAGATGTTGCTGAATACGTAAACAAACATTATTACGCTGTAAAATTTAATGCAGAAGGTAATACAGTTGTTAATTTTAAAGATTATAAGTTTACCAATATTAATTACGATCCAGCTAAAGCAAACCGAAGAAACTCTGCACATCAATTAGCTAATTATTTTAGTATTCGTTCTTATCCAACAATTGTTTTTTTAGATGAAGAAGCAGAATTATTAACCTCTTTAATAGGTTATAAAAAACCGCAACAATTGGAGCTGTTTCTTAAGTTGTTTAAAAATAATATTCATGAGAATTTGAAAACACAAGAAGATTTTTTTAAATATTATAGAGCATTTAAACCAGAATTTTCTGAATTATAAATTTAGTAAAATGAAAAAACACATACTTCTATCATTACTTACACTTTTAGTAAACATTACACTCTTTGCACAAGAGATTAATTGGATTACAGTTGAAGAAGCGGTAGAGCTTCAAAAAAAGAATCCAAAAAAAATAATTATGGATGTTTATACGAATTGGTGTGGTCCTTGTAAAATGTTAGATAAAAACACTTTTGGTAATACAGATGTTGCTAAATATATAAATGACAACTTTTATGCTATTAAATTTAATGCTGAAGGCAATACTACTGTGAAATTCGAAGGTAATACCTTTACAAATCCAGATTATAATCCAGACAAGATAAACACACGCAATGCAAAACATCAATTTGCTAGATATTTAAGTGTTAATGCCTATCCAACAATGGTGTTTTTTGATGACGAATTTAAACTCATTTCTCCAATTTCTGGGTATTTACTTCCAAAGCAGTTAGAAATTTATTTGAAGCTTTTTACTTCTAATAAATACAAAGAAGTTAAAACAAAAGAAGAATGGGAAACCTATCAAAAAGAATTTATTTCAGAATTTAAAAGCTAAGTTTATTTTTTTAAAGCTAAAGAAAAGAATCCTTTTTCACCTGTGTAGTGAAACGGAATTTTTTGTTTTAAACAGGTTGCCTTCCATCTCGTAACATAAGATTTGTAATTACTACCATCTGCAATAATCTGTTTTGGTTGTATAGAATCTATAAGTCTTTTTAAATTTACTTTTGGAGATTGTGTTAGTATAATATAATGAGGTTTAAGCTTTTTTACATTGTAAACTACCAGACTATCTACAATAAGAATAGTGTGGCTTTTTGTTTGAATGTAGGACGGAATCTTAAATCCATTAATTACTTTAATATTATTTCCAATAACATAGTCTTTTAAATTGCTAAACTGATTTAAACTATCTAAATCTGAAAACACATCGAGTTTGTTTTGTGTCTTTTCGCCAATAATTGTATGTCTACTTTTATGAAAAACCGTTAATGAATTTGTGCTATTGGTATATTTGTTAAATAAATTTACACCTTGAAAAAGCAAAATAGAAATAAGTGTAAATTTTAGCCATTTATAGTTTTTCTGTATGCCTAATTGTACAAATGCTATTGCAAATATATATGCTGCAATTACTTGCCAACCATTAAATGAAATATCCTTAAATAAAAAACTTTCTTGAAGCGATAACCATTTCATTAAATCGTTCATGCTAGAAATAATAAAACTAAAAGCATCTGCTAAAAACTTAGGGAGTGCGTTACAAAGCGCCAGAATAATCACAAAAATACCAGTTGCTAAAATAAATCCTAAAAACGGAATGATAATTACATTAGCGACAAAAAATAATCCCGGAAATTGATGGAAATAGTATAAACTTATAGGTGCAACACCAAATTGTGCAGCAATACCAACCGTAAAATAATCCCAAACTTTAGCAATAATAAAATTTTTAGGCTTCCAAAGTTTTACTAACCTAGGTTGAATGGCAACAATTGCAATTACAGCTAGATAACTCAACTGAAAACCAACATCAAATAAGAAAAGCGGTTTAAAAAGAAGCAACACAAAAATAGAGATAGCCAAAGTATTATAAATATTGGTTGGTCGTTTTAAATGCATGCCTATTGCTATAATACTAAACATAGTAACTGCTCGGGTTACAGAAGCAGATAAGCCAGCAATAATTGCAAAGCACCACATTAATACCACTAAAATAATAATAGTAAGTTGTCGTCCATATTTAAAACGTTTTAATGGTCTTAAAGCAAAATTAAGTAGTAATAGAATTAAAGCAACATGAAGTCCAGAAACAGCAAGAATATGTACAGCTCCAGCATCTGTATAACTATCGTAAATATCTTTGCTAAGATCTTGACGTTGTCCTAAAATTAGAGCATTAATAATTGCTAGAACGTCTGGTTTAAAATGGTTAGCTTTTAGTTTTGTATTAATAGTTTCTCTTACCCAATCTGCGTAACCATAAATGGTGTGTTTTTTTTCACTTACACGGAAAAGCCTAGAAGGGTTAACATATAGTTGTTTAAAAACATATTGTTTTTCGAGATAGCTTCTATAATTAAATTGATAAGGATTAATTGTAGACACAATAGGTTTGAATCCTTCTGAAGTGGCATAGATAGCATCAACTTTTAATACAGTATTTAGGCTGTCTTTTGATACATTTAGCAACGCTTTTCCAGATACTGAAGCATCCCAATTTTTAAAATATTAATAATGTATTTGTCGTTATACAATCCAGATTTTAGCGTCGTTCTAATTCTAAAAGTGATTAACTTGTTTTTGGTATCAATGTTTGTATAATTATTTTTGTCTAGTTTTTCGTTATGAATACAGGTAGTAAGTACTCCAATGCAAATCATAATTAAAAAACTAGTAATACCAAACCAAACGGTTTTATGTCTTTTTTGTTTAGAAATAAAATAAATAAGTGTTAATAGAAGTATAAGAAAACTTATTGCACACAAAGTAATAGTTAATGGAATTGTAACAAAGTAACCAATCAAAATTCCAATAACTAAGCAAACGGTTAGTTTTATTATTGTAAAATTTAGGAGTTTCACTCCATTAATATAGTAAATAAAAGTTTACAGCACGCGCCTTGCTTGCACAAACGCAAAATACCAGTATTTTTCCTTTAATGTAGAAGTTATAACACCTTTACTTGTAGTTGAATGAATAAACGCAATAGCATCTCCATTAATAGCAGTTACTAAACCAACATGGTTTACACTTCGGCTATTTTTTTTAGTTGCAAAAAAAAGTAAGTCGCCTTCTCGTACGTTTTTTAAATCTATCCAATCTCCTGTTTTAGCCATTGCACTAGAAACACGCGGTATTGTAATATTATCTTCTTTAAAAGCTGTGTAAATTAATCCAGAGCAATCCATGCCTTTTTTTGTTGTACCACCATATTTATAACGTGTGCCTTCATATTTTTCAGCATTTTTAATAATAGATTCTACTATTGAAGGCTTTGCAGTAGTTGTAGGTTTATTACTTTTTTTAACTGTTTTTGTGGTTTGAGATTTTCTAGTAACCACACGCTTGTTTTTAGTACTTCCGCAACTCGAAAGCGTAACAATAATAAAGAGTATTAGGGCAATTTTTCGCATTTAGGCAGTAGCGTTATAAATTAATTTAGCAGTGTTTTCACTTGCACCTTTTCCTCCTAAATCTTTTTCTAGTTCGTAATAATTAACAAAAAATTTGGTGCGTTCATAAGCGTTAAGTAAAACATCTAACTCTTTTTTTAGTCTTTTAGTGTTAAAATCGTCTTGAATAAGTTCTGTTACAGCTTCCTTATTCAATATTAAATTTACCAGAGAAATATAGTCTAAATCTACAACACGTTTTCCTATTTGGTAAGACACCCAACTCCCTTTGTAGCAAACAACTTGAGGCACTTTAAACAAAGCTGTTTCAAGAGTTGCTGTTCCTGAAGTGACCAGAGCAGCTGTAGAGACACTAAGTAAATCGTAGGTTTTATTATTTAAAAAATGCACATTCGATTTTTTTATAAACTGTTTGTAAAACTCGTAATCTTGGCCTGGAGCACCAGCAATAATAAATTGGTAATCTTTATAATCGTCTACTAGACTGAGCATTACAGAAAGCATTTTTTTTATCTCTTGTTTTCGGCTTCCTGGTAATAAAGCAATAATAGGTTTTTCGCTTAAACCATTATTTTTTCTGAAAACAAATTCGTCAACTTGTTGTCTGTCTCCAATGGCATCAATTAGTGGGTGTCCAACAAAGTGTACAGGAAATTCATGTTTTTCTTCGTAAAATTGTTTTTCAAAAGGCAGAATAACATACATTTCATCTACATCTCTTTTTATGGCTTTAATACGACCTTCTTTCCAAGCCCAAATTTGAGGAGAAATGTAGTAATGGTTTTTGTAGTTTTTCTGTTTTGCCCATTTGGCTATACGTAAATTAAAGCCTGGATAATCTATGTAAATTATTACCTCTGGATTATAGGCTTCTATATCTTGTTTGCAAAAGGAAAGATTTTTTGCAATGGTTCTTAAATTTAATATTACTTCTATAAAGCCCATAAATGCGAGTTCACGATAGTGTTTTACTAGCGTTCCACCCACGGCTTTCATGAGATCGCCTCCCCAAAATCTAAAATCGGCATTTACGTCTTCGCGCTGTAAAGCTTTCATTAGATTAGAGCCATGTAAATCGCCAGAGGCTTCTCCTGAAATAATGTAATATTTCATTTTTTTATTTATTGCTTTTTTTAAAGTTAGAGCTTGTTCTTTTTATTTAATATCAACTAAGGGTGAAATTACTAATCTTCAAGTTTCTTTAATTTATAAAGTATTTAATATAAAAATTAAAGCTACTAAAACTATAGCAATTAATAAACCTTTTGCATAATCTTCTTTTTTATAGTGTAAAAAGTAGTAAAAAACTGGTATGTTAAGTAAAACTCCTATGCTTGCGCGCTTACCAATTACACTTGTAGAGAGCAATTTGTTTGTAATATCTTGAGTTGGTAAATTTAATTTAAGACCAATAAATATGGTGTAAATAGTAATTCCAACTAAGGTTGTTATTAAACCAATAATAAAACCAATAAAAACAGCTTTTTTATTCATTAAAACTCCAAGTGTTTAGTTTTTGTATGACATGATGCGCAGTTAAATCGAATTGAACAGGCACTACAGAAATATAACCATGTTCTAGAGCCCACTCGTCTGTATCTTCACCTTTATCATAGTTAACAAAAGTTCCAGTAAGCCAATAATAATCTTTGCCTTGAGGTGTTTTTCGTTTGTCGAATTCTTCTTTCCAGTTGGCTTTGGCTTGCCTACATATTTTAATACCTTTAATTTTATTTTGTTCTAAATTAGGAATGTTTACATTAAGTACAATACCTTCTGTTAGTCCTTCATTTAAAACATTTTCTGCAATAGACTTTATATAAGATTTCGAATGTTCAAAATTAGCATTCCAACTGTAATCTAAAAGCGAAAAACCAATGGCTGGAATTCCTTCTATTCCAGCTTCTATTGCTGCACTCATAGTACCAGAATAAATAACGTTTATAGAAGAGTTGCTACCATGATTAATGCCAGAAACAACTAAATCTGGTCGTCTGTCAAGAATTTCATTTAATGCAATTTTCACACAATCTGCAGGAGTTCCAGAGCAACTATAAGCATCGTAACCATTAGTTTCTACATAGATTTTTTCTATATGCAGCGTTGAGTCTAAAGTAATAGCATGTCCCATACCACTTTGTGGACTGTCTGGTGCGACCACTACAACATCTCCAATAGTTTTCATAACACTAACTAATGTACGAATTCCTGGTGCTGTAACACCATCATCGTTGGTAACTAAAATGAGTGGTTTTTTTTTCATTAAAAGGCCTTTATTTACGAGCTAAAATACATAATTTCTTAACGAATTTACTAAAATTAGTGGTTTAACAAAAAATTAGCTTGTCTCTGGATACTTGGCACGGTTTTTTCTTTTATTTTAGTAGAAATTTTGCTCTTAACATTATTTTAAAAAGCTTACGAAACGAGTATGTTAAAAACGGTATTGCTTACACAAGGATTTAATAACGAATTGCTTGTGATCTTTTAAAACAATAAATTTACACAAATGAAAAGGAAATATAATATATTATTGCTAGTACTCTTATTGGCTTTTGGTTCTTGTAGTTTTACTAGTAAAGTAGAAAACGATCCAGATAAAGACAAACTCTTAGTGCAAATTATAACATTAGCTTTAGAGCAATTACATTTTGAACCAAAAGACCTCAATGACGAATTTTCTGAAGATGTCTATAACACCTATTTAAAGCAAATAGATCCTTTAAAACGTTTTCTTTTAAAGAGCGATATTAAAGAGTTTGAAAAATATAAAACACAGATTGATGACCAGCTAAAAGTGTACGATATTACATTTTTTAATGTTACTAATGAGCGTTTAGTTCAGCGTATGGCAGAAGCTGAAGCATACTATAAAGAAGTATTGGCAGAACCTTTTGACTATACTATAGATGAAGAGTTTAATACAGATTACGAAAAACAAGACTACGTTAAAAACAAGAGACAATTAAAAGAACGTTGGAGACAATTGTTGAAGTTTAGTACCATTTCTAACTATGATGAGTTAATAAGAAATCAAGAACAAGAAAATGATACTTTACCTTATGATAAGCCTAAAGTTAAAAAATCTTTAAAAGAATTAGAAGTTGATGCACGAACTGAAACCAAGAAAAATCTAGATGCCTATTATACAGATTATGTAGATGATTTGGAACGTAAAGATTGGTTTGCAATGTATATTAATGCTATTGTAGAAGAGTTTGATCCACATACATCTTATTTCGCTCCAACAGACAAAGAGCGTTTCGATCAACAAATGTCTGGTAAACTAGAAGGTATTGGAGCAAGACTTCAAAAAAGAATGGATTACACTAAAATTGTAGAAGTAATTTCTGGTGGTCCAGCTTGGAGAGGTGAACAGTTAGAAGTTGGTGATATTATTTTAAAAGTACGCCAAGAAGACGAAAAAGACGCTGTTAGTATTGTTGGTATGCGTATAGACGATGCTATAAAATTAATCAAGGGTCCAAAAGGAACGAAAGTAATTTTAACACTTAAAAAAGTGGATGGCACTATAGAAGATATTACAATAACTAGAGATATAGTAGAACTTGAAGAAACTTATGCTAAATCTTCTACAGTAATAAAAAATGATAAAAAATTTGGTTTAATAAACCTACCGAAGTTTTATATAGACTTCGAAGATTATAATAATCGTAATGCAGCCTCAGACATTAAACTAGAAATAGAACGTTTAAAAGCTGAGGGTATTGAAGGCTTGGTTTTAGATCTTAGAAATAATGGAGGAGGCTCTCTAAAAACTGTGGTAGATATTGCAGGTCTTTTTATTAAAGATGGACCAATTGTACAAGTGCGTTCTACAAAAGAGCCAAAAGAAGTTTTAGAAGATACCGATGAATCTATTATTTGGGATGGGCCTTTGGTAATTATGGTTAACGAATTATCAGCCTCTGCATCAGAAATTTTGGCTGCAGCAATGCAAGATTATAAGCGTGCTATTATTATTGGAAGTAAACAAACGTATGGTAAAGGGACTGTTCAAAATATATTAGATTTAAACCGAATGGTGCGTAACAGTTCTCATGGAGATCTAGGTGCAATTAAAATTACACGTCAGAAATTTTATAGAATTAATGGTGGCTCAACACAATTAGAAGGTGTTAAGAGTGATGTTGTGGTGCCAGACCGTTACAGTTTTGTAGACATAGGTGAACGCGATCAAGACAACCCATTAGCATGGGATAAAATAGATCCTGTAAAATACGATTATTGGAATAATTATTTCGATTATGATACAACCATAAGTAACAGTAAAGCACGTATGGAAAACAATGAGCAATTAAAACTTATTGAAGAGAATGCAAAGTGGATTAAAACACAAATGGATGAGAATGTATATTCTTTAAATTACAAAAAGTATAAAGCAGAATTGGATGCCGATCAAGAGCAAGCAAAACAATTTGATGCTATTTCAGAGTACAAAACAAATCTAACATTTCAATCTTTACCATATGAGACTGCGCTTTTTGAAACAGATACTATTTTAAAAGAAAAAAGAGTGAGATGGCACAAAAATTTAAGTAAAGATGTATATTTAGAAGAAGCTTTAAATGTATTGGCCGATTTAAAAATGACCTACGAAATTAAAAAAGTAGCGACCATAAAAGATTAATAAACTTTGAGTACAACAGCAAACTCATTATCTAAATTAGCGCTCCAAAAATTTAAAAAGAATTTTTGGGGCGTTTTTAGTTTTTATTTTATTGTGTTTATTGGTATAATTTCCGTTTTTGCATATGTTTTTGCACCAGATAATTCTAGACATGCAAACCAAATGCATGTTTCAATTCATTCTAAAGCACCAGGTTTTACTATAGATATGTTAGTGCTGCCTTCACAACTTAAAAACGAACAAAGTTTTATTGATAAGTTATTCTTCGGAAAAAATAATACAGTAACAGAAATTCCAATTTCAGAATATAGTATTTCTAAAAACAATATAAATTATATAGAATATGCTTCCGATGGTTTAAATGGCATAGAAAAAGTATATGTATTAAGAGACAATACCATAAGTCCTGAAACACTAATTACCAAAAAAAAGTTTTATTTAGGAACCGATAAATATGGTCGAGATTTACTTAGTCGTATTTTAGTTGGAGCACGAATTTCATTTTTTATTGGCTTTGTAGCTGTTTTTATTTCCTTAGTTATTGGCATTTTTATGGGAAGCGTAGCAGGTTATTTTGGTGGAAAAGTGGATGCGTTTATTATGTGGATAATAAATGTGACTTGGTCTATACCAACCTTGCTATTGGTAATAGCCATTACTTTAGCTTTAGGTAAAGGTTTTTGGCAAGTGTTTATTGCTGTAGGTTTAACAATGTGGGTTGAAGTTGCAAGAGTAGTGCGTGGACAAATAATTAGCGCTAAAGAAATGCAATATGTTACAGCAGCACGTGCTTTAGGGTTTAATAACTATCGTATTATTACAAAACATATTTTGCCAAACATTATGGCTCCAGTAATTGTAATCTGTGCAGCAAATTTTGCAGCTGCAATATTAATAGAAAGTGGTTTAAGCTTTTTGGGTATTGGAGCACAACCACCTATGGCAAGTTGGGGAGCAATGATAAAAGATCATTACAATTATATTATTTTAGGTAAGCCTTACTTAGCAATTATTCCTGGACTTTGTATTATGTTTTTAGTTATGGCATTTATGCTTATAGGTAATGCGTTACGCGATGCTTTAGATGTGAATAATTAATTTATTTATAAAGTTTAATTAATTCTTTTAGGTTTTTAAAACCTGAAAGGTCTTTGTTTAATTACTTTCTATAGTTTGCCTTGAGCGCAGTCGAAATGTTTATTTTCCTTCAAATATCTTTTTAAACTTATTGGGTAATTCATCTTTAAAAGACATTTTTTTCTTTGTAAAAGGATGCGTGAACTTTAATGAATAAGCATGTAAATACAAACCTTTACCTTTTAGAATTAAATTGTCTATTCCGTAATCTTTATCTCCTAATATTGGGTTCCCAATACTTAATAAATGTTTTCGTAATTGATGTTTCCGTCCTGTTTTAGGTTTTAATTTAACTAAATTAAGTTTACTAAACCTTTTCGATGTAACACTTGCTTTTACCGTAAAGTTAGATTGAGCCTGTTTACCATCAATACTAGAAGTTATATTTCCTTTAGGTGCCATGTCTCCAATGGTAATAGCGTAATAGGTTTTTTTGATTTTTTTGTTTTCAAAAAGGGTGTTTAATTCTCGAATACTATTATTTGTTTTTCCTATTAATAATAAGCCAGTTGTAGGATAATCTAATCTGTGAACTGGTTGATGTATTGTAGCATCTGGAAGCGTACTCCTTTTTAGGTTTTGAGGTAAAGCATTTGCAATAGTTTTAAAGCTATTTCCGCTTACTAAAACGCCTGCTGGTTTGTAGATGACTGCCAAATAATCGTCTTCAAATAATACGTTTAGCTTTAATTTTAGTTTGGTTTTTGGGTTACCATCTTCTGGAATACATAAACAAATAGTTTCTCCTCCATTTATGTAAGTAGCTGATGTTGCATGAACACCATTTACAGTAATGTAATCTTTTTTTAATGCTTTTTTTAAGGCAGATTTGGTATAAACCAACTCAAATAGGCCAACACCGTATTCTTGAAGTCTTATAGGTTTTTCTAACTTAGAAACAATGTGAACTTGTTTTTGATGCATTTTGGTTAACTATTCCTCTTTTTCAAAAAAAAGTTTCCAAAACTCAGCTTTAAGAAGCTCTGCCATAGAGTCTGCTCTGTATTCTCCATTTCTAATAACACATTCTCCATTTGTTTTTAGTAGTGCAAATGAACCACATAATGTTGGGCTAATAAATATTTTTTCTCTGAAGAAATTGTTTTTATCAATAAAAAAATACTCACGCTTGTTCTTAGGTTTGTTTTTTATTGTCATTCCAGATTCAAATAAAGAGATTAAAAAAATGTTTTTCTTAGATAATTTTTTCCGCATCGGATTTGTAAATTCTTTTCTCTCACTAACTTCAGAATAATTCCAATTATTATCTCTCCTAGATGAGCAGAGGTCATCTTTATAATTATACTCAATCAATAATGTTACTGAGTCAGGAATTTTGATATGTGATATTTCTTCTAGTTTGCTTTTTATATTTTTGTAGTCATACCTGCCTTTTAAATAAAGGTTTCTTAATGTGACATAGTTTTTGCCTTTTTTATCTTTATGATGCCATGAGCTTGATAGTAAATCGTTATTCCTCCATTTTTCGACATAGACTTTTTTACTAATTGTATCTCCTTTTTCGTCAATATAAATAGTTTCTTGACCATAAGTAAAGAATGTCAAAAACATAAAGAATATTATGGCTACACTTTTTTTCAATTTTTAGATGCTTTTCTCCATTCCATCATTCAATTCACCAATAAACCCAAGCACTTCATCTTTACCTATATCTTTAGAACTCGACGTTATAAAATGTTGTGGCATAGACTCCCAAGTTTCCAGCATAATATTTTTATAATCTTCTACATGCTTGTCTATGGCTTTTGGTTTTAGCTTATCTGCTTTGGTGAAAATCACACAAAACGGAATGCCACCTTCGCCTAAATATTGCATAAATTCTAAATCTATAGGCTGTGGTTCGTGACGAATATCTACTAGTACAAAAGCACAAATCATTTGTTCACGTTCTTCAAAATATTTAGTTATAAATTTTTGAAATACTTTTTTTGTACTCTTTGAAACTTTAGCATAACCATAACCAGGTAAATCTACCAAGTACCAATCTTTATTTATAAGAAAATGGTTTATAAGTTGGGTTTTTCCTGGTCTTCCAGAGGTTTTAGCTAAACTTTTTCTACTAGTTAGCATGTTAATAAGAGATGATTTGCCAACATTACTTCTGCCAATAAAAGCATACTCTGGAAGTCTATCTTTTGGGCATTTTGCCACATCAGAATTACTCATTACAAATTCAGCAGATTTTATATTCATCGTGGAGTGTTTCCGTGAAAACGGAAATGTTATTTAATTAATAGAAAGCTGCAAAGGTAAAGACATCTGTTCAAGTAACCAAAGAGTAAGTTGCTAAAAGCCAAAGTCTAAAGTTAATAGCAGAAAAAAGTTTACAAATTATATTAGGAGAGGTACTTGTTGTTAAAGCTTACGACTCTTAAGCCAATCTCCAAGAATAATATTAAATTTTTCAGGATGTTCCATCATTGGAGCATGACCACATTTGTCTATCCAAAATAAATTTGAATCTGGTAATAGTCTATGAAACTCGTCTGCAACTTCAGGAGGAGTCACACCATCATTTTTTCCCCAAATAATACATGTTGGAGTAGTCATTTTAGGTAAATCTTTTGCCATGTTATGTCTAATGGCACTTTTAGCAATTGCTAAAGTTTTAATTAATTTATTTCTGTCATTTACAGTTTCGTAAACTTCATCTACAATGTCTTTAGTGGCTACAGCAGGATCGTAAAAAACATCTTGTGCTTTTTTCTTAATCACTTCATAATCACTGCGTTTTGTGTAACCTCCACCCATTGCGCTTTCGTATAAACCAGAACTGCCAGTTATAATTAAAGCTTTTACTTTTTCAGGATTTAATTTTGTAAAATAAAGACCTATGTGTCCACCAAGAGAGTTGCCAAGTAAAATAACATTATCAAATCCTTTAAATTCTATAAACTCATATAAGTATTTAGAAAACGATTTTACATTTGTTTTTATAAGAGACATAGAATACACAGGTAATTGTGGGATAATTACCTTATAACCTTCTTTACTAAAACGGTTTATTACAGCATCAAAGTTGCTTAATCCACCCATTAATCCATGTAAAACAATAATTGGTGTGCCTTCTCCAGCTTCAATATAGTTGTACTTTCCTTCTGTTATAAGTGTGTGCGACATTGGTTTTTTTAGTCATTCTATAAAAGCAAATATAGGTATTTCAAATATAAAAATATAGAATAATAAAGATACTTCACAAAATAATCAACCACCACATGTTAACAGGTGTTCATTACTATTCTTTATAGCTTTTAACCTTCTAAAAACCATGTATTTAGACCTGTTTACTTTATTTATAAACACTGTAAAAATTGATTTATAGTAATTATTTATCAACAATGTGGTAAAATGTGGTAAAATGTGGTAAAATTTTCAATATATTTGAATCTTAATCGTTTTAAGATAAAAATCACACATTGAACTCATTAATAGGAACATACGAATGTAAAGCAGATGCCAAAGGAAGGCTTATGCTTCCAGCTGCGCTTAAAAAGCAATTGGCTCCTGTGTTGCAAAATGGTTTTGTTTTAAAGCGTGCGGTTTTTCAGCCTTGTTTAGAATTGTATCCAATGGCAGAATGGGAAATCTTAATGAGAAAAGTAAATACTCTTAATCGTTTTAAGAAAAAAAATAACGATTTCATTCGCAGATTTACAGCAGGAGTAAAAATGATTGATGTAGATACAAATGGGAGGTTATTAATACCAAAAGATTTAACGGTTTTTGCAAGTATTTCAAAAAATGTTGTGGTGTCTTCAGCAATTAATATTGTTGAAATTTGGGATAAAGATAAGTACGAACAAGCCATAGATAATGCGACTGTAGATTTTGCAGATTTAGCAGAGGAAGTTATGGGACAAGATGAAGATGGTGATGGAGTATCATAATCCTGTATTATTAACAGAAACCGTAGATGGTTTAAATATTAAACCAGATGGTGTTTATGTAGACGTCACTTTTGGTGGTGGAGGACATAGTAAAGAAATATTAAGTCGTCTTGGTGAAACCGGACAATTATATGCTTTCGATCAAGATGCAGATGCGCTTAATAATTCAATAAACGATTCTAGGTTTACACTTATACATGAGAACTTTAGATTTATAAAACGCTT